>Ga0116111_1000627_pt1 | contig 27917 bp, 27 predicted proteins | sample June2015DPH_8_10_FD_89720 | JGI IMG/M metagenome (GOLD analysis project Ga0116111, IMG submission 89720) | Peatland microbial communities from SPRUCE experiment site at the Marcell Experimental Forest, Minnesota, USA - June2015DPH_8_100 | ecosystem: Environmental > Terrestrial > Soil > Wetlands... | reverse complement strand
TCTGGAACATCAGGAACAAGCGGAACTACAGGAACTTCTGGAACATCAGGAGTATCTGGAGCCGATGGTTCATCAGGGACTTCTGGAACCGCAGGAACATCTGGAATAACAAGTACATCAGGAACAAGTGGAACTTCTGGGATAAGTGTTGCTGGGTCTTCAGGGACTTCTGGTGTATCAGGATCTTCAGGATCATCAGGGACTTCTGGTGTATCAGGATCTTCAGGAACATCAGGAACCGCTGGAATTTCTGGAACATCAGGAACCGCTGGAACTTCAGGAACATCAGGAACATCAGGAACCGCTGGAACGTCTGGAACCACTCTCGTATCAACTGCTGATATTTATTTTTCAATAGACGGTGGTGGAACTACAGTTACCACAGGTCCGCATGGATTTTTGCCGATTGATTTTGCTTGCACTATTGGGCAATGGACACTTGTTACTGATGTTGCTGGTTCTTGTATTGTTGAAATTTTTAAATCTAATTTAGCAATTCCTGGAAGTGCCGCAGCTAATAATTGTGTTGGTGCTAATGCAACCAATGGTATTGCTTTATCCGGTTCTCAATATGGAACTGGTGGTGCAAGTGGTTGGCACATTAACGCTTGTACTGCTGGTGATATTATTGGTTTTTATGTATTATCAAATGCCACTTGTGGCAGAATTGGTGTTGGATTGAAGGTAACATAAATGGCAATTTCAACTACTCCTGTGAACCAAGCATCAGGATATAACACTCCACAGACTATTACACAGCCAGCAGCAGGAAATATTTTGATCTGTTTACTCGGGTTGTATGGTGCATCACCTGTACCCGCAACACCAACATGCACTAATGTTGCATGGAGTCAAATCACAGTAATAACCGATAGTCATAATTCTTTTTCAATATGGTTAGGTATCGTAAGTGCTGGTGCTGGTACATCTGTGTCCTTCGGTTTAGCGTCTGGTAGCACGTCCTATTACAACAATATTATCACTGAATGGTCTGGTGTGAATGTTACTACTACTGTGGATAAATATAATACGAGTAATTCATCTGGTTCTACAGTAACACTGCCAACTATCACAGATGTTTATTCTAATGATCTGATAATTGCTGGTGTAATATATGATACTGCTTCAGCACCATCTACAACACCATCTGGATATTCTCCACTAACTGGAAATAGTAACGGATCGCAATACCTAGCAGGTGCGTATCTAGTTCCAGCTAGTGCTGGATCACAAGGTGGTGGAACGTGGAGTATAGGGTCAGTATCATGGTGTTGTGGTTTAGCTAGTATTCAAGTCAAACCAAACCATAGTTCATTCGGTTACATAACACGCAGAGGAAAATTTTAAGTTGAATCAATATACTTTGGTCGGAAATGGATGTTAAGTTGATTGAGCACTTAAAAGTAATTTGCCGATAGAAGAAATAGAATCCAACTTAAGCCTTATAGGATGCCGTTTAATAGACATTAAGACCCACCCAAGGGCGCGTGAAAGGCGCGCGCCGATAGTTGATTTTTGTGTAACAAAACCCCCCATTAAAGGGGGTTTTGACGCAGTTTATTTGACTTTGGCGACCACTTTGTTTAGCATAAATTGATCACAGCCCCTGGGGTTTTGTGCTGGAGACCGTCATTACTGCTCATAATAAATATATTTGAAAACAAACCCCAAATATTATCAGGAGATAATTTTTAATGGATACACCTATTGAAGTGAAAAATAATGTAGGCACACATGCTAAACCAAATGATCCCAAACGTTTTGAAATCCAAAATGCAACTATAATTGCCCTTAAAACTTTTAAAGGAAATGAAGTTCGTATATCATTTTTTGACGGAGCTAAATTAGAGGTTATAGGTGATAAATTTGCAAAATATCATGTCACATTTTTAGATGCTATTACTAATTCAATAATTTATCAAGTTGATTTAGATAAGAATACACCAAATGTATATTGGTGCCAATCAACAATTAAATATTTTATAAATTGGAAAATTTTATTAACAGAAGATGATATACCAGTTATTGATTATTATTTTAATCCCAATAAACAAAAAGTTTTTATTCAATTTTGTAGTAATGCATTAGGAGATACATTGGCATGGATTCCTTATGTAGAGGAATTTCGTAAAAAACATCAATGTGATGTTAACGTAGCAACTTTTCATAATGAAATTTTTGAAAAAGTTTATCCTAATTTGAAATTTTATACTCCTGGATCTAATATTTCCGGGTGTTATGCATTATATATGATTGGAGTATTTGATAATGATTATAGTAAAAATAAAAATAATTGGAGAACTATTCCTCTTCAACAAGTAGCTTCAGATTATCTTGGTTTAGATTACAAAGAAATTAAACCTAAAATTTGTCGGCCGACAAATCCTAGACCCATTCCAGAAAAATATGTTGCTATTGCCGAATTTTCAACATTTGATTGTAAGGAATGGTTACATACAGGCGGATGGCAAAAGATTGTTAATTATTTAACAGATCAAGGATATAAAGTTGTATCTGTATCTAAAGAACCATCTAAATTGCAAAACATAATTAAATTCAATAACCGAGATCTTTTAGAAACAATCCATAATATTCAACATGCTGATTTTTTTATTGGAATATCTTCTGGTTGTTCTTGGTTAGCTTGGGGTCTTGATGTTCCAACAATTATTATTTCAGGTCCAACTGCTCCTTTTGTAGAAATGAAAGATTGTTATCGAGTTATTAATTTAAATGTATGTAATAGTTGTATGAGCGATAAAGATGCATCTTTTGATCGTGGTAATAGAAGATTATGTCCTCGTAATAAAAATTTAGAATGTTCTACTGCAATTACGCCAGAAATGGTTATTTCAGCATTTGAGCGTGCTGTATCTGATAAAAAATTAAATATTACTCCAGTAAATAAAATTGGAAAAGAAAAAATATTATTTATTACACCTCATATGTCAACTGGTGGATTACCTCAATATCTATATGGTTGTGTAAAAGATTTAAGATATTCTGGTTGTGATGTTGTGGTTGTAGAATGGCAAGATATTGCTCCTATATTTGATGTCCAAAAACGAAAAATAAAGAAGATTTGCCAATTTTATTCATTGGATGGAGATCGCCATAAACAATTACAAAATATTATCCAAGATTTTGAACCTAATATAATTCATATTGAAGAATTTCCTGAATATTTTATGCCAGATGAAACTATTCGTATGATTTATAATTCTCAACGGCAATATAAAATATTAGAAACATCTCATGGAGCATGTGTTGTCCCTCCTCAACAAAAAAGATATTTACCAGATCGTTTTGTATTTGTTAGTCCGTGGCATGTTAAAATGTATGAACATTTAGGAGTACCTATAAGTATTGCTGAATATAAAACGGAACCACATATACGTCCTCCACGTGAAGCTGCTTTAGGTAAATTGGGTTTAGATCCTGGAAGATATCATGTTTTAAATGTTGGCCTTTTTACACCAGGTAAAAATCAAGGAGAACTTTTTGAAATTGCTCGGCAACTTCCAGACATTCAATTTCATTTTGTAGGTAATCAGGCTCCTAATTTTAAAGATTATTGGGAACCATTAATGAAAAATAAACCAGAAAATTGTGTCATTTGGGGAGAACGTCATGATACAGAAAATTTTTATGCGGCATGTGATTTGTTTTATTTTTCTTCTAAATTTGAATTATTTCCCATTGTAATTAAAGAAGCATTATCTTGGAATATGCCAATTATGATGAGAAATTTAGAAACATATTGTGGTTCTTATGTCGCTGGAGAAAATATTACTTTTATTGAAAATAATATTGGTAATATGGTTGAAAAAATTCGTTATATGTTTCCATCTTTAGGTGATTCTTTATTAACCAGTTATTATTCTACTCCAGAACCAAAACCAAATAAATTAGTTGATATTCAACCCATTAATTTACCTTCAGTTGCCGTGGTGATTCCTAATTATAATTATGGGAAAACTCTTGAAAGAGCAATTTTAAGTGCTCAAGCACAAACAATAAAACCAAAAGCTATCATTGTTGTAGATGGTGGATCAACTGATAATTCAAAAGAAATTGTTAATCGTTTAGGTGTAACTTGGGTTGAAAATCCAGATGTAAATCAAGGACCCGCTAAAAATAGAGGTATTGCAGCCGCTCCACCTGAATGTGAATTTATAGTACCACTTGATTCTGATGATTGGATTGAGCCGGATTATATTGCACAATGTTTAGGAAAAATGAAAGATGATGTAGCTGTAGTTACACCTGGATTAGTATTTAATGATGGTACTTTAGCATATGGTGATGCTCCATTTACCGTAGAACGTTTATTAAATAGAAATAGACTATTTAGTTGTTCGATGTTACGGCGATTGGTTGTAGAACAATTAGGTGGTTATTGTGAGGCGGCTTCTTTTAATTGTGTTAATGGAACTTATGAAGATTGGGATTTATGGTTAAGGGTTGTTGAAGCTGGATGGAAAATTGAATCTGTTAATTTACCTTTATTCCATTTTACAAGCCGCGGTCCTTTAGATCGTGATACAAGATATTCTTTAGAACAAGAAGCTACTTGGATTGCACGTATTAAATTACGTCATGAACAAAGAATGAAAGATTTTAATGATAAAATTAATGTTATAGTTTTTTCTAAAGATAGACCAGCACAATTAGATGCTTTATTAGAAAGTATCAAACAAAATTCTAAAGGAATTCAAAATTTATCTGTTATTTGTAAATATTCAAATGAAGAATTTTTTAAAGGTTATTATCTTGTTGCCACATCTCATCCGAAAGCAAATTTTATTAATCAATCAGAAACGAAATCATTAAAACCTTTATTATTACAGGCTTTAGATCCTTCTAAACCATATACGATGATGTTAGTTGATGATGATATTTTTTACCGGCAAATGCCATTTATTCCAGAATTAGAAAATAATTCTACATATTCTGTTAGATTGGGTAAAAATTGTACATATTGTTATGCACAAAATAAGGCACAAAATGAAGGTGAATTAGATTTTAATTATTCATTATCTCTTGATGGGAATATTTATAGAACAGAAGATATACTTCCTAGAATTCAATCTATTGAATTTAATACTCCAAATCAACTTGAAGATAAATTATCACAAACACCACCAATAAAATTGCTTTATGCAAATCATAGTTGTTTAGTTGGAATTCCAAACAATATAGTTCAACATGAATATGAGAATCGTTCAGAAAATGGAGATGTTGAAAAATTAAATAAATTTTTCCTTTCTGGATGGAGGATTAATATTAATGCTATGGATTTTACTTCTGTCCGTGGTGTTCATCAACCCATTTTATATAAATTCCAACCAGCGGAGACAATGGATAAATCTTATATTAAACAATTATTACATTCTTATAAAAATCCAATAGTTGTAGAATTAGGAGCATATAATGGATCAGATACAAAATGGATTTATGATGCTTGTGTTTGCACACCAAAATATTTTGCTGTTGAACCAGATCCTAGGCATATTTTTCAATTAATTTGTAATGTTCCTCAAGCTAGAATTATACAAACTGCTATAGCAGATTATACTGGTGAAATTGATTTTAATCTTTCAAATAGTGATGATGGGATAAATGACCATTCAAGTTCTATTCTTAAACCTAAAGAACATTTGAAAATGCATCCACAAGTAAAATTTGATAAAACAATCAAAGTTCCTTGTATGACTTTAGATGATTTAGTTAAAAAAGAAAATATTGACCATATTAATCTTTTATTTGTAGATATCCAAGGAGCAGAAAAAAATCTAATCGAAGGTGGAAAAGAAATTTTGAAAAAGACAGATTGGATTTTTATCGAATCTTATGAAAATGAAATGTATGAAGGACAAATACTTAGATCTGAATTATTAAAAATGCTTCCTGATTTTGAAAAGGTGGGAGAATTTACCGATTCTAATATATTGCTACAACGGAAACGATAAATAGGAGTATATGCTAGGTAACCCAGTTTTCAATTTTCATACTATCGAAAAAATTACTAATGCATTTGGATATATTTTTGACGATATTTCTATCCAAAGAATAGATCCTAAAACAAAAGCAGTTAAAACCATTAAAGTACCTCTAAATCAAGCAGCTAAAGAAAAATGGGGTATTCGTATGGAACAAGATCCAAATGCCGGAAATGAACCTTTACAAAAGCATGTAGAAATTGTTTTGCCTAGAATGGCATTTGAATTAACACAAGCACCTCATTTTGATGGAAAAAGAAAATTAAGTTCAATTTATTATCGGGTGGCTTCTTCAGGAAATGGACCTTCAGCATTAGTACAATTAAATCCAGTACCAATGTTATTTGATTTTTCATTATATATGCAAGCACGTACTTTAAGCGATTCTTATGCTATTTTAGAACAAATTTTACCATTTTTTAAACCAGATTATGTAGTATCTATTGATGATATTCCAGAAATGTGTATTAAAAGAGATATTATAATAACTTTGATAAATTCTTCTCATAATGATTCTTATGAAGGAAATTTTCAAGATAAACGTATTATTGAATGGCAATTTGATTTCCAAGCACAAGGACATATATATCCTCCAATTCGTCAAAAACCTGTTATTACAGATGCTACTGTAAATTTAACAGATACAGGAGCTAGTGTAATTGTTACAGCAAATCCAGATACTGGGAATTTGGAAGATCCTTATAATATAGATATTACGGAAGAATAAATATTTTTATGGCAAATAGAGGACGGCCACCTAAACAGCCCATTGCAACCAAAATTACACAGGCATTAAATATGGCACAAGATGAAATAGATGATTTAATGCCATTTGAAGAACAAGAGAAAATTGTACCTGCAATATCTTCACCAGAAGTTGTTGTAGAACCAGCACCAAGACTTACAAAAGAAGCTTCAGATGATTATGATTTTGCACGAAGTAATTTACATTCATTATTATTAAAAGGAAATGAAGTTTTAGATGGTATAATGGATGTTGCAAAAGATAATGAACATCCTAGAGCTTTTGAAGTTGCTGGTGTTCTTTTAAAAGTTTTACTTGAAGGAACTAATGAATTAATGACACTTCAAAAAGATATTCGGAAAGTTCAACAAAATACTACGAATATGCCTGAAATACTTTCAGAAAAACCAGGAGATAATACATTCATTTTTGAAGGAACAACAATGGATGCATTGGAATTATTAGAACAGGCTAGAAAGAATAAAGCCGAAAAACTTAAAAGTAAAGAAATAGGAAATTAAATATGAATCCAAATACGGCAGCATTTCCAACAAATATAGCAACAGATACAACTTTACCAATTGCAAATGATGATGCCTTTTCAAATTTATCTATTGCTTTAACAAGTTCTTCTGGTACGGCAGCATTTTCAACACCATCAGCATTTATTAATTTACCTTGTTATATTTCTTTAGATAATGAAATTCTTTTAGCTACAGCAACTTCAGGAACAGGTGGTTTTGTTGTTTCTCGTGGACAACTTGGAACTACACCTGCAACTCATGCACAAAATACAATTGGTTATGGATATCTTTTTAGTCATTTAGCAAATCAATGGTCGGCCGAAATTAAAGCTATTGAAACTTCTTTAGGAATTAATTTATCTAATGTAATAGGTACATCAGGTACAGCCGGTGGTGATTTATCTGGTAATTATCCAAATCCTACAGTCGTAACTGTAGGTGGAGCTTCCGCAGGTGATATTGCAACTGCGGCTTCAGAAGCTCATGTACAAAATACAGATACAGGAACCGATTCAGATACATTTCAAATTGGTATAAATGGCCCATTACTTAATGATGTTGGGGTAGGTTTAGAAGTTAAAGATAAAACAAATTCAACATATCTTGATTTCCGAGTTAAAAATCTTGTTGTATGGGGTAATTTATCTAGTGGTACTTCAGGTGCTTTGGTTGCTGGTGGTGATTTATCTGGTAATTATCCAAACCCAATTTTAGGTTCTGTAGGAACTGCGGGAACTTTTGGAGATAATGGTCATGTGGCTGTAATTACTGTAGATTCAAAGGGTAGAATAATTGCAGCTTCAAGTGCTGAGATTACAGGTTCTGCTCCTGGTGGAAGTGCTGGTGGAGATTTAACAGGTGATTATCCAAATCCAACATTAATATTAGTTGGCTCAGCAGGTACATATGGAGATACAACACATATCCCAGTATTTGTATCTGATAGTAATGGGCGTGTAGTTTCTGTAACAAATACTTTAGTAACATTTGGTACAGCAGGTGGAGATTTAACAGGAAATTATCCAAGTCCTTCAGTAGCTACAGTTGGTGGTCAAACTGCGGTTAATATTGCTTCTGCAACTTCAGCCGGAAATCAAGCAACAAATATTAATACTCCATCTACTTTAGTTCGGAGAGATACTAATGGAGATTTTGCGGCTAGAAATATAACAGCAAGAATTGTGGCTGGTGGAACCTCTGGAACTTATTCACTTGGAGTAGGAGCAGGAACAAGTGGATCAGCAACTATAACTGGTAAAGATGCTGCGGGATTAATTTCTATTACAACAGGATCTTCACCAAATACAGCTTCTCCAATTATTACAGTAATTTTTGGTATTAATTTACCAGCCGCTCCTTCTGCAATCATTTTAGAACCTGGAAATGCTGCGGCGGCCGCTTTAACAACTGCTACTCCATTTGTAACTTCTTTAAGTTCTTCTGGATGGGTATTAGAATCAAATTCTGTGGCTCTGGCTGCATTAACTACCTACAATTGGTATTATGTAGTTATAGGATAATGAGTACATATTTAGGTAATCCATCTCTTAAAGATACGAATGTTCATGTTAAATGGACACCTCAATTATTTGAAAAATTACAAAAGTGTGCCGAAGATCCTGTTTTTTTTATTACAAATTATATTCAAGTTGTTACAATTGATGAAGGTGTTACAGATTTTAAATTATGGGATTTCCAGGCCCAATTAGTTAAAACAGTCCATGAAGAACGGTTTGTAATTACCGTTATGCCTCGGCAATCAGGCAAATCAACTACATTGGTTGCATATTTTTTACATTACGTATTATTTAATAAATATAAAAAAATTGGAATTCTTGCAAATAAGCGAGAAACGGCCATTGAATTATTAGGAAAAATTCAATTAGCATTTGAATTATTACCTATGTGGCTTCAACAAGGTGTTAAAGTTTGGAATAAAACTCGTATTGAATTAGAAAATGGATGTATTATTGCAGCTTATGCCACTACGGGCGCATCTGTACGTGGACAAACTTTTAATGTTATCTTTTTGGATGAGTTTGCTCATATTGATAATAAATTAGCTGATAAATTCTGGACTTCAACTTATCCTGTAATTTCTCAAGGAACAACTTCTAAAATTATTATTGTTTCAACACCTAATGGAGTAAATCTTTTTCATGATTTATGGGTTAAAGCAAACTTTCCTCATGACCATCCTTTGTGGAATCATTTTCATGCTCTTGAAGTTCATTATACTGAAGTTCCAGGACATGAAAATCCAGAATGGGCAGAACAAACAATATCAATTATTGGTCAAGAAAGATTTGACCAAGAATTTGGATGCGAATTTATTGGATCTGGTGCTACTTTAATTTCAGGACGTTTCTTAAAATTAATAGAAACTTTTCCTCCAAAACATTCACAACATTTCTTTGATGTTTGGAAAGACCCTTCATCAACTATAGATGAACCTCATATTTATGTAATTTGTGTAGATACAGCCCGTGGAAAACAATTAGATAATTCAGCATTTACAGTCATTGATGTAACAGATTCTCCATATGAAGTAGTAGCTAAATATTGGTCTAATACAATTCCACCAGTATTATTAGCTGATGAAATTGTTCCTGTAGCTAAAAGATATAATAATGCTTATATTCTTTTAGAAATGGATGGACCAGGATATCAAGTAGCAGATGATTTACATCATATTCATGAGTATGAAAATATTTTAATGGTAGCTACAAAAGGAAGATCTGGCCAAATTTTAGCAACAGGATTTGGAAATGTAGGTAAAAATATTCAACGCGGTGTTAAAATGAGTACACCAGTACGTAGAACTGGATGCGCCAATTTAAAAACTCTTATTGAAAATAAAAAATTAATTTTTTATGATGCAGATATTAAAGATGAATTGATTTCATTTGTTTTAAAAAATGACAAATACCAAGCTGATGAAGGTAAAAAAGATGATTTGGTAATGACACTTGTAGTATTTTCTTGGTTAACAACTCAAAAACATTTTAGAGATTTGGTAGAAGCTAAACTTCGTGAGAGTTTACAAGAAGATTATGCACCAAATTTTGAACACGATTTAACACCTTATGGGTGGGTTGATACTGGAATTGAAGAAGAAGAAGAAATTTTAACTAAAGAATGTGTTTGGAAAAGTGCTCAAAGTGAAATTTGGGATGAATTTTGTAAAAGAGAACAAAGGAAAGCATCTATTGATATGGATAGACTTAAAAGATTACAGGAAGTTGGATGGGCTTAAAGTCTTGGAAATAATAAATATTTAATGAATTAGAATTAAAACATAATTGGCAAAAGATTATAAGAATTAAGGAGATACAAGATGGCATTTAATTTATTAAGTCCAGGTGTTCAATTTAGTGAAATTGATGATGATACAACGGTTGTAGGAACCGCTGAAACTGGTGGTGTTTTGGCTGGTCCTTTTACATGGGGTCCTGCAAATTTAAAAACGCTTGTAGATAGTGAAATTACTTTAAAAAACACTTTTGGTGAACCTGATAACGATACTTCTGCTACATGGTTTACAGCATCAAGTTTCTTACAATATGGAAATAATTTAAGTGTTGTAAGAGTAATTTCCGCAGATGCAAGAAATGCTGCGGTTATTAATGATGGTGTAACATATGTAGAACCTACTGTCCCAGGTGCAGGATATGTTCATGTGCCTACATTACAATTTTCTGGTTCTTCAGGAGCAGCAGCTACAGTAGTTGTTGCTAATGGAGAAATCGTAGATGTAATAGTTACAAGTTCTGGAGAAGGATTAAGTATTGATTCGCCTCCATCGATTACAGTTATTCCAACAGGTGGAGATATTATTACTGAAGAAGCAGTTTTAACTCCAGTTGTTGGTTTAAGAATTCAAAATTCAAACGACTATACAACCAATTTTGCTGCTGGTCAACAAACAGATAGTGGTGAATTTGCTGCCCGATATCCGGGTGATTTAGGAAATGGTATACAATGTTGGATTTGTGATAGTGCAGAACAATTTGCATTATGGCAATATAAAGGCTTATTCTCTAATCCTCCAGGGACTTCTGCATATACTGCGGCCTTAGGTGGATCAAATGATGAACTTCATTTAGTATTTGTTGATACTTTAGGAACAATTACAGGAACCCCTGGTGATGTAATTGAATCTTATGCATTTGTTTCTAAAGCTTCAGATGCTCAAGATTCTCAAGGGAATAGTATCTATTATCCAAATGTTCTTTTCAGTAAATCAAGTTGGGTTTATTGGTTAGATTTTCCGACAACAATTCCATTAAATAATTGGGGATCTAAAGCTAAGAATACGGTTTTTGATACTCTTTATGTAGCTGGAACGGCTGCTACTTCAACATTAGAAGCTGGTGTTACTGGAATTTTATATACAGCTAGAAATGTTGGAAGTGCTGGAAATAATATTACAATTCAATATACAAATCTTGGTACAAATGGAACAAGTGCTAGTGTATCTGTAGTTGGTACAGCTATTAATGTTACATTAGGTAATTCAACTTCAGGAACTGCTGGTATTACTACTGCAAACCAAGTTGTAAGTGCAATTAATAATGTTCCTGCCGCGGCAGCATTAGTTATCCCAATTGTCACAAGTAGTGGAACTGGTGCAGTTTATGCAATAGGTCATACACCATTAACTAGTGGATCAAATGCAATTCAATATGTTACTCTTCTTGAAGGTGGAAATGATGGAAATAATACTGTAACTGATGGAGAATTAATGTTAGGTTATGATTTATTTAATGTGGATGATTTTTCATTTGGTTTAATTTTGACTGCAAATTATGATGCAACTGTAGTTGGATATTTGATTACAGAAATTGCAGAAGAAAGACAAGATTGTGTAGTTTGTTTTTCACCTCCTCAAGATGCAGTTGTTTATAATGCAGGAAATGAAGCAACAGATATTGTTGCTTATGCAAATACTGTACCATATTCATCTTATGCATTTATGGATGGTAATTGGTCACAGAAATATGATAAATATAATGATGTTTATCGGTGGGTTCCAGGAAATGGAGATACAGCCGGATTATGTGTTTATACTGACCAAGTACGTGATCCATGGTTTTCTCCTGCTGGATTAAATCGTGGTAATTTAAAGGGTGTGGTTTCTCTTGCATGGAATCCAAAACAAGCATATCGTGATGTTTTATATCAAGCAAGTATAAATCCCATAGTTTCATTTGCAGGTCAAGGACCGGTTCTTTTTGGTGATAAAACATTTGTTTCTAAACCGGGAGCTTTTGATCGTATTAATGTTCGGCGTTTATTCATTTATATTGAACAAGCAATATCACAAGCGGCAAAATATACATTATTCGAATTGAATGATGATACTACTCGGACACAATTCCGTGGATTAATTGATCCATTTTTACGTGATATTGAAGGTAGACGTGGTTTATATAATTATCTAATTGTTTGTGATGCAACAAATAATACACCACAAATGATTGATGCACACCAATTCGAAGCTGATATTTATTTACAACCAGCTAAATCTATTAATTATATTCAATTAAATTTCATTGCTACTCCTACTGGAGTAGATTTCACTGAGATTGTTGGTCAATTCTAAGAAAGGTTTTAAGGAGATACTATTATGGCAAGAAGTATTACAGGGTTTCGAGCAGCCTTAACCGGATCTGGTACCAGACCCAATCTATTCCAAATCGTTTTACAATTTCCTAGTTTAGTTACTGGAGTGGGGGCTGCAAGTGGATTAGTTACACTTTTAGCCCAAACAAGTTCGTTACCAGCGGATAAATTAGGTGAAATTGAAGTACCATATATGGGTCGTAAAACTTACTATCCTGGTGATCGTGAATTTGATCCTTGGACAGTAACAATTATGAATGATGAAAACTTCTTAATCAGAGATGCATTTGAACTTTGGTTAAGTGCATTAAATGCCCATGTTGCTAACATTCGTAGTAATGCAGCGGCTACTCCTGCGGCTTATTGTGTGGATGCTTATGTTCAACAATATTCAAAGTTAGATGTTCCTACTATTAAACAATATAAAATGAATGGAGCATTTCCAACTGAAGTAGGTGCAATGGAACTTGATTGGGGAACAAACAACACAATTGAAAAGTTCCAATGTACATTTCGGTACCAATGGTGGGATGCTGTATCTGTTAATGGTCCTACAACTGATGGAGATGCTGGTCCTTTGAACGGATAATTAATCCGAATAAATAGATAAAGAGGGGAGATTAATCTCCCCTCAAAATAGGATATCATGGCTAAACATCAACACCATTCTGAAGAAACAAAATTAAAAATGAAAGCCCCTCATAAAAAATATTTAGAAAGTGTGAATCATAATGGCTAAAAATTATTTAATGGAGGCATTTCGGTTATTGGGATTTCAGATAGGAACTCAAAATCCTATCCAAAAATACAAATCATTTGCTATCCCAGCTAATGTAGATGGTGCCTCACAAATTGCCTCTGGTGGAATTTATGGAACTTATGTAGATTTAGAAGGTACAGCTAAAAACGAAGCTGAATTAATTACTCGGTATAGAGACATGGCCATGCAACCAGAGTGTGACCAAGCAATAGAAGATATTATTACTGATGCAGTTGTCCAAGAAGATAATCGTCCTGCATTATCAATTAATTTAGAACAATTAGAACAACCTGAAAGTGTCAAAAAGCAAATACATGATGCTTTTGATGAAATTCTTAAACTTTTGAATTTCAATGAAGATGGTATGGAAATTTTTAGACGGTGGTATGTTGATGGACGTTTATTTTATCATATATTAGTTGATCCAGATACACCACAAGAAGGTATTAAGGAACTAAGATATTTAGATCCTAGAAGAGTTCGTAAAATCCGTGAAATTAAAAAGAAATTAGGTGAAGGTGGAGTTGAAATTGTAGATTCTATTTTAGAATATTACCTTTATAATGAACGTGGAATTGTTAATGTTGAAGCAACAACGGCAATTGGAGTTAAAATTGCTCCTGATGCCATTTGTTATGTTCATTCTGGTTTAATTGATAGTACACGGAATATGGTTGTAAGTTATTTGCATAAAGCAATTAAACCACTCAATCAATTACGTGCAATGGAAGATGCTCATGTTATTTATCGGTTAAGTCGTGCGGCTGAACGTAGAGTATTTTATATTGATGTTGGTAATATGCCAACTAACCGAGCAGAAGCTTATATTAAAGTTATTATGAATGACTTCCGTAATAAATTAGTATATGATTCTGATACAGGAAATGTTAGAGATGACCATAAATTCTTATCGATGCAAGAGGATTTTTTCTTACCAAGACGTGAAGGTGGACGAGGAACTGAAGTAACAACTTTACCTGCTGGAACTAATCTTGGACAAATTGAAGATATTATGTATTTCCAGGAACGGTTATATCAAGCTTTACATGTTCCTAAATCACGTTTAAAATCTGATGGTGGTTTTGGTGTTGGTCGTGAAGCTGAAATTTCAAGAGATGAAGTTAAATTTTCAAGATTTATTGTAAAACTTCGTAAAAGATTCGATCATTTAATTAAAGAACTTTTGAAAATTCAATTAGAATTATGTGGAGTTATTACTAAAGATGAATGGGGAGATTTTAGAGATAATATAACTATTGCTTATCAAAAAGATTCGGTCTTTACTGAAGCTAAAGAACAAGAAATTTGGACAAAAAGACTTCAATTATTAACTATGATTGACCCAGAATCTCCTGTTGATAGATATTTTTCAAGAGAATGGATATTCAAGAATGTATTAATGTTAGATGAAGATCAAATTGAAATTATGAAAGACCAAATTAAAAATGAAAAACCTGAAGTTGATGACGAAAAAGAAAGAATCGCTTCTTTAGAATCTGGTGTATTTGAACAGGAACCTCCACCAGCACCTAAAAAATCAAAATCGGAGAAAAATAAATAATGAAAACAAAAATTTATGGGGCATTTGGGCAATTACATGCCAAAAGAAATTATACACAAGAAGAATTGGATAAAACAATTCATGGGTTAGAAGCTGAAGTTGATATAATGGAAATTATACCCGAAATTTTAAAAGAAGTGAAAATACTAAAGATTAATTGGAATTTAGAATAGGAGAATATATGACACCAAAATCCGTTAAAAATATAGTTCTCTCTTGCGAGAATCAGGCACCGTATTCTCTAATCAGTAATGTAGATGAAATTCTTACTGAAAAAGTAACGAAAGCCTACAATAAGAAAAAGAGAGAATTAAATTCGAAAGTTTTAACAGAAGGAAAGAAATTATTATTGGAACCTGAAAAAGATAAAGATCCATATGAATCTTATGAACCTAAGGTCCGTGAAGCTATTGATTATACTGTGGAAAGTGTATTAGAAAATAATCTCGAATTAGAAAATACTATCCAAATGGCTGCTAAACAATATGGAATTAAAGAAGAATCTTTAAGAGAATATTTTAACACCTTTCTTGGAGAAACAACAAGAACTGAAATTAGGGTAGATAGTACTAAATCAAATGACCAAGATTCACAAAGTGGAAAAGGTTTACGGGATGATGAAGATACTAATAAACGCGTTCGTTATGAATCAGTTTTAGTACTTAAAGATGGACATAGAATGGTTTTAAATGAATCTATAATTAAAAAAATAGATACAGTAATGGAAAATTTAACAGAAGATAATTTAAAATATTTTGTAGACCTTTTAACAGGTGATAAAACACATTTCCTTAAAGCTGTAGACTTTTGCCAAAGAATGGTAAATGACTAAATATTAATTGGAGATCTATATGGTTAAAACAGATATAATTACAGCTATTGAAAATAAAGATTATTTAAGATCTACTGAATTATTAGAACGGTCATTGTATCAAAAGGCTGGAGTTATTTTAGAAGAGAAAAAGAAACAAGTAGTTGCTAAAACTTGGAAAGCAATTGATACTCTTCCAGGTTCAGATGAAAAAGCAAAATTAAATGCATCTCGGCGCAAGGCTTTTAAAGATAAAATGAAGCACCTAAAACATGGTGAAAATAAAGAGCAACACGAGGATGCGAAGGCGGGTAAGTAATGTATCCTTATACTCACGTGGTAAATTTAACGGTTACTACTGCCGGTACTTCCGGATTAGCTAGTGGTGGATCAGCCGGTGCATATAGTGCATTTATGGCTGGTACAAGTGGAGTTATAGTTATTCAAACCATTTATGGGGAAACTGCGGGACTTACTGTTGAACCTGGATTCATTTATCCTATTGAGATCCTGTATCTATTATCTTCCAGTGCCGGTACGATTGTAGGATTAAAATAATATGTCTAAAATCATTTTAAATGGTGTTGAAATGGACATGCTAATTGAGGCATGTGATGAATTTCAATTCATAAAAGAAGATCTTAATGGTAAGACCTACCGTATGATTGAAGGTGTATTTTTACAACAAGAAATAGTTAATAAAAATAAACGTAAATATCCAAAATCGATTATGGAACCAGAAGTAATCCGTTATGTAAATGAAATGGTTCTTAAAAATAGAGCAGTTGGAGAATTAGGACATCCTGATGGTCCTACAGTAAATCCTGAAAGAGTTTCACATAAAATTATTTCACTTATAAAAGATGGTGATAATTATATTGGAAAAGCAAGAATTTCTAATTCACCATTTGGAAAAATTGTTCAAAATTTTTTGGAAGAAGAAATCCTTTTTGGAGTATCTTCAAGAGCAGTTGGAACACTTCGGCGTACAAATGGTATTGATATGGTTCAAGGTGATTTCCATTTAGCAACTGCGGCAGATATTGTTATGGATCCATCTGCACCTGATGCATTTGTTAGAGGTGTAATGGAAAATAAAGAATACATTTTTGCTGATGGATTAATTCAAGAAGCAAATTTAGATAAATGGAAAAAAGCTATTAAATTAGCTTCAGAAAATTCTTTACATGAAGTTAGTTTACAAGTTTATAAAGAATTCTTAACGGAAATAGATGACCGTTTTAAGATATAGATTTTTATAAATATGGATAAGAGATATTTATCCATTAATTTTGATTAATAGTCGAGGAGACATAGAATGAAATCCTTTAACGAAAAATTGGACGCGATCCTCAGCAAAAAAAAGACCGTATTGACAGAATCAGAAGAACGTTATGGTACCAATAGTCCTACACAAGTAAAACCTGAAAAAGGTGAAGATGTAACTAAAGGTGTTATTGATGGTCACGGTAAAATTGATGCTACAGGACCAATTCCTACAGGTGCCGTTGATACATTAAAAACTACTCCAGGTGTTTCACCTACTGAAGGTCCTACAGGACATCTTCCTACAAATGCAGATTTGCCCCGTAAACAATTGGGTGGAGTAGATAAAGATAATAAAGATCCTGGTTCTCGGGAACTTCCTCCTACTCCAAAAGTTTATGGTCTTCATGAGGAAGAAGATGATGAAAAAGAGAAGGAAAAGAAAGATCTTCCTCCATTTTTGAAGAAAAAGAAAGAAAAAGAAGTTAAAGAAGAAAAAGAAGAAGAAAAAGAAACTTCTAATGCCAATAAACGTGCTGGTTATACCGATAAAGCTAAAGGATCTGGAGAAAAAGCTGATCGGTTAAAGGAAGAAAATGATAATGAAGAAGGTGAAAAAACTCACGAAAAAGATCCTGGTATTAAAGAAGAAGAAGACGAAAAAGAAAGTAAAGCAGAAAAAGAAAAAGAAGAAAAGAAAAAGAAATTAAAAGAAGAGAAAAAAGAAGAAGAGGAAGATGAAAAAGCTGATAAGAAAGCTGTAAAAGAAGCAACTTCTGCTCTTTTTGCTGGAGATCCTATTTCTGAAGTATTAAAAGAAAAAACATCTACTATTTTTGAAGCTACTCTTTCTAATAGAATTAAGGAATATCGTAAAACATTAAAAGAACGTAATACGAGAAAACTTAATGAACGTGTTGAAGAAATCCGCCAAGAATTGGCAGAAGTAGTAAATGGTTCTCTTGACTTAGTAGTAGAAAGTTGGGTCAAAGAAAATGAAGTACCTTTGGAAAGTGCAATTAAATCTGAATTAGTAGAATCTTTTATTGGTGAATTAAAACAACTTTTCGAAGAACATTATATTGAATTACCAGAAGAAAAAGTTGATGTTGTTTCTGAAATGGCAAATCGTATAAGTAAATTAGAACAAAAATTAAATGAACAAATCGAAACTAATATTTCTTTACAAAAAGAAGTTAAAAAACATGAACGTTCTGAAATTTTTGATCGGGTAGCAAAAGGTTTGGCAACTACACAAGTGGAAAAATTGAGAACTTTGGCTGAAAGTGTTGAATTCACTACACCGAAGAAATTTGAAACTGCGTTAGCAACTTTAAGAGACAATGTAGTTAGTTCAAAAGAATCACCTAAGCCAAAAACCTTAGCAGAACAGACATTACTGGATAATGCCACTGATACAAAAACTACTACTTTAACAATGGTAGAATCAGTTAAAGCAGCATTACACCAAATGGCTAAAAATTAATGGATTATAAATATTCCATAATAGTGTATTAAAGAATTAAGGAGAATTAATTAACATGAGAGACGATATGACCACTGATAAATTGGTTACAAAGTGGGAAACGATTCTTGATGATCCAAGTTATGGCAAACTTGTTAATCGCCACAAACGGCGTGTAATTGCTACATTAATGGAAAATCAAAGTGAAGATTTTGAAAAACAAAGCCAAACTTTAAAAGAATCCGCACCTACATTAAGTACAGGAGCCGGAATTGCTAATTTCGATCCTATTTTGATTTCATTGGTAAGACGTGCTATGCCTAACTTGATTGCATACGATGTTTGTGGTGTGCAACCTATGGTTGGACCTACCGGTTTAATTTTTGCCATGAAGTCACGTTATACTAGCAAACAAGGAACAGAAGCATTATTCAATGAAGCCCAAACACAATTTTCTGGTCAAGATCCTAATGGACCTTCTGGACAAGATTGGTTAGGACAAACTGGATCGAATAGTTTTCCTGGTGCTTCATCTCAATCTGGAACAGATCCTGTATCAACTGGATTCCCACCAGTATCAAGTGTATCTGGTTATACAATCGGTCGTCCTATGACCACACCACAAGCTGAAGCTTTAGGTGATGGAGTTGGATCTGATTTTAATCAGATGGCTTTCAGTATTGATAAAATTACTGTGGAAGCTAAAACCCGTGCATTAAAAGCTGAATATTCAGTTGAAGTTGCACAAGACTTAAAAGCTATCCATGGTTTAGATGCTGAAACAGAATTGGCTAATATCCTTTCGGCTGAAATCTTAACTGAAATTAACCGTGAAGTTATTAGAACAATTTACTATGTATCTGTAACTGGTGCAGCACAAACAACTGTTCCTGGAACATTCGATCTTGACATTGATGCCAATGGTCGTTGGTCAGTTGAAAAATTTAAGGGTCTTATCTTCCAAGTTGAACGTGAAGCTAATGCTATTGCCAAGGCGACGCGTCGTGGAAGAGGTAATGTTATAATCTGTTCTTCAGACGTTGCTAGTGCGTTAGTAATGGCTGGAAAATTAGATTATACACCTGCATTACAAAGTGATTTAACAGTAGATGATACTGGAAATACTTTCACTGGTGTATTAAATGGACGTTATCGTGTATATATCGATCCTTATTTTGGTAATAGTGGAACAAATGAAGAATTCGTATTAGTAGGTTATAAGGGTGCAAATGCTTATGATGCAGGTCTTTTCTATTGTCCATATGTACCTCTACAATTGTTTAGAGCACAAGATCCTCATACCTTCCAACCGAAGATTGCCTTTAAGACTCGGTATGCTTTGGCGCCAAATCCATTCTGGTCAGACGCGAATGCTACCCTCCAGGGTAATTCAAGTGCATATTACCGTATGATTAAAGTGGTCAATCTTCTATAATCAATTGCCACTGGTTTTAAAATTCCGGGGAATTAGGGACCTTAAAATCCTTAATTCCCCATTTTTTTGTCTTGACAAATCCTTTAAAATATGATATAATAAATAATAGTGTTATGATAACTAAAACAGATCAATCTCAATTATATGGTGCATTAAATCGACAACCAAAAAATGTCAATCCATTATATCCCAATAAATTTATTTTTTTCTTAACTAAATTACCAGAATTATCTTTATCTAGTAATAGTTGTAATATTCCATCAATGAATGGAAGTAATTGGAAACAAGTAACAAGTGTAAATCCTATTCCAAGAAGTGGATTAAATATTGAATTTGAAGAATTAGAAGTAACATTTATTGTTGATGCAGATATGAATAATTGGAGCGAATTAGCAAATTGGATGTTATTGATGTATATGGTAAAAACCAGTGCTGATTATGAAACTGTGAAATTAGAACAATTACAACCACATGAAGAAGGTGGTTTAACTTCAGATGCTCAATTGATACTTTTAACTAACCAATCAGTTCCTAATATTGTTTTTTATTTTCGTGATGCTTTTCCAATTTATTTAAGTGGATTTCATTTAACAAATGATGTAAATGAACCTATAGCTATTGAAGCTACTGTAAGATTTGCTTATAGTTATTATGATTTTGAAAGTGTAACTCCAACTCAACCTGATACAACAGACGATTCTACAACATAAAATGACTTTATCTGAATTACAAGCGGAAATTTTACAAGATCTCCGAATTGAACATGACGAATTAAATTATGAGGCGGTCCGTACTCCTAAAATACATCATAAATATAATAAAATGCTTATGTTAGAACGTTTAGCATTAAAAAAACTTGAAAGAGATTGGGATAAATTATATTTAGAACGATGGGAATATTTTAGGAAAAAAGCTCCAGATGAAGTCTATATCAAAAAACCTTTATTAAAAAGAATTGCTGATACCGATGTTAAATTATATCTTGCAGCGGATGAAGATCTTCAAAAATTAAGAACCCAAATAGAATCTAAAGAAGAATTAATTGACCTTTTAAAACGCACAATGGATCAAATTGGTCAAAGAACTTGGCTTATGAAAAATGTTACAGATTATTTAAAGTATTTAGGAAATGAAAAATGAGTTATTCATTAAAATATAATAAAAAACTTTCCAATTCTCCCTGTCTTCCTCTAATGATGGAAGGATGGAATGAATTAATTAAAATTAAATATGTAGATCCTTTAATAATTTTAAATGAAGATACAATTGGAGATCATGAAGTCATTTGGATGGAATATAAAAATAAACCAGTAGCTTTAATAACATTTACGTGCCACCCAGATGAAAAATATGCTTGGATTCGAATGACTTTTGTCGAAAAATCGCACCGACACCAATATTTATATGAAAAGATGTATGCTAAATTGAAAAAAATAATAATTAAACAAGGTCTTCCAAGAATTTCTGGTGGTATATATTCACAAAATAAACCTATGCAAGAGGCCGCGAAAAAGGTAGGTCGCATAATTGAATATTCAGTTTGGACGGAGTTTTTAAAATGAAACTTACGGAAGAAAATGCACAAAAATTTTGTAATATGGATTCAGAAACGCTTCATGCATTCACCATCTCCGAATCACATTCGCGGCCACAATGACAAGTGGTTTCTTAAATGACATTAAATGATAATACACTCTATATCCGAAAGAAAGACGAAATTTTCCTAGAAGTTTTAGCTTCAGATAGTATAGTAAATTCTTTATCCGATTTCTTTTGTTTCTTTGTTCCTGGTTACAAGTTTATGAAGAAATATAAAATGAAACTTTGGGACGGACAAATACGACTCTATAATAAGCATACAGGAGAAATTTATCTTGGTCTTTTACAACATATTAAAGAATATGCTAGGTTACATGAATATGTAATAGAATATGAAAATGGACAAGATTTAGATGTAGAAGAAGAATTTTCTGTTAAAGAAGCTTTAGCATTTGCAAAATCTTTAAATATCCATGTAAAACGAGAAGATAAAAATGAAAAAGATATTTTTATTCCTATTGAACCACACGATTTTCAATTAGATGCTTTTCGTCATTCTGTCCAATCTTCAAGATCTATTTTATTATGCCCTACAGCATCAGGTAAATCTTTAATCATTTATCTTTTAATTCGATATTATCAACAATTTATAAAAGGAAAAATTCTTATTATAGTACCTACTGTAAATTTGGTTTCTCAAATGTTTACAGATTTTGGGGAATATTCTTATGCTGATAAATGGGATGTTAGAGATGAAACTCATATGATTTATCAAGGAAAAGAAAAAGGAACCAAAAAACAAATTGTTATATCAACTTGGGAATCCATTTATAAATTACCTGAAGAATATTTTGAACAATTTGAAGTGATAATTGGTGATGAAGCTCATTTATTTAAAGCTGCTTCTCTTATAAAAATTATGAACAAATCCATGAATGCGAAATATCGTTTTGGTACAACTGGAACATTAGATGGAACTAAAACACATAAATTAGTTTTAGAAGGTTTGTTTGGACGAGTATATAAAGTTACTACAACTAAACTTTTAATAGAGAGAGAAATTCTATCCAATATATTAGTTAATTGTTTAATGCTTTACTATCCAGAAGAAATTTGTGAAAAAATGAAAGGTGCCAAATATCAACAAGAAATTACATTTTTGGTTGAAAATGAGGCGCGGAATAAATTTATCCGAAATCTTGCAATATCATTAAAAGGAAATACTCTTGTCCTTTTTAATTTAGTTGATCGTCATGGGAAAATTCTTTATGAATCTATTAAAAATAATGTTATTGATGGAAGAAAAGTATTTTTTATTTCTGGTAAAGTAGATGCGGAAATTAGAGAAAAATTTAGACAAATTACTGAAAAAGAAAGAGATGCTATTATCGTAGCTTCTTATGGTACATTTTCTTTAGGTGTGAATATTAGGAATTTACATAATTTGATTATTGCTTCACCTATTAAAAGTTGTATTCGTTTACTTCAATCTATTGGAAGAGGTTTAAGAAAAGCATCTTCCAAAGATATATTAAATTTTTATGATATTTCTGATATTCTCCAATATAAAAGTCATAAAAACCATACCATGAAACATTTTGTAATTAGGATGAATATCTATAATAATGAAAAATTTGATTATAAGTTATATAAAGTTAGATTGAAAAGACCCACCCATGGATTGCAATCCAAATAGTTATGATAATTGCGGATCCAATAATAAAAGTTAAGAATGCTGCTACAATAATATATACCAATCTAAATGCTAAAATTGCTACCATTATGATAAATTTTCCTATAGCTAATAATGCTAAGATAGCCAATATCATTATAAATAATGTTGTCATAATATCCACTCTTTTGGCCTTAATGGTCCTCTTCTCCACATAATATCATCATGTCTATTAATGGCCACTAATACCATGGCCCCTCTTTTTAAACGACATGTATATTATAGCAAGTTTTTTTGTGGAAGTCAAGTGTTTTTTGAAAATAATTTGGATCTTGTTGGTATTAAAAGAAATATAGACCAAAGGCTTGACAATTATAGTAAAATTTGCTATAATGAAAGAACGTTAATGAAATAGAAAAAAATCTTCAGGAATAGGTTACTTAATTTGAAAAAACCCATCAAGGTTTGGCCAAAGGTTGTTTGGCCAGTAGACAATAAAACTTTCTTAAAAGCTTTCCAAGAATATCTCCCTAAGGTAAAACCTTTACGGAAAAAATATAAACAGAAATGTAAGGTCCTTTTAAAAAAAGGAATACCTAAGAGTAAATTACCTAAATTTGAAAGACCTCAAACTCCTGAATATAATTATATTGGAGAATGTTTAGTGCTTATAGCACAACATCTCACACGTAAGGGATTTTTTAGTACTACGCCATATAGAGAAGAAATGATTGGAGATGCATTAGAAAATGCGGTCCTTTGTTTAGAAAATTTTAATCCTAGAAAATATAAAAATCCTTTTTCATATTTTACTCAAATTATGACGTATGCTTTTTATCGAAGAATTTCTAAAGAGGAAAAGCATAAGTATATTAAACAAATGAGTATTCGTAGTATGGTAGATTTTTTTGCTACTCAAAAAGGTGATAATGGGGAATATGCTAATACTTTTATCAAATTTATGCGAGAATTGCAAAATGATACCATTGAAAAATTTGAAGCAAATAAAAATAAGAAAAAGAAACCTATTAAAAAACAACCCAAAAAAATTATTGGTATAGAGAAATTTATGGTATGCAGATAACAGATTTACTTAAAAACAGATTTGTATTTGATGTTGGTTGTAATGTTGGGAGAAAAGCAGAACAATATATGGCCGCGGGGGCTCAAGTTATAGGATTTGAACCGCAAGAAGATTTAGCAAAATTTACTGAAAAGCGATTAGGAATTACAGTTGAAAATGTAGCTTTATCTAATTCAGTAGGTACAGCGCCTATTTGGAGAGCAACTGAAAACCAAATTACTTCAATGTCACAAGAATTCATAGGACATACTGGCCATAGATTTCAAGGACACTCTTGGAATAAAGAACCAGAATATGTTAAAACCGATACATTAGATAATATGATTGCCAAATATGGTAAACCGTTTTATATCAAGATTGATGTAGAAGGATATGAATTATCGGTTTTACAAGGGCTTACCAAACAGATTGATATCATTTCTATAGAATTTATGGCAGAATTGATGAAAAATACATTTGCTTGTTTGGATTATGTAGGATATAAAGACAGAGAATATAATGTTGTAATTGGAGAAGGACCAAATTTTCATTTTAAAGATTGGGTAGATTATGGTAAAATTAGTTGGATGTTAAATACTTTTAATTGTAAAAATTTTGATTGGGGAGATGTATATATCAAGAAAAATGAAAAATCCCATTAAAGTAATTATTGCCGATCAACATTTTGGTGCTCGTTCTGATAGCCCCATTTTCTTAGATTATTTCCAAAAATTTTATGATGACATTTTTTTCCCATTTATTGATAAAAATAAAATTACTGAAATAATTGATTTGGGAGATACATTTGATCGTAGAAAATTTGTTAATTTTTTATCTTTTCAAAGATCTAGGGAAATGTATTTTGATCGATTATTGGAACGAAAGATTAAACTTTATAGTATGTTAGGAAATCATACTACTTATTTTAAAAATACATCTAAAGTAAATGCTGTTAAAGAATTGTGTGGAATGTATCCTAATATTGAAATTTTTGATACAGCTACAGAAGTGACATTTGATAAAACAAAAATATTATTTGTCCCATGGATTAATGAAGAAAATTATGAACATTCAATGAAAATGATTAAAACTACAACTGCTAAAATCCTTATGGGACATTTAGAAATTAAAGGATTTTTGGTAAATCGTAGTTTAAGATTGGCAGAAGGATTGGAAGCCAAAATTTTTAAAAAATTTAAAGGTGTTTGGTCCGGTCATTTACATCATAAATCTCAAGAAGGAAATATATCATATTTGGGGTCACCTTATGAAATTAAATTTGATGATATGAATGATCCACGAGGATTTCATACATGGAAATCAGGTACTATGAAATTAGAATTCCATGAAAATCCTTATAGAATGTTTTATAAGATATATTATGATGATAAAGAAAAAACTTTAGATTTTTTATTGAAAAAGATTAATGATAAGTACCAAGGTGCTTATATAAAAGTGATAGTTCAAAATAGGATAAATCCACTCTTTTTTGATAAATTTATTGAAAAGTTATTTAATATGAATCCAGCAGATGTAAAAATTGATGATGATTTACAATTATCTGAGGAAGATGCAAATATGAAAGTAGATTTGACTGAAGATACTTTAACAATTTTGAATAAATATGTTGATAATTTGGAAATAGATTCAAATAAAGACAAAATTAAAGAAGAAATTAAAATCCTTTATACTGAAGCTCAGGGAATGGATAGATAATGACAGTTCCAACTTTTACAGCAACAATTTATGTAGGTCTTCGTAGAGGATATACTAATGAAGTAATGCCATTTGAATCAGTTGAGAAATTTATCCAAGAATGGGTGGATAGAATCAGTATTTGTGTTACTGTTACGAGGACTCAATTTGTATATAAGAAAGGTAATGAACCTGGGTTGATTGTTGGGTTCATTAATTATCCAAGATTCCCTTCAGAGGAACAAGATATTAGAATGAAGGCACTTATGTTGGCGGGTGAATTGTTGCATTTTTGTAAACAGATGCGCATGAGTGTAGTTTTCCCAGATAAGACCATCATGTTATCTAATACTGAAGAAATTGAAAAATATTCTTAAATTATAGGATCAAATATGAAGATATGTTCTATTTGTAATAAAAAAAGACGATCTGATAAATTTAGGAAATGGTCTCGTATAACTATAGAGGAATATAATATTTTATTAAAAAAACAAAAAGGAAAATGTGCTATATGTAAAATTGATAAGGATCCAATAGGAAGAAAATTTGCTGTAGATCACCAACATAAATCTGGAAAAATTAGGGGATTATTATGTAGTAATTGTAATAGGGGAATAGGGTTATTACAAGATGATCCAAAAATAATTTTACAAGCTTTTAAATATGTGGAGAAAAATTATGGTAAATTTTAAAAAAGTAAGATGGAAAAACCTATTAAATACAGGAGATAATTTTACTGAAATAAATTTACGTGGAGCTCCTACGACATTAATTTATGGTGTTAATGGAACAGGGAAATCAACTGTATTAGATGCTTTAATTTTTGGTTTATTTGGAGTAGCTTTTCGAAATGTTAATATTCCAGATTTAATTAATGATACAAATGAAGAGGAAATGATTGTTGAAATTGAATTTTCAATTGGTCGAACTAATTATAAAATTCGTAGAGGTTTAAAACCAAGAATATTTGAAATTTATATTAATCAAGTAATGGTAGATCAAGAATCTAAATCTCGGGATTATCAAAAATATTTAGAACAATCTATTCTTAAATTAAATCGTAAAAGTTTTACGCAAGTGGTTGTATTGGGATCGGCTTCATTTGTACCATTTATGCAATTATCAGTTGCCGATCGGCGTTATTTAATTGAAGATTTATTAGATATTCAAATTTTTTCAGCTATGAATATTGTTCTTAAACAACGCATAGCAGAAATGAAAGAAGAATATATCCTTTTATGTAATTCGATTGAATTACAAAATGAAAAGATAACATTGGTAAAAAGTTATCTCAAAAAATTACAATCAGATAATATTAATGCGATTACTGAAAAAAAGAATTTGATATCTGAAAATTTAAAACAAAGAAAAGAAGTTGACGAAAAAATCCAATATATTCAACAAGCTATAACTGAATTGATTATGACAACTTCTGAACAAATAAATCTTCAGGAACGTATAAGAAAATTGGAAATAACTGAAGATAAACTTAGAACTAATAAAAATAAAACTGAAAAAGAACAAGAATTTTATAAAAAGACTGATAAATGCCCAACATGTAAGCAAACTATTGATGATATTTTTCGAAATAGTATGTTGAATGAAAAAGGTGATTTAATTAAAGAAATTGAATCTGCTTTAATTAAATTGGAGGGAGAATTATCAGAATCTGAATCTAGGTTAAATGGAATTAAAAAGATCCTTTTAGAAATTGAAGAAAATTCTAAAGAGGTAAATAAGTTACAAAGTTCAAT
>Ga0116111_1000625_pt1 | contig 27977 bp, 29 predicted proteins | sample June2015DPH_8_10_FD_89720 | JGI IMG/M metagenome (GOLD analysis project Ga0116111, IMG submission 89720) | Peatland microbial communities from SPRUCE experiment site at the Marcell Experimental Forest, Minnesota, USA - June2015DPH_8_100 | ecosystem: Environmental > Terrestrial > Soil > Wetlands... | reverse complement strand
CTTGCCGCTCATCTTTATGCTCCTCACTACTTCTTCCAAATCCCGCAGGTACTCTTCGTAGGGTCTGAAATGCGAAACATCCAGAGCCTGGACGTATTGACCTCCCTCCGTATGGAAGGCAACCTTGACCTTACTGCTCCAGTCAGCGCCCATCAATACTGAAGAAAACAGCTCTACGGCGACAGCCAATCCATAGCCCTTGTACCCGCCGAATGGTAGCAGAGCTCCCTCCAGGGCCTCACTTGGGTTTCTCGTAGGATTGCCATGCTTGTCCAGGGCCCAGCCTTCGGGGATGCTTTCTCCCCTGCTCGCAGCCGACATGATCTTGAAGGCGGCGGATTCCGAGGTAGCCATGTCAAGGACGATTGGACCCCTTCCGTTCTGAGGGAAGGTTATGCAGATAGGATTCGTTCCGAAGATGGGCTTCTTCCCACCCCACGCTGCCATAAATGCAGGGCTGTTCGTATAGACCTGCCCAATCATCCTCCTTTCGGCGATCATCATACCGTAGTATGCCAGCATGCCCACGTGCGAGGTTCTCCTTACCCCGACCACGCCAATCCCGAATTCAGCGGCTTTCTTGATGGCGAGCTCTGTAGCATACTTGCCAACCACCTGACCAAGCGCGAAATCTCCATCAACGAGGGCAGTGGCTTTCCTATCGACGACTGTTCTTATCTTCGGATTGGTATTCACCTCCCCTAGTCTTATTCCTTTGATGTAGTACGGGATCCTGGCCACCCCGTGGCTGTCTACCCCGCGGAGGTTGGCCTGCACCAGATGGTGGGCGACGATCTCAGCATGAGCTTCCTTGACTCCCACCTTGGTGAAGGCGCTCCTCGTGAATTCTCGCAGATCTTGAGCGGAAGCGAGGTTCATGGATGCGACCGCTTCAGGCGGATCCTTTTGATGTCCCATTTCTGATGATCTCTCCGGGTTTGCCGAATCAGAATTCCAGAATGGATCGTCCTATTACTTCTCCTCTCTCAAGAGCACCCAATGCCTCGTTCACCTGTCTCAGGCCGTAGCGACTAGTCACGGACCTCGTTGTGTCCAAGATTCGCCTTTGGACTAGGTCCAGCAACTCTGGCATGTCCTGGCGGGGTCTGGCACCGTAGGACCCACACAGTCTGATGCCCTTTCTCACGAACCTGTTGATTTCGATTGGAATCGTTGTGCTCGCAGACGAAAGGCCCACAGCTACCACGCTGCCTCCAGACTTGACGCTGTTGAGAGCCGCGACGTACGTCTCAGGCCTTCCCGTCGCCTCGAAGGCGACATCGACGCCTCTGCCATCCGTGAGCTCCAGTATTCTGCGTGCAGTTTCTTCTTGAGCCGCATTTACGACATCAGTCGCCCCCGAGAGCTTTGCTGCCTCAAGTTTCTCCTCTCTCACGTCGACGGCGATTATCTCGGCCGCTCCAAAGACTTTGGCCACTTGGATTATGCTCGAGCCGACCCCCCCGACACCTATCACTGCGACGGATTGGGAAGCTCTGAGATGGGCTTGATTCTTCACCGCTCCGTAGGCCGTAAGACCTGCACATCCCAGTACGCACGAATCTGCAATTGAAATCCCGTCTGGGAGTGGGAACACGGCGTTGGTAGGTACCACAGCGTATTCAGCCATGCCACCCATGCTGAACATCCAAATTGGCTGCCCGTTGTGATCGTATATCCGGGTTGTTCCGTCGTAAAGCACCCCCTTGAGCCTGTTGAGAAGATAGAAAGTCTCGCACAGGTCTTCATGACCGTTGATGCAATAGTGACAGGACCCGCACGGCATTATCACTGTACAGACCACCCTGTCGCCTCCTTTCAGACCACTATCGTGTCCAACCACTTTCTCCACGACTCCTGAGACTTCATGACCCAACACCGCCGGGAGAGGAAAGGCTGTATGACCCTTGACCAGGTGGAGATCGCTATGGCAGACGCCGCAGGCAGCCACTTTGACCAAGACTTCGTTTTCTTTTGGTTCGGGCTTTGCGACATCTTCAATTGCCAGAGGTCCCCCAATTCGTCTGAGAACGGCAGCGTTCATGACCGAGCCTGAACCATTCACGACGACTCCGAGTAAATAGGCCTTCTGCCGAACAGATGAGCGGATTCCTCCACCCGACGTCCTGAATTCCCCGGCCAAGGTGGCTCGAAGGTTCCCGGAAGATGAGCTATCGACATCAGATGCGCAATGTGCTTGAGACGCACCAGGACCGGATTGCCTCGTAATCGCCATTTCGTTCGCCAAATCTTTTTCTAGCCACACGCAATTTCGCCTGACAATGCAAGGGCATCAATCCGGGCTGGTCAAGACGACAAATCCGGCGACCGGCGAACACCTGGAATCATACCCTGTCTTCTCCGATGATGAAGTGGGACAGGTAGCAAGGAGGGCACGTGCAGCATTTGAGAAATGGAGAAGACGGTCGGTTGATGAACGGAGCGATTATTTGCGAAAGTTGGCGAGCGCACTTCGAGCGAAGAAGAACGATTATGCAAAACTCATGACGCTTGAAATGGGAAAGCCAATCAGTCAATCGGAGTCCGAAATAGACAAGTGCGCTTGGACAGCGGAATACTACGCCGAGAACACGAAGAGTTGGCTGGCCGAAGAGTATGTAGAAACGGATGCCAAGTCGAGTTTCGTTGAGTTTGATCCCCTCGGAGTCATCCTTTCAGTCATGCCTTGGAATTACCCTTTCTGGCAGGTCTTGCGCTTCGCCATCCCGGCTGTAGTTGCCGGGAACACGTCGATATTGAGGCACTCTACGGTCTGCCCCGGGTCAGCCCTGGCCGTTGAAGAGGCCTTCGAGAATGCGGGGTTCCCCGACGGTGTCTTCACGTCGGTAATCACGGGACACGACACGGTCGCTAAGCTGATGGCGTCAAAGGAAATCGCGGGGGTCTCTCTCACAGGGAGCGTCGAAGCGGGCAGAAGAATAGGGGAACTGGCCGCGCAAAACTTCAAGAAGTTTGTCTTGGAATTAGGAGGGAGCGACCCGTATATCGTTCTGGAGGATGCTGACGTGAGGGAGGCTGCGAGAACTGGGGCGGATGCGAGGGTACTCAATTCAGGGCAGAGCTGTATCGCGGCAAAGAGGTTCATCGTGGTAGAATCCGTGGCGGGAGAGTTCGTAGAGGAATTTGTCTCTCAAATGGGGAAGAAGAAGACCGGAGATCCGATGGATGCAGAGACGGATGTCGGTCCACTTGTGAACGTCGAGGCGGTAGAGACCCTGGACGAGCAAGTCAGGAGTTCTGTGTCCAAGGGGGCTCGCGTGAGAGTTGGTGGGAAGCCACTCCCGGGAAAGGGGGCATTCTACCCTCCCACTGTCTTGGACAACGTTAAGCTAGACATGAAGGTGATTCGAGAAGAAGTCTTCGGCCCCGTTGCTCCTGTATATGTCGTGCGTGATGAAGCAGAAGCAATCAACGTCGCAAACGACTCCGATTTCGGCCTTGGCTCGAGCCTGTGGACTACCGACATGGAGAGAGCTAGAAGGGTCGCGAGGGAAGTCCAATCCGGGATGGTCTTCGTTAATGCCTTGACGAGGTCTGACCCGAGAATGCCGTTCGGTGGAGTCAAGAGGTCAGGAATCGGTCGCGAGCTCTCGAAATACGGTCTAAGAGAGTTTGTCAATGTGAAGTCGGTAAACATCTATAGCGCGCGCGCTACCCCACCGGGCCCGAACCTGCAAAGCATGCAAAGATGAGGACTTTCTCTCAACAACTGCTCAGCCGGGAACTGAGAATCTGCACGCTAAACGAGAGAAGTAGCTGGTCACGGTTCAACCCACTGACTGTTCTTGCGTCGAGAGAAGAAGAGCATTATTCTTCGGGTTCTCTCATCAAGACGTAGAGAGACTTTCCTTCCGAAACCGAGCCTTTGCCAAACAAACACAAGCATATTTTGGTTGACTCTACACTTCTCTGCAATAGCAACTATTGTCCCCCAAGTCACGACTCCATCTTTGCTTTCTACCCAGAACTTGAATATCTCACCTAGTGCATCGAGGACAATCTCCTTCTCCTCGTCAGTCAGAGTCTTGGAAGATGTGATGTCGAAGTCTTTGCCTCGAGTCAGGCCAAAGGGCCCCAGCATCATGGGATTGGCGTTGTTTTGTAATCCGTGACGCCTTCTGCCTTCGGCCAAGAGTGCCTCCCTTACCTCCTGAAACCGCTGCGTACGATGCTCTTTCGATTCAACTTCTGCCCTCTTACGGGACATGGCTGGACGCTTCTCATCCATCTCCTGTTCCTTCTGGGAAGGACTCACGCCTGAGCGTAAAGAATTCCTTTTCTTCATTTGAAGTCGCCGTTACGCTCCGGACTCTACGTATTTAGCCCATGTAGACTGGAAAACAGGATTCTGGAAGTCTAAGATTGATATAGGCAATCCGCAACCGCGAATCTTTCACGCTTGCACTCTGCTGCGAGTTTCCAACACCATCAAAATCGCTGGTTGAAGACGTTCCTACTGGGATTTGAACCCAAACAGTTAGGCTCAAGCCAAAGACAAAATATCGCTTAGGCCCCAATGGAAGGAGTCGCCTCCTCCCATCAGGGTTATGTTCGACGTGTGTCGGCCGTAGTCCTCCTCCTGTTCTAGGCGGGATTCAGCTCAGCGGCCTACCCTGGTCTCCTGCAGGCGTTTCATCGACCACGTTTGGCCTTGCTCCGCACGGGTCAGCCGTTTCATCCCAGTCCCCACCGACCTCAAGGTCTCCCTATCATCGCCCTTGATGGGCCGGGTCTCGTTTCTGTTCTGGAGCCAGCCGTCTCCGACTGCGTCTCTCGGCGCCGTGCGTCCTGCTGCGAGGGAGGAACTTCCCCAGGAGGTCCCCGTGGCCCGCCCGCCGACTCGCGTCACGTTCCTAGGCAGGGGTTCGGCAGTTAACCGTTTCTCATCAGGCGAAGAGGTGAGGGAAGTACTCCCTTTCTTCCTGCAGTACCTTCCCTTCGCTCGTGCACAACCTGTAGGACTCGAGCGGATCTTTGTTGAGGGTCTCGAAGGTGGGCCCCCACTTGTAGATTGAGAGGTAGGACCTCGCCTCCTCTACTTCGCCCAGTATGTAGAGAGTGGCGGCGACCGCCTCCACGGAGCTCAGCATCCCAGCCCTCGCGTAGTTTGTCGGGTTGGCCGCCAGCAGAAGCGGGACGCGCCTGTGCTTGCCCCCAAGCTTCCTGAAGAAAACCTCCTGGGCTTGGTTCCAGGAGCAATCGACGACAAGAATCCCCTTCGCGTTCTTGTCTGGCGGCGAGAGCATCCTATGCGCGAACGGGTTGAGCACGAGCGTGGAGTCGGAGGCATGGAACTTCCTGCTGACCCCTTTGGCCAGGTCCATGTGAATCATCTTGCGGGCTGTGCACTTGATGGGGTCGTCCTGGTCCATCTCAAGGGCGTAGACGTTCATCATCTCTTTCGTCTACGGCCAGACGCCATGGTATTAACAGTCTCGCATTCACGGGGCGGGCTGCGACCGTAGAGTGACGCCCTCTCCGGTGAAGGGAGCAATGGTTATTACTGCAGAGTTGCGTGGAATGGGGAGAGGTAGTTGCGTGGAATGCCAATGGCCTTTGTGCTGATTAACGCAGACCTCGGGGCTGAGGAGGACCTCCTCAAGAAACTCCGTGAGATCGAGCACGTTAAGGACGTCTACGTCGTGTACGGCGTCTACGATATCGTGGCGAGGGTCGAAGCCGACACCATGGAGAAGGTGAAGGAGACGATCACCTGGAACGTTCGCCGGCTCGACAAGGTGAGGAGCACCCTCACCATGATCGTCGTCGAAGCCTAGGCGACGGATTCCCAAGCTGAAATATCCCCGAGTGACTGACTCGACCGTGCGCTGCCTCGTCGGCATTGACGACACGGACTCTTCAAGGGGAAACTGCACTACCTACCTTGCGTATCGGATTGCCTCGGACCTCGCCCCCACCGTCAGGGTCCTCCCGTACCCCAGGCTTGTCAGACTCAACCCCAACATCCCGTTCAAGACGAGAGGGAACGCCGCGGTCTCCCTCCTGGTCGAGACCGAGTCTCCGTCGCAGGCCTTCGACAGCATCTGTTCGAAGGTGTCGGAGCTCTCGGACGTCGAGGGGGGTGCGAACTCTGGCGTCGTCTTTCTCAGTGACCTGCGCGAGTCACGCTTCTTCCTGCCTGTCTACCTGAGCGCCCTTTCAGGGGTCGTGAACCCCCACCGCGTCCGGCGGCTGCTGGCTCAGCACAAGGTGCGCAGCTTCGAGCTGGGCAACGGCATGGGCCTCGTGGGCGCCGCATCCGCGCTCGCTTTCGACGAGACCTTCGACCATACCTACGAGCTGATCGCGTACAGATGCCGAGAGTCGCTCGGAACTCGGCGGGTCCTCGACTCCACATCGGTCAGGGAGATGGAACGAAGGACCTGGCCTCACACCTTCAATAGCTATGACTACCAGAAGAGGAAGGTCCTCATCGCGCCCCACGGACCTGACCCGGTCTTCCTGGGCCTCCGGGGAGAGTCTCCTCAGGCTGTCCTGAAGGCGTTCGGGCTAGTCACATACAAAGAGAAACCACAGGGATACATGGTCTACGTGACGAACCAGCACACGGACGCGCACCTGAAAGGAGAGCTCGACTGGAAGGTCTTCTCCTCCGGCTGGGCAGAAGGGCGGGTCGATTCGCCCTCGGTCGGACCCGGGGGGCACGTCTACTTCGCGCTGCTGGACGGCGCAAAGAGGTGCAGGTGCGCGGTCTACGAGCCGACCGGAGACCTTCGCAGGGTAGCCAAGATGCTAAGGGATGGGGACTTCGTCCGGGCCTACGGCGGAGTGAGACGCCCTTCGACCTCTCACCCGAAGGTCCTCAACGTCGAGAAGATCGAGGTCGTTTCGCTCGCGAAGGGCAAGGGCCGGCCGCTCGTGCGCGGAACCTACATCGCATCCCCGAGGGCAAACAGGCACCTGACGAAGCCGCTTGCCCGGTATGGCCGCGAGATGGACGGGCGGGCCTGCCCTCAGGTCACGGGGTGGCTGCGTGCGTCGGCTATCGAGACTCGAGCGCCTGCTTGAAGTCGGCGATCAGGTCCTCTTTGTCCTCAATCCCCACGGAGAGCCGGATCAAAGATTCCGGAATCCCCGCCTTCGCCCTTTCTGCGGCCGTTAGCTGGGTGTGGGTCATTATCGCAGGTTGAGAGACCAGCGTTTCGACGCCTCCTAGGCTGGCCGCCAGGAATGCGACCTTCAGCCTCTCCGTGAGTTGCCTGGCGTCCTCCATGCTCCCATTCAGCTCGAAGCTCATCATCCCACCGAATCCGCTCATCTGCCTCTTGGCCAGCGCGTGCTGTGGGTGGCCCTTCAGTCCCGGATAGTGAACTGCCTTCACTCTCCTGTGCTTGGATAGGAACTCGGCGAGTGCCATCGCGCTTTCGTTCTGAGCCCTCACCCTGATCGCCATCGTCTTCATCCCACGGAGGACGAGCCACGATGCGAGCGGATCAAGAGTCCCTCCCAGGCCTCTCCTTAGATGGTTGATCCTCTCCACCTTCTCCATGTCACCTGCCGCAGCACCTGCGGTGACGTCAGCGTGACCATTCAGGTACTTGGTGGCGCTGTGTAACACGAGGTCGGCGCCGAGCTCCAAGGGTTTCTGGTTGATCGGCGAAGCGAAGGTGTTGTCGACAAACAGAAGGGCGCCTATCCCATGGGCGATCCCCGCGGTCTTGGTGATGTCGACCACCTTCAGCGTCGGGTTGGTGGGCGTCTCGATGAACACGATCTTCGTGTTAGGCCTGATTGCATCCTTCATGGCCTGCTGGTCGTCGGAATCGACCAGCGTAGTCTTCACTCCGAGCCTCGGAAGGATCACACTCATCAGTTCAAACGTGCCCCCGTATACGTCCCTGATCGCAACCGCGTGGTCTCCCGCGCTGACGAAGGCGAGGACCGAGGTCGAGATCGCCGCCATCCCGGAGGAGAAGAACGCGGCGCCCTCAGCACCCTCGAGTGAAGCAAGCTTCTTCTCCAGCCTTACGGTGGTCGGGTTGCCCCACCTGGTGTAGGTGTACTTCCCGCTCTCTCCAGCGACAGCTTTCCTAGCTTCTTCGGCCTTCGAAAACGCGAAGGTCGTGGTCTGGTAGATTGGAGTCACAACCGAGCCAGACTTCTCATCGAAGGGCTCTGCCTCATGCACGCACCGCGTTGAATCTTTGGCCATGGCGTTTCTCTGCCCTTCTAGAGTGTTAGATAAGCTGTGAGAGGCGGAGGTTCTCTCTAGTAGGTAGCGAGGGGAGGATTTGAACGTGCGGCCGTGTGCTTTGCCACGGTCTCCGCTCTGCGGGTCTCTCGCGGAGTTTCCGTTATGAGCCCGCCGGGATGTACCTAGCCCCTCCAGTGGGACTGGCTTCCCCACCTCGCTGCCAAGTGATGGGCCGTCGCGGTTTGCCCTTAAGTCTTCCTTCAGCTAGCGTCGAGAACCGGGCTTAGGCATGCAGGCGCACCTGCGGTATGTGCAGCAGTTGCAGCTTCCACAGCTTTCGTAGTCCTTATGCTTGCAGGTCCGGCAGATGCAGGTAGCCATGAAGCAGGCGTCCCCTAACGAGTTTCTTTAATCTTGTCGAGAACGAGCACTTCGGGGTCCCTCCCGAGGTCGGCTTCGAGGTTCCGTTTCAGCGCCAGGAGCCTCTCCACGTCGTGCCCCTTCCTCTCGAACCTTCTGACCTCCGCTTCGAGGGGCCTGACCCGGTCCGCGTCGACCATCTTGTCGGCGAAGCAGACTATCACCTGCTCCCTCGTCCTGGGTATGTAGTCGAGGTCCGGGAGTCCTAGAGTCTTCGCTACCTCGGAGGAGATGCCTGCACCCACGTGCCTCCTGACGATCTGGACGACAACCTCGTCGACCCCTTCGCCCTCTAGGATTTCGGAGCCCACCAGGCCGTGCCTGACCGTCTGGACCCTGCTCCTGCCTATGTCGTGTAGGAGTGCCCCCGCGACCGCGGCCTTCGAATCGATCTCCTTCCCCTGGCGCCTGAACTCCTCTGCAAGGATGGCGGTGACCTTGGCGACGGTCCTGCAGTGACTGATGATGGCATCGTTGCTCCCGCACTTCCTGTGCAGCCTCAGGGCCTCCTCTCCGGAGGGCTTCACTTGGCCAGTTCCTCGTCCAGCTGCTTGATCTTCCAGTGCAGGGCGTCCTTCAGTTCCGCGTTTTCGAGCCTGTTCAGCGGAAGCCCGCACGTCGGGCACTTGAAGAAGTTCTCCATGGCGTCCTCAAAGGTCCTGATCTGACAGGTCGCGGTCCCGCAGCGATAGAACTCGTGCGTGTCCTCGTACTCGAGCCTCTGCCTTAGCCTGTTCAGGACCTTCCTGCGCTGGGTCTGGATGAAGCCGTCTGTCTGGTCCCTCTGGGCTTTCCACCTGTAGACGAACCACCCTCGCTTGGGGTCTCTGACCCTCACGCCCGTTATCAGGCTCCGGCCGAAGAGGTCGTACAGGGCCTTCCTTACCGTCTTGATCTTCAGTCCGGTCGCCGACGCAATCTCCTCGTCCGTCGCGTTCTCGTTGTTGAGCAGCGCCCTCGCTACTCTGACGTAGTCGGGCCCGCCTATCAGGCCTGCCACCTTCACGAACGTATCCTCGTATTCTATCTTCATGTCTCTACAACCCTCTTGCCCTTGGGCGAAGGCAAGATGCGGAGTCTGCTTTTTCCGAACGCTCTCTTAAGCTCTTCTCCTGACTGAATCTCATGAAGCGCGATGGCGAGGGCGGCTATCTCGGAGTGCGGCTGCGACGTCACTGCGATGTTATAGTCGGATTCGTGGTAGACCTTTCCGGGCACCTTGGGTCCTCCGACCACCACCAGGAGCTTCTCGAGCTTCCTCAGCTCCGCGACCTCGTCCTGAAGCGGCATTCCGTACATCGTCAGGTGGACGACGCTCCTCCCCTCGGCCTTGGAATCCTGGATGACCCTCCTCCAGGGCACGCCCAGAATCGCCCTGAAGTCCCCGCCCCACGTCCTGTTCACCTCCTCGAGGGTCCCGACCACGTCCTTCTCTGCGTCTCCGATGAAGATCGATTCGGCCCCGAGGGCCCTCGACACGAGGCAGAGGTGGGTCAGGGTCCTGTCGTCTCTCACGAACCTCTGCCCCACCCTGAGCACCTTGATGCTTCGCGTCATTCTCGCGCGCCCTCCAGGAGGGTCAGTTGAGAACTCTCGACCCTCAAGGAGACCTCGCGCAGGAGCTGGGCGATTCCCTGGCCGGTACGGGCGGAGACGAACGTCGCGTCCCTTATGCCGGCCTGCCACATCTTCCCTCCCAGTTCCTCCCGCGTGACAGGGTCCGACTTGTTCATGACCGTCAGTATTCTCGAGTCGGGGACGTCGAGCTCCGAGAGAATCTCGAAACAACTCCCGCAGTTCAGGGCCATCCTCTCCGCGGGAAGGCTGGAATCGACGAGGAGGAGGACGACGGTTGCGAGCGAGACCTCTTCGAGAGTCGACTTGAACGCCTCGACGAGAAAGTGAGGCAGGCGGCTGATGAAGCCCACGGTATCCGTAATGAGAACGCGTCTTGGACCGATGTCGATCCCTCTCGTGGTCGGGCTGAGGGTCGTGAAGACTCCGGCGTCGACCGCCTTCTCTTCTCCAGTCAACCGGTTGAAGAGGGTCGTCTTCCCCACCCCCGTGTACCCCGTGATGGCCACGGTGGGGTAACCAGTCTTCTCGCGCCTGTACCGGAAGATCTTCCTTCTCTCGCTCACTTCTCTGACCTTCTTCTTCAGCGTGGAGACCCTCTTCTTCATCATCCTCACGTACACGTCTACCTCGTACTTTCCGAGCCCGAAGAAGCCGGGCTGCTCGCCTGCCTTCGCCATCCGGACCTTGTCCCTCGCCTTCGGCAGCTCGTAGGCCAGTTCGGCGAGCTCGACCTGCAGCTTTGCTTCGGCGGTGGACGCCCTCTTCGCGAAGATTTCCAGGATCAGCTTCTCCCTGTCCTCGACCTCCACCTTGCAGAGCTTGGCCAGGTTGTAGGTCTGCGAAGCGGTCAGCTGCGAGTCAAAGATCACCTTTTCCGCGTTCGTCTCCCTGACCAGCTCTGAGGCCTTCTCCGCCTTCCCCTCTCCGACCCCGTACTTCGCCCTCGCAAGATACCTCTGGGTCAGCGACCCCACGACCTCGTACCCCGCCGCCTTCGCGAGAGCGTTCGCCTCCTCCGACTCGTACGCGTCGGGATAATGGATCAGGACAACCCTGGTCATGCAGACTTCCCGCCCTCTCCCCCCGGGGGCGCCGTATAACTGTCCGAGCCGCGGCTGAAAGAGTGCGGGTGGCTACACCGGTCTGGCCTGAGAAACCGCCGAGCCATTCCTTTTATCGCCCCCTCCGGCCCGCAGCCGTCGTTGCAGCCATTCGACGAGCGCCGCAGGCTCTCAATCATGGTCGACTATCTCTTCGGCACGGGTGTGGCGAAGGCCCTTCCGAAGCGGGACCTGCGCCTCGTTTATTCGCGGAAGTCCGGCCGGGTCAAGCTAGTGTTTCACGGAGAACGGCTCCTGGCGACGGTGAAGCCGAACGGGGCCATGGCTCTCTCCCTCTATGGCGCAGAGTTGCTCGCCAAGAGCCCGAAGTTCCGAGAGAACTGCGTGACCGTCGCTGACGAGACTGCGGGGTTCGTCCACGGAGGGAAGTCGGTCTTCTGCAAGTTCGTGAAGTCCGCAGGACGAAACGTGCTTCCGAGGAGCGAGGTCACGATTCTGGACTCCAAGGGCAACGTACTGGGGGTGGGGATGGCCGTTCTGAATGGAAGGGTCATGAAACAGTTTAAGTCTGGGGCGGCTGTGAAGATCCGAGCAGGCCGAGAACATTGAAGATGGACAACAGGAACGCCAGGCGCATGATGGAGCGGATGGGTATCGACATGAAGGAGATTCCGAACGTCCAGGAGGTCGTGATCAAGACCGCGGACAAAGAGATGCACATCAAAAACCCATCAGTTTCCGAAGTGAACGCGCAGGGAAACAGGGTCTTCCAGGTCGCGGGCGACGTAGAGGAAGTCGAGGTCGAAAGGAAGACCTTCAACGAGGAGGACATCCTCCTGGTCCAGCAGCAGACCGGCGCGAGCAGGGAGAGGGCTGTCGCGGCCCTCGAGGAATCCGACGGAGAGGTTGCCAGGGCGATTCTGAAGCTGACGTAGCCCTTCCAAAGATGAGCCCTTTCTGACAGGTCGTGCAGTGAACTCGGCTGCCGACCCAACGCTTTAGTGCGCTGCTTCGATCAGGGGGGGCGTTGAAGCCGAAGAGTCTCCTTACCCTCGCGGAACTTAACCCAAACGAGATGGATTCCATCCTGTCCCTTTCCCTGAAGCTGAAGGGATCCAGGGGGAAGTCGAAGGAACGCCCGCTCCAGGGAAAGACGGTGGCGCTGCTCTTCGAGAAGCCCAGTACCCGGACCAGGGTCAGCTTCCAGGTCGCGGTCAGCGAGCTCGGGGGGAGCTCGATTAGCCTCGGCTCCAGTGAGATCCAACTCGGAAGGGGAGAAACAATCGAGGACACCGCCCGCGTTCTGTCTAGATACGTCCACGCGATTATGGCCCGGGTCAACGGGCATTCAGAGGTCGAGAAGCTTGCCGCCTCTTCCGCCGTGCCCGTAATCAACGGGTTGAGCGACCTCTACCACCCAGTGCAGATTCTCGCCGACCTCCTCACGCTGCGGGAGCGGAATGGCGCGCTCAGGGGGCTCAAGGTCGCCTGGGTGGGTGACGGGGACAACGTCTGCAACTCCTGGTTGATTGGCGCCGCGACCACAGGTATCCGGTTCTCGACCGCGACCCCGCCTGGCTATGCTCCCGACAAGAATGCGGTCAGCCTCGCGAAGTCAATCGCGAAAGGCACGGGCGCCTCTCTCACCCTCCTCGAAGATCCTAAGGAGGCAGTAGCGGGGGCGGACTGCGTAATCACTGACACTTTCGTGTCCATGGGGTTCGACAAGGAAAGAGAAGAGAGGGTCAGGGCCTTCCTGCCGAGGTACCGAGTCGACAGGCATCTGATGGCCTTGGCAAAGAGCGGCGCCATCTTCCAGCATTGCCTTCCGGCCCACAGGGGCGAAGAGGTGACCGACGAGGTCATCGACGGGCCGAACTCTGTGGTCTGGGACGAGGCGGAGAACCGTTTGCACACGACGAAGGCCCTGCTCTGTTACCTCATGCTCGGGCGAACAGAGCTTCCATAGGCTGTCATAAGTCTGACCACTGTGACATTGCCTGGGATACAAGAGAAGCACAGGTAGGTTCAAATCATGTCGGCTGAAGCGGAGTTCGAAGGCGCACAGAGTTGGAAATCGTCGATCAAGGAGTGAAGTTCGCGTGCTCAGACGGGTCCGAAATGGTTGCACATCTCTCTAGACCGAGCGGCACGGGCCGAGCCGGCGAGGGCAAGAGGCCTGCGATAATCGTGATTCACGAGGCCTACGGCCTGAACGAGCAGATCAAGGGGGTCGCACACAGGTATGCCGAGGAGGGTTTCGTTGCCGTGGCGCCCAACCTCTTCACCAGGAATGGCGACATAATGACGGAGAAGAACATCGAGAGCGCCATGAGGCCGCTGTGGTCGCTTCCACCCGAGAAGAGAAACGACCAGAGCGCCATCCAGGGCCTGATGAAGACCATGTCCGCCACTGACAGGAAGGTCATGAGCATCTTCTTCTTGGGCAGGGAGGAGATGGAGAAGCAGATGGCGAGCGACCTGTTGAGCTGCAAGGACTACCTCAAGAGCCTGAGCTTCGCCAGAGGGGAAAGGCTGGGCATCACGGGCTTCTGTCTGGGCGGGGGACTCACCTATCAGGTCTCTGCAATGTACCCGTTCAGCGCTTCGGTGCCATTCTACGGAAACAACCCATCGCCCTTGGAGGCCGTCGCGAACATAAGCGGCTCCATCCTGGCATTCTACGCCGGCGAGGATGAAAGGGTCAACGCGGGGGTGCCTCCTCTTGTCGAGGCGATGCTGAAGCACAAGAAGTCTTTCGAGATGAAGGTGTACAGGGGGGCGCAGCACTCCTTCTTCAACGAAACGAAGTCGGTGTACAACAGGGAGGCCGCGGAGGACGCATGGAGGAGAGCCGTGGCGTTCTTCAACGAACACCTTCTGCGTTAGGAGAATGGAGGGCTGTCGAATGGCAGCGGAGGAGGATAGCGCGAGGGATGCCAAGAAAGGCCGCGACCTCCTGTGGGATTGTTTTGTGAACTGGTCGTTCACTCTCGAAAGAATGGAGACGAGAGAAACTGACACGCCCGACGGCTGAGAATCGCCGAGCGAAGGACGAGTTTCCTTCTATAGTCCAATTCGGCCTTCGCCTACCGGACGTCAGGCTGCTGCAAGCGCAGTACCGTGTGCTTCTCCAAGGGAGTCCCAGCTGTCACCTTTTTTTTGCGAAATCACTCGAACATACGTTTAATTGCGCAAACCGAGGCAGATGGAATGGCAGATTCGGATGGGTTCCCCGATCGAGGCGACCGTCAAGGTTCTTGTCGAATTCGAATCCGAACTCGACAGGATGAAGGCAGAAGCCCTTGAGGCCAAGAAGAAGATGATCAAGGACGCCATCGGTCTGGCAGAATCGGCCAGGTCGACCGCGATTTCGAAAGCCCAGCAGCAAGTGTCCGAGAGGCTGGCCAAGGCGAGGGCCGAAAGCGAGGGCGAGGCGGAATCAATAAGGAAGAGGGGGGAATCGTCATTGAAGAGCTTCGAAGCGGCCATCTCTATGAGAAAGGCGAAAGCCGTCGAGAAGGTAGTGGGTCGCCTCCTTGGTGAATCTCGGTGAAGGTCGTAGCGGTGGGCGGCAAGGCCTTCGTGACCGGCTTTGCACTCTCCGGCGTCAGCGGTGAATACGTGTCATCGCCTGACGAGGCGCTCGGGAAGATCGAGAAGCTCGTCAGGGACCCCCAGGTCGGCCTCATCATGGTCAGCGACGAAGTCGCGAAACCCCTCGGCGCGCAACTGACAGCCATCAGGACGCAGAGGGCCACCCCGCTGATTTACGAAGTCCCCGGACCAGGGAGCAAGAAGGAGAAGGTCGATTACCGCGCCATGCTGAGGAGCATCCTGGGAGTCTGATCGAGTTGAGCAAGGCCACCGCCGACACCCTGGAGAAGGTCTCCGGAGAGTTCGAGACCGAACTGCTGGCGGACCTCCAGGAAGGAAAGGCGCAGGCTCTTTCTACGGTGGAGTCATCCAGGAGGGAGGCGAGCGTAGTCGTGACAAAGTTGCTGGACGCGAGCGTCAAGCAGGCAGAGTCGCTAAGGAGGCAGGTCATCGGCGCGGCTGAGCTCGAGGCACGGAACGCCCAGCTGAAGGCGTTGGAGAAGGCCGTTGTCGAAGTCTTCGACGCGGCCGTGAAAGAGCTCGGAGAAGGTTCCGGCGCACGCTACGAGGCATCGCTGACGCAACTTGTCAAGGAAGGGCTGGAAGTGATCGGCCCGGGGGCCAGGATCCACTGCAGGTCCAAGGACAGGAGCGCGGTCTCTGCCGCCTTGCGCAAGCTCGAGGGCAGTCAGTCCAAGCTGGTCCTCGAGGAGAAGGGCATCGGCACCATCGGGGGCGTCGTCATGACCTCCATGGACGGGTCGGTGAGATTCGACAACACCTTCGAGGCTAGGCTTGAAAGAATGAGGCCGACTCTCAGAATGGAAGCCTCAGCGATACTCACGAGCGCCTGAGCCCCCACGTAGTGCCGACTCCCCGCACCTGGTCCGACTCGACTGGCAATGACAACGCGTCTGGAGAACAAGGCCGCCTAAATCTGTGAAGAGTCTTGTTGGTCCGGCCGCGTCCAAGACCACTGAGGCCGCCCGTCGAGTGATGATCTCGGGCAGGCCGTCGTTCGCTTCGCCCAAGAAATTATAAGTCCGGGTCTAAGGAGGGCGAAAGAGAATTCGTTGGTAGTCAAGGGAAAGATCGAATGGATCTCCGGGCCGGCTGTCAAGGCTTCAGGGATGTCGGCTGCCAAGATGAACGAAGTTACTCAGGTGGGCGAGGAGAAGCTAGTCGGAGAGGTGATTAAGCTGACCGGCGACATCGCCTTCATTCAGGTCTACGAGTCCACCAGCGGCCTGCGTCCGGGTGAGCCCGTCCTCGGCACGGGCCAGCCTCTATCGGCTACCCTTGGGCCCGGCATGGTGGGGGCGATTTATGATGGCCTCCAGAGACCGCTCGATGTAATCGCAAAGAAGACCGGCGCCTTCATCACCAGGGGCGTCTCGGCCAATTCGATACCGTTCGACAAGGAGTGGGCGTTCGTCCCCTCAGTCAAGATGGGGGATGAGATCGAGGGCGGGAGCATCCTTGGGAGCGTCCGGGAAACGCCGCTGATCGAGCACCGGATACTGGCTCCGCCGACTACCCCGAAGGCGAAGGTGAAGGACGTCGTGAAGGCCGGAGACTACAAGATTGACGAAGCCGTGGTCGTCGCTGAAGACAAGGCGGGCAAGAAGCACGAGCTGATGCTCTATCACCGGTGGCCGGTCAGGACGCCGAGACCCGTCCGAGAGAGGCTCGACCCGGAAATCCCGCTGATGACGGGGCAGAGGGTCCTCGACTCTTTCTTCCCGATGGCGAAGGGAGGCACGGGAGCGATACCCGGAGCGTTCGGGACCGGGAAGACGGTGACTCTTCATTCTATCGCGAAATGGGCGGACGCCAAGGTCGTCTTCCACATAGGCTGCGGGGAGCGGGGGAACGAGATGACCGAAGTGCTGACCGAGTTCCCGGAGCTGATCGACCCCCAGAGCGGCAGGCCGCTGATGGAAAGAACCATCCTCATCGCCAACGTCAGCAACATGCCGGTCGCGGCCAGAGAGGCGAGCATCTACACGGGGGTCGCGATGGCCGAGTACTACCGAGACATGGGGTACGACACGGTCCTGGTCGCCGACTCGACCAGCAGGTGGGCCGAAGCGCTCCGAGAAATCAGCGGAAGGCTGGAGGAGATGCCTGCCGAAGAGGGATACCCGTCCTATCTCGCATCGAGGCTCGCCGAGTTCTATCAACGGGCCGGAAGGGTGGAGCTGCTGGGCACGCCGTCAAGGACCGGCTCGATTACCCTCGTCGGCGCAGTTTCTCCTGCCGGAGGCGACTTCACGGAGCCAGTCACCTCTCAGACGATCAGGTTTGTCAGGACCTTCTGGTCCCTCGATGCGAGGCTCGCGTATTCGAGGCACTACCCGTCCATCAACTGGATGAACTCCTACTCGGGGTACATCGAGTCGGTAGGCAAGTGGTGGAAGGAGAGGGTCGACAAGGAGTGGCTCTCGGTTAGAGCCGATGCCTACGCCATACTCCAGCGTGAAGACGCGCTCAAGGAGATCGTCCGTCTCCTCGGGCCCGAGGCCCTGCCAGATGAGGAGAAGCTGATCCTTGACGTCGCAAGAATGATTCAGATCGGGTTCCTCCAGCAGAACGCGTACGATGACACCGACGCCTACTGCAGCCCGCAGAAGCAGTTCAGGATGATGAAGATGTTCGTGCAGTACCACCAGGAGGCGCTGAAGGCCCTGAGGAGCGGCGTACCGCTGCCCAGGATAAGGGGGATGCAGGTGATCGCCCCGATGCTGAGGGCGAAGTTCGCGATAGAGAGCGAAGAACTCGACAAGCTCGAGTCGCTCGTTCAGCAAATGCTCGGCGAGTTCGCAAGCCTCTCGGACCTACAGGAGGCGAAGGCAGCGTGAGCAAGCCGTCCTCAGGCCTAGAGTACAGCAAGGTGGCCGAGATCAGAGGGCCGCTGCTCGTAGTCGACGGCGTCGACAGGGCCGCCTTCGACGAGCTGGTCGAGATAGAAGATACCGAGGGCAAGAGGAGGCTCGCGAGGGTCCTGGAGACAGGTTTCGGCAAGGCCGTCGTCCAGGTCTTTGAGGGGACCTCCGGCCTGTCGATCAGCGGAACAAGGGCGCGTTTCCTGGGCCACACGATGCAGCTCCCCGTGTCTGACCAGCTCCTCGGAAGGGTCTTCGACGGACTTGGCAAGCCTCTTGACGGTCTTCCCGAGCCAGTCCCCAAGGTTTTCCTCGACATCAATGGCGCGCCGATCAACCCCGAAAGGAGGGCCTACCCGACCGACCTCATCCAGACTGGCGTTTCTGTCATCGACGGGATGCTGACACTGGTCAGGGGTCAGAAGCTTCCGATCTTCTCTGGAGCAGGCATGCCTCACAACATGCTGGCAGCCCAGGTCGCGAGACAGGCAACCGTGGCGGGAAAAGGAGAGGAGTTCGCAGTCGTCTTCGCCGCTGTTGGTGTCTCGAGCAGCGACGCCGCGTTCTTCCAGCACACGCTCGCAGAGTCGGGCGCGATCAAGAGGAGCGTCCTGTACCTGAACCTCGCGGACGACCCCGCCATCGAGAGGATCATCACCCCACGCGTCGCCCTCACAGCGGCCGAATACCTGGCCTTCGAGCTGGACATGCACGTTCTGGTCATAATCACGGACATCACGAACTACTGCGAGGCGCTCAGAGAGATCTCGGCGGCAAGGGAAGAGGTTCCCGGCAGGAAGGGCTTCCCGGGTTACCTCTACACGGACCTCGCGACGATCTATGAGCGGGCCGGCAGGATAAAGGGAATGAAAGGAAGCATCACCCAGATGCCCATCCTTTCGATGCCCAACGATGACGTGACTCATCCGATCCCCGACCTGACAGGCTACATAACCGAGGGCCAGATATTCCTCGGGAGGGATCTCTTCAGGAAGGGGTTCTACCCGCCGGTCTACCTGCTCTCAAGCCTCAGCAGACTGATGGGCCCAGCGCTGGGCCAGGTCATCAAGCAGGGCAAGGCGCCAGCCGACCACCAACAGGTTGGGAACCAGCTGTACAACGCATACGCGAGGTCGGTCGAGTTGCGCGCCCTGGCGGAGATAGTTGGCAAGTCGGGTCTGACAGAATCGGACCTGAAGTACCTCGCCTTCGGCGACGCGTTCGAGCAGAGGTACCTCAACCAGGGCTACGACGAGAACCGGAGCTTTGGTGACACCCTGAGGATCGCCTGGGAGGTTCTCTCGATACTCCCACAGAACGAGCTCACCAACATCAAGGAGGAGTTCATCCAGAAGTACTACGTCACGGGCAGGCTGGCTGGATAGAGATGTCCGTAGCCTCTGGCTCCAACGTCCTTCCCACGAAGATCGAGCTGATCGGCACTCGCAGGAGGCTCCAGACCGCGGTCAGGGTGAAGAAGGTTCTTGACGACAAGAGGGAGGTCCTATTGAAGCGCCTCGACGAGATAATCCTTCAGGCGGCAGCGGCACGCGACGAGATCTCGCCGCCCCTCTCTGACGCCTACCTCGCCCTCTACGACGCGTATCTCAATCTGGGCCCTCTCCGGCTCGAGGGGATCGCCGCGAACACCCCGCCGATGGTGGAGACCGACGTCACCGTCCGCAGGGTCGTCGGCGTGGACATACCCTCAATCAAGCTTTCCGAGAGGAAGGTGGGAATGACCTACGGCTTCGCGGACACCAGCGTGGCCGTTGACAGGGCGTCCAGGCAGATGAGGAAGGTTCTCCCCTCAATCTTCAGGGCCGCGGAGTTCGAGAACGCGATATTCAGGCTCGCGAAGGAGCTTGAGAAGACGCAGCGTCTCCTGAACGCGCTCGAGTACATGATAATCCCGCGGTACGAGGACTCGATCCACTACATCCAGCAGACTCTCGAAGAGAGGGAGAGGGAGGAGTTCACGAGGCTAAAGCATGTAAAGAAGGTCCTGGAGAGGAAGGCCGCGGCATGACCGAAGAGACAGTCGACGAGGCGTTCAATGCCGCGGTCGAGAAGGTCGAGGCAGCGCACAAACAGGCCGTGGCCGACCTCAGGTCCAAGCTCGAGAAGGCGAAGTCAGCCGCGCTGAAGAAGGTCAGCTTCTAGGTCTGTCCGTCCAGGCAACGACCGACCTTATCACCATGAACACTATCGCCATCCCGGCCAGAAATCCGGCCGTCGAGAAGGCTATCGCGAGGACGCTCTTCGAGAATCCTGCCACGCCCCCGACGTAGTAGCCCAGATAGACGCCCAGGAGCACAAGCGGGGTGACCACCAAGGCGGTGGCAAGAATCACGACTAGGAGGGCCCTGTTTCCTCTGGTTCGGCTCAACGTGCGGCCGGGGCCCCGGAGTGGTAAAAATTGTTCGGGAGGGCCGGAGCGACCCGGCCCTTCGCTCCTACTCGCACTTGCTGTAGCCGCAGTTGGTGCACTTGTAGCAGCCGTTCTCGAAGATCAGTGCGCTCTCGTGGCAGTCGGGGCACGTCCCTCCCTGCGGGAGCTGCTTCGAGGTGAAAGACTGTGGTGGAACCTCCAGCTCCTTCACAACGTGGTTGAGGGTCAGGAGCTCGAGCGCCTTGGCGATTGCGTCCGGGATCGAGAGCAGCTGCACGCCATCGTCCCAAGAAACGTACTTGCCCTTGATCCCCTTCAGGGTGGATATGGCGCTCTTGACGTCACCTCCGTTCTGCAGGTAGAGGCTGATCAGCCTCCCCAGAGCCTCGGCGTCGGCCTTCTCGTCCCCGCCTTGCTTGCCAAGGGTCACGAAGACCTCCTTCAGCACGCCGTTCACCAGGTTGCCCGTGAGGTACAGGCCTCCCTGCGGGAGCTTCAGCTTGAGGGTCCTGCCCTCCATCGTCCTCGGCCTCTCGAAGGGGGCTTCCGGCTGCTCGGCCTTCTTGACCACGTTGGCGGTCTCTAGAATCCCCTCCCTGCTCCCCTCCCTGTAGACCGTGATGCCCTTGCATCCCATCCTCCAGGCGAGGAGGTAGATCTTCTCGACATCTTCGGGGGTTGTCTCCTGAGGCAGGTTGACCGTGCTGGAGATGGCCGTGTCGATGTGCTTCTGAATGGTCGCCTGCATTCTGACCCTCATCTCGGGCTTGATCTGGTGTGAGGTGACGAAGTAGTTCGGCAGCTGTCCCTCGTCCCTCGCGCTGGTCTGAGCCATGTACTCCCCGACGAGGGGATGGAAGACCTTGAACTCGCCTTCGCTGAGCGACTTGGTTCTCCTCGTGTAGGAGAGGGCGAAGACCGGCTCTACCCCACTGGAGCAGCCCGCGAGAATCGAACCCGAACCCACCGGCGGAATCGTCGTTATCGCGGCGTTCCTTATGCCCTGAGCCCTGATCTTCTCCCTGACCTTCTCGTCCAGCCTCGAGATGAACGGCTGGGCTAGGTGGCTGCCAGCGTCGAAGGCCGGGAAGCTCCCCTTCTCCTTGGCGAGGTCGGTCGAATAGTCGTAGATCACGTGCTTGATTCTCTCGAACAGGTGGTCCACGAACCCGATCGTCGAGTCCTCGTCGTACTTCAGGCCGAGCTTGATCAGCATGTCCCCCAGTCCTGTGATGCCGACTCCTATCCTCCTGCTGCGAAGCGAGGCGTCCTTCTGCTGGTGCAGCGGGTGTCGTTCAGCGTTGTAGTCGAGGACGTTGTCGAGGAACCTCACGGCGAACTGGGTCGCCTTTGTGAGCGATTCCCAGTCTATGCTGGCCCTTTCCGTGAAGGGTTCGAGGACGAAGGCGCTGAGGTTGACGGAGCCCAGGCAGCAGCACCCGTAGCTCTCTAGCGTCTGCTCGCTGCAGGGGTTGACCCCCTGCACCTCCATGCCGCCGTACTCCGTAGTCGACTCCCTCCTTATGGCGTCCCAGAAGAGGACGCCGGGTTCAGCGGTCTCCCACGCGCCCCTGATGAGCGACTTCCAGACTTCTCTGGCCGTTACGGTCCTGTTGACCTCCGCCTTCTCGTTCTTGAAGTGGAGCAAAAAGTCCCCGTCGGTCTCTACCGCTCGCATGAAGTCGTCACTGATCTTCACAGAGATGTTTGCATAGTTTACCTTCTTCAGGTCCCTCTTGGCTTTGATGAAGTCCATCACATCCGGGTGGTCGACCCTTATCGTGATCATGAGGGCGCCCCTCCTTCCTGCCTGACCAATCGTTCCTGTCGTGGTCGAAAGGAGCTCCATGAACGAGACAGAACCCGAGCTGTAAATCGCCGAATTGTTGACCGGGGCTCCTCTGGGTCTCAGGACCGAGATGTCTGTGCCGACTCCTCCGCCGAAGCTGTAGGTCCTCGCCGCCTCCTTGCACCAGTCGAATATCGCTTCAATCGAATCCTCCTTTATCCTGAAGAAGTAGCAGTTCAACAGAGTCGACTTCCTCGTCTGTCCAGCCCCGAAGAGAATTCTTCCTCCGGGAACGAACCTGTAATCTTGAAGCAGCCAGTGGAACTTCGCGGTCCATTCCTTCCTCTTTTCCTCGTCCCTCTCCGGCGAGGCTAGCTCCTTCGCCACCCTGCGCCACATGTCGTCCGGGACCTTCTCCACCTGCCTCCCCTGCTGGTCTCTCAGTGCGTACTTCTCGTAGAACACCCTGGCACGCAGTTCATCTCCTCCGAACGCGGCGAGGGTCTCCGAGGGAATCTTCACTTCTCCTCCGTTCTGCTCTCCGGCATTCGGAGAGTCACGTGGTTCTTCAACTGTTGACGTCATAACCTTAGCCTCAACCCTATTCCTGACGATATATATCTCACCCTCTGCTGACTCGCATTTGACAACGGCACGAGGCCCGGCGAGGAGTCTCGACGACATGAAGCGATCCGCGGTGGAATCTTTTTGACTGGACTTCGACTTCGCTCGGTCAGGCTAGACTGCCGTCGAATACTGGATTGTGGCTACCGACTTGCATCGCCTGCACCGGGCCGCGTTCTGCGGCAACTTGGCGCCGCAGTTCCTGCAGACCGATATGGTTCTGTCGACCTTGAAGTACGGGAGCTTCGGCGTCGCATTCAGGATCAGGTTGTAGACGCCTCTGACATCTTCCGCGTTTCCGTCGAGCGTCACGGAGAGCCCACCACGGAGGCCCGTTGCCATCTTGGTCATGTAGTCCATCTTCTCAGGACTCTCTAGGTCTGCCAGGAGCAACCTGGGGGCCTGGGTGTAGGCGCCCTTCTGCAGCGGCTGGAGGTTCGCCTTTCCGTACTTCTCGGAGTCGAGTGTCGCCAGTCTGAGCGCACCATCGAGTTCGAGTATCGAAACGCCCAGCCGGTCTATCTTGGTCGACTTGTCGCTGGCGACTTGGCTTGCCGTCTCCACTATCTTCTCGGCGAGCTCTGACCGCGAAGCCATCGTCGGATCCCTGATCAGACTGGCCAGGGTCTCCTCGATGCCGACCAGGTTCATGATCAGCGGCATCGTGTCCGACGTCACGGCGTCCGACCCAGCAGCAAGAGACGGCAAGAGGCCACGCTTGAGTGTCCTCTCGATGAGCCTTCTCCTGGTCGAGAGCGCCTCGGATGCGACGCCGATCAGCATTGCCAACTTCGCCCTGAAGTACGTCTCGTCCTGGTTGGAATCGTATGACAGCCTGGGAAGGTTGAGGCTCAACCCGTGAAGTACGCTGACGTTGTCCGCCTGCGACTCCTGAGGGAGGACGTTCGCACTGAGACCCAAGAAGCTTCTTCGCTGGTCCGATGAGAAGAATGCCATCCTGCCGCCGTTGAATATGATTGCAGCCGCGTCTTTGAGCGTCTTGGTCTCGTCAACCCTGTTCGGCTTGGCCAGCAGCAGCCTGATGTCGGGCCTGGGCGTCTCTTCTACGAAGCTCCGGTACGCCCCGAGGACGGCGTCGAGCGTCCTGTCGAGGACGTCCCTGCCCGCGTCGTCGTGCCTGTAGGGGTTCAGCTCGAGGCTGATTGCCGGGCCTTCGGCTCCGGCAATGGGGGAACTCACGGCTTCGAAGAACCTCAGGAAGAGAGACTCCATATCTCTCTTCCCACGCGACCTGCAGAAGGGACTCAGGTACTGCAGGAAGTTCGTGAACGTGACCTCGTCGGACGTCTCTCTGCAGAGCATCGACGCCATGTTGAGCACGATGTTGAGGGCCCTCTCCGCATTCTCCGGGCTAGGAATCATCGGCGTGTTGATGATTCTCCCTCTCGGGTTCATCCCGCCGCTCCTCACGGACAACAAGTCAACGAAGACCGTGTCAGGGGTCAGCCCCCAGGTCCCGGCGTTGGTAATGTGAATGTCTCCCGAGAGGTGAGCGTCAGCGACATCTCTGGGAAGCTGCTCTAGCAGGAGGTACTCCGCGAAGACCTGTCTCCCTGTCTGGCGCACGAGCGACTCCACATTGCCCCCATCGTCGCCGGCCTTCCCCAGCAGCTGGGTCACGTCGTAGATCGGAATGCCAAGCCTCGTCAGTTTGTGCCTGTACTCCTCCATGCTGTGCTCTACCAGAAGGGCGTTGACTATCTCTCGGATGAGAGGCGCGGTCAGGTACTGCGTCTGGAACTTGTAGAGCCTCGACTCGGTCTCGCTGGTTATCTTCTGCGCCAGCTCGACAGGCATCCCCGCCTCCTTCACCAGGGACTGCAGGATCTTGTTCGCGTTGAACTCCTCCATCGTCTGGTGGGACGTCCTCACGTACAGCTTCCCGCTTTCGACGAGCGACTGTTCCTCAATCTGGCGGGTCAGGTTGAGGACGAGTCTGCCCAGGTTCGTGACGGTGTACTTCCTCTCCTGCCTGTTGAGCTGGATCAGCAGCTGCTTCACGAGCTTCCTGAGGTGGTACGCGAATTTTCCCGATTCTTTCTTGGATTTGAAGCCGGCAAGGGTTTTCAGCGCGCTGTAGGTCAGCGGCCCCTTGATGTTCAGTATCCTGAGAATCTCCAGCCTCTGGGGAGACGCGATTACGCTGTAAATCGTCTTGACCCTTCGAGGAGCTGCCTGCAAGTCTTCTCGGATGGTCATTGTCAATTGTATATCAAGATATGGTAAGCGTTGGTCAAAACAAGTTCGCTTATGGCGGGTGGACGATGCCAAGCGAAGACGAATCAGAAGGAAGACACAGAGGATGGTTCAGGAGACGGGAGGAGGCAAGGATGTCCCACTGTCCGAGAATTCTATTCATCTCCTGATCATCGCCTTGCGCTTCAGTATGGCTGCATTGATAATTGGAACAAGGGACGAAGGTGTTCCTGGTGATTCTTCAGTTAGGGGGACTTCAAGACCTCTGAACCCGTATTTCTCTAGCCTCTCGACACGCGCCTTGTCTTCTGCTATGTGTTTTCTGTCCATGAGAAGGAAATGGTGGGAGCCACTGAATCTATCATGAAGGTCTATCCCAAGCCCGCTCCAAGACGCCAAGACGATGTCTTCGAGATTGTGTGCCTGGGTGACTCGACATTTTGAAAGCGGCCTTGAGCCTTTCTGGTTCAGAATCCCTCTGGCTTCGAGAATCCTTTGATTTGTCACAATCAGCCAGGTTTCGGTATATGTTCCGCGTTTGGACTGAGATCCCGAATGAGCTCCCATTTCCCACGCAAGCGGCTTCTCCTCCTCTAGCAACGATAACGACTGCCAAGGATACACACTCGAGTCTGCCTCTCCAGTCGATGTCAATCGCTTTTGCTCGGAGAGAACTCCAGGGTATAAACCATCAACCTTCAGGAACGGCACGAGCGCTAGTTTCCAAGACTAGCGAAATCGCTGGTTCAAATCCAAGAGATTTCGTTGTGAAGTCAAAGGGCTCGGCTGTCAATTTCGGTGAAGGGTGACATGCCAGCAGACCTGGCAGGTATCAATGTCAACGGGGAGAACAAAGGGTTAACAACAGTTCAGAAGGTGAGCAAGGATGGGCCAAGATTGAGTGATGAATTGAGAAGGGACATTTCTACGATGGCTGCCGTCGTCGCAGAGACTGAACTCGAAATCGCTGAGATCATGGCACGCTTCAAGGAGAAGGGAATGAGCCCCTTTGTTGAGCCCGACAAGAATCAGGCTGACATGCTTTGTTGGTGGGGCGAGTTGCACCACCAACAAACGAGACTGACCACTGCGCAACTGAGATTGAGTTCACTTCTTCTGGAATCGCTGCAAGAGTCCGTTTCGAGATTGGATTCGAGTATTCAAACTTCCAAGTCTTCGGAATCGAAACGAAGAGCGAAGCCTAGTCCGAAGAGCCGACCCTTGATGCGGAAGAAACGGCCCGACGATTGAACCGAACCCGACATAGCCGAGAAGAGCGATAGGGTAAGCGCCTTTCGGCACTGACTCGGCAAATCTTACAGTAGCGTCAACTGTACTCAGCGATGGACAACTGAGATTCAGCAGGAGCTTGAGGTGGGGTCGCCCGGATTTGAACCGGGGATCTTCAGCGCCCAAGGCTGAAAGCCTAGACCAGACTAGCCGACGACCCCACAAAGCCTGCGTTCTGACGTGCCTTAGTTATGGGTTCTGTGGAATGCCGATGGTTTCGCTTTTGAGACGAATCTGTTCCCCCGACGAACAATCTCCGTTTGAATTCAAAATCCTCGCCGTATCTTCACCGTCGAGCTCTATCCGATTCCTCCAACCTCTGTCCCTTCTCCGGGAAGAGCCTGTCAGACTCGACCAGATCCTCCATCAACAGACTGAAGTCTATCCCGCCCGCCTTTTGGAGTTAACGGGCCCGGTGGGATTTGAACCCACGACCTTTGCGAGCCTTGGCTCTCTACAGCTTAGAAGGCTGCCACGCTATCCGTACTTCGCTCACAGCATGGATCTGCGCTACGGGCCCGAATGGTGTCGCCCCGGGTTTCGACATAAGCTTTTGCCGCACGGGTCCTCCTCCTGATTCCCGAAACCCTCCTAATTCGGAAGGTTTTTCTCTCGTGTGAGAGGAAACCGACGCCTTGGCCGCAGCCCAGCAGCGGCTCTTCGGCACCAACGGCGTCAGGTTCGTGCCGGGCGTTTCTCACGACCTCGACTTCACGATTAACCTCGGAGAGGCCATCGGGACCTATTTTGGAGGTGGTGAACTCCTCGTCGGCCAAGACGGAAGGGTGTCAAGTCCTGCCCTTGCCAACGCCGCCATCTCGGGACTGATGAGTTCCGGACGGGACGTCGCGGAGGCGGGGCTGGTCCCGACACCTGCCCTGCAGTACGCCGTGAAAACGATGGGCTTCAAGGGCGGCGTGATGGTAACCGCTTCTCATAACCCGGCACAGTACAACGGCTTGAAGGTCGCAGGCTCGGACGGCGTGGAGGTGCCGAGGCTCGACGAGCAGCGAATCGAGAAGATCTTCTTCGACAGGTCCCAGACAAAGGCCGACTGGAAGACCATCGGAGTGGCGAGGCCTGAGCCATCAGTGGTCAGGAACTACATTGCGGGAATTCTGTCGAAGGTAGACTCCAAGCTGATCGCGGGGAGGAAGTTCACGGTCGTCATGGACGCCGGAAACGGCGCCCAGTGTGTCGCCGCTCCATACTTGGTCGAGGCGCTCGGATGCAAGCTGATCACCCTCAATTCGGTGGTGGACGGAACATTCCCGGGGAGGGGCCCGGAGCCGACTCCTGAAATGCTGAAGGACCTGTCGGCGGTTGTGAGATCTGTGGGGGCAGACCTCGGCGTGGCTTACGACGGCGATGGCGACCGTTCAATCTTCTGCGACGAGGAAGGGAGGATTCTGTGGGGGGACCAGACAGGGTGCCTCATCGCAGATTACGTGCTGGAGAAGAATCCCGGGGGCACGATTGTGACCTCCGTCGGCTCCAGTCAGGCGGTCGAAATCGTCGCAAAGAAGCGCAACGCCAGGGTCCTCAGGACGAGGGTGGGGAGCGTGGACGTCTCACGCACCATCATCGAAAGGAGTGCGGTCTTCGGGTTCGAAGAGAACGGCGGGTGTATGTACATGCCCCACCTCCCTGTCCGCGACGGCGCGATGACCACCGCGCTGATGCTCGAGTGCCTTGCTTCGAGAGGCATGGCCTTCTCGAGGGCGCTCGCGTTCTCGGTCCCGAGGTTCTTCCAGGTGAAGACCAAGATCGATGTAGACAGCAAGAAGGTCGACTCCATGATGAGGACTGTCGAGCGTCAGACGAAGGGGGAGATTGAACGTATCGACGGGGTCAAGGTGTGGACAGACGAGCATTCGTGGGTGCTGGTCAGGCCGAGTGGGACGGAGCCGCTGATCAGGGTCTTCGCAGAGTCAGACAGCCAAGAACG
>Ga0116111_1000620_pt1 | contig 28143 bp, 37 predicted proteins | sample June2015DPH_8_10_FD_89720 | JGI IMG/M metagenome (GOLD analysis project Ga0116111, IMG submission 89720) | Peatland microbial communities from SPRUCE experiment site at the Marcell Experimental Forest, Minnesota, USA - June2015DPH_8_100 | ecosystem: Environmental > Terrestrial > Soil > Wetlands... | reverse complement strand
TCCTCCTTGAGCTTGGCTTCGATGGTCTCGGCCTGCCTGCGGTTGGAAGTCCCGGTGGAAGACTGATGGCGGATGCCGTCTTCATAGAAGTACGACCACCAGACGCTGCCGCGTCTAAACAGGCTCACGTAGCTTTTCCTCCTTCTGTTGGTTTTTGATCCAGCGGATGACCTGATCCCGGTAGAAGATCAATCTGCCGCTGGCGCTGAACCTGAAGTAGGGAAGACCTCGACGAGGAATCAAGGTCTGTCTTATGGTCCAGCGCGAGCAGCCGATGAGTTCGGCGGCCTGTTCGATACCAAGGGGCTGTCCGAGCGTCGAAGCCGGCGGCCCGAAGGCCGGCGCGGGCGGCCGCACAAACGGCCCGTGTTGCGCAAGATTCGGCCCAGGTTGCCCCGGCCACGCCCCCGGCCAATGGTGGCCGGGGGTAGGTGCCAGAAAGCCCCGTAAACGCGCGGCCTTGCGCGACCCGCCAGGGGCGCGAGTGTCAACAAGGATATGCCTTGGTATCAGTGCTTGTCTTTCTTTTTGCTTTGCCATAAGGAACGGAATGCCTTCTGAATGAATTTGGGAAGGTGGATGTAGATCCACCAGAGGATTGCCAGCAGCAAGAACAGGATTATGAGCTGAGCCTGGATCTGGCCATTGGTGGCAATCTGTTGGAACATGGCCAGCACGACCAGCACCAGCAGCAGCGCCAACAGGACGCCGGGCAGCAGCGCCAGCAGGAATAACACCGGGCGCAGCCACAGCGCCAAATGCGGTGCGGGCGTGCTTAAGTCGCGTGAGCCGCATTGGGCGCAGACCTCGGCATTGCGCGGGTTGAGGTGGCGCGCCGGGCAGAGCTTGGCGTCGTAGGTGGCGCCGCAGTGGTTGCAATAGAGCGGATCGCCAACAGTCAGTCGCTTGCATTGTGGGCAGTAGCGCATAGAACTCCTAAAAGAGCGGCAGCCGCTGATCGCCGGTCGGCCGAAGCCAGATGGGCGACCAAAAGCCGCGCTGCTTAATTTCGTCGAAGGTGGAAAGCCAAAAGATCTTGTCCGTGAATTTGGCAACCGCGGATCGGATGTGCACCAGCCGCCGGTCTGTGGTGGCGATCACCAGCACCCGAAACTGGGGCTGCCGGAAAAGCTGATTGCAGGCGCCGGAGAGCGCCATCTGCACGTAAAGTTGGGTCTTCTTTTGCCAGACCAGTGAGCTTTCCGAGCCCAGATCGGCCTCCAGGAAAATTGCCCGTTCGGTCCCGCTGCAAACCATTTCGAAATAGCCGTCGGGCGTCAGGGGAATGGCAGGCGTGAGCGGCTTCCGAAAACTGATCCACCGGGCAAGGCGCATGTCGGGCTTCGGCAAGGGCCGGTACTTCACCGTCAGGTAGAATTCATTGACCGCCAGCCGGTGCAGCAGGAACGGGCTGGCGCCAAACCGGCTCTGGCGCAGCGGCAGTCCAGGCAGCCGCCCGCCGACAAGGGCCGCTCCCTTGGGCGAGAGCGTGTACAGTCCTTTTTGACCGACTTCAGGATTGGCGATGAAGATGCGCCGCAGCATTCCCGCTCGCGTCAGCGCCAATAGCCGGTCGTTGGCGCGGCGTACGGAATGAAAGCCAGCGACAACTTGAGTCTGCTCCCGGTCGATGACGCGCATTGTGCCCAACTCGTGGAGCAGCCGCCGGTCGCGGTCTTGCACGCTCAATCCAACACGCTTATTCCCAGTCATGGAGCACCTCGCTTGTGGCAATGCGCATCCCTTGGTGGCGCTGGCGGATTGCTGCTTCAATGTCAGAGCGCCGCCGAGCCCAACGCTGGAGGCTGCGCTGCAAAAGATCGCGGGCCTCGGCATCGGGTTCGACAAGGTTTGGCACCACAGCTCGCAGGAACCGGTGATGGCCGCTCTTTAGGACCAGGTGTCGTTGCGGTAGATTCTTGAGCTCCTGGGTCAGGGTCCGCCCGCCATCGAGGGTACCGGCCACCTTTTCGGCGTCACCAGCGGAGAGCTGGAAATAGATGTGACTGCCGACCGCAGCCAGGGCCGAGCGCATGGCGGGCGGGTACTGGTCCATGAACTGATTGGCGCTCACGATGGAAACGCCGAACTTGCGCGCTTCGGAAAGCAGCGTATCCAGGCTGCTATCGAAAACGATCAGGTTCTGGATTTCATCGCAATACAGCGTCAGTAATCTGCGCGAGCGCCGCGCAAACAGCGCGTTCTTGAGCTTGGTGAGAAACAGGCTGCCGAGGGTCGCGGCCTGCTCGCCGAGCCGCCCCTTGTCCAGGTTCAGAATGATCCAGTAGCCGGAGTCAATGACGTCGGCCAGCGAGAAGGAGGACTCCAGTTGCCCCAGGATGTGGCGGAAGTGGGGATCGGCCGTAAACGCTGAAACTTTGTTGAGGATGGCGTCGCGCCATGTCGCCTGCATGGCCTCACTGGCGCGGTCATAGCGCAGGGCGAAGTAATCCTTGACCTCCGGGTTTTGACTGCGCCGCACGCAGGCGGCGCGGAAGGGGCCGCTGGTTAAAAGCGGCGGCAATTCCAGAATTGACAGGCGATTGTCGGCCAGCAGGTGCAGCGAATTGCGGAGCAGCTCCTCGGTGCGGGCGCCGAACGAGTCCAGGTGCCAGCGCTGTTTCAGCACCTGCGCGAACTCGGCGATCTGCACAAAGCTGTTCTGGCCGGTGCTCTGGTCGATGACATTGAGGCCAACACTAAACTCCCGGTCCGCAGGCTCGATCACGATGAGTTTCGCGCTGAGGTCTTCTCCGGTGATTCGCTGCTGGGCGGCAATGAGTTTTAAGAGCTGGGGCGACGCATCCCCGTGCAGATCGAAATAGACGAAGCCCCGACCTTCGGAGACATCTTGGCTGGCAAATTTCCGGAGCAACATAGATTTACCGCTACCGGTCTTGCCGAGGATGGCGACGTGGCTCGGCACGTTTACCGTGTGGGACCGTTACGGCGCCGGAACCGATCCTGCCGTCCACCACCAAATTGCCGACCTCAAGACCGGCCCGACTGCCCTGTCCGGAGCGCCGGCTGCGGAGCCGGTTCCAGAGGTTGGCAACGGATTGTTCGATGAAGTAGCCCATGGTAATTTGCGATTGTGTTTGCTGCTAAAACTCTCTGGCCTCATACTGAAGCCGTTGGCCACGTGGAGGTGAGGATGCAAACCGGACACAAACCGGATGGAAAGCGGCGAGGCCCTTTCTGAGTCACCGCGCCGCTGCATATACTGAGTGAGAATCCGGTTTTAGTTCTATGGTTCGACGTGAATGGCAAGGCCTGGGTCAGGCACTGCGGGAAATGCGGGAAGCCCGCGATCTTGCTCAGAAGGAAGTAATCAACCGGTCCGGCGAAGAGATGGCCGAGCGCACACTGCGTGCCTATGAAAAGGGGGAGCTGCGTCCTAGCCGGGACCGACTTTTGAGGCTAACGATCCGGTCATTCGATTTGGGAAACGCGGAGGAGATAAACCGTTTTCTGCGGCTGGGTTCCTACGCTGAACTCACTGATAAAGAAATATTGCAACACGGCTTGGAAACATCGGCTGCGAAGCTGAACGGCCGGCGTGACCAATCGCCACAGCCGCCCGCGGACTTCCAGATTGAGGTGAGCACGTTGATTGTTGTCGACGGTCAAGGCCAGGAGATTTGGCGGCACCAGTTTCCCAGCCGGTTGGAGCCGTCGTCATACGATCACCAGAACTTGATCCGGCGGTGTGTCTTCGCGGACCTCGACGGCGACGGCAAGACGGAAACGCTTTTTGTGCACGTGCCGCTGGACTTCGCCTCGGTCGGCACGGCCCTGATTTGCTTTGACGAAGACGGAAAAATCAGGTGGCAATTCGATCCCGGCCGGCCGATTCAGGATACCCGACAGGAGTACTTCCCGCCCTATTTCATCAGCAGCGTCAACATCATTCCGGTGAAAGATGCCGGCCTGCAGATTCTCGTATCGAGCAACCACTATCTTCATAACCCCAACCAGATCGCAATGCTCGATCCAAGCGGCGCCCTTGTCAGCGAATACTGGCATTCCGGCCATCTCTTATCCGTGCTGCACGCTGACCTCAATGGTGACGGAGTTGAGGAAATTCTCCTGGCAGGCGTCAACAACGGGTACCGGTTGGGAACGCTGGTAATCCTCGACTCCCGCCGCGTCAGCGGAGCATCTTCTCAGCCGGGACGGCAAATTCTCGGGTTTCCGCCGGGGACAGAGGAGGCGGTAATATTGTTTCCCCGGACCTGTGTCTCCCAAAACGCGCCCTACAATCGGGTCTCCGGTCTTCGGATCACGCGCGAGCGGCGTATCGTCCTTGCAGTGGTCGAAGGAGTCTCTGAAGCGCGCAATCCAGGCGTGATGATCTATGAACTCGATTTCCGGCTCAACGTTGTAAACTGCCGACCGGACAGCCACCTTCAGGAGGCCCATCGCGCAATGGAGTTGCAAGGGGTTCTGGATCATTCCTGGACCGAGGATGAGAACGAGCGTTTGCGCAGCCAGGTCATCGTCAAGGGCGGGGTGTAGGGCCGTTCCTCATATGGACCTCGCCGTCGCCGGACTTTTGGAGGAGGAAACATTGACGGGTCCGCAGGCGATGCTGGGCAGCCTGGTAACATTCGGGATCGAGTTCAAAACCGATGAAGCTGCGGCGGGTATTGAGGCAGGCGATGGCGGTGGTGCCCGATCCCATACAACTGTCAAGCACCAACTCTCCGGGATTGGTGTAGGTCTTGATCAGGTATTCAAATAGCGCTAGTGGCTTTTGGGTGTGGTGGACAGTGTTGGACTCGGACGGTACATGCAGCACGCTACGGGGATAGCGGAAGCCGGGATTCTCAGAGATGGCAGCGCGAAGGTGCCTGCCCGTGTTGGCATCGTAGCGGGCCTTGCGAGCGCTCTTGTACGGCTTGCCTTTTTCAAACTGCGGATGGTATGGTGGCGAGCGGTCGCAGAACACCAGGATGTTCTCGTGTGCCCGCAGCGGCGCGCGCTTGGCATCCAGAAAGCCCGTGGCCCGCGACTTCTCCCAGATCCATTCGTACCGAAGCCAAGGGAAGTTGCTCATACCGAGCACCTTGTCAAAGGGACACCGGGCAGTCAGAATAATCGCGCCTTTTGGCCTGATGATCCGCTTGTATTCGGCCCACAGCCGATCTAGATCAATGATCGAGTCCCAGGCGTTCGCGGTGACGCCGTAGGGCGGGTCCGAAAGAATCATATCCACGCTGCGCGCAGGGAGCAATTTCATGCCCTCCAGGCAATTGGCGTGGTAGATGCGATTGACCGCAAGACCGGATTGTGGCAAGCCATTGAATTCACAATCATTCATGAAGTAGGGCAGGTAAAGGATCTTGAAACGCAGTGCGTGGTGTTTGGGCCGTCACCCGCGCTTTTCTCTTTGCTCGGGAAGCTCATAATTGCTGATGAGCACTTCGCCGTATCGCTGTTTCGGTCGGCGCTGCGCCGTGTAGACGATCTGGATGGGCGTCATCAGCCAGCCACCGAACAACCTTCGCACTTCGGGATGATCGTCCAAGGAAAGCAGAAACCGGCCGCGAATCTTGTGCAGGCGCTGTTCGAGCTCGGTGAAATCTTGGTCGGTGAAGTTGTGGCGGTAGAGCTTCCGCCGCCAGTACGGCGGGTCCATGTAGAAGCAGGTGGTGGGACGGTCGTACCGTTCCAAGATCTGCTGGTAGGGCAGGGACTCGATCTGCACGCGCTGGAGCCGATCGTGCGTTTTGGCAATGACGGTCGGCAGGTGCTCCGGGTTGAAATTTGGGGACTGCACCACGCCATAGTGGTAATGCTGCTTGACCACCAGACCACCGAAGCAGTTCTTCTGGAGATAGAAAAATCGGCCGGCTCGCTGAATATCGGTCAAAGTTGATGGGTCAGTCTTGGCGAGAAGGTCGAACCAGGAGCGGCTGACCACGGTGTATTTCAAATATCGGATTAGTTCCTCATGGTGCCACTGGCAAGTCCGGAGAAAGTTCACAATCTCCCCGTCCAGGTCGTTGAGTACTTCGACCTCGGAGGGGCGCTTGTGAAAAAAAACCTGGGCGCCGCCGGCAAAGGGTTCCACATAGGCGGTGTGCTCGGGCAACAGCGAGATAATCTTGGCGGCAAGGCGATTCTTGCCGCCGATGTAGGCGAGGGGACCAACCATCGGATCGTGGGGTTAAAAGTTGAAGAGGCGTTCGATTTGGCAGTACAGGCCAAGCGCCAGGGCGTCCTTGATTAGCGGAGATCCAAAGCTGCCGTTGACGCCGGGCCAGATTGTGGAAATGATTTGGCGCACTTGATTGCGGAAACGCGGGCGCGGATGTCCGAACGATGCCAGCACGTCCAGCTTTGATACCTCCCAGATGCCGATGTTCTGCTCAACCAGGACGCGAGAAATGATTTCCATCAGATCGCCCCGGAGAACCTCGTTCTTACAAGGTATGGTTTCGAGAGCCGCCGTGCCCAGTGGGTACTTTTGCAGGACGCGACTGATAAAGGAGGCGGCGCTGTTGAGGGCCTTGTCGGTGTTAGAGGAAAGCTGGCGTACCTGCGGAGGCGCTGCCAAATGCTCGCCCTCTAGGATGGCAACGGCTACCGCCCGCCGTTCAATCCGAATCGCGGCCAAGCGCCGCATGGCGGGCCCGTCGCCGGTTCTGCCTTCCAGCCGTTTAAGCTCCAGATGGAAGCTGCGGGCGGGATCAAGATGGGAGCCGGCAGTTTTGGCGCGGCGGTAAGCCACCAGGAGTTGAACCTCCGAATAATGTTCCAAGAGTTCGGCATAGTGGCGGGCTGCGGCTGCGTCATCGAGCTTCTGAGCGAGCCGCAAAGCGAAATATTCGCGCTGATCGCTCGGTTGAAACTGGCCGTATCGGGCAGAGGAGGAACTCCGGGCTACCTGATCAAGAATGTTCGTCATGGTTTTGGGTGAGAATTAAAATGCCAGTTCAAAACAGCGTGGGTTGCTGAGGTGCGGCCAGCCGCTCCTCCTCCGCCCGGATCTCGTTGCGCAGCCCATCGTAAAGGGCCGGAAACAAGAACTCCACCGGCACACGCAGAATGATCCCGAGGCGCAGGGCATTGGCCAATGACGGCGTGTGCTCGCCGCGCTCGTAGTCCGATAGGGCGGACGCGTCCTGGTGACCCAGCAGGTGGGCCACATGCGCGGGAGTGAAGCCCATCCTCCTTCGAAAATGATCCAGCATGTTTTGATGTTGCTGTTTATTTTGTTGCATAGTAACTTTTTATTTTTTAGTAAAGTCACTGTAGCAATTGTATTGGGTTTGCAAAGTAGGGAAAATTTGGCACAAAGGCCGCTCGGGGCTCCCTTATGTGGATAACTTGTCAAGAAGCCGTCGTCGGCACTGGCGGTGAACGTGGCGGCGAACCTGCTTCATCCCGCGCAGCCGACGTGGCACACGCAGGCTCCGCGCTTTTGTACGGACACGTTCAGCAGACTCACCCACAAGGAGAGTCCGCATGAGTTCCGCCATGAATTCAAAGACAACATTGAGCTTGAACATGAGGCAGATGGTGGCGCTGTCTGAACAAAAAGTAAAGACGGGAAAACTGGCTCCCTTGCCCTGACATGGCAAGAGTGCCAAATTTTCCCGTCTTGGCGATGACACGGCCATCTCGTATGCTGACCTCCGTATGCCAAAATCGCACGCCCCCACCAACCTGACCGTCATTTGGGAGACCGCCCCCAATCCCGACTCTCACGCCCTGCTGAAGGCGGTTGCCATCGTGTTCCACCGGCGGGTGCCGTTATCCACTCCGGCGGATTTGACACACACGGACAAGACGCTATTGTGTGAACGACCCGATGACTCTTAACCCCTTTCCCCGAACATGCCCGAAGTCCCAAAAACCGGTCTGCGGATCGCCATTTACGCCCGCGTCTCTACCGAGGAACAGCGGGAAGGGCAGACCATCGACTCCCAAGTCGCCGAACTCGAGCGCTTTTGCCGCGAGAAGGTCTGGCTGATCGCCGGCATATATAAGGATGAGGGCTGGAGCGGCGGGATCATGGAACGGCCCGAACTGGACCGCCTGCGCGACGACGCGCAGAAGGCGGTCTTTGATGCTGTCCTGATCAACGACGTGGACCGGCTTGCTAGGGACGTGGCGCATCTGGGTGTGATCAAGCGGGATCTGGAACGAAAGGGAATCCAGGTGATGTTCCGCAAGCTGCCCACCGAGACGAGCCCGACGTACAACTTGATGGTGAACATTCTGGGTAGCTTCGCCGAATTCGAGCGGGAAATGATCTCCGACCGTACCCGCCGGGGGCGGCGCCACAAGGTTGAAGTGCGAAAGCTGTACCTCGGATCGAACACATCCTACGGCTACAAGTACACCCCAAAGGACCGCGTCACGGGCGTCGAGGGAGTTCTCGAAATCCTGCCTGACGAAGCCGCAGCGGTACGACAAATGTTCGAGTGGGTGGACGAAGAGGGCTTGTCTGCCAGGCGCGTAATGATGCGTCTCAACGAACTCAATATACCTCCCAGGAAACGTGCTTCAGCATGGGCCAAGTCCAGCGTGTTGCGGATTCTCCAGAATGAAATGTACGCCGGGACCTGGTACTACAACAAGTTCCAATGCTGCGAACCGCGCAATCCTGCGACCAGCCCCCGGTATCGGAAGCACAGCAAGGGTAGCCTCCGGAGGCGGCCCGCCAGTGAGTGGTTGCCGCTTGCCTTGCCGGAGTCGCTTCGCATCGTTCCAAGGGAGCGGTGGCAGCGCGTGCAGCAACAGCTCGCTCGCAACTATGCGTTCTCGTCAAGGAATGAGAAGCACGCCTATTTGCTCAAAGGGCTCATCCGGTGTGGCGGCTGCGGATCGCGCTACGTGGGCGACCCGTGCCATGGCAGGTTCTCCTACCGTTGTATCGCACGGTGCAAACAAGTCCCGAGCATTTCTGAATCGAAGCTGAGTGACGTGGTCAAGCGCGCTGTCGGACGCATCATGACGAACCCGGACGTGATACTGGAGCCACTGCGTCGTTTGGATCGCGCCGAAGCGAATGAAGCCAAGATGCGCGTGGGCACCGCCGAACGGATTGAGCGGAATGTGCAACGCATGTCCGCCGAGGAGCAACGGCTTCTGGATGGATACCGGACAGGGCTCATTTCGCCGGCGCAACTCGGACAGCAACTCGAAAGGCTGAAGGCCGGGCGGGCAGCCCTGGATCTCGAGCGTGCCGCGCTAGCCCAACATCCCGAGGTTCCTACCGAACAAATTGCGACGGCGGTGGTTGACTATTGCGCTGAGGCGGCAAACAAACTTGCGAGCCTAACGGCCGATGGCTGGCGCGAACTCTTGCGAGCCCTCATAGAATCCGCCGTCTTTCACGGCAATCGTATCGTCATTCGCGGGCGCATTCCGCTCCCGATCTCCGGTGCCGATGGGCCGGAGATGACAATCGAGGCTTCCGTGCTGCCGGGACCACCGGGGATTTCCCGGCCCACGCGCCCGTGTGGGCGTACCCCGCAAAAGAGGGCCGTCTGCGTTTGGGACCCCAGACTACCGAGCTAAGAAGATGCCAGAGCGGAGCCAACCCGGACACCGACACCAAACGCCGTAACGAGATCATTGCTGAAGTCGAACGCCGGGGGCACGGGTGATCATCGAAAGGCATCTGTGGCTGCGCCGCTGCCGATCTACAATAGTGGTGACGTACTGCGACTCCAATACGAGCGCTTATTCACATGCCAACGAAACTCACAATTGAAATCCTCACCGCCGCCATCGAAGGCTTCGAGTTCCAAAAGCGAAAAATAGACTTCAAGATCGCCTCACTCCGGGCCATGCTGTCGGGTCGGCCCGCAAAACCCGACGCCACCCCGGAACCGCCAAAGCGTAAACGGCGAAAGATGAGCGCCGCTGGCAGGAAAGCGATTGCCGAAGCGCAGCGAAAGAGATGGGCTGAGTCGAAGCGGCAAGCTGAACAGCCCTCTGGATCCCGCCGTCGCGCGTTGTGACGACAGCACCGGCACGCTGGTGAGACCCAACTCAGTTGCGCCGGTCGCCAATTGACCTTAACTGCGCCAATGCCTGAGTGATCTCTTGCCATTTGGCAGGCTCTCGTGTCGTCCGGGGCTCACCCCTGGAGTAGAAGGAGAGAATATTCTGTTTAAGCTCGGGCGTCACGGCTGAGAAGGAGTCCCCAGCCAGCATAACGACTAGCTGGGCATAGGCATTATCCGCCAAGCCGTAATCTGACGGCAAGACATCCCTTCCAGTATCGAAATTGAAATTTCTCAAAATGAGGCTACCGTCTTGTTCGCTCCCGAGGAATTCGCGATAGCGGCGCAGGCTTGCGTCCACGCTCTTGACAAAGTAATCCTCGGTCTGAGTGGTCGGATTAACGAAGTCCAGAGCTGTCAAGGCACCATTCTTTGGAGCGCGCCGTAGGAAGAACGCCAGGATCCGCGAGCCAATGCCAGGCCGTTCATAATCCGAACCCCACTCTTGCCGGTAGGCTGCCTTGGAGATGCTAAACAGAAACTGTTTCTCGGCAAAATCAGAGCGCTCGGCGAGTTGATCCCTACGATTCAGCAGAGCCGCCCGCGTAATCTCTGGCAGCATCTTGCTGATGGCAAAACGATATGACCCGATGGCCAACTCAGGATGTTTGAAAACACGGCGGAACGGAATGCCGTAGGTCTGCAAGAATGCACGCTCCAAGAGCGGGCGAGCGACGCGGAATCCGATATGCTCGTGATAATCCTGCTGGGCGTATCGGCCTTTGACTACTTGGTACATATCAAACCCAAATTCAACGCGCAGATGCGCCTTTTTGTCTTGCTCGTACGTGACTTCATGGCCAAAAGCCGGTTCGATTGTGGGGAATGCCAGAGCCACCGAGAGGTTCACGCCCTGATGGCCGCTCGTATCAGCCGCAAAATGAGAAAGTGCGCCTATGGCAAATGCCAGCTCATTTAAGTCGGAGCTCTGGCTGATCAGGGAGCGCACGAAATCGCCAGTGCGAACGTAATGAGCGAGGTCACTGAACAACTCGCTTCCAAACGGGTAATAGCCCAAGTCCTGGATGATGCTGCCGCCATAGGCATAGCTCTGGGCAATGCGAAGCTCTGCTGGCGAAGATGCCGGATAGCGGGTGAGCAGGAGCGGCTTTATGGAGTCTTCCCAAGCGAGGTCAATGATGACCTCGTGTGTGAAAAACGAGTAGCCAACCATTCCGGCTGGGAGCACGAAGGCAAGAAGAGCAATCCTGCCAGCATGTCGCATGAAGCTGGGCCGCATTAGGCCAAATTATAGCCGATTCACAGCCAGAAGGCCAATGAAGCAACCGAGTACATCCGTGCGGATGCCAGTAAAGAACACATGGTTACTTGCCTGAGATTAGGCAGCAGCAGTCAGTGCACTCATGCTCTTGAAAACATCCCACAATGTCAGACCAACCGAGCCCCGCCGCCGGCTCTGGCGGTCATGGTATCAGAGCAGCCCACTGTTGTGACCTCCGGGGTGCCGCAACAGCTTTTCCATCTTGACTATGAGGGGTGATGGATTGCGACCACAATAATAGGACATTATGGTCGCAATCCGGCACTCCTCATGCCCAAGATGGAATTCACCTCCGACACGCCCGGCGGTCCTAATCTCATGTGTTGTTGCGACCGCCCGGCGGATTTTCGCCGGGGGAGTATTGCCGGCCCAATACAGGTGGGTGGTGGGGGTGGTGGTGGTGGTTGACAGAAGCCGCCTATCTGCTATGCTAACGGCAGAAACAGTTTAATCTCTTGCGCTATGACCTTCACCGTCAAAACCAAATCTGACACCCTACCGGCCGCAGTGCGGCAACAGGCCGGCATCAAGCTTGGTGACATGTTGGAATTCAAGGTGTCCGGAGGCGTGGTTACCATCATTCCCAAACTGCCCACCGCTGACGATGAGTACACCCCGGAGCAGCGCCGCATCGTGGACGCCCAACTTGACGAAGCCGAAAAAGGTCCTTTCCACGGTCCGTTCAACACCGCCGAGGACATGATCGCCCACATGAAAAGCCAACTGAAGAGGCGGGCCGCCACTAAAAAAACCAAACGCTCACGATGAAGGCCGAATATAGTGATGCTGTCAATGAGGCCTTGGAAAATGCGCCCGCTGCTGTTCGCAAAGCGTTTTTCAAGCAGGTAAATCTCCTGGTTCAGAATCTCCAACATCCCTCTTTGCGGGCCAAGAAGTATGATGAAGCCAAAGACCGCTGGCAGGCCAGGGTCAACAAGAACTGGCGGTTCTACTTCAAAATCATTGACGACACGTATCGTATCCTCAAACTCATCCCCCACCCCAAGAAATAATCCATATGCATCACCGCACTGGCTGGTGATTTTCCCTTATGACCACACAATGAAAACCAAAACAGGCTTGGTAGTCCCGATCAGCGTGCTGCGCCAGGCCGGCACCATCACCATTGCTCCGGTAAAAGTAGCCAGCTATAGGCCAACCAAATCCGAATTGGCCGCCATCCTCAAAGGCGAAGCCGCCATTGCCCGCGGCGAGCACGTTCTCCTTAACCGATTTTCTCCATGGCCTGGACAGTAACCGTCGCAAAGCCCCGCATTGGCTCTGACCGATTGAAAATAGTACCGCCTCCTGGCTGTTCCGCGGCCTGGCTGATCCAAAGATCTGTTTCAGATCGGCCGCGGCTGCAGCCAGCGAGGTTAAGGCAATGAACATACGTTCCAAGGAGGAGTTTTTCATCGTCCGAACGGATGCGCGATGTATCGATCGGAAACTTGGGGCCCTCTTGGCAGGCTATCTGCTCAACGAGTTGCCGCCGCGCAAGAAAACCGTGTTTGAACGGCACAGACGCGACTGCGTCGCCTGCGACACCGCCACTCTTAACGCCAGCAATCTTGCCGCCTACTTCCGCCGCTACCCTGGGGAATTGGACCGCTTGTACAAAGTGGCAGCGTCCGTGTGAGGCTTGAATTTCTGCCATGGGGTGATGAAAGGTTTTTTGCTTGGGCTACAGGGATTGCTTTCCCTGTAGCTTTTCTTTGCTTCAGAGCCACATCAGGACCCTGCTTCATCCGGCCAGCTGAACGTCACTAATTATTCAGACGGCTGCATGAACAGTTTAGGGATTGGACCGAAAATAGGACACCGCAGCTTTGAAGTTTCGCCAGTTTAAAACGGCTGTCCCGCACGCTACACAGTCATGCTGGTGTGCTTCAAATGCTGCCTCCTTTTCAGGAGGCAGCTCATGAAGCAGGTACCGCGTCAGCAGAGTGCCTTTCGTTTTATCAATGCAGGAAGCATCTGTCTTCATACAGTAGAACTTCTCTTCTGCGGCTCGCCGCTTCTGAATCATCTCGATCCATCCGCTGTTAGAGATTTAAAACATATTAGTACCACAAAAACAATAGCCCCCATCTTGCAAGGAAGATGGGGGCTGATCTTTTTCCCGTTACCCAGTCCGGCGCCGCGCCCTCGGACCGCCAGGCGGGCGCTCACTCTCAGGACCGAGACGCCTCGGCTGGGTTTCTCCCAGCTTAAGAATTGCGCGATGATATATTGAGCGGATTGTAGCCGGTTTCATTCCCAGCTCCCGTCCGATCTCTTCCTGAGACTCACCATCCAGGATTCTCCGTACGACACAAGCAGTTTTTGGAGAGAGTTTCGCTAACATTTCGTCAACCCATATTTGGCCGTCGATTTCCGCCATCTCTGCTGTGCCTACTTGACCCTGCTGTTTCCACAGCTTCGTTTCGACCTCATCCGCCTTTTCGCAATCGAGGCTTTGAACCTTGCTGCCTATGGCCGCCTCATGGCGCAGATCGGCGGCCAAGTTTCGCGCGATCACATAGAGCCAAGCCGTGTACTCCGCTTCTCCGCCACGGAATGAACCAAAGTATTGAATACCGTGCTCCATAATGCCAACTGCAAAATTCTCACGGCCGGTCGGTGAACCATCGCCAATCCAAAAATAACGGGCGAGGTTTCTCACGTGCGTGAGCGTCTTTTCAGCGAACTCCGGATCTTCCGGGAACCGACCGCCTGAGCCGTACCCACGAACGTAGTCGGCCGCTTTGGCATTCAGCCATTTTTGGAGATCGTCCCCACATTGGCCAAAGGGGTTCACTTTTCCAGCGCCTCATCGCGCTTTCCTTCTCTACGCCTCCCGCAAACAATTATTTTTGATCTGTATATCCGAAATGACTCCGTGGTGAAGGATAATGTTGCAGGGGGTCTTTCCCCTAGAGCTGCTGATCTATACGTACTAGATCTAAAGTTTTTGAACCTACGACGCAACACTTCTCGTGCGGTTTGAGTAGATCTAGTTGGAAGGCAGCTAATGAAAGTGAAACCCAGGGCTGCTGGAGACGGTGGTCCCCGAGGTAAGCACCGAAAGCCCCTTCCCCTGGAAGACGCAATCTGGCAACATCAGACGAACCCGCGCATTCCAGGCCCGCCTCCGCCGCCGTGCGGCACCGAGGGACCACGGGTCGGATTGATCCGGCCCGCGCCCCCCGGGAGGCGGGAACGAATCGACTCACCCCGTTGGGCAAGAATTGTTTAAAGGGAGCGGCAATGTCTCATCCATTCAGCCGGGACTACATGTGGACGCATCAGCCATTCGCCATTTCGGGCAGTCTAGAGAGCAGCGAACAGGCCACCCTCACTATGCTCAGTTCCGAAGCAGCGGTTCAACAGCAAAAGGCTCTCGACGCGCAGTTCTTTGCAAACATAGCTGCGCAGCTCAAAGACGCTGACGAGGCCTGGTTGATGTCTATGGTTGGAAATTGGCCTGGGTATAGGCCAAGTCGCACTGGACCAAGCACTGTGGACGACCTACGTCTGCTCCAAAGGATTGCTGCCTGACGGGCTTAAAACTTAGCTGTTAATTCCACCCTCCTCTCCTCCCGCCTAAAAGGCTATTCATTCTCATTCGCTCAAAGAATTTAACGAGGAGCAACTGGTCCCTCCTCGATATCCCTCTTCTCTCTGAAAATCAACCCTTTGAAAGGAACGCCAATGAAAACAACAATCACCATCATTACCGTCATCACGAGCAACATCACCATGCTCGTCGCCATCGGCGACCCCACCGTAACGCAAATGGGGGTGGCCGCCATGGTGATAGGCACTCTGGCCGGAGTCAGCCGTTCAAAATCGGATGGGCTGCCGAGCTTTACCCTGATCGGCCCGCCACCCCGCAGTATCGCACCTGAAAAAAAAGCTGCCACTCCGCCCGTGCGGCAAGCCGCATAGAGCTTTATCGGCACAGTATCACCCGCTCTCTCACCGGCACCCACAACACCAAACCCACCGGAACCAGGCCCACGTTCCCTTGCTCACGATTTTTGCATTGTAGCGGCACCCCAAGCCAGTCAAGCCCCTCCGATTATTAGTGGGGCTTCTTGCTTTTTGTCCGTCCCCCTTCGGCGGGGCTCACGGTGACCATAAATCGCCGCAAAGCCCCAAAGAGGAATGCAGCCTATCGGCTGTGACAGACTCGGGGCTCCCACCGCTAGCAGGCTGCGGAAAAACTGGATTCAGTCTGCAGTAGCGCCGGCGTCGCGATATTCAAAGGATCCAGGGTCACAATCCACAGCCGCTTGGCATCCGTGCCAAATTTTCCCCTCTTGTAGCCTCTACCTGATCTGCTACGATGGCCGTACAATCAAATACACAGAGCTTCCGACAAAGCCAAGTGGTCGGAAGTGCTTTCTCTTAGCGTAAAAACGCTCGGCGCCTTTTCGAATTGGCTGGAGGCCCATGAAGGTAGGGCATTGTGGTCGCAATCCAGCACCCCTTGTATGGGACCCTCCGTCACCGGAACGCCCTTGCGCTTCGCTATCACTTCACCTCCATCAGGTTGTCAAAGGTGTCAAAGGGACTTTCACCCTCGAGCTGTCGAACATGCTCGGCACACCTGAAAAAGCAGGCATTCCCCCCGCGGGAATGCCTGCAAACAGATGTTCAATTCTGCGCGCTAGACCCAGAACCGGATCCGGCGTCCGTAGATGTGCCCGCGTCGGCAGGCGGTGTCATCGCCGCCGGGCTTGGCGTAGGACTTGGCAAAGGAACTGGCGACGGACGCGCTGTTGGAACGACTACCGGCGCGGGCGTCGGAACCGGCGTCGAATTCGGGGTGATCACCGATGGGTCCGACGAGGAGGCTGTAGAAGAAGGTGTGCTAGTCGGTGCTTGAGCGGAGGCGGGCGTCGATGTGCCGAGGTCAGCCGGGGTGTTTGTGGCCAGAGCGCCGGATTCTATTGGAGGCTGCGACGAGGAATTCACTGAGTCCGGGCTTATTATCAACTCCTGCCCGGATACCGGAGTGGATGTGGCGACAACCAGCGCAATCGGCTCGGTCGTGCCGCCGCTGACCGTCAGTTGCTCGCTTGGTGAGGCAAAACTGTGCCAATCAAAGGTTATGGGGGTGGTTGTTGCCGCCTCGATCATCAAGGTGAAGCCGGAAGCATCCTTTTCGGCAATGTATGCCGGAATGAACGAACCCTCGGGCGAGAAGGTCACAACAGGCTGGTATGCATACGGCTGGCTGAAGGACACACGGACCGAGGTTTGGCCGGCAGGAATCTCGGCTTCTCCGACCGAATCGCCGGAGAAATTGGACGGTACATAGACCGACAGATCGCTGGAACTGGCGTTCCCGTTCAAGCCGCCCTGCAACGTGGTGATTTCCGCCTGCATTTGCTGCATGGCGCTGACCACGGCCGGCACCAGGCCAGAGTAACCTATGGACAGCAGGCCGGTCGTCGGATCTGTGGAAACGACTTCAGGCATGACCTGCCGCACCTGCTGGGCAATAAAGCCCGGGTGCTCGGGAGTGCCGGCGCTCTCCGCATTCCAGTTGAAGTAAACGGGCTGCAGATCCATGACCTTAGCAAGGTCGTCAGTCATGGGCGTTATGTTCTTCTTGAGCCGCTCGTCAGAGGAGCAAGCCAATGTGTTCGTGGTTGGATTGATATCACAAGTGCCATTGGCGTTTTGGAAGCGCGCCACGGTGCCGGAAGCGACGGAAGCGCTGCCGACCTGGAGGAGGTATTGCGGCGAAGTCGTGCCGATGCCGACGTTGCCTTGCGTATTTATCACAAATAACCCCGTCCCAGTTGATGAACTTACCAAAAAAGGATTAGTCGTTCCACTACCATAAATCTGCAAAGTAGCACTCGGTGAAGAAGTCCCGATGCCGACGTTGCCTTTTACTATCAAACCATTAGTCGGGGCGTTGACGCCCGTGGTGTAGGAAGAGTCGCCGATGGCCACTCCGCCTAATACTGCCAAAGTACTGCTTGGTGCCGTTTGTCCTATGCCGACGTTGCCTTGGACAATTGCGCCATTGGTCGGCGCGGCGGTGGAAAGATAGCCGCTGCCGATGCTGACTCCACCGCTGACATTGAGGCGGCTTACGCCTTGCGACGCAGAACCTACTGTTACTGCCAATGTGCCACCCTCCCTGGCAAGATTCAAATTTCCATTGGCGACAATTTGTATGGGAGTGTAAGCCCCGCCTGGATTATAAAACTCCAAGGCGTTATGACCTTCATGGTATTGAATTTGAAAGTTTTCGTTCAGCGTAGTGTCGTTAATAGTGAACGTCGGCCATGCGCCGTTTATGGTAAGGTTACCCGTTTGGGCCGAGCCGTTCACCGTTTCCCCTTGATTTGTTACAACACCGCCCGAAGTTACAGTAAACTGGTTATTATTCCCCACCGTCAACAACTGGCTTGGACTCGTCGTCCCGATGCCAACCTTGCCCAATGTTCCTGCACCACTCGCCGGGCCGACAAAAAATGTCGGCACAGTACTGTTAAAACCCACTGCAAATGAATTCGGTGTACTGTTTAATAGTACAGTGGAGCTATTAATTCCTTGGCCGAGTATAAAACTGTTTGCTCCAGTCACGCCCACGTATTCACCAATAGCCGTTGAATTACTACTGCTTGCACTGGCATAATATCCAAATGATAAAGCCTCGGCACCCGCAGCCGAATTATTTAGACCGCCTAGAACTGCGGAAGCTACGCCTGAGGCAACATTCTGTTCGCCTGCAAGCACCACGGAATCGCCTCCTTGAGCCGTGTTGGATCGGCCTCCTACTACTGTATCGCGGGTTGCGGAAGCCACATTAGAATATCCGCCCAAAACATTAGAGTACGAACCCGCAGCGGTGTTGCCCCAAGTTCCCAAAGAGACGGCCCCATAACCTGACGCCACGGTCCTAACCCCAATAGATACGCTAAACGAGTTAGAAGCTAACGTGCCCGAACCAAGAGCGACGGAACCCGCTCCGGAGGCTTCTGCGCCTGCATAAGTTCCGTCATTGCCGCCGCCGCCCAAACCGATTGAATTAAGACCGATATTAGCGTCGTCCCATTCCGTCCCAACAGCAACTCCAGCCCTCAAGGCTCCTTTGGAGGGAATCCACATAAACCGGGTACCGGCTCCCGAGGTAGGAGTGCTACCAGTAATCCCTGAAGCTAAAATAGCTCCATTGACAACAGACAACAGTGCTTGAGGCGTGGTAGTCCCAATTCCGACGTTGCCGTTGAATATTGAAGTCCCTGTATACAAACTAGTTCCTTGCACGGTCAAATTATATCCCGGAGTGCTTGTTCCTACTCCTACCATGCCCGTCGCCGTATTCACAAACAAAGCAGGCGTACTGCTGGTAGCTACATTTAGATTTCCCCACAAGTCTAATTTACTGCCCGGAGAAGTCGTCCCGATGCCGACGTTGCCGTTGATGGTGATTCCGGCAAAAGTGGGCGTGGACGTGGTGGTCAGGGACTGGTTAAGGACAGCATTCCCAAGCAGGGTGAGGGTGTAAGAATTCAGACTCAGAGTGCCGGTGCCTTGGGAAATAAGGTTACCATTGATGGTTCCTTGAAAAACGGCATTGCTGCCGAAAAACGAGGTTCCGGCCACGGCGAGCTGGGTGGCGGGGGTGGTAGTGCCGATGCCCAACCGGTGATTAGTTGAATCATAGAAAAGATTGGCGTTGTCTTGCGACAGGCCCGATGCTCCCTGGAAGGCGATGGAACCTTGGGTTAGGCCGGGATTCAGACCAGTGACGGTGAGGCCAGCAATAGTAGTCGAACCGGTAAATATGGCTGGCCCGCTTACGGTAAGCGTTGACAAGGTTGAAGTCGCGGCTGAAAAGGTGCCCGCAATCGTAGCGTCGCCGGAACTGCTAACGCTGCTGGCGGAGACCGGTCCGGAAACATTGAGATTGCCGCTGATTGTGGTGTTGCCGGAGCTAAAGGTTCCGGCAGACAGGCTGCCAAAACCGGCCAGGGAGGTGCCGGAGAAGTTGTTTGCCGGCACTGGTGGCACATAGGTAACAATTGGGTTGCCGCCAATTATTGCAGTGGTCTGTCCGTTGTTGCTGTTGAACAGACCGGTGCTGCCACTAGTGGCGCCGGTCTGTGTTGGAACAGGGGGTGTCGGGGTCGCGCCGACGGTTGAACCGAAGGAAGACAGGAATTTAGTGAGGTCATCGAGGCGCTGGTTGAGTTGCGACAAAGTGACGAGCTGATCTGCCGTGTTGACCATCGGCTGCGTGGTGCGACTAGTCGAAATGCCAAGGACTTCGCCTGGATGTGTGGGTGAGGGGGTTTGAAGCGCGGTTGGGGCAGAGCGTGAGTGATGGACGATGGAGGGCAGGTCGATCTGTGCAGTGTACAGGGTCTTGTTCGGCAAGACGCCGGCTGCCAGCAGAACCAAAGAGCTGGAGGCAGCGGCGATGCCGACTGCGAGGAGCTTCATGAGTGTTTTCATAGAATGCTCCTTTCTGCTTTGTGCAGCGCTGCGATTTTGCCCTCGTAGCGCGAGCGCTGATTTCGGAGGTATTGGAGGACTGTCTCTGGCGTGGTCAGCCAGTCGCGGTTGAGCTTAAAGGCGCGGATTTTGCCGGAGCGCGCCAACTGGCGCAAAAAGTCTGCGGAGTAGGGCGTGTCTTTTGCAATCTGCCCGATTGGAAGCAAGGCTCCAATCTCCTCTGCCGAAGGCAGAGCGCGAGTTGTCGCGGACATAGGGGTGTGGATTTAATTGTCTTGTTGTTTTGGTTTCTTTGGACGGGGCCCTAGTTTTGGGGCTTTCCAGACGTTACTTCCCCAAGGGGAAGTAAGTACATCTGCTATTAGTATAGCATAGGTAAATGGTTTTGTCTAGAGGTAAGCCATTTTACTACAATAAGTTGACGAAAAAAAAGGAGCCATCTCCCGTCGCCCTAATTGGAAAACATCGTATTAGTGGCCGTGAAACATCGTTGGAACACCATCAGGCCTCTGCGTTTCAGCGCTTGTTGGCGCTCTGGCGTAGCGGTGCCCGCCATGGGATGATCCCTGTTGACGGATCGTCTCGTTTCATCGACGCCGAGGCTCGGCGCACGGACAGCGCGGCTCATGGGCAAGATGGAAATCTGTACCCGGACTCTGGAGGTCACACGGATTAGGCTTCTCTGATACCGTGCCCGCCGGCACTGGAAGCCACGTGGGTTCATCTCCTTCTATTCCGGAGACTTCTGTCTCGAAGTCTCATCACCGGAATTGGGGGCCGACACGCCGCGGATTTTTTGTTGTTCAATCAGCCGCACAAGAGGCTCTTGCTTCCGGTCAACGTAAGCGACGAGCAAACGAACGTCTGTGTCGGCGTACCCGAGATCTCGTGCCAATGCGACGAAAGTTCGGGCGTTCTCCAATCGAATGCGCTCATTCTCAAGCGCCGCGCGCTCGTCGCCCAATTCGCGCTGACGGCGCGAATCTCGTCGATCAATGAGCTTGAAGACAAAGTCTTTAATGTGTCCAACTACCGCCCCTAATCCGGCAAGATCGGCTGAACCGGGCGACGCGTACCTCACGCTACGCACCTCTAGTCGCTCCTCTGGTTCGAAAAGGCGCCATAGGCGGGATAGCTGAGCCTCGTCAAGAGTCGGTGGCAACCCGCCGCCAAACCCTGGAACCCACGGTATTGTCCCCCACGGCGAGAACTGCCGCTTCCAGCGGTGACGAAAAGGCGGAAAGTGAATCAATTCCTCATAGAAGTGCTGCAAGTCGCGCTGGTCTTCCCTCAAGGATTCAAGGAATAGGCGCAAGTCATAGAGATCCGAAAGGCTGACAAAGGCATGCCCGAGGTCATCCGCGGACCAACGCCCATCCATTTCGATCCGCAATAAATCAATCGAGCGATCCATGCGTAGTCTCCGAACTGAAAGTTCTGAACCATCGAGTGTACCTCAAGTTGAGATGCTTGCTCAACGCGCCGGTCAATCCCCACCAATATGGCGGTCACAATGTCTCCTCGGAAACCACAGGACGGCTTCTGAGTGGTGAACTTTCCTCATATTTATGGGGGAGGCCCTGGCGGCGATGGTCGAAGGACATTGTGGTCGTAATCCGTCAGTCCTGCCCCTCCGATGCCCGACACAAGCATCGTCGGCTCACAGGTTCACGCGATCCCAATACTAATTGTTGCGGCGAGGAGGCGGTGGTGGTGGTGGCGTACTCGGCAGTCTCGTAGGTTTCGGCGGGTCGGCCGATTTCCTTACCTCGTCGGGTTTCGGACTTCGATTCGGAGGTTGTTTTGCCATTCTATTACCTATTTCTTATTTCTCGGTGGTGGTGGTGGGATCGGTGTCCGTGGTAGGTCAGTTGGTTTAGGTGGGTCCACTGATTCCCGTAAATCTTCAATCGGCCCCGGCTTCAGTGGTTGCGCCTTTTCGTTTTGCATCGTCAATAGTCTCCTGTTCGAACAATCTCATGCCAATAGTGCTTATGCGTGTATCGGTGCCGGGGTTGCTGAGCGCTGCCACTGATGATACAAGTCGCCCAGAAATGTATAGGAATTGGTAGGGGCTAGCAATATATTGACGAGTACTCTCATCGTATAGCGCAGGTTCCAGCAGCACAATGTCTCGATCTGTTGCCGTTACGGATGTATCCGCATTTTGAAGCATACCCACGTATGCTTCGCCGGTTTCGAGTCCAACCGCCACCCATCGCCCTTTTACGTGTTGCCTTGCGAAGCAGTCCCAAGCGTCGTGAGCGGACGAATGGAATAAGGACAGCTGTGCGCTTCGTGAACTCTCCGGCTGCAAACCCCGCAACTGCACCTCCGAAACAATGCCCAACGAAAGCGGCGGCTACCGCCGGAAAGCCAGCAGGTTCCAGGGCAGACAAGTATCTCGGAAACACATAAACCGGCTCAGGTGCACCGAAAACACACGTTATTCCATAAAGGCAAAGGCCGAACACGCTGAATCCGATTAATCGTACCGCTGTATAAACTTGCTTTTCATTCTGCTGTACGCCAACAACCAGGCGGTACAACCATTCCCCAAGGCCCCCAGGGACACACGCGAGAACCAGCAGAACTGGCAGTAGATCGAGGATAAAACTGCCTCCAGGATCTTTCACGTGTATCACATTGCGGACCTAGTTTCAAATATTTAGCCCAGTTGGGCAGTTGTGTCATGCAGCAATCCATTCCATCGTCTAGTTTCATCGCCAGCATGCGCAGTCGAATCCTGGACGCTCGTGCTAAAAAGCTGGCTGTCACTTGGCAATCGCGATGCTGTAACCTGCAAAGTCGGCTCGGCCTGGGGCAATGTAATCTGGCATGTTCCAGGTCACATTCGCTTGAGCAATTGGCCTGAGAATGGGAATCAACCGCTGCATAGCTGTCTGGGCGACAGCGTCGCTTCCAAATGGTCCGACTATTATGGGTACAGTCCAGTCTGTCGCGGCCGATTGGACGATTCTGCCGTCTGAGTACAAGGTGCCTGTAACCGCATGGAAGCCAGCCCGCGCCACCGGACGGAGTATGTCGTTTTGCCACGTGTTTGACCAGGCACAAGCATGGCAACGGGTGATCACCAGATACGAAGCCATTCCCGCAGGTTGAGAGAGGGCAAACTGCTGGGAAGAGACCTGTTTGACTTCATAGACACAAATTCCCGCTACGGCGATGTACGCAACTAGCACCACCGAGCGGACCACAATGTCGGACTGCGTTTGCTTCGACTCAGACAGAGCGACAATAGCATGAAGTGGTATCAGAAAAATAGCTGCAAGGGCACGGCATATCGCGACGAACAGGAATCCGAGGATATTTTGCATCCAGTTTCCGCTCTCGCCCTTTTTCTTGGCTTGGCTATCTATGGCGCCCGCGGTGCGGATGCCCGTATGATAAACCTGCGCGATCTGGTGGGAGATGTACGAGCCTGTTTTCATGTAGCCTTCCCAATTGCAGGCCCCTGGATGTTTTAAGCGTCCAAGGAAGTGAATTCGGAAGTGCCCACTCTTCCCACAACGCGGACATGTATGGCTGGTGAACGCGCTTAGGCCAATTATCGCCGCGACGTCGCTATGGGCGGCATGCAAAATTGCGCGGCATCGATCAACGGTTTCTTTGGGGATGAACTCGCTTTCGTCACAGAGCCGGTACCACTGGCTTTCCAGCGGCGACGGCAAGGACGGAGCCGAGGGTTTCCGAGGACCTGCCTTAGTATCCTTCGATCCGTGGACGTTGAACTTCCGGCCGCCGGCCCCGTCGTAGTACCCCGCAGCATAGTAGCCGCCGGGATCATCACGGAGCATTCCCATGGTAATCTCGGCTAGACTGCCGCCAAGATTATCAGTTTTGCCCTTTTCGTAACCCGCCCGGTAAGCTTCGCTTGGTTCTGGCATTCCGACCTCCAACAAAGGCAAGATCGTTGCGCCGTGCCGGGCGCATCGCCGATTTCGAGAATGAATTCTGGCTCGGCTATCGTGTTGATCGCCGTCGCTTACGATATTTCATATCACGCGCCAACGCAAGCGCGTCGGACGGGTGTGTCGGTTGGGTAGGCACGATAATCAACGCTACGCGGGCGCCGGTGTAGATGAACCGTCTGGTTTCTAAGGACAAACGCAACACGCCTTCAGCCTTATAGCAGAGGCTTTCTTCGTGTGGAATGCCGACTTGGCAACATACTTCAATGATACTCTCGCTTCGAACGGTTGTGCTTTTGCCGATGGCGGCATCGCGAGAGCAGATTGACACCGGACCGTATGCTGCTATCTTTAAGGAGAGCCTATAGGCGCACACTATGATTGGTGAACGTTTAACCGGCACTCTGGGTCGTCAGTTCAAGGTGATCCGCGAGATTGGGCGCGGTGGTTTTGGTATTGTCTATTTGGCGGAAGCTGGAGATGGCCAATCGTATGCGGTAAAGCTCATGGCTCCCGTGGCCGATCCGGCTATTCGCCTTTCCTTTGAGCAGGAGCTCAAGAGCACGGAAGGATTGGCTCATGAGAATCTTTTGAGCATTATTGATTATGGCGCGTGCCCGGTTGGCACTCAACACGGGCTGTTCGCCGTCACCGAGTATTGTCCTGATGGGGACTATCGCAGATCGCTTAGCAGTTACGCGGCCAATCAAATTGATATCGGGACCATCGTCCAGGACTTTCGCCAAATCCTTGCCGGACTATCCGTCTTGCACACGAGAATTGTCCACCGGGATATAAAGCCGGAAAACGTTCTTGTGGCAGCCGGTAAGCTGAAGGTCGGTGATTTCGGTTTGGCAAAATTTGTTGATGAGGCGACCCGCACGTTGACTTTCAAGGGAGACGGCACGCCTCGCTATATGGCACCTGAAGTATGGTTCGGGCAACACGCGACTGCAGCAACGGACCTGTATGCTATCGGCGTGATGCTTTTTGAAGCTTTGGCCGGAAGAGCTCCTTTTAGCGGTCCGGACACAAACGCCTTGCGGGAGATGCACTGCTACACCCCTGCTCCACGGGTCAGAAGCTTCAATGCAAATGTGCCCGAGATGCTGGACGGCATTATCAAGAAGCTGCTGGCCAAGGATCCGCGTGCACGGTACCAGACGGCGGCGGAGGTTCTCGATGCCTTGCAGACTGCTCCGGCTCCGAGCGAATCCGCCATCGGCGCACTGGCCGCCAGGATGCGCCACCACCACGATGCGGCCGAAGCAGCGACACTTGAGCAGCGACGGATCGCGGAGTCCGAAAGGGACACGGCTGCCAGGAATCGATACAAAGAACAGGAAATACTTGCGATGGTTGACGACGTTGTCGAGGAAGTCAATCAGCATCTTGCGGAGACCAAGATCGTCACAGGTGCCGCCGCGGACGGAAAAGAATACCGATTCGGCGGTCGGGCGTTACGGGTTCGGTTCTTCCATCCTGGCCAACTGTTTTTAAATCCCATCGTTCCCGGCAGAATGGCAACGTTAAGGCAGCGCCACGTGGCACACGGCGGTTATATTGAGATCAAAGAGCATGGCCAGGATCGGGAGGGATGGAATCTGGTCCTCGTGCGTCGCCCTGAGGACCTGTATGGAGAGTGGCGTCTAGTTGAGACGCGCCTTTCGGCGTTCAGTGGGCGCAGCACGCCCTTCGAGCCATTCGCTACCGAAGCCCAGCTGTTCGCGGACAACCTAGCGAACCACTGGGCGACCGTGATGCACGTGTTCAATTTGACCGACAAACCGCTTGAACGCGCAGATATCGTAAAGATTTTGGATGTTTTCATCCCTCGGTGATAAACAGTGTTTTCGACCCCGCCGAGATTCCGCCGCAGGTCCGGGAGCAAAACGAAGTGGGCGCTGGAGTCGCAAGAAACAACTGCGCCTTGATCTTCGTTCCTCGATCAAGCACGTCGTGCCGCAACACTGTTGCATGACGGTTTTGATCGTGGAGCTAGCGCTTTCTTCCGTCGCCTCCTTTGGCCAGGACCACTTGATTGACCAAAAGAGTTATGATAATGGGTTCAAAACGGGACGGATCAGTTATGTTTTCCGTAGCCAGACCGGCGTAGGGTCGTCGCTCGGCGGTCCTTCTACCGGCTGCTGGGGGTTCAAATGATCACTGCCGACCAGTTGGCGACTCTTCAAGTTCGTCGAGTCATTTTCCACGACATCCCGAAGAAAGTGCGCGGGTCCGAGGCCGGACCAACGCTCAGTGAAATTGAAACCGAGATAACGCCGGTTCAAGCAAACCATCTCAAACGCCGCATGGTCCGCGCGCTCGGCTCGAAAAGTGCATTCGACATCGTGTTCAGGCCAGACACTGCATCACCGGTGCCGGCACTCGTCCAAGGCTACGCGGCCAGCCGACGCCAGGCGAACCAGTTTGTCGACGCATCCCAACAGCTGGCGCGAACCCTGTTTGATTACCAAAGTGGAGCGATGTCCTCCGGGCTGTTAACGGTGTTGGACGGCGCCGTAGGTGGGCGCCCCGCCCTTGCCATACTGAAACTGGAGCGCGAAGCCGGGGCTCAGCTGGAGCAGGGCACGCGTGACGGAAGGCGCACATACGAAATGTCAGTGCTCGAAAACCTTGTGCTCACCGACGGCACCCGCTTATTCAAGAGTGTGTTGTTCCTGAAGAGCGGCACCGGTCCGGACGATTTCGAGGGCATTGCCTGTGATGATCAGCGTTCATTCGGGTCGACCGATGAACTTGCGCAATTTTGGATGCGCTTTCTCGGTTGTCGCCTAAAGGAAGAGCCGCGAGTGGCCACGAAGAAATTCTTCGAGATAGCCGTCCGATATGTCAACGACGCGGTGACCGATCCGGTCGAGAAAAACACCATCTACGAGCATGTCGTCTCAGAGCTGAAGTCCCAGAAGAAGCAATTCTCACCAAAACGGTTCATCGAAGACTATCTGCCCGCCGAACATCAGCAATCGTTTACGGATTTTCTGGGTGAGCATCATGTGGCGTTGCGGCAGTTTACGCTTGACATTTCGGCGATCGAACGACGGCTCCGTCGCCGGTCATTTCATACGGCAAAGGGGGTAACGGTCACTGTTCCTGTCGATGACCCGACAATAGTCGAAGTGGAAGCCGAGCGCATCGTGGTCAACGACGCGGTAACCAGGGTTGGCTCGTGATTGACACAGAAGAAATTCGCCGAAAATGGGCGACGGACCGGGCCCAGTTTCACGCATTGGGCAGAATCATGGCGGACCGTCTGCGTAAGTCAGTACAAAAACTTGGCGTCAGTGCTGAAGTATCCTACCGAGCAAAGGAAGTTGATAGCCTTCTGAAGAAGCTGATCTCAAAGCCTGAATACTCCTACGAGACCCTGGGGGACAAGGCCGGCGTCCGGATCGTCACCCGATATCGTAAAGAGATCTCCAGCGTTGTGGCTGTTGCCCAACAATTGTTCTCCTGCGGTGAAGCGGAAGACACTGCTGACAGATTAGCCGAGGACAAGGTCGGGTACAGATCAAGGCCTCCTCCTACGGGAAGGATCTCGTCAGTGCTGTATCCTCGTTGAGCGAATCGAAGCTCAATGCTCTCGGCCTTTGCATAAGCATCGCTATCAATCTAAAGGACGCATCGCCATTTGAGTTTCTGATTATTGACGATCCGATACAATCGTGGGACAAGGATCATGAGATTCAGTTCATCAACGTCATTCGAGAACTCATCGACCGGGGGAAGCAGGTGGTGTTGCTCTCCCACAATGGTGAGTGGATAAAACAAGTTCGGACGGCCTGTGCGGATTTAAACGGACTGTATTACGAGATTACGGGCTACACGGACCGTGGGCCGACCATGATGCTCTTACCGTGGGTGGAGCCACAGCAGAGGTTGCATACAATTCTCGCCATAGCCGAAGATCAGAGCGCGGACAGTGTCCGATTGCAGCAGGCGGAAGAAGAGTTGCGCCAAGTGCTGCATCAATACGCATGCATGTTGCATGAAGCAGTGAAGGGAACCTCGAAAAACCCCGCCCATCTGAATGCCGAAAAGGTGCGAAAAATACTCACGGAGTGTGGGATCTCCCTACCTCTCGTGAATAGAGTGATGGCGATCTTCGAGACCCTGGACGATGCCCACCATGCCGCGCCGGACTACTCCCCAAATCGACAGAAACTACGGCAATACTACGAAACGGCCGTGCAACTCTCGCAATCTGTGGATGCCAAACTCAAAGCGTCGAAGACTATTTTGATCGTGACCACAGGGAAAACGGCGTAGTTTTGGGGGTGTTGAACCTTGAGGAAAACCACAGCTACAAATTCATCTACAGCGGGTTTTTTACAGCCAGCCTAGATGGCCGTAAACTACTGATTCTATTGGTCGGGGCGGGCAGATTCGAACTGCCGACCCCCTGCGCCCAAGGCAG
>Ga0116111_1000619_pt1 | contig 28154 bp, 25 predicted proteins | sample June2015DPH_8_10_FD_89720 | JGI IMG/M metagenome (GOLD analysis project Ga0116111, IMG submission 89720) | Peatland microbial communities from SPRUCE experiment site at the Marcell Experimental Forest, Minnesota, USA - June2015DPH_8_100 | ecosystem: Environmental > Terrestrial > Soil > Wetlands... | reverse complement strand
CGACAATGTGAGCCTGGAGATTGAGTTGATCACGCCGGTGGCGATGGAGAAGGGCTTGCGGTTCGCGATCCGCGAAGGCGGACGCACCGTGGGCGCCGGCACCATCACCGAGATTATTGCGTAGCTAGGAATTCTTCGGCGAGGTTGCTTTGGTTGCGGCTCGCTGATTTCCGCACTTCGAGGCGGACAAGGCTTCGCGGTATTAAGCCGCGAAGTAAACGAAAAAGGAATAGGTGAATGCCCCGTGAAATCGTGACATTACAGTGTGGAGAGTGCAAAGATCGCAATTACTCCACCACCAAGAACAAGAAGACCACCACGGCCCGGTTGGAGTTCAACAAGTTTTGCCGGAAGTGCCGCAAGCACACGTTGCATAAAGAAGTGAAGTAGCTGACGGCTGTCAGCTTTCAGCCGTCAGCAATCAGCATTCAGCCAGTGAAGTGAGTGCTGGAACGGGGGCGGTAAGGCACGAGATGGGATTCGAGGGTGCCGGCAAAAGGCTTCGTGCTTTCAAGCAACCTATAAGGACTGAAGGCTGATAGCTGAATGCTGAGTGCTATTTCACAGGGGCGTAAGCTCAACGGTTAAACTGCCGGTCTCCAAAACCGGACTTGGGGGTTCGAATCCCTCCGCCCCTGCCAGAAGTCCGGATGCGCCCTTTTCGCGCACCGGCGCGAATCAGGGCGCCCAGGTCCTTCGGCGGCGACAGAAGCCGCCTCAGGATGACAGGGGAAAGTTAAGGCGCGACAGCGCGCCGGAAGATAGGTATCAGATGGCGAAGTCAACGGCGATCGAAGTAGCGGGCGACAATAAGCTAGGTACGATTAAGGCGTGGCCGCAGCGCATCAAGAGTTTTTACAACGACGTGCGCACGGAGATGAAGAAGGTCACCACCCCGTCGCGCAAGCAAGTGCAAGGCACCACGACGGTCGTGATTATCACTGTCTTTCTGTTCGGCCTGTACTTTGCCGTGGTTGACAAGATCCTGGGCCTGTCCCTCGATCGCTTCCTGAAAATGCTGACACACCGCTAATGCGCGAACCCATGACTGAAGAAGAAATCAAATCGGAAAAGAACGGCGCCGAGCCGCAGGTTGGTGCGGAAGAAGCCACGGCTCCGCTTTCCGCCGACCAGCCGAACCCGCAGAACCCGAATATGAAGTGGTACATCATCCACACCTATTCGGGATTCGAGCGCAAGGTGAAGGAGTCGCTGGAGTCGCGCGTGCGCGCCTACCCTGAGCTGGAGCACAGGATTGGCCGGGTGCTGATTCCCACCGAGTCGGTGACCGAGGTTCGCGGCGGCAAGAAGTACACCAGCGAGCGCATGTTCTACCCCGGCTACGTGCTGGTCGAGATGGACATGGACGACAACGTGTGGCACGTGGTCAAGGGAACGCCGCGGGTGACGGGATTTGTGGGCACCGGCCAGCAGCCCACTCCGCTGTCGGAAGAAGAAGTCAACCAGATTGTGTACCGGGTCGCCGACAGCAAGGAAAAACCCAAGCTCAAGGTCAAGTTCGAGAAGAACGAATCGGTGCGCATCAGCGAAGGTCCCTTCGCCAGCTTTACCGGCGTGGTGGACGAGGTCAACGAAGACCGCGAGACGCTGAAGGTGATGGTCACCATCTTTGGGCGCTCGACCCCAGTGGAACTGGGCTTTGGGCAGGTTGAAAAGGTTATTACGTAGCATGGGCACCTTTACAGCAAAGTTGCGAGTGTGGAACCCGGCACATCCCGAACGGGTGGAGGAACTGGAGCCCTTTGTCGATACGGGCGCAGCATTCAGTTGGATTGCACGTACGCGCCTTGAACGTCTGGAAGTTACGCCCAGCCGCCGAATGCAGTTTCGGACAATTGAGGGTCGCGTGCTGGAGCGGGAACTGGCGATCGTTTACGTGGCCACGGATGGCTACACCGCCCCTGACCTGGTTGTGATGGCGGAACCCGGGGAAATGGAAGTGATCGGCGCCCACAGTATCGAAGGACTGGGCCTCGCTGCCGACCCGGTGCAGAAAAAATTGATTCCGACCGTAATGTTGGCATTGCGGGCGATTTCGGTGAATTCATAATTAAGCTGCGGGCGCTTAAGGCCCGCTTGAAGAGCAAATATGGCAAAGAAGATTACGGGTTCGGTGAAGTTGCAGATTGCAGCGGGCAAGGCCACTCCGGCGCCTCCAGTGGGCCCGGCGCTGGGCCAGGCGCAGATCAACATCATGGAGTTCTGCAAGCAGTTCAATGCCAGGACCAACGCCAAGGAACTCGACGGCCTGATCATCCCGGTGGTGGTGTCGGTGTACAGCGATCGCACCTTTACCTTCATCACCAAGACGCCTCCGGCTTCCATTCTGTTGAAGCGGGCCGCGGGCGTGGCCAAGGGTTCGGGTACGCCGAACAAGGACAAGGTCGGCAAGGTGACCGAGAAGCAGGTCCTGGAAATTGCCCGGCAGAAGATGCCCGATCTGAACGCAGCTTCGGTGGAAGCGGCAGTCAAGAGCGTGAAAGGCACCGCGCGCTCCATGGGTATCGAAGTTACAGCCTAAGGTTATCCCACAATGTGGGAGTTTGAGCGGCCCAGGCCGCAGTCGTAGATACCACGGCCCTCCGACAGCAAGGGACGGCGGTGGGAGACAAGGAGAACAATGAGGAAATTCGGAAAGAACATCGGGAAGGCGCGCGCCGCCGTCGAAGCTCGTTCGTATACGCTGCAGGACGCGGTGCCCCTTTTGCAGAAAGTGAAGTACGCCAAGTTCGACGAGACCGTGGACTTGACGATGCGCCTGGGAGTCGATCCCAAGCATGCCGACCAGATGGTCCGCGGCACCGTGGTCCTGCCGCATGGGCTGGGCAAAACTAAGAAAGTGCTGGTCATCGCCAGTGGCGAAAAAGTGCGCGAGGCTGAGGCCGCGGGCGCCGATATCGTGGGCGGCGAAGACATGGTGGAGAAGATCCAGAAGGAAAACTGGACGGACTTCGACGCCGTGATCGCCACGCCCGACATGATGAAGTCAGTCGGCCGGCTGGGCAAGGTGCTGGGTCCGCGTGGGCTCATGCCCAACCCTAAGACCGGGACCGTGACCTTCGATGTGGCTGCGGCGGTCAGGGAAACTAAGGCCGGCAAAGTAGAGTTCCGGACCGACAAGACCGCGCTGGTGCACGTGCCCGTGGGCAAGATTTCGTTTCCGCCAGAGAAATTGGTGGAGAATGCCGCCACGGTCATCAGCAGCGTGATCAAGGCAAAGCCCACAGTAGCCAAGGGCAAATACATCAAGGGTTGCTACCTCAGCTCCACCATGGGCCCGGGTGTTTCCATTGACACCGCGGCCGTGGAAGCAGCAGCGCGGGCCTAGGGGTAACGCGCAAAGAGGCGCGTTTCGAGCGCCCGGAAAAAGGATTCGAAGATGGCTGTCACAAGAGCAAAGAAGATCGAGCAGGTCGAGCAGCTCAAACAAGAGTTCCTGAGCGCAAGCCACGCCGTGGTGGGCACGTTCAGCAAGTTGACCATGCAGAAAGATTTTGAACTGCGCAAGGCCGTGCGCAGCGCGGGCGGGCATTATCGCGTGGTGAAGAACACGCTGGCGGAGCGCGCCGCCCAGGGAACCAAGGTGGAGGAGGCGATGAAGGGCCTCGCAGGAGTTACCTCCATCGCTTACACCGGCGGCGATCCGGTGGCCCTGGCCAAGGCGCTCAGCAAGTATGCCAAGGATAATCCGGAGTACACCTTCAAGGCTGGCATCGTGGACGGCCGCGTCATCGCCATTAAGGACATCGACGCGCTGGCCAGCATGCCGTCGAAGCCAGAGATCCACGCCAAGCTGCTGTTCCTGATGAACGCTCCGGCGCAGCGCCTGGTAACGGTGATGAACGCCATTGGGCGCGATCTGGCGGTCGTGATCAACCAGGGTGTGGAGAAGAACAAGTTTGGTGCGGGCGAAGCAGTCAGCGCCTAGGCGCTGGTGTCCCACATCGTAGTAGTAACACAATGTGGGATACGAAATGGGTTTGGACGAGGGCGCAGCAGCGAAGCGTTGCCCAGCCCTTGGACAAAGAGTTGCGTTATCCGTTGTGAGGCGTGCAGCCTGCGTGAGTCTGGCATGCGGGAGACCGAAAGGTCGGCACATTGGAAGCCTCGAAGACCGATAACGAAATCAACACAACGAATAACCAATAGGTGGATAAATACATGGCGGATTTGCAGCAGTTGGAAGATCAAATCGTAGGGCTCTCGCTTCTGGATGCGGCGGCCCTGGTCAAGAAGTTGGAAGAGCGCCTTGGCGTCTCGGCGGCGGCAGCGGCCCCCGTCATGATGGCAGGCGGAGCCGGCGCGGGCGCCGCAGCAGCGGCCCCGGCGGAGGAGAAGACCGAGTTTGCGGTCGTGCTCACCGCAGTGGGCCCCAACAAGATCAACGTGATCAAGGCTGTCCGAGAAGTCACCAGCCTGGGTCTGAAGGAAGCCAAAGACCTGGTCGATGGCGCTCCCAAGACCGTGAAGGAAGGCGTCTCCAAGGACGAGGCCGAGACCATCAAGAAAAAGTTCACCGAGGCAGGCGCGACCGTCGAGGTGAAGTAAAGTTCCGTCCCGTTCGTCCGGCCGCTGGCAAATGCTCATTTTGCGCTTGCCAGCGAACCGGCAATGGAGCGGGACGATTACTCCGGGACGCTGACCGGAGTCAAGGCTGCTGCCGCCTGCGGGTAATCGGGGCGGCGGCTACGTTCCTCTTCACGTCGGAGCGGCCGTGGAGAGGCGCGATGAAGCCGAGGAAGTAGAGCAGTTCTGCTCAGCAGGGACTGCGGAATTCCCGGGCATCGTTGAGCCGGATTCTTATTGGGGATCCGGAGCATCAAACAGGTGAGTGGCAGGCGGCAAGCTTGACCGGAGTCGCGTCAGCTCAGGCGCGACGGTAGGCTAGCCAAGGACAAGGCCTGAAGATACTGGCGCGGGAAGCGAAAAACATCGCGGCACGTTTCGTGCCGAAATCCCGGACCAAATGGTCATGGGATTGCAGAACGCCTGACGTGGCGCTGACGGGGATTTTTGTCTCCGGCGGCGTACTTGCGTTTTTGTGCGCACTCAAGCAACCCATTCTCTCTTCGACCAACCTGTCACCGTGGGACGGCAGTCCTACCCGTGGCACATCCGCATTAGCGGCTTGCAAGGCCACGCATGAGCGAGCGGGCCGACGCTGATATAGGAGCTTTATACATGGCACAACAGAAGACTGCCAATCGAAATCGATTCGATTTCTCAAAAATTCCGGCTACCATCCAAATTCCCAACCTGATTGAGGTGCAGAAACGTTCGTATGACCGCTTCCTGCAGATGGATGCGCTGCCCAGCGAGCGCGATGACGGTGGTTTGCAAGCGGTGTTCCAGTCGGTATTTCCGATCACGGACTTCCGCAACGTCTCGCAATTGGACTTTGTGGAGTACGCCATCGGCAACTGGGAGTGCAAGTGCGGCCACCTCAAGGGGCTGAACCACCTGCGCACCACGTGCCGTAATTGCGGCGCAACCGTGAAGACCGACCCCTTCCATCTGGGAGACGTGCTGTGCACCAAGTGCGGCACCTATAACGCCAATACACCCGATTTCTGTAACAAGTGCGGCGACCCGGTCGGTTTGCAGCTTAAGTACGACGTGGCCGAATGCGAAGAGCGCGGCATGACTTACTCCGCCCCGCTGAAGGTCACCATGCGCCTCACCATCTACGACAAGGACCCGGAAACCGGCAACCGCTCCATTCGCGACATGAAGGAGCAGGAAGTTTTCTTTGGCGACATCCCGTTGATGACGGCCAATGGCACCTTCATCATCAACGGCACGGAGCGCGTCATCGTCAGCCAGTTGCACCGCTCGCCGGGCGTGTTCTTCGAGACCGCCAGCAATCGCACCTATTTCCTGGGTAAGATCATCCCCTACCGCGGTTCGTGGGTTGAGTTCGAGTACGACCAGAAGAACATCCTGTACGTGCGCATCGACCGCAAGCGCAAGTTCCTGGGCAGCATCTTCCTGCGGGCGTTGGGCCTGCGCTCCGACGAGGACATCCTGCGCACCTTCTACACCGTGGATCGCATCGCGCTGAAGGACAAGAAGCTGTACTGGACGCTGGAACCCGGCGTCGAGCGGCCGACCAACCTGGTGGGAATGAAGCTGCCGCACCGGATTGCCACCAAGAGTGGCGAAGAGATCGCTCACTCCGGCCGCAAGGTCACGCCATCGGTGATGAAGGAAATCCAGAAGCACAAGATCTCCGAGATCGAAGTTGACCTCAGCGAGATGGAAGGCGCGTACGTTGCTGCCGACGTGGTCGACACCAACACCGGGGAAATCCTTCTGGAAGCCAATTCCGAGCTTACGGCGGAAAAGTTGTCGAAACTGCTGGACGCTGGCATTGCCGAACTGCACGTGTTCTTCCCGGAACGCGACGATGTAGGCACGGTGATCAGCGCCACCCTGCGGCGCGATTCGGTGAAGACCCCGCAGGAAGCGCTGATCGAGATCTACCGCAAGTTGCGTCCCGGCGATCCGCCAACGCTCGACACGGCGACCTCGCTATTCCATGGCATGTTCTTCGACCCGCGCAAGTATGACTTCTCGCGCGTGGGCCGCCTGAAGTTCAACATCAAGCTGTTCGAGAGCGAGGATGCCACCCAGTTGGATCACCGCACGCTAGAGCCGGACGATTTCTACGGGACCATCCGCTACCTGCTCAAGCTGCGCAAGAACATCGGTTCGGTGGACGACATCGATCACCTGGGCAATCGCCGCGTGCGCGCGGTCGGCGAACTGCTGGAGAACCAGTTCCGCATCGGCCTGGTCCGCATGGAACGCGCCATCAAGGAAAAGATGAGCGTGTACCAGGAGATGTCCACCGCCATGCCGCACGACTTGGTGAATGCCAAGCCGGTGATGGCTGCCATTCGCGAGTTCTTTGGTTCGTCGCAGTTGTCCCAGTTCATGGACCAGACCAACCCGCTGTCGGAGATCACGCACAAGCGCCGCCTGTCGGCCCTGGGGCCGGGGGGTTTGTCGCGGGAACGCGCGGGTTTTGAAGTCCGCGACGTGCATCCGACGCACTATGGCCGTATATGCCCGATTGAAACGCCGGAAGGTCCGAACATTGGCCTCATCTCGTCGCTGAGTTGCTACGCGCGCATCAACGATTACGGCTTCATCGAGTCGCCTTATCGCAAGGTGAAGAACGGCCGCGTGCTGGACTTCGTCACCGTGGTCAACGCCGGCGACAGCGACTACCGCGTGGGCGACCACATGGAGAAGTCGGAGGCGACCAAGGCCAACCATGACTTGCGGGAGCGCCGCAAGAAGCTTATCGACGTTGAGCCATTCTCGTTCTACCTGTCGGCGTGGGAGGAAGACCGCCACGTGATTGCGCAGGCCAACGCCGAGATCGACGACAAGGGCCGCATCGTCGCCGAACTGGTTAACGCCCGCAAGGCCGGCAACTTTGTGCTGGTCAGCCGCGACGAAGTGGACTACATCGACGTGAGCCCGAAACAGCTGGTGTCGGTGGCGGCCTCGCTGGTTCCGTTCCTGGAGCACGACGACGCCAACCGCGCCCTGATGGGCGCCAACATGCAGCGCCAATCGGTGCCCTTGCTGCGCGCGCAAGCGCCCATCGTCGGCACCGGAATGGAAGGGGTCACGGCGCGCGACTCCGGCGCGGTAGTGCTGGCACGCCGCGGCGGCATCATCGACTCGGTGGACTCCGAGCGCATCATCGTGCGCGTCGAGGGCGAGCATCATCCCATGCAGCTGTCGCGCGAGGTGGGCAGCGACATTTATCAGCTCACCAAGTTCAAGCGTTCCAACCAGAACACTTGTATCAATCAGCGCCCTATCGTGATGAAGGGGCAGCGCGTCGCCAAGGGACAGGTCATCGCCGACGGTCCTTGCACCGACATGGGCGAGTTGGCGCTCGGCCGCAACGTGCTGGTCGCCTTCATGCCCTGGCGCGGCTACAACTTCGAGGACGCCATCCTGGTCTCCGAGAAGATGGTGAAAGAGGACTATTACACCTCGGTCCACATCGAGGAGTTCGAGATCGAGTCGCGCGACACCAAGCTGGGTCCGGAAGAAGTCACGCGCGATATCCCCAACGTCAGCGAGTCGGCGTTGCGCGACCTCGATGAGAGCGGCATCATCCGCATCGGCGCCACGGTAAAGGCGGGCGACATCCTGGTGGGCAAAGTTACGCCGAAGGGCGAGACCCAGCTTACCCCGGAAGAGAAGCTGCTGCGGGCCATCTTCGGCGAGAAGGCCGGCGATGTTCGCGACGCTTCCCTCACCTGCCCTCCCGGCATCGAGGGAACGGTGGTGGACGTGAAGATCTTCTCCCGCAAAGGGCAGGACAAGGACGAGCGCGCCAAGTTCATCGAGTCCGAGCAGGTGGCAAAGCTGGAGAAGAACCTGGCCGACGAGATCCGAATTCTCACCGACGAGCGTTTGAAGCGCCTGGAGTCGTTGCTGGGCGGCAAGGAAGTCCTCGCCGACCTGCACGACGAGCGCACCAACAAGCGCCTGTTGACCAAGGGTGTGATTCTGGACCGCGACACCATCGAGCGGATCTCGACCCGCAACTTGAAGCGCGTGAAGTTCCCTGACAAGGACCCGCGCATCAACGAGCAGATTGACGAAATCGAAGAGATGACCTCGCGGCAGATTGACGTTCTGCGCAAGATTGTCCGCGAGAAAGTCGAAAAGCTGCAGAAGGGCGATGAACTTCCGCCAGGCGTGATCAAGCTGGTGAAGGTTTATGTCGCCATGAAGCGCAAGCTGAGCGTGGGCGACAAGATGGCCGGCCGCCACGGTAACAAGGGCGTCATCGCCCGCATTCTGCCGGAAGAGGACATGCCTTACCTCGAGAACGGGACGCCGGTGGAAATCGTCCTGAATCCGCTGGGCGTGCCCAGCCGTATGAACGTGGGCCAGATCCTGGAGACCCATCTGGGCTGGGCGGGTTACGCGCTCGGGCAAAAAATCGGCGAGCTCCTGAAAGAGAATTCCACGGCGGAACGTCTGCGCAAGGAACTCAAGGTGATGTTCAAGGACACGCCGTTCGTGGACAAGCTCGTCAGCCTTGATGACGACACCCTGGAGCGGGTGGCGGATGGCATGAAGGAAGCCGTCTACTTCGGCTCACCGGTGTTCGACGGATCGAAAGAGGGAGAAATCAAGTCGTTGCTGGCGCAGGGTGGCCTGCCCGAGTCGGGCAAGACCTCGCTTTACGACGGCATGACCGGAGAGCGCTTCGAGCAGCCGGTAACGGTGGGCTATATCTACATGCTCAAGCTCTCGCATCTGGTGGACGACAAGATCCACGCGCGTTCGATCGGACCGTACTCGCTGATCACCCAGCAGCCGCTGGGCGGCAAGGCGCAGTTCGGCGGTCAGCGCTTCGGCGAAATGGAAGTGTGGGCCCTGGAAGCCTATGGCGCAGCCTACATCCTGCAGGAACTGCTCACCGCGAAGTCCGATGACGTTTATGGCCGTACCAAGATTTACGAGGCCATCGTTAAAGGCGAAGCGGCCATTGAGCCGGGTGTGCCGGAGTCGTTCAATGTTCTGATTCGTGAGTTGCAGTCGTTGTGCCTCGATGTGGAGCTGATCAAGACCAATGAGCGCAGGGTGCTCCCGGCAGCTCCGCTAGCGGCCGACTAGGTCCGACCTTCACTAGAAGATTGGGGTAACTGCCTGCTTCGCTCCCGCGGGAGGCAGCACCCAGGAAACCAGGAAATACCGGGAGCCGCCAGCAGCCGCGCAAGGGCCGCAGGTCCCTGCAGCTTTCGTTAGAGAGCCCCGCAGGGGAGGAGGACGTTTTGTACCGTTCCAGTCCATTTGATCTCGGAAATGCCATCGCCGACTTCGACGCCATCCGCATCAGCCTGGCTTCGCCCGAAAAGATCCGCAGTTGGTCTCACGGCGAAGTCACCAAGCCGGAAACCATCAACTACCGCACCTTCAAGCCGGAGCGCGATGGTCTGTTCTGCGCCCGCATTTTTGGTCCGGTAACCGACTGGGAGTGTCTCTGCGGCAAATACAAGCGCATGAAACACCGCGGCGTGATCTGCGACAAGTGCGGCGTGGAGGTAACGCTCTCCAAGGTGCGCCGCGAGCGCCTCGGCCACATTGAACTGGCTTCGCCCTGCTCGCATGTGTGGTTCTTCAAGGGACTGCCCAGCCGCATCGGGCACATTCTCGACATCTCGCTGCGCGAGCTGGAATCGGTGCTGTATTTCGAAGCCTACGTGGTGGTCGAGGCGGGCGAAGCGCCGGTCAAAGAGCGCGAAGTCATCAAGGACGAAACCAAGTACCGCGAACTGGACCAGGCGCATCGCGCCAGCGGCTTCAAAGCCATGATGGGCGCCGAAGCCATCAAGGAACTGCTGAAACGGGTTGAGGTGGAGACTCTCTCCGCCGAACTGCGCGAAAAAATGCGCAGCGAGACTTCAGTGCAGAAGCGCCTGAAGTATGCCAAGCGCCTGAAGGTGGTTGAGGCCTTCCGCAAGAGCGGCAACAAGCCGCAGTGGATGATCCTGGACGTGATTCCCGTGATACCGCCGGAGCTGCGTCCTCTGGTTCCTCTCGATGGCGGCCGCTTTGCGACTTCCGACCTGAACGATCTGTATCGCCGGGTCATCAACCGCAACAACCGCTTGAAGAAGTTGATGGACCTGCATGCGCCCGAAGTCATCGTGCGCAATGAGAAGCGCATGTTGCAGGAGGCCGTGGACGCTCTCTTCGACAATGGACGCCGTGGCCGCGTGCTGCGTGGCGCCAACAACCGTCCGCTGAAGTCGCTGTCCGATACGCTGAAGGGCAAGCAGGGCCGCTTCCGCCAGAACCTGTTGGGCAAGCGCGTGGACTATTCCGGCCGCTCCGTCATCGTGGTGGGGCCCGACCTCAAGCTGCACCAGTGCGGCCTGCCCAAGAAGATGGCACTGGAACTGTTCAAGCCGTTCATCTATCACCGTCTGGAGCAGACCGGACATTGCACCACCATCAAGCAGGCCAAGGAAATGGTGGAGCAACAGGAGCCCATCGTATGGGACATCCTGGAAGAGGTGATTAAGGACCATCCGGTGCTGCTGAATCGCGCGCCTACGCTTCATCGTCTCGGCATTCAGGCTTTTGAGCCGGTGCTGGTGGAAGGCAAAGCCATCAAGATTCACCCGCTGGTCTGCACCGCATTCAACGCCGACTTCGACGGCGATCAGATGGCGGTGCACATTCCGTTGTCGCCGGAAGCGCAGGTGGAAGCCAGCGTGTTGATGCTGGCCTCGCATAACATCCTGTCGCCGGCGTCAGGACAACCGATCACCGTGCCCACGCAGGACATGGTGCTGGGCATTTACTACCTGACCAAAGCCAAGCCGGGCGCAAAAGGTGAAGGACGCGCGTTCGCCAACATCGACGAAGTGATCCTCGCGAAGGAAGGGGGCGAAGTGGAAACGCTGACCCCGATTCGTCTGCGTTACTCGGGCGACGTGATCGATCTGACCATCGCGTATGACGATCAGGACGTGATCCACACCGAGCCCACCAACTTTGAGCGGCAGTTCATCTCGACCACAGTGGGCCGCGCCATCATGAACGACCACCTGAAGCGGGGCGCTGCGGAGATGCCCTACATCAACGGCTTGCTCAAGAAGAAGGGCGTGGGCAACCTGGTGAACTACTGCTACCTGCGCTTTGGTCTGGAAACCACGGTGCGGATGCTGGACGGCATCAAGCAGCTCGGTTTCCACTACGCCACCATGGCGGGCCTCTCGATCGGAATCGACGACATGGTCATTCCTCCGGGCAAGCAGGGTCTGGTGCGCGACGCCGAAAAGCAGGCGATCGCCGTGCAACAGCAGTATCTGGACGGCGCCATCACCAACGGCGAACGCTACAACAAAGTCGTCGAAATCTGGTCGGCCATCACGGAAAAAGTGGCGGACGAGATGTTCAGCGCCATGCAGCAAGACGACAAAGTTGGCGACATCAATCCCATTTACGTCATGGCTGACTCCGGCGCTCGCGGCTCGAAGCAGCAGATTCGCCAGCTCTCCGGCATGCGTGGCTTGATGGCCAAGCCCTCGGGCGAAATCATCGAGACCCCGATCACGGCCAACTTCCGCGAAGGCCTGACGGTGTTGGAGTACTTCATCTCCACCCACGGCGCCCGCAAGGGACTGGCCGATACCGCGCTCAAGACGGCGGATTCCGGCTACCTGACCCGGCGTTTGGTGGACGTAGCCCAGGACGTGATCATCAGCGAATACGATTGCGGCACGGTCGATGGCATCTACGTCACCTCCATCGTGGAGTCGGGCGAGATCATCGAACCGTTGCGTGACCGTATCGTGGGCCGCGTCTCGCTGGAGAAAATCAAGGACTACGAAGGCAACATCATCGTTGACGTCAACCAGGAGATCACCGAAGACCTGGCGGGCGCGGTGCAGGCAGCCGGTATCGAGCGGGTCAAGATCCGTTCGGTGCTGACTTGCGAGTCTAAGCGTGGCGTATGCGTGATGTGTTACGGGCGCAACCTGGCTTCCGGCCGCTTGGTTGAGTTGGGCGAGGCCACGGGCGTCATCGCGGCGCAGTCCATCGGCGAGCCTGGAACGCAGCTCACCATGCGTACCTTCCACATCGGCGGTACGGCTTCGCGAGTCAGCGAGCAGTCGCGCCTCGATGCCAAGAACAGCGGCAGCGTGCGCTTCATCAACCTGGTGACCGTGCGCGCCAAGGAAGGCCACCTGGTGGTGATGAACCGTAACGGTTCCATCGCCATCCTGGACGACAAGGGCCGCGAAAAAGAGCGCTATGCCGTGGTCTACGGCGCCAAGGTGAAGGTGGAAGACGGTCAACCGGTCGGCTTGGGCGATGTCCTGGTCGAGTGGGACCCGTACACCTTCGCCATCCTGACCGAAATTGGCGGGACCGTGCAGTTCAAGGACCTGCAGGAAGGCATGACCCTGCACGAAGAAGTGGACGAGGTCACGGGACTGTCGCGCCATGTGGTGGTTGATTCGCCGGATGAGAAACGTCAGCCGACCATCATCATCAAGGGGGCCAAGAGCAGCAAGCGTTACCTGATGCCTTCCCGCGCTCACTTGATGGTGCAGGATGGCGAGACGGTGACTCCGGGCGACGTGCTGGCGAAGATCCCGCGCGAAACCACCAAGACCAAAGACATCACGGGTGGTCTGCCACGCGTGGTGGAATTGTTCGAGGCCCGCAAGCCGCGCGAAACCGCGGTCATCAGCGAGATCGATGGGGTGGTGAAGTTTGGCGATGTTGCCAAAGGCCAGCGCAAGATCTACGTGGTGGCCGACAACGGCACCGAGAAAGAATATCAAGTGCCGCGCGGCGTTCACATCAATGTGCAGGAAGGCGAGCGCATCCGCGCTGGCGAGCCGCTAATGGATGGTCCTCTGAACCCGCACGACATTCTGGCCGTGTTGGGCGAAAAGGAATTGCAGGCCTACCTGGTGAACGAAATCCAGGAAGTTTACCGCTTGCAGGGTGTCAACATCAGCGACAAGCACATTGAGGTGATCGTTCGCCAGATGATGCGCTGGGTGAAGGTGGAGGACGTGGGCGATACCTCGTTCCTGCTGGAAGAACAGATCGACAAGTTCCGCTTCCGCGAAGAGAACGAGCAGACGATTGCCAACGGCGGCAAGCCGGCCACCGGCCGTCCGCTGCTGCTCGGCATCACCAAGGCGTCGCTCTCCACCGATTCATTCATCTCGGCAGCGTCGTTCCAGGAAACCACGCGCGTGCTCACGGAAGCCTCCATTCAGGGCAAAGTCGATCACCTGCGTGGCTTGAAGGAAAACGTCATTGTGGGCCGTCTCATCCCCGCGGGCACCGGCATGGAGTACTACCGCAACGTCCGGCTCTCGCAGGAGATGGAGGAGGCCGCAGCCAAGGTGCAGGAGGAGGTCACGGCCGCGTACGAGGAAGCCGAACGCGCGCTGGAACTGCTGCGGCACGAAGGCGAAAACGAGGCCGAGGAACTGACGGCAGAATAACCGGGCGATGCAGTAGCTCGAAGCAAAACCGTACGAGCGAAGGGGCGATGATTCTGGTCGCTCCTTCTTGCTGTAAACTTCCCTTTCCAGTCAAAGGCCGGCGTTTCAGTCTATGCGGCGGTTCCTGCTACACTTTCGGGTCGCGCTGTGGCGTGCCTTTCAGCACGACGCGTTCGCTGTGGCCAAGGGAGCGGCCTTTTCCGCCATCTTCACCTTGTTCCCTGCGGTGCTTCTGGCGGCCTCGATCCTGTCGGAGTCGCACACCACCGTGACCTTCATTCGTGAAATTGGTCATGCCGTCGGGCGGATTCTGCCCGAGGGGACAAGCCAAGCCGTCCTGCAATACTTCAGCGGCACCAAACCAGTCAGTGTGAGGACGCTGATCACTCTGGCAGTCATCACTCTGTGGACGGGATCGGGCACCATGATCTCGTGGATGGAGGGCTTCCGCAATGCCTATCAGATGCCCAAGGTCTGGGGACTGGTTAAAGAGAGAATGATTGCTTTCCTGCTGGTGGTGCTGGCCGGGATCCCCATGGGCTTCTCTTCCTTCCTGCTGGTGTTCGGCAACCAGATCGAAACCTGGATCGCGTATCACGTGGGCCACGAATTTAGCCCTTACATTGTGGGACTGTGGACGGCGTTGCGCTGGATCATTGCGGCGCTCACCAGCATTGCCGTGGTCGGACTCATTTACCATCATGGGGTGCCGCGCACCCAGCCTTGGCATCGGGTGCTGCCGGGCGCGGCGCTGGCCACCGTGATGTGGTTCGTCTCTACCGTATTGTTTGGCGTCTATCTTCGCCACTTTGCCAATTACGATGTCATTTATGGCTCCGTTGCGACCGCGATCGCCTTGCTGATCTGGCTGTATATCGTTTCGATGGTGGTGCTCATCGGCGCCGAATTCAATGCTCTACGCTATCCCCGTTTCCTCTTTGGAGCTCATTCCGACATCAACTCCGAGAAGAAACGGGTCAAGGCCTCCTGATGGGAGACACGAACTTCATGCGGCTGATTGCCGCGGGAGAAAATTCAGCGCGTTCGAAGAGAAAAACGGCAAGCCCATAAGCCGAAGCAAGACTCAGGGCTGAGAGGCGGCAACACTATGGCGCAAGAAATCCTTTCCACGGCGATCCTGGAAGCACTGCCCGGGAAGCAGGAAGAACTGCTGGCGACGTTACGAGAGCTGTATACCATGATGCATGCCAAGGGCTACTGTCGCGACACACTGCACCGCGATTCATCGAACCCCGACCGCTTTCTGCACTTGCGGCGCTGGACATCGCCGGAGATGCGCAGCGAAGCGCAAGTCGATCCCGACGTGCATCGCTACTGGCAAATGCTGCCGGAATTGTGCACCATCCCGATTGTTTACGAGAGCCTGGAGAAGGTGTTCGAAAGCTAGGACTGACTGGTTCGGAGTTTTCCCTCAACTCTCGCGTTCCGCCCAAATCACGAACTGCTGTTGTCGTGGGTCGAAGCGGACAGAGAGCAGGTTGGGCTGGCAGTAGACTTCGCAGTCCTCCACATACTGCTGAAGGGGACCCGCGGACTCGTCGACATCGGTGGAGTTCCACTCTCCGCAGTACCTGCACTGGAAGTCGCATTGCATGGCGAGATACCTTAACCGCAATTATCGGCGAAGGAAGCTGGTTCCCGAATCCGAACTTCAAAACAGGAATTGTCCCGATCTGGCCATGCTTGCGCCATAGCCTCCGCTTTCGCTTTCCCTTCGTATCCACTTGGCTCGCCGAAGGTTACTCCGATCCCTAGGTCTCCTCGCCAACTGGCATAGAACCTGCATTTGCAAAAGCGGTGGTTCGCAGCTACGCGACCCGCGTCAAGGCGATGGGATTATGAAAACATCTCCGGCCAGCACGCAGGCTTCTTCCGTCCAAACAGAAGAGACCGAATCGACGATTCTCCTGGTAGAGGACGAACCTGTGGTTCGCGAAGTAACCCGTGCGGTATTAGAACATGCTGGGTATCGCGTGCTGGAGTGCAAAGGTCCGGAAGAAGCTCTCCGCGTGGGAAGCGAGCATCGGGGCCACATTGGCTGTTGCTGTCGGATGTGGTCATGCCAGGAATGAACGGCCCTGAACTGGCGCTGCAATTGCAAAGTTTGCAGCCCGGCCTAATTACGGTTTTCATGTCCGGTTACGCCGAGAGCTATGTGCTGCACAAGGTGGTGCATGGCGGCATGACGAACTACATTCAGAAGCCCTTCACCATAAATGTCCTGCTGTCGCGGGTGGCGGCGGCCCTACGGACAGGTGCGGAAGTCAGCGAGGCTGCGCTCTGTCTTTCCGCTCGGTGACGGGTGGGCAACCGGTTCATGCATGGCAGTAGCAGGATGGCCCAGCCTGACGCCTGACCTTCCCAGACCTGGGATGCCCCGTTCTACCCTGGTTTTGGCTAGGGCCGGGCGCCCCATCCTTTCGCCCGGCTTTGGCGAAAGGGTGGGAAGCGCTTAGTCCAGCCGCCTCTTGCGCCGTCCGGTTCCAGGTTTTCGCCGACCGTGCCCGCTAGCGTAATATCGACGTAGATGTTCCAACCGATCGTTCACGCACGTAAGTGGCTGCTGGGAATTTTGCTGCTGCTGGTGGCGGCCGTCAGCGTGACCTACTGGATCGCCCGCTCCCGCGTCGGTCCCACTCTGCACAACGTGCCCGCGCAATTGGGCATTGACATCCAGCAGACCAGCGAAGGTTTCTCGCTTTCCAAGTCCGAAGGCGGTCGCACTCTCTACACCATTCGCGCGTCCAAGGCGGTGCAGTTCAAGGCCGGTGGCCGCGCCGATCTGCGCAATGTTCATATTGTGGTGTACGGGCACGAGCACGATCGTTATGACCAGATTTATGGCAACCAGTTCACCTACGATCCGCAGACGGGCGACATCCAGGCTGTGGGTGAAGTGCATATCGATCTCCAGGGGAACGCCGAGGGTCCGCAGAAACCTGACCAGGCCCCGCCCGACGAACTGAAGAACCCGATTCATCTATTGACCCACTCCCTCACCTTCAACCAGAAGACCGGGATCGCGCACACCGACGAGGTTGTGGAGTTTCGCACGACCCAGGCCAACGGGTCCGCCAAGGGGGCGTACTACGATTCCAAGAGCAATGAACTTCTGTTGAAGTCCGATGTTCACATCGTGACTACCGGCCAGCATCCGGCGGTCATCACCGGAAGCAGCGGCACAATTCAGAAGACGCCCAGGCAGGCCACGCTGGAGAACGCTCGCATCGAACAGCCGGACCGGACCCTGACCGCCGACAAAGGCGCCATGCGGTTCGAAGCGGACAACACGGTGCAACACGTAGTGGCGGAAGGCAATGTCCACTTGCAGAGCCGCGGGCCATCCGTCGTTGACATTACGGGACCTCGCGGCGATGTAAACATGGGCCCGAACAATTCCGTCCAGCAGACGGTCCTCTCGGGCGGGGCTAAATTCGAGTCGCATGGCGCGAGCGTTGCGCATGGTTCGGCGGACACCTTCGTTCTTGACTTCGACGACCAGAACCAGCCCTTGCGGCTACACATGGTCAAGAACGCGCGCATGATGCAGAACCCTAAGCCGGGTAAGCCCGGTACCAGTGGACAGCCCTTGGAAATTGCTGCCGACCAGCTCGATTTCCTGCTCGAAAATGGAAGCCAGATCAAGACCGGCGACACCGTCGGCAAAGCCTCCATCACCATCTTCCCTGCCCCGGGCCCAGAAAAGCAGAAAGCCGCCGGCAATGGCGATAAGGAAATGGGAGGCAATTCCACAACCGTCGCTACCGCCGGCCAGTTTCACGCTACTTTCGATAGCAACAATCGCATCCAGACGCTGCACGGCGCGCCCAACTCGCGGATCGTCTCCAGCTCGCCGGGAGAGCCGGACAAGGTCAGCGTGGCCCGCAATCTGGATGTCACCTTCGCTGCGGACGGCGGTGTGCAGAAGCTGGTGCAGACGGGCGATTTCCAGTATCACGAGGCTTCTGCCAAGCCTGACACAGGCGGCCGGGAGGCTTTCGCCGAGGTTGCGACCTACACGCCGAGCGATGCCATGCTGTTGCTGACTGGTTCGCCGCGCGTGATCGACGGCGGGATGACCACGACGGCGGTGACGGTGCGCATCAATCGCCAGACCGGTGACGGTTTCGCCGACGACAACGTGAAAACGACCTATAGCGATCTCAAGCCGCAACCCGATGGAGCGTTACTAGCCGGCTCCGATCCGGTGCACGTGACCGCTCAGCACATGACTGCGCACAAGGAGCCGGGCGTGGCGCACTACACCGGCAATGTGCGGCTGTGGCAGACGGCCAACGTGGTGCGCGCTCCCAAGGTGGACTTTGACGATCAGAAGCGCAGCATTGTCGCTCAGTCCGATGCCTCGCAGAAAGTTTTGAGTTTATTCATGCAGCGGGGGCAGGACGGAAAGCTTACGCCGGTGGATGTGACCTCCGACAGGCTGACCTACACGGATGAAGAGCGTCGCGCTCGTTACACCGGCGACGTCTTCGCCAAGAGCGCAACCAACACGATCAATGCGCACCTGATTGACGTCTATCTGAAACCGGCGGACCCGGATGCCAAAGCCACCCCCTCAGCGCCCCCCAGCGCGCAGAAGAAATTGATCCTCCCGGGTTCGGAGGGGCCGAGCCAGATCGATCATATGGTTGCGGTGGGAAAAGTCGTAGTCACCGGGCCCAACCGGCGTGCGGTGGGAGATCGGCTGGTTTATACGGCCGACGATGGGAAGTATGTCTTGACCGGGAAATCTCCTAGCATTTTTGATGCCGAACGCGGTACGGTATGGGGCGATTCGTTGACTTTCTACAGTCACGATGATAGGGTTTTGGTTGAGAGTAAACGCTCTTCTCCCACCATCACTCGCGCACGTACCACGAAGTAAATGCAGACTTTATCGGCGGAAGAGATCGGCAAAAGCTACCGCGGCCGAAGGGTCGTCAGCGAGGTCAGCTTCCACGTAAAACAAGGTGAGGTGATCGGTTTGCTGGGGCCGAACGGCGCCGGCAAGACCACCATTTTCTACATTATCGTGGGGCTCATTCCGGCCGAAACTGGCCGGGTCCTGATCAATGGGCAGGACATTACCCACGAGCCCATGTATCTGCGGGCCCGCAATTATGGGATCGGTTACCTGCCGCAGGAGCCATCCATCTTCCGCAAGCTGACGGTCGAGGACAATATCCTGGCGGTACTGGAGGCGCAGCCAATTTCGTGGCACGAGCGCCGGGAGCGGATGGAGAAGCTGATTGACCAGTTGGGATTGGGAGTCATCCGCAAGAACCGGGGTTACGCGATGTCGGGTGGCGAACGGCGGCGGGTGGAGATTGCCCGCTGTCTCTGCATTTCACCGTCGTTCATTCTGCTGGATGAGCCCTTTTCCGGAATCGATCCCATCGCGGTACTGGATTTGCAAAAGATCATCTTCGATTTGAAGGCCAGCGGCATCGGAGTGCTGGTTACGGATCATAATGTACGTGAGACCCTGTCGGTTACCGATCGCGCCTATATTATCAACGAGGGGCGCATCTTCCGGACAGGCACGCCGGAGCAACTCGGAAACGATCCTGAAGTGAAACGAGTTTACTTAGGCGAGAGCTTCTCGTTGGTTTAGAATTCGTAGCAGGGGCCGCCGCGCCCAGTAGGGACCCGTTGCATGGTTTTGTTGCAGCCCAAGTTAAACCTCAAAGTTTCGCAGAAGCAGATTCTGACTCCTGGCCTGGTGCAGATGGTCAGCGTCCTGGCGCTCAACAAGCTTGAGCTGGCGGACATGATCACGGCTGAGCTGACAGAGAACCCCGTACTTGAGGAACTTGACGATTCGGTCCCCTTGCTCGACGAAGTTTCGGCCCGCGAAGAAAAAATGGAGCGCGACAGCTCCCTTACCATCCAGGAAGAGCAGCCGGTAACCGCCCAGGAAAAAGATCCCTTCGACGAAATCGATTTCGGCTCGTTCTTCTCGGAATATCTGGATCCCGGCCTGCGCACCTCGATTGAGATGGAAGAGAGCGAGAAGCCCTCATTCGAGAATTTCCTCTCCAAACCCACTACGCTCACCGACCACCTGATGTGGCAGCTGGGCTCGCTGCACGTCAACGAGGACGTGTATCGAGCGGCGGAGCTGGTGATCGGGAACCTGAACGAGGAAGGCTACCTGACCGCGACGGACGATGAACTGCTCGGGCTGGCCGATGAGGAACAGACGACCGGCTTCGCCTCGCAGGCTCCGGAATCGTCCGCAGCCAGCGCGGACCCGCCGGATGAAGCCGCAGCGGCCGCCCTGCCGGCCGAGAATGCCTTGGAGCCGGAGATTTCAGAATCTACTGTGGCCATAGCTGAGGAGGCGTCCTCGCCGAGTGACGCGCAGGCTCAAGAAGTCGAAGCCGAGGCTCCCCGTCCAACCCTCGTGCCCCCGCGGACCGTGCCGGCCCGGGTCCCTTTTAGCCGCGATGCACTGCGCGAAGCGATTGACCTGGTGCGCCAGATGGATCCTATCGGAGTTGGGGCGCGCGATTTGCGGGAATGCCTGTTGGCGCAGTTACAGGGCTTGAAGCGCGTCGATCGCAAGCACGTCAATGGCAGTCATGCCGCCGAACTTGAGGCGCTGGACGATGCCATCGTGCTGGTGAAGGAACATCTCCACGCCCTGCAGAACAAGCGTTACAAGGAAGTGGCCAAGGCCATGGGCCGGCCCCTGGAAGCAGTAATGCATGGCATGGACTTCATTCGCACTCTCGATCCACGTCCCGGCCTGCGCTACAACAAGGCCGAAGCTCGGCTGATCGAGCCTGACGTGGCCTTCGTCAAGCAAGGGGAAGAATATCTCGTCCTGATGAACGACGAAGAGGTCCCGCAGTTGCGTCTGAACCCCACCTACCGGCGGCTATTGAGCCGCGATGTGGCGGAAAAGGACGTGCGCAATTACGTCAAAGAGCGCTATAAATCGGCCATCCAGCTCATCAAGAACATCGAGCAGCGCAAGCAGACCATTTTGCGTGTGTGCTATTCGATCCTGGCGCGCCAGCGCGAGTTCCTCGACCATGGCATTGACTTCCTGAAGCCCATGATGATCAAGGAAGTGGCGGAGGAGATCGGGGTCCATCCCTCGACCGTCAGCCGCGCCGTAGCCAACAAGTACGCTCACACCCCGCAAGGCGTTTTCGAACTCCGATACTTCTTCAGCGAGAGCGTCAACGGACCCGAGGGCAGCGGCACTTCGCTGCTGATCCTCAAGCGCCGAGTCAAGAAGCTCATCGAAGAAGAAGATCCCACCAGGCCGTTGACCGACGAGCAGATCACCCGCATCCTCCAGTCGCAGGGCATCCAGGTCACTCGCCGCACGGTTGCGAAGTACAGGGAAGACATGCGCATCCCGAGCACCCACCAGCGCAGAGTAAAGAACTAGCGGCTGTACCGGCGCCTCGTCCGGTTCCGATAACGCGCGGATTTTGTTCCCGGGCGCGTCTAACTTGAAGGGACGCCGTTGTGAGGAAAGCGCCGCGGCTAAGGCAGCATTAAACCAAACAGGCTGCGGCGAGGAGGGAGCTCAATGACAGTAGAATACTTCGGCAAGCAATACGAAATTACTCCCGCCGTTCGTGATGAGGTCGAATTGGGCCTCACCAAGCTGACCAAGATCCTGGGCGAAAACATCAAAAGTAAAGTCATCCTGTCGGTGGAAAAGCACCGCAACATCGCGGAAATCACGGTGAAGCGGCGTCGCGGCCACCTGGTGGGACTCGCCGAGGCCACGGACATGGTGGCCGCCGTCACCCAGGCCCTGGAACATATCGAGACGCAAGTGCTGCGGCACAACGGCCGCCGCCGCAATATTGGCCGCAAACCGAAAGACAAGAGTTGGACGGCCCCAGTGGCATCGGAAAGCGAAATGCAAATCTCCGTGGGCGCCAACCCCGCGACCGCGGTCCCGGTGGTGGTGCATAAGTTTCCCTCCATCGCCCGCACCACCGAGGCGCACTTAGTGCACACCACGGACTCCATCGCGATGCGGCCCATGACCATCGAGGAGGCGGTCAAGGAATGCGAATTCCGCGATCGCGCCGTGTTCGTCTTCCGCGATCCCAAGGGACAAGTGAAGGTGTTGCATCGCCGGAAGGACGGCAAAATCGAGTTGATCGAAGTGCCGTAAAAAGCTCTTCGGAGATAAATAAGGGGCGCCGATTTCGGCGCCCCTTTTTGTTTGGATTTCTGAGATGGCTATCGCTCGATCACCTTGGGAACTTTGAAGAAGACGCCGTCCGAAGCGGGCGCATTGCGCAACGCTTCCTCGTGGGGTAGTGAAGGACGCGGCTCGTCGGCCCGCATGGCGTGAGCGAATCCTTCAGTACCGCTCGTCTCATCGCCTTCAGTGGAGCCGGTGGCGACTTGCGCCATAGGCTCGATGTTGGCCGTGTCCAACTCGTTCAGCCGGTCAATGTAGCCGAGGATGGAGTTCAGGTCGTTTAGCATGCGGGCGCGCTCATCTGCGGTCAGTTCGAGATGCGCCAGGTCGGCAACGTAGGAGACGTCTTTATCCGTAACCATTGATCCGCCTTCTAGCCCAGGAGTGGTGTATCCGCTCGTACGGGTAGTGCGGGCCTTCAGGCCCGCAGTGAGAACGCGTGCGCAATTCCTGGCTCTGGAATCGCTCTAGCGCCACGGCTGTTCCGTTTGGTTCCTCACCACAAACTTGATCGTGTTCACCGGCTGCGCGCTGATCTGCTTCAGGGCCGCAAGATACTGCGGGTTGAAGCTGTGCAGTTGCTGTTGCCAAGTCGCGTCCGGAACTTCGACCGTCAGCACTCCATCCGCGTAGCCGATGGCGCTGGTCCTTTCCGCTACCTTCGATCCGCACACCAGCGGCCATGCCAGCAGCGGCGCGTCGTCGCCACCGTCGCGATGCAGGGTGTCGGCAAAGATCTTCTTTAGCGTCGAGCTGGCATGTCGCATAGCATCAGGAGTTCAATTGTAGAGCAGCAGGGACGCTCTTTGCTGCTCGCATTTCGCTTTTCGCTTTTCGCCAGAATCGCTGTCATCCACACCCAAGCATTGTCCCTCCCCTCTGTTATCCCGACCGAGCCCGCCGCGGCGGGCGAGCGGAGGGACCTGCTTTTTCTCAACTGGCGTGACTAAGTTCTTCGCGAATGACGCGGCGCAGCGTGGCCTCCAGCGGCTCCTGGGTCCGGCGAACGTGCTGCCGAAGAGCATCATTGATCAAGCTCTGATAGTTGCCGCCGCCAGCCAGGTCTACCTCTTGCCGAAACCAATCGAGAAGATCGCCATCGAGCCGAATCGTGATTCTGCTCTTGCGCTTGGGTGCTTGCACGACGGCTCCCCGTTTTGCGTGGCTGAAGTCGTATTCACGTTTCATTGTTTTCCTCGTATTGCCGCCTCTCGCGCGGAGTGGCCGACCGCGCGGAGATCAGCCGAATTCCCTCTCCGCGCCAGGTGTAGACCACCACCAAAAGTCTCCCGAGTATATCCGTCCCGATCGTGATCCATCGCACTTCATTTTCGAAGTAGGAATCGCGAATTGTCAGTGCAAGATCATCTTCCAAGACGGCAACAGCATCGGCAAAGCAGACTCCATGTTTTGCGAGATTTCTCGCCGCCTTGCCCGAATCCCACTCGAAGTCCACAGTGGCTCATTGTATGCACATCTGTACACCGATGTCAAAGCTTAACTCGCGCTCCGACGGACATGGCTGCGAGCGCGAAGGAGCGGAGTCGTAGAGCGAACTCGCAGTGACAAATGGATCATCCGTTTGGAGGCGCTCCGCCACTCCATTACTATTGCTTCTGCATGGTTTCTGCTCCCCGACGCTGGTATCGCAACCCTCTATCCCTGTTAATCGTCGTTGCAGCTCTCAGCGCATTCGTCATCCAATCTGGGGAGCTTGGCACCTCCGACACCTCGCATCGTCTACAGACTACGCATTCCTGGTGGACCTCGGAACCGCCGGTGTTTCCCAAGGAGTATCCCGAGTTCGGCATTCACGGCCGGGGAGGCAAGCTCTATAGCTGGTATGGGATGGGGCAGTCACTGCTCATGTTCCCCGCGGACGTGATCGGCACCGGACTGGAGAAGCTGCCGATCTTTGCGACGTACAACAACACTGATCCGACAGTCCGCGCGATTTTCGTCAGCTACAGCACCAACATCCTGGTCAACGTCCTGACGGCGCTAGTCTGCTTCCGCTTTCTGTCCCAGTTGGGGTTCAGCGTCAAACAGTCGGTCGCCGGCGTTTTGGCGCTGCTGTTCTGCACCACGCACCTGCACTACACGCAGAACATTATGGAAAACAACTACATCATGCTGCTGACGCTGGCGGGTCTCTCGTTTCAATACGAGTGGCTTCGGACCGGCAGCCGACGCGCCCTGCTCATCGGTTCGCTTGCGTTCGGGCTGAACCTGCTGACCCGCCTGACCACGGGCCTCGACCTGATCGCCGGAGGGGTGTTTCTGCTTCTGGTCCTATGGTTGGAGAATGTGCGAGGCCGCGCCCTTTGGCGGCGCTTCCTGACCTACATCAAGACGGCATTGCCTGTATATGCGATCTTCGGACTGATTGATCGCTTGTACCAGCTCTATCGTTTCGGTTCGCTGTTCACGACCTACACATCCATTGCCGGCCAGGAGCAGCGGCGGCTGAATCCATCGCTGCCGGCAAACTATCCGTGGGAAGTCCCGTTCCGCGTGGGCTTTCTCGGGCCACTGATCATGCCGGAGAAATCGATCTTCCTGTTTGACCCTCTGCTGATACTCACGATTGTTCTCGCGGTGATCGCGTGGAAGCGTTTTTGTCCTGAAGTCAGGGCTTACCTGATCACGGCCTTCCTCTTACTCCTAGGCTACATTAGCTTCTACGCGCGATACACGGTCTGGAGCGGCGACTTCGCCTGGGGAGACCGTTATGTCTCCACCGCGGTTGAATTGGCCGCGTTTATCTCGGTGCCGCTGTTGTTGCGCGCGCGCGCGTCGGTGGGAAAGCAGGTGTGGTGGACGGGAATCGCGCTGATCGCGTTCAGCACCGCGATCCAGTTGGCTTCGCTCGCCTTCTGGCTGCCGCTGGAAATCTACCAGGAGGATACGCTGGGACACCCAACGTTCGTGGTCTTCCTGCGCTTCAAGAACATCGCGGCCTTTGCCTTGGGAAAGATGCAGGCGTGGGGCCTCAGCAACGATTCCATGACCTATGACCCTTGGGACTACGTCCACATCGACACCTGGAACTTCTTGCCCTTCTTGCTGCGCCGGGTCGGAGAAGCTCCACGCTGGGCGGTGAACGTGACGTTTGCTGGTTGGGGTGCGGGCTTGGCCGCCCTCAGCGGGGCGTTGTTGCAGCTTCGCAGAGTGTTGCTGACAACGGACGGCGATGTCGGTTGCTAGAGCGATTTCAGAGTTGGATGCGGCCCGCGGAGTCTGGTTCGGTACAGTTTGGCAGCGCTATCCAAATGGGAGCGGGGGCTTTTCCGTTCGGTACGCCTTTCCCAGCGTCTCGGCGCGAAACAATCTGTCGTCGATGCGATGCAGGCGCTTGATCATGCCCAGCGTCAGCAACTTGTAGTGATGAATTTCCAGCAGGTAATAAATGATGAACCAGATCGGCTCCTCCGTGGTCATCCACGCCTGATCGTCGAACCGTGCCAGATTAACGGGACGCGAAAAGGTGCGAAGGGTGCGCTCGCGCCGCAGGTTGAAATAGATATTGAAGTAGCTCATGGCCAGCTCGCGCAGGGAGCGATACACCGGCTCGCGATAGCGGCAGCCCGCATAGTTCGACTTGGCCACCGCGCCCCAATGTCCCTTCACCCGGTAAATGGCAAGCACATGGTCGGTATCGTGTTCCGCTTCAAAGTCGATTATCAGCGGCGGATAGCCGTTGGCGCGCAAGGCAGCGGCGGCAAAGATTGCTCCTTCGAAACAATGAGAAGTATTTTCGCGCAACACCCGCCGCGGCGACCACGCGGTGTCGGCCAGATGGTAGGGCATGTCGTCCAGAAATCGTTGTATGCCATATGGATCTTTCAAACTGCGCAGCTTGCGCAGTTCCGCCGGAGTGAAGCCGTGTTGGTTGTTCATGATTGAGTGGGAGCAGTGTATCGCGAACTGCCCCGCCCTAGCCAAGAGATGGCTAGAACGGGGCACCCCAAATCTATCTTCCGGCTGATTGCGCACGCCAACCTGGAATCGTTCTTCCCTCCGGATGCATCTTTTGTTGTTTGGTTCGCGTTTAGCGTTGGCTGCGGATTGGCCAACCGCGACAGCCGACTTCTCGCCCAAGGAGCCTAGAATGGCAACTGCGACAGTCGATGCTTCGCAGGATATGAGCGTTTCCCGGCGATTTCCAGTCCCTGGATGATCGCGGTCTCGGTGATGCTGGCGACCTTCATGGAGGTGCTGGACACCTCGATTGCGTCGGTCGCGCTTCCTCACATCGCCGGCAGTCTGTCCGCAACCAATGATGAAGCTACCTGGGTGCTCACCAGCTATCTGGTGGCGAACGCGGTGATTCTGCCCGCCAGTTCCTGGTTCGCATTGCGCTTCGGTCGCAAGCGCTTCCTGGTCCAACGGTAATCGATTTCAGCGGAATTTCGCCCAGGCGCGCCCCTTGTTTGAGCAGGGAGCGCGCCTGTGGCAGGACGTTCTGGAGTAGGTTACGGCTCGATGGCAACCAATGCCGGAACCAGGACGTTCACCCTGGGTGACCCGATTCCCGTCACCAGATCGTAGCCCACAACAGCCGTGCAATCTGCACCGCAGCTACCGTTGGTTCCCGACGTGATGTCATGGAAGTCAGCGTACTGCGTGGTGTTGTAGAAGGTATACAGGTCAGCGATGGCGTTCTGGAGGGGGCCTTTTCTTGCCGTCGCGCGGCTGGAATTGGCAACGGCAAAGACCGCGCTCCAGTCGGGCGAAGACACGCTCGTGCCGCCGACTTCAACCCACTGCGAGTAGCCGTAGGTGTCATAGACAGGAACGCCGGTAGAGGGATTGGCATCGGAAGAGATGTCGGGAACACAGCGCATTCCAGTGCTGCCGCAGCCCGCGAAGATGCCGTTCTGATAAGACTGGCCGGGCTCGACTGTGCTGATGCCGCCGCCGCTGCCACCCCACGCCGTCTCATGGCCGTAGTTCGGCATCAGTGGATTGGGAAGCGGAAGAGCCGAGGCCAGCACCAGCGTGGTGCCACCCACGGCAACCACATAAGGAGATGCCGCGGGATAGCCGACTCCGTGGCCGTTGTCGCCGGTAGACGCCATAAAGGTGACGCCCGGATGGTTGAAGAAGGAATCGAATCCTAGCTCGCTGGGGTCTTCGCCACCGCTCCAGCTCATGGAGATTTGGGTGGCACCGGCCAGGCGGGCCGCATCGACCGCAGCCAGCAGATCGTCAAAGCTGTTGCTGTTGGCTTCCACCAGTATCACCTTGGCTGCCGGCGCGAGCCCGTGGGCCTGTTGGATGTCCAAAGAGATTTCCAGTCCCCAACCGGTGTCGCCTGGGGGGCTGCCGACCTTAATCTTAGTGAAGCAGCCGTTTAGGGTGGTGCAAACTGGCAGGTGGAATTGAGTGTCGTAAACTTGCAGGTCGGCTTCGGCGTTGGGGTCATCGAAAGCATCCACAATGCCGATAATCTGGCCCTGTCCCTGGTTGGGGGTGGAATTCAGTCCGTAGGCGGCCTTGATTTGTGACGGAAAGAGGCCGTGCGGAGTAGAGCTGTCGGGTTGCGGACTGGTGATGCGGATTGGCGGCTGCGCAAAGATGTGGCTGCCATCGCGCTGTTGGGCGACCAAGGGCAAAGCCAACGTAACCAGAACTAGCACGCTGAGCGAAAACAAAGCAATTCTTTTCATTCAAGCTACCTTATTCCTTTAGGTTCGCTGTATCGCCGCGAAAAGCGCGGTTGCCGTCGCAGGATAGCGGCTATCGTTGGCTGATTGAACGGGGAAGGATCGAAGTTTATTTATTACTTACTAATCAGAGCATAATATAGATGACATTCAGTGAGTATTCTGTTATCGTCCTGGGATGAAGAAACAGGATGCTCGCTCGCTGCCGGGGAAGTCCCAAGAGGATCTTCGCCGGCGAGT
>Ga0116111_1000616_pt1 | contig 28218 bp, 28 predicted proteins | sample June2015DPH_8_10_FD_89720 | JGI IMG/M metagenome (GOLD analysis project Ga0116111, IMG submission 89720) | Peatland microbial communities from SPRUCE experiment site at the Marcell Experimental Forest, Minnesota, USA - June2015DPH_8_100 | ecosystem: Environmental > Terrestrial > Soil > Wetlands... | reverse complement strand
AAGAAATCGAAAACCGCCGACCTTCAGTTTGTCACTGGCAACGGGCCAGTAGTGCAGGGCGTTCCATGGACGGCTCTGCAATACATGGACGAAGAGGACGCGAACCAAGCCGCTGCGCATTAGTCGTATCGACGTCATTTCTCACCCCAAGTTCAAGCTGTTTGAAGACTTGAGCCAGCGAACAATCGGCCCTAGCCTTGATCCAATTAAAATTCGTCATCCTCTCCGCTTCACCGGCAAGGATTGAGAACCCTTGGCCGGCGAAAGAATGCGCCGAGCGATCGCTATCGTCTCGGCGCAAGTAGAAAAGAAGCTGGAACCCTGTTACATCAATTTGCGACGGATGGAGCCCAGGACTCCAAGCACACCCGTACCCAGCAGCAGCAGACTGGCTGGCTCAGGCGTAGTTGGGCTGCTCGGATTGGCGCCCCACTGGTTGCCATTCGAGTCATATAGGAAGAAGTCAACTGAGGACTGGCCCGGGGGACCATTCAGAACCTGGTAAACCGACGTATAGTCGCCTTCGATGGTCCAGGTTTCCGTGGTTCCGCAAGTGGGGCAGTAGAATCCCGAGGGTTGGTAGCCGAAGCCATCAATCCAGCCGTCAGCGTTGGCGGGTTGGGTCGGCGAGAAATTCATCTCGGATATATCGACTGCCGCTGAGTTGAAACCGAACCCCACGATGTTGGCGCCGTTTGTAATGGTCAACGAGGCGTCGATCGTTCCGTTGCTTTCCAGAGTGAAAGTAACAGATCCCTGGCTCGCAACTGGGGGCCCGGATAAAGGGATGGTGAAATAACCAGTGACGGAATCAGCAAAGGCTCCGACACTGAGCAGGCAAAGACACAACACCAAAAACATTGCACGACGATGGTGCATGAAAAGCGCCCTCCTATCGAGCAGGTTGGGATACTACTCAAGACTAACGCACGTTCGTGGCCAAACTAACAGCAATAGATTCTTCCACTTGCGCTCTGCAAAGCGGGCAGGATTGCAGAACCTTGCACATGGTTTCGACAAGGAGGGAGAATTTATGCCACACAGCTTGCGCTCCTGGACTCCGAAACGGAATCAAGCTTGGAGGTGGAGGAAGTCCCTCACCACCTCCGCAGCGTCCTTCTTTTCGCCGGTTCCCGCCCTGCTCCTGGCCTTGCTCGTGGCGGGCGGGCTTTACTATCGGTCGCGGCATCAAACCAGTCGCCTGACCGACAAAGACACCATCGTTCTCGCCGATTTTACCAACAGCACGGGCGAAGCGGTGTTTGACGACACGCTAAAAACGGCGCTCAATGTTTCCCTGCGGCAGTCGCCCTTCCTGAATGTGCTCTCCGACAGCGAAGTTGCGAAGACCCTGCAACAGATGACCCGTCCGGCCAGCACGAAACTCACGCCCGAAGTCACCCACGAGCTTTGTCAGCGGGCAGGCAGCAAGGCTTACATTGCTGGAACAGTTGGCGGTCTGGGCAGCGAATATGTGCTGGGGTTGAAGGCGGTGAATTGATCCCCGGCGTGCCCGACGAAGAAGAGCAAGAGACGCCGCGCGAGCACATCAAGAAGACGGTGCAAAGCATGCTGCCTGACAGCGGAAGCAAGAAAATTCAGTGAGGAAAGCGCTCGCTACTATGTCAATAACGCCTGCAGAGAAACTGCAATGGACATCCAGGAAACTGGCGCAAGTCGCGGGCGGCGGCTCAGCTAGGCCGACATGAAGGGCGGAGTTGGGCCACATTTGCGATATAACCGCTTCAAAATCAACCGGTTGAGGGTAAATGCCTACCCGGGGCCACGGGCGCAACGTAGCGCCCCGTAGCGCGAACGTGAGCCGTTTTACGCGGTCAGCAGACGCGAAATTGACGCGGTTCGGGGCTGAAGTGGCAATTCTGCTGCAAAAGTGGTGCACTTTTGCTATCAAGGATTGGTTGTGAGTGCTATCGCCTGTTCTCGCCAACTACGGATTGCCTCCGAATTGCCCTTCACCCATCAATAATCCGAATCCAAGTGAAGCAGTAACTTGCGGCTGCGCGCCTTCATCGCCGGGGTACCCTTTCGAGTAGACTGTCGCAGAATTTCCATCACTCCCGGTCGAATACTTGAGTCATCCACAGCCAGGTCTGCGAGTGCTTGAAGAGCACATGTCTTGACGATGGAACTGCCGTCCTCCACGGTATAGAGGTTGCAGCTTTCCAAGAGGAGTTTTCGCAGACTCACAGATGCGTTGTCGGCGTTCGACAAGAAGGTGTTTTTGATAACAACGCCGCCGCGACCCCCTGCTTTAAGCATCTTGATGAAGTGCTGGAGAAACAAGAATGCCGTCTCACCGGTCCGGATGGGGAAGTTTTGCTGCACTTCTTTGCGTTCTTTGCCGCCAAACGGCGGATTGGCCATCACCACATCGACGCGATCTTTTTCCTGAATGTCGGCGAGGTTTTCGGTGAGCGTGTTGGTGTGGATGATGTTGGGTGCGTCGATGCCATGCAGGATCATGTTCATGATTGCGATGACGTAGGCGAGGGACTTCTTCTCCTTGCCGTAGAACGTGCGATCCTGAAGCGTTCTGGCGTCCTTCGTCGTTAGGTCCGGCTTTGCGCTGAGGTACTCAAATGATTCGCATAGGAAGCCCGCTGAGCCGACCGCGCCATCGTAGATCCTCTCGCCAATCTTGGGCTTCACAACCTGAACAATGGCGCGGATGAGCGGGCGCGGGGTGTAATACTCGCCGCCGTTGCGCCCGGCATTGCCCATGTTCTTTATCTTGGCTTCGTAGAGGTGTGAGAGCTCGTGCTTCTCCTTCTGTGAGCGGAAGTGCAGTTCGTCGATGTGGTCGATGATTTCGCGGAGGTTGTAGCCGCTTTGAATCTTGTTCTTGATCTCGCCGAATATCTCCCCAATCTTGTATTCGATGGTGTTGGGGCCGCTCGCCTCTTGCTTGAAACTGTGCAGGTAGGGAAAGAGCTTCCCGTTCACGAAGTCGCGGAGGTCGTCGCCGGTCTGGGCCTTGTTGTGGTCGAGTTTGCCGTCCTTGCCCTTGGGTGCAGCCCAGCTTTCCCATCGATAGGGCTGGTCGAGGATGTGGTTGTATCTCTTGCCTTCCAGCGCGGCCTCGGTGCTCTTGTCCTGCTCAAGATCGTCGAGGTATTTCAGGAACAAAAGCCAGGATGTCTGCTCGGTGTAATCGAGTTCGGTGGTGCAGCCGGCTTCTTTCCAGAGGACGTCATCGATGTTTTTGAAGGCTTGTTCAAACATATAGCTATTTTCAAACCGCTTTCGCAATGCCATTGCCGTCGCAAAGTTTTTTTGGCATTAAATCAACGGTGTGGTTTCTGAGATATTCGATCAGACGGCGCATTCCTGTTTGTTTGTATGTTCGCAATCGTAGTACGCCCGCTCGTCGGTGTAAATGAGAGACGAACCATATGACCCCCCAGCCATTCCCGTCTGCGCGAGTGTGCCGTCCCGGAAACAGATTTGATCCATTGGTGGCGACTTTTTGTCGCAAAGTCCAGACCCGAAGAGGTATCAGACCCTCAGGCAGCTTAGCCACCAGACGCTGCTTTCACCGGTTTAAGTGAAACAGCACGACCGCCGCTTAGCCTTGCAAATGTCGGTTGTCCTCATCCACAGGAATGCCATTGAAAATGCATACAACGCATTGTCCCGAGCCTGAGCGGGCTGGAACGAGCTGGAACTCAATCTGCCTTTTCCGATGGCGCAAATCGACCGTGGAATCGGCTTGCGGCGAAGTTGATGATCATAGTTTTGGCTAAGCTGTTGATTTTACTGGTTGTCGAGAGAAGCAGACGGGCCAGGACGACTATGACAACTTCCTGGCCCGTTCCCGTCAAGGAGCGGAAGTGGACGATGGTTGGAAACGTGAGTGTAGACCCGATCTCTCACGGAAAGGAAGCATCGTCTCACTCCCTGTTGGCGGAAACTACGAACTCAATGTCTCAATTGAGACCCCAGCAACCAAAGGGCAGTGAACGTCCTTGATTTCCCCGATCCGCTCGTTGGCCTGCTTCTTGAACTGTTCCTCTCCGGTTAGCATCTTCGCTTCTCCCCTCCGTTCAGACATCCTTAGCGCATGGCAGCCCTTAAGGGCACCCGCCCCAATTTACGGACACGGTACGGACACACAGGATAGCTTTGAGGGGGTATTGCAGGAAACCCGCATATTTCTTGGCTGCCCCCCAGGGATTCGAACCCCGATATGCTGATCCAGAGTCAGCTGTCCTACCATTGAACGAGGGGGCAGCGATGCGGCAGCCATGAAGCGCTTTGATGCGCCACGCGCTACTCGGATTGTATTGGGTGCGTGAATGGAGCGTCAACTTCGCGGCGCACGCAGGTCAGACGCTAAATTCCCGTGTCGCGCACCGCCGACCACAAGCAACGCGCTAGAATGAACATCAGTTCATACTGCGGAGGAAGCTCTATGTCATCGGTGATGGGCAGTGTCGCATTCTCGGCCGACTCAACGGAAGTCGCGCGCCGCCCGCTCGAGGCCGAGCAGTGCGCCTTGATCGTGGTCGACATCCAGCAGAAGCTGTTGCCTCCGATCTTCAACAAAGAAACGCTGGTCAAGAACTCGCAGCTACTGGTTCGCCTGGCAAAGATTTTGTCCATTCCAATCATGATGACGACGCAATACAGCAAGGGGCTGGGCGCAACCGTCCCAGAAGTCGCTTCCCTGCTGCCCGACGTCAATGCTATCGACAAACTTGAGTTCGGTTGCTTTGGCAGCGATGTCTTCCGCTCCGGGCTGAAGGCCCTTCCCGGCAGCCGCAACACCCTATTGCTATGCGGCATGGAGACGCATATCTGCGTCATGCAAACAGCGCTGGGCGCGCTCAATGACGGATACCTGGTGCATGTTGCCTCCGATGCCGTCAGCTCACGCGCGGAATGGAACTGGCGCATTGGGCTGGATCGCATGCGCGCCGCGGGAGCAGTCATCTCTTCCACCGAGATGATGATGTATGAACTGTTGCGTTGTTCGGGGACCGCGCAATTCAAAGAAATGCTGTCCTATCTGAAAGACTAGCGCGGGCCGCCGGTCCCTACGACGGACCGGAGCCTGCGCGGCGCCGGACGAGGTCCCAGCTTTCCCGCCGGTCCACGAATCCCGTGATTTTGCCGTTCGCGTCGCACTGGAAGATTTTTCGGATTCGCGGCTGCCCCGGAGGGCAAATGCGATAAGCAGCGGGAGGATGATCATCGGAATATTGTACGTGCGCCAGGGCTCTAGACTCTGAGTGATGTATCCGGGTGGAGCACCGCTTCAGCACCGGGGTCCCTGGCACACGCCGCTTTTGCGTGTGCTGGGGTGGGAGCGGTGCATTGAGCGACTGCTGGGGAGCCCAGCTTCAGCCGCTGAGGTAATGAAACTGATGTACCTCAGGCGCTAAAGCGCCGATCAAAAATTGGAGCTCCAATGCACGCCTGAAAGGCGTGCTCCACCCGCTACTGGATAAAGAAACTCGAGAGCCGCTCTAATGTTCGTGTTTCGAGTAAGAATGCAGATGCGGATGGCTGTGCGTGATCGTCCCATGCGAATGCCGGTGAGCGTGCACCAGATTGGCCCGCAGCAACAATTCGTAGTTCGCTAAAATCTCGGCAGGCGCGCCGGTGGCGCCGACTCGCCCCTCCTCCAGCACAAGAACCCGGCTCGCGATGTCGTCCACAATTTCCAACTGATGGGTTGCCGTGATGACCGTCTTGGACGAGCCTTTCCACTCCTGAATCAAATCAATGACCTGGCTTTGACTGCGTGGATCGAGGGTCGAAGTTGGCTCATCCAACAGGAGGACATCAGGGTCGAGGACGATCACCGAGGCCAGCGCCACCCGTTTCTTCTCCCCGCCCGACAGCCGGTAGGGCGGACGATCGCGCAGATGGGCGATGCCCATCAGTGCCATGGTTGCGCCAACCCGCGATAGCACCTCTTCCTTCGACCATTGCATTTGCAGCGGACCGAATGCAACCTCATCGAACACGGTGGGATTAAATAGCTGCACATCAGGATTCTGGAAGACGAGTGCCACCCTTCTGCGAAACGAGAGAGCGAACTCCTCTTGGCGCAACGCTTCTGGCGTAAGCGGCCGGCCACTGAAACTAACTTGACCATGCGACGGAAAATACAGCGCGTCGAGGATTCTTAAGAGCGTGGACTTGCCTGAGCCATTCGCGCCCAGTAGCGCAACGCTTTCTCCTTCCGCTATCTGAACCGAGAGGCCGTGCAGCGCTGGAATGCCGTCGTATTCGAAGTAGACGTCGCGCAATTCGAAGACCGGCGGCATAGCCATCTACCTTCCCATCCATGCGGACAGACTCCCCGCCACCAGGAACGCCGCCAGTCCGAGATAGTCGTAGGGCCGCATGTGAAAGTCGGACAGGATTCGAATCTCGCCGCGGAATCCCCGCGACTGCATCGCCAGATACACCTCGTTGCTCAACTCGATGCTCTTGCTAAGCAGGACGCCGGCACTCCTGGCGGTAATGCGGCGGCCCGCAGCGCCCTTCAGAACGCCCGCCGTCCGGCTCTGGCGCGATTCAAACATCTGTCCTGCCGTTTCCACCAGAAGGAAGATATAGCGATGCGTCATGGCCAGCATCATGACCGCCTCTTGCGGCAGGCGAAAGGCGCGCAGCGCTTTGAGCACATGCATCCACGGAGTGCACAGCACCAGCAAAGACGTGAACGTGACCGCAGTTTCCACGCGCGCCACCAGCAGCGTAGCGGTTTGCACACCTTGCACCGTAATGCGGACCGGCCCGTCCGCAAAAGCAGCAACTGGATCTCCGGGAGTAAGAAATATCGCCGGGAACGCAATCACTCCGGTGAAGCCCAGGACGACGAGCCACACGCGCTTCACCAGCATGCCGATACTGACCCTTGACAGCATCGCGGTAATCACCGCGACGAAGAACAAGGCGGCAATCACGGCAATCTTCCGCGAGAGCACGGCGGCCACAACCATTACAAAAAGTCCGATGACGCGAACCCGTGGGTCGAGCGACTGTAAGAGTCCGGCTTGGCGGGCAATCTGTTCAGACGCCATGGCGCGAGCCAGCGCACGCGTGAAGCCGATCATTGTCGAAGTAAGGAATCCACCGCGCCTCATCAGGAATGCCCCAGTTCCCGTCGTCGCTGAACCCAATGCTGCGCGACCAGGGAGGCCAGCAGTAAAATGCCGACCGCGAACATTGCGGAAAGAAAATAACCGAAGCGCGCGCTCTTTACGAAGCTTGGAGCATAGGCCGGAAAAGGCGCCGTCCAGAGCTTGGCGAGCCGCTGCATTCCGGCCGGACGCGCCGACGGTCCGGCGGAATTGTTCGCTGCGGAGGCAGCTTGTCCCGCGCTTTGCCGCAGAGCAAGCTCGGAGGGAGACCACTCGCCCCAGGCTTTTCCTGCCGCCAAAATTCCCAGCGGAGTGAGCACCATCAGGAGAGCGACCGCCATCCATAGCCTTCGCAGCGAGTTCGTAGCAGCAGGCGCCACTGCCGACGCTGCTTCCGTGGCTGGCAACACTCCCGCCGTACTGCGCAAGAGGGCAGGATCGGCGGCTTGCAAATAGGCGACGAGACCTGCGGAGATTGCCGCTTCGGCCGCCCCTGCCAAAGTCAGGTGGCCAATCATCATTGCGGGCACCGCGATACTCAGCGGATAAGGCGCGTACAGTGGCATTCCTCTGGCATCGTGGAAGAGCGCGGGTTGAATGCCAAACTCGATGGCGGCGATCAAGGCTGCGGCATTTACAGCCAGATATCCAGCGATGGCGGCCGCAACGACTCGGCGCTTGGATCCGATGGCGGCGCCGGCGGCAATCAACCGGTAGCTTGCATAGGCGACCAGCGAAGCCACGATCGCCATGTTGAAGCAGTTAGCTCCAAGTGTGCTGATGCCGCCGTCGCCAAAGAACAGGGCTTGGATCGCCAGCGCGATGGAGATGGCGAGAATCGCGCCTGATGGCCCGAGTACGATGGCGGAGATGGTAACACCCAGCGCGTGCCCGGTGGTGCCGCCGGGCAGCGGCAGGTTGAACATCATGACCACAAACGAGAATGCGGCAAAGACCGAGATCAGCGGGACCACGCGACTGAGCAGCATGCGTTTCAATCGCTTCAGTGCGGAGTACCACCCTGTGATCGCAGCCGCGTACAACACCGCGCAGGTGGATGGACTCAAGTAGCCGTCAGGTATATGCATGGCGAGGTACGCCTTGGCCCGGCGTATCTCATCCTAACTTATACCGGGCCCATCTTGGCTGCGAAGGCAAGGGGTGGATAGGGTCTTTCGACGTTGCCGGCTGAACCCCCACTCGGCACAGATAGAAAAGGCGCGATCGCTCGCGCCTTATTCCCGAAACCGTTGGGAATCGACCGGACGGACTACTTCTGCGGCCGGCTCGCCGGGGGAATGATATTGTTCACGCGCAGATATTCGACCATCTGGCCGTAATGATCGAAGGGGTGGCTTATAGCGATGACCGAAAGTCCGAGCCGCGAGACCCTGTTGGGTCCAAATGGGCTCTGAACCAGCCCGAGAATGTTGTTCTCGTCGATGCTGTTCATTGCCTTGTGCAGGTAGGTGAACGAATCTTTCAGGAATTGAACCACATCTGCCTTCGACGTGATCTTGGCGGGCCCGTTTTCACCCTCTAAATCCAGCGGTGGTTTTTCCGCGAGGATTCCCGCGCCGAGCATGTAGTTGACCGCAGCGATGTGTTTCACCTGCTGGGCGAACGTCCGCACGCTCTTAAACTCGCCTTGGGTGGGCGCAAAATTGAATTTGTCCTCGGGCATGGCTTCAGCCGCAGGAACAACTTCGTGCTCGACACTGCTCAGCGAACGGTCAAGCACCATCGCAAATGTGGGTTTCTGGTCAGGTTTAGCTTGCATGGCGGCCTGTGGATTTGCCGCAGCCGCACTTCCTACTGGGCCGAGCGCGAGCAACAAAATTCCCATTGCAACTTGCTTGTTCATCGAGAAAGCCTCCACTGTATTCGCTGTATTTAGAGTCGTGGCCGAAGTGCGCGTTGACGATTCTAATCCATTGCCAGGGCGTTGGAGTGGATTTCGACAGACCGGAGCCGGAACCAGAAGGTCGCCAGCATGCCAACTCCCAGGCCAATGGCGGCGTAGGACAAGGAACGGCCCATGCCCACGCGTTCGGCAATCTCCCCCCAGAGTGCAGCTCCGCCTGCCAGTCCGCCTTGCAAAACCAGCAGGTACATCGAAATCGCGCGAGCACGCAGGTGGCCCGGCGACATGGTTTGCGCGGACACGTTCAAGCTGGCCAGAATTTGAATCCATGCGACGCCGGCAAGCAGCATGATCACCGACAGCACCGGGAAGGTCTGCCACCTGCCTGCGGCGAAAGTGGCAAACGCAAAGACCGCCGTGGCCAGACAAACCAAGACATCAGCCGAAAGTCTGCGCCGGAAGAACGCCAGCCCCGTGGCGCCCAACAGAGCACCTAATCCGAAGAAGCCCAGCAACAGACCGTAACCTTGCGATCCGAAGGGATGCGCCATCAGCGGCAACAACGCCGGTAACGCGCTCGCCGAAATGCTAAAGACCGCGCTGCGCACCAGCACCGCTTTCATCGGCGCTGAGGTCCGCAGGTGTCGAAAACCTTCGAACATGGCAATGAACATGTGGCCCAGTCGCAGAGACGTGCGTCCGGGCTTGCGCTTCCATTGGTACAGGAAATAGATGACGCCGAAGAACGAAAGCGCGTTCAGCAGGAACGCGATACCCGAACCCGCCGCGGCAATCACGAGGCCACCGAGCGCGGGACCAATCGAGCGGGCCACGTTAAATCCAGCCGAGTTCAGCGCAATCCCGGCGGCAAAGTTGTGGTGCGAAACAATCTCAGGCGTGATGGCCTGCCACGCGGGATCGTTCAGCACCGCGCCAAAGCCCATGAACAGCGTAAACAGCAAGAGCAGCGATGGAGTCACCTTGCCCGCGATGGTGAGAACGCCGAGTCCTGCCGCGGCCACCACCATCCACGTCTGGGTGAATAGCAGAAGTTTGCGGCGATCGACCACATCGGCGATCGCGCCGGCGGGAAGGACCACCAGGAACACGGCAATGCTGCCGGCCGCCTGCACCAGTCCGACCATCAGCGGCGACATGGTCAACGAGGTCATCAGCCATCCAGCGCCCACATTCTGCATCCAGGTGCCGGTGTAGCTTACGACCGCCGCAATCCATAGGGTTCGGAACAGAGGTTCATGCAAGGGACCAAGCACGCTGCGCCGTCGCGGCGGCGCGAGGGGCACCGGTGGAATGGACCCGAGTTCCGACATGGGTTCAGACCCCTCGACCGTCGCCGGCGCGGCAACCGGGGACACAATTTGCTCCTGCCATGCTCCCGTCGAGGCCATCGAGAATCTGACCGAACGGCGGCAGAAACGTAAGCCGGTTGCGTCCAGTTTCGGACGCCGACGTTGCGAGCCGCTGGCAAAGCGTGACCAGTTGCGTTGACCCGTCTGCTGTCATCCCGCGGCCTCCACGCCTGCCGGGTGGGCTGCGAAAGGCCATTCGCCGCGTCGCCACGAACGCACAAAGTAAATCGCCAAGCCAACGACAAGAATGACGACTGCGTAGCGGATTTCGCGCAGAAAGTTTTTCCGCGCCACCAGAATGAAGATGAATCCTGCGATCGCCAGCAGCGCGGGTACCGGATAGAGCCACATGCGAAAGGGCCGCGGCAGATCGGGTTGGCGCTTGCGCAAGACCATCAAACCAACCGCCTGCACAATAAATTGCAACAGGATTCGAATGACCACCAGGGCGGCGATCACGTCGGCCAGACGCAAAAAGCAAAACAGCATTGCGACTCCGCCAAGGGCAAGCAGTGAAACGGTAGGAAAGCGATGCTGCGGGTGGACCCGCGCAAAAGCACGGAAGTAGTTGCCGTCGAGCGCCGCAGCGTAGGGCACCCGCGAATAGCCAAGCAACAGCGAGAACACCGAAGCGAACGCGGTCCACATGATCAATCCGGTTACCCCCCGCCCCGCCCAACTCCCGTAGATGCGCTGCATGAACACCGACATGACGTAGTTGCTTTGATCGCTGGAATGCTGCGTCAGTTCCCTCCATGGGATTACACCCAGCACGGCAAGGTTCATCAGGATGTAGAGCGCAGCGACCGCAAGAATGGAAAGAATGAGAGCACGCGGAATTGTGCGTCCCGGGTCCTTCACTTCCCCGCCCAGAAAACACACGTTGTAATAGCCCCAATAGTCGTACGTAGTGAGCAGCATCGCCGCCCCCAGGCCGGTAAAAAATTGGTGAGACAGTCGAAAGGCGCCTGGCGGAAAATCAAATGCCAGGTCCGGGCGGAAATGCATGAATCCGGCCAGAATGATCCACGTCATGGCCAGAGCGCCACCTACCCAAAGCAATTCGGCGATTTTGGCAACCGCCGTGATGCGCCGATACAGGAGAAAAACTACCAAAGCGCACGTGGCAATTGCGACGAACGTCCCGGGCATCAGAATCACGCGTGCCTCAAGCGCGCCCAACCCGGGCAGGCCGAGATGAAGTGTATGTTCCACGAGCACGCGGTCAAGTCCGGGCCACAGATATCCGGCATAGTGCGACAGTCCGATACAGCCTGAGGCAACCGACAATGGCGCGCTGAAGGAAAGTTGCCAAATAAAAAGGAACGACAGCAGCCGTCCCATGGTTCGAGGCCCGTAGATTTCTTTGAGGTAGCGATAGGAGCCGCCAGCTCCTGGCATGGCTGCGCCCAACTCGGCCCACACCAATCCGTCGCAGAGGGCGAAGATTGCCCCTAAGATCCAGCCGAGCATGGCTTGCGGTCCACCCGCCGCACTCACAATCAGCGGGATGGTGATGAACGGCCCCACGCCGATCATGTCAATCATGTTCAGTGTGGTCGCGCCGGCCAGTCCTACTCCGCGAATCAGTTCGGGCTGGTCAGGCGGACTATTTGGGCTCATGTCCCACGCTCAGCAGGTTCACGTAGAGACGGATGGCTCCGGGTACGCCGAACGGCAACTGGCGGAAGAAGGCATATCCGGTGTACAGGTAGTATCCCCTTCCATATTGCGCCAGCAACAGCCCGCCTTTTTGCGGCGGCTCGCCGGGATCGTTGCAAGCCAAAAGTGGGGTGAAGTGCGAATCCCACTGATCCATGAAGTACAAGCCACGCTCCTGCACCCAGCCGTCAAAATCGCGCCCCGTAATCTGGTTTGGGTAATGAAACACCGGGCTTTGCGGATCAAGGATGGTGACCGGCGCCTGTTCCACGGTCACACGTTCGCGGCTGAGTTGCGCTGGAAACGGCGTGTAGTGTCCGGCATTGAAATCGCTTGGCGAAGTGTTGTACTGCACCAGCAGCGTGCCGCCGTTCTGCACATAATCAAGCAGCCGCGGATTGTACTTTTTCACGTCATCGCGAGTGTCGTAGGCCCGAATGCCGAGCACGATCGTCCCGAAGCGAGTCAGATCGCCATGTTCAATGTCATCTGCCGCCAATAATGTCACATCCAAGCCAAGCTGCCTTAAGACAACGGGGATGTCATCTCCAGCGCCCATGACATAGCCAATCTTCAGCCCCTGCGGGACCTTCACTTCCACGACGCTGGCGCGCTGCAACGCGGGTTGGTAATAGAAGAAGCCGCCGAGATCGGGCCGCGTGACCAAGCTGTAGCCTTCGCTGTAATCGCGCTCATTGGCATTCAGCAGCGCGCGCAGCTGATAGCGGAACTCTTTGGCTCCATCCGGCAGAATCTTGAATTCTGCGGCCTGTTCGCCGGTTTTGCTGAACTCGACCGTCGCCCACTGCGGTTCGACCTTCCATCCTGACGGCATTTCGGGACGAACGGTGCCGTTCGCACGAGCGGCGGTTGAGCGCACCACTACGCTCAACTGCGCGGAAGGATTCGAACCGGCCGGGATGACCTGTGTGCTGGGTGCGGTCTCCACGGAGAAAGGCGGCACCACCGCCAGTGGCATGGACCAAGCCTCGCCGTGGGTGTCGTGTACCGGCGTGCGCGCGAAGCTGCGAATTTCACCTTCTTCGCCGTTGATGCTGTACACCGCGTGCGCTGCGACAGGCGGCGGCGGCAGGGCGAGGGTCACATACTGGGGGTCATCAATCTGATAGATGGCATCTGTCTCGGGGTCATCGCGGTGGAAATAAGCCTTGGTGAGCTGTGCATTCGCGGGCGGCGTTACCCGGAAGGTGAGCGCGCAACCATCGCCCGGCGCGATACGCTTCGGCATGTGGTCCATGAATAGCTCGGCTTTCCAGCCCGCCGGAACGTCGAGCGTAAGCTGCTTCAGATCCAGCGGAAGCGAACTGCCATTGTTCAGCTTTGCCAGCAGCAGGAACGACTTGCCTGCCGTGATGACTGCCGCCAGCACGTCGCCAGTCGCGGTGGGCAGGGCTTCCGCCATGGGACGCCCGTCGGGAGTGCCAGGACCAACGCCTAGATCGAGGCCCAGCGCTAGATTGGCGGCCTGCACGAGCTGCTCTTGCTTGGTGCGCAGAGAGGCGAGCAAATCGGCTTTTTCAGCAGCCGCCAAATCCGATTGCTCAACCTTGCCGATCAGTTCTCGCGTCAGGCTAAGGCCACGCAGCAATGGCCTTGCTGCCGCCTGATCGTTTGTCTGTGCCGCTGTAGTGGCTTCATCCACCGTTTTCGCAATCGCTTCAAGCTGCGGGCCCAGCCAGGGAGCCTTCGCTTGATCGGCGCCCAGGCGCGATGCCAGGCCGGACAACGAGATGTCAATTCCGTCGAAGAAATCTTTTTCGTGCGCACCTGATGCCGGTGGGTTTGGCAACGCCGAATCAATCAGCTTGTAATAGCTGGTGCGGCGGCCCTCGGGAAGAGTCCATCCGCCAGCCCCTTGCGAGAGTTGGTGTTTCAGGCCCTTCCAGGCGAATTGCGCGTAGGTTTCGCCCAGCAGGGGGTCGAACTGCGAAGTGTCCAGTTGGATCGTCCAGTCTTCTGTGCCGCGAACATTGTCCATGTACAGCTTCTTCGCCTGCCACGGTTGCAGCCCCTCGCGAAGCTGCTCGGGAAAGCGCGCCGGGTCGGCAGCCGCGCGAAACGCTTCCCGGGTGAGGATTCCGGAGGCCTGATGATGGCCGTGCCCATCACGGCTGGCGCCCTGGAAGCGAGTGCAGATCACGTCTGGACGGAAGGTGCGAATCACCCGCACCATGTCGCCGAGCGCCACATCGTGGCCGTGCCACATCTGGAAGGTTTCTTCCGGCGTCTTGGAGAATCCGAAATCGGCAACCCGGGTAAAACGTTGCTCCACTCTGTAGTAACGGTCGGCTGCCAGCAACTCCAGGGTGCGAACGATACCGAGCTCATCCAGGAGATTACTTCCAATTTTGTTCTGGCCGCCTTCGCCGCGATTCAGGGTGAGCTGCAGGGCGGTCACGCCGTGGCCGCGAGATTCGAGCGTGAGCATGCCGCCGTCTTCGTCGTCAGGGTGGGCGACCGTGTGCATGAGGCGCGCCGTGGTATGCAGACGGCGCAACATCTCTTTCAGCCCCGCGTCGCCAGTATCGATTGGAAGCGGCTTGGTATCGACCCAGGGAGATGGAACTTGCGCGAAGGCTGTCGTTGCCAGAAGCGCGAGGGCCAGGCACAGCCTGACACGCGCACCTAGATAACGCAGGAGACTGTTGCGGTTAGAGAATGCCATCGGTTGTCACGAACAGAATTAGCACTATAGCGGCTGAAGTACAGAGTACACAAACACAAGGCCCGGCGCTCAACCACTCCAATCCACCCGCCGCGGCGGGGCGTGGCTTGGGGACCCCGGTACAAGCCGGGCCAGTCAGGCAGTTGTCGCAGAATCAGACGTACCCCTCATCTACGTAGCACCACTTCCAATCGCCCGACTTGAACGCCTGCATCACGGGATGTCCCGTCTCCTTGAAGTGCTTGTTGGCGTGCTGACCGGGAGAGGAATCACAACAGCCGACATGTCCGCAGCTCAGACATCTGCGCAGTTGCACCCAACGCTGGCCGGTCTCGAGACATTCCTTGCAGCCCTCGCCGCTCGGCGCGACATTGGGATTGGCTTGCTTTACGTGCTCACACTTAGCCATGAGGCCTCCCTCAAAAAGACATCTTTCTTGGATGAACCGGCCCGAGGGTCAGATTCCCGCAATCCAGCGCGCCGGATCGCAACAGTGAATCGATGCGGCAGCGCAACCGCGTGTCTATAATGGACTTTCGCGACGCATCGCCACTGTGGGAGCGGCAAATTAGCTCCGTCGGCGTATTTGGCGATTGGTGACTGTCGCGCCGGATTCCTTCATGATTCAAACCCTATTTGGCAGCACCGAAGAAAAGCCTAGTTTCCTCCAACGCATGAAAGAGGCGGTCACGCGCACGCGCGAGACCCTTAGCGAGCGGATTGAAGAGGTAGTCGCGATCCGCAAGGAAATTGACCGCGATACCCTGGACGATTTGGAGGCGACCCTGCTTACCGCCGATCTCGGCACTGCGACGACCTCGACCGTGCTGGCGGCCTTGCGCGAGAAAGTCGATCGCAAGCAGGTGGGCAACGTCGAGGAGTTAAAGCGCGTGTTGAAAGACGAACTATTGGCCATCCTGAATACCACGGACAAGAAGCCGGTCCAGAAAGTTGATGGCGAACCGGAAGTGATCCTGGTGGTCGGGGTCAATGGGGTGGGCAAGACCACGACCATCGGCAAGCTGGCGCACACTTTGCGCGGCCAGGGTAAAACCGTGCTGCTGGCGGCGGCGGACACGTTTCGCGCCGCGGCCATTGAGCAGCTCGAGATTTGGGGCGATCGCACTGGGACCGAAGTCATCAAGAACAAGCCGGGCGGTGACCCGGCGGCGGTGCTCTTTGACGCCATGAAAGCTGCCAAAGCGCGCAACATTGACTACGTCATTGTGGATACCGCTGGCCGTCTGCATACCAAAACCAGCCTGATGGAGGAACTGGCGAAGATGCGCCGCACCGCGCAACGCCTCAGCGCCAACGCCCCTCACGAGACCTTGCTGGTGATGGACGCCACCACCGGCCAGAACGGCTTGCAACAGGCGCGGTTGTTCACGCAATCCGCCGGCGTCACCGGAATTGTGCTCACCAAACTCGACGGCACTGCCAAGGGCGGCGTGGTGGTGGCCATCTCGAAGGAACTTGGCTTGCCAGTGCGCTACGTTGGAGTGGGTGAAAAGGTTGGCGATCTGCTGCCCTTCAACCCGCAGGACTTCGTGAATTCGCTATTCAATTGAAATGAGCGGCACCTCAAGCGACGAAGCGTTCATGCAGCAAGCGCTGGAACTGGCCCGCAAAGGCATTGCCCTCGCTTCGCCGAACCCGTGCGTTGGCGCGGTGCTGGTCGACGCAGCGGGCAAGGTCATCGGTCGCGGTACGCATACTTACGAGGGCCGCAAACACGCCGAACTGCTGGCGTTGGAAGAAGCCGGGGACCGTGCCCGTGGCGCCACCCTCTATGTGAATCTCGAACCCTGCTCCCACGTGGGACGCACGGGCCCATGCGCGGACGCCCTCATCGCCGCCGGGGTGAAGCGCGTCTTCGTGGCTATGCGCGATCCTAATCCTGCGGTCGGCGGACAAGGATTGGCCCGATTGCGCAACGCCGGGATCGAAGTGCAGGAGGGCCTTGGTGAAGCCGAAGCCAGGAAGCTGAATGAGTCCTTCGCGAAATATGTCCGTCACAAGACTCCGTTCGTTACTCTCAAGACGGCGATGACGCTCGACGGAAAGATTGCTCCGCCTCCGGGAGAAAGCGCAACTCCTGGGGCCCTGGGCCCGCTCACGGCGATTGGCGGGTGGATCACCAGTGAAGAAGCACGGGCGCACGTGCACGAACTGCGTCACGCCAGCGATGCCATCATGGTAGGCGTGGGCACCATCATCGCCGACGATCCACTGCTTAGCGATCGCGCCGGCCTTCCCCGCCGCAGGCCATTGCTGCGCGTGATCCTCGATTCGCGCTTGCGTTTGCCGCTTGACTCGCGCGTGGTTAAGACAGCACGGGAGGATCTCATCGTATTCTGTTGTTTCGCAGAGGAGAACAAGCGGCGTGAACTGGAGGCGCGCGGCGTGATTGTGGAGCAGGTCCCGATGCGCCATCCCGTCGAAGACGGCACCATTCCCTTTCCCGGCAGGTCCCCGACCGTCGACGGGCGGCCTGATCTCGAAAGAGTGTTGGCTAACCTTGGCGGGTGTGAAATCACCAGCCTGATTATCGAAGGCGGGGCCATGGTGAATTGGGCTGCGTTGTCGGCAGGCGTGGTGGATAAGATTTTCTTTTACTACGCTCCGAAGATTCTCGCGGGCACGGGTTCCATTCCGTTTGCGCTGGGCGCGGGGTATCGCCGCATCAGCGAAGCGGCTTACGTGAAATCCGTTGTCCTCCATCGCTTCGGAGAGGATTTTGCCGTGGAAGGCTATCTACGCGATCCTTACGCGGATGACATTTCCGTGGTGCCTGCACCAAGATAGGATTAATAATCGGCCTCGTCAGCGAGGCTAAATGTGAGGTCATCATCATGTTTACTGGACTAGTTGAAGAAGTCGGAACCATTGCCAGCATTGTTGAACGCGGCGGCAATCACCGCATCACCATCAACGCCCGGGCCACCGCGAAGGAGTTGCAGCAGGGGAACAGCGTGGCCGTCAGCGGCGTCTGCCTGACCGCGCTCGATATCACGCCGCAATCCTTCTGCGCCGACCTGGCCGCGGAAACTTGGAGGCTGACCTCGCTCTCTCGCATCACCGAGGGCGCGCTGGTAAACCTGGAATTGCCGCTAAAGGCGGATGGCCGCATGGGCGGTCACATGGTGCAAGGACATGTGGATGGCACGGGCCGTTTCGTGGGCCTGCAGCCAATCACCAACGCGGACGACTTCTGGCTGCTCATCGATATCCCGGAGGACCTCGAAAAGTATGTTGTGTTCAAGGGCTCAATCGCCATTGAAGGTATCAGCCTCACGGTGGCGAAGCTGGAAGGTCTGCGGCTTACCATTGCCATCATCCCGCACACCGTGAAGATGACGAACCTGGCTTCCTTGAAGCCCGGCGATCCGGTGAACATCGAGACCGACATCATCGCCAAGTACCTGGAGAAATGGACCAGGCGCGATGAGCAGAGCGGAGCGCTCACCGTAGAGCGGTTGGTCGCGCAAGGTTTCTGAGGCCGTTGCGAACTTTTCAACATTGCGAGCCAGGGCAGAGCGGCGCTTTAGCTGGGTTCATCTGTTTCGGTAGCTTTGAAGGGGCACGGCTTCAGCCGTGCCGTTCTGAGCGTGAAGAGTTGGGCTTCAGCCCCTGAGGGAAGTCGCACTTCGCCTCAACCCCCGAAGTCCCTCAGTGGCTAGTCTAAAGCCAGGATAAATGACAGAAGGTTACGGCACGGCTGAAGCCGTGCCCCTTCAAAGGCGCGAAATCCACATAAAGCATTCAGCTTGGCACCGCGTCTATCAAAACCGCGCGTCACACCCGCGGTTCGTGCGGCGGACGTTGCGCCCCAAAGTAGTGCTCGAAGTCCAGAGAGTCGAGTTCGAGGAATTCCTGCACGATGGGCTCCTTGCAGTTAGCCATTTCCGCAAAGGTCCCAAAGAAGATGGCGCGCGCCTCGTGCAGAAACAACAGGCGGTCAGACAGCTTTTTGGCCAGGGCCATGTCGTGGGTGACTACGATGCTGGTGAGCTTCAACTGCTTCTTTAGTTTCTTGATCAAGTCGCCCAGCAGGTGCGCCATCAGCGGATCGACCATGGTGGTGGGCTCATCGTAGAGCACCGCGTCAGGCTGCGCCGCCAGCGCGCGGGCAATGGCTACGGAACGCTTCATGCCGGTCGACAGGTCGGACGGCAGCATGTCGCGGAACTCCCGCACGCCCACCATTTCAAGCAGGCCGTCGATGATCTGATAGATCTGCTCCTCCTGCAAACCACCCCGTTCGCGCAGAGGAAACGCAATATTCTCGCCAATCGTTAGGGAATCGAAGAGCGCTCCATTTTGAAACACCATGGTCACCTTCTTGCGGATGCGCTCCAGGTCGTTTTCGCCGTAATCGGTGATGTCTTCGTAGGCGACCCAAACCCGCCCCTTGTCGGGCTTAAGGAAGCCCATGATCTCGTGCAGCGCAACCGACTTCCCTACCCCGCTTCGCCCCAGGATGCAAACCGTCTCGCCGGGCATGACGTCGAAACTCACGCCGTTGAGCACGACATTGCTGCCGAACGCTTTGTGCACATCCTGGAACTCGATATAGGGCTTGCGCTCGTTCATTGGCCGTTGCCTCTCACTCGCAAGACATCTTCCTGCTGCACCAGATCTTCATATTCTTCGACAGTATTCACATTGCGAAAAAGCATGGGCGAGAAACCCGCCGCACGGATTTCAGCTTCAGAGATATGGCGCGTAGGCACGAGCGAGAACAGGTGTCCGATCTTATAATCGCCACTTTTCAGCGCCTGTTCGGCCATGACTCGCAAAGGGCGATGGTAAATCGCGGTCAGCGGTTGCAGCCCGCCCAGTGCCTCGGGAACCACGGCGAGCTCGCCGCTGGCGCGCGCCTGTTGCAGCAGCCAGGCGAGAAAATCTGGCCCTATCGAGGGCGTATCCACCGCGAGCATCAGGTTAAGCTCCGTTTGGGTAATACATAAGGCAGCGTGGATTCCGCCAAGCGGGCCGCAATCGGGGAAGACATCCTCTACCACATCGCCGTATTGCGCATAGCGATCGCGCGGACCGGCGATAAAAACCGTGTTGGCGACGGCCGCAGCAGTGTGCAAGGCGCGCTCCAGCAGCGTCTGGTTGCCAACGGTGAGCAGCGCTTTGTCCGACCCCATGCGCGAACTCTGACCGCCCGCGAGGATAAAAGCAGTTACATCGTCCACGCCGACATCATACCGGACTTCAGATGTTCGCCATTCGCTTTTCGCTAAAAGAACTCGGATGCGACCCCTGGGGCCGGCCTGGTCTCGTCGGTATGTGCTCCGGCCAAACCCTCTAGTTCTGAATCCGCTGTAGATTTGCGACTTTCGCGAACAAGCGAAGAGCGAAAAGCGGCGTTATGCGTGGCCCGGGCGAAATGTGCTGGTCTTGGGAATGCAGCCGTTGATCTCGATGGCGACAATGCGTCCAGCGTGGTCCAGTTCGAGGGTGGCTGGAGCGTTGAACACCGCATCGCCGTTCAGGCCCGGCAAGGCAATAAACACGCGGTTCTCCACGCATGCCGCCGTCGGATCACGTTTCAGAAAGGAAAGGGCGTGATCGTTGCGGCACATCTTGGGCAGCATAAAGCTGATATCGGCCACATCTCCCGTCTCCGACACGGAGAGGGCCGCCTCGACGGAAATCCGCGACTCTACTTCGTCTCCCTCGACCTCGGTCGGCGGTTTGAAGCAAATGTAATACTCGAACCCTGATTCCGGATCGAACGGACTTCGATCAACCTGAAACGCCATACGGCCGCCTCCTGGCGTGCCGGTCCACAGTTAGGCATTGCATAGTAAACGAATGCGCCCCTGCACGCAAAGTGTCGAATCGAGTCCCCTTTCTCGCGGCGGTTGGACCGGGCTGTATTGGCTGCCAGTTTTTCCCTTGGAACGAACCGTTCCGGGGGCGATCGACCTCGAAACCTGGTCCGTGTACGCCGCTCTGATATATTTTCGTTGGTATCGCTTTTCCGGAACCAAGCATGCCAATTTTCTCGCCGAAGGAAATCGCTAAGGAGCAAGTGGGGGCGGTGCAGGATTACTCCCTGCTCGCCGGCCGCTCGCTTACCAATATCTTCGGGCATCCTCGCTACTTTGCCGACACCCTGTTGCAGGCCGATTCCATCGGGGTCGGATCGCTGCCCATCGTGATCTTGACGGGTTTCTTCACCGGGGCGGTGCTGGCTTTGCAAACCTCCAGCACTTTGCAGCAATTCGGTTCGTTGTCGCTGACCGGCAAACTGGTTTCGCTGTCGATGGTGCGCGAGCTGGGCCCGGTGTTGACGGGACTGATGGTGGCTGGCCGCAACTCCAGCGGTATGGCCAGCGAACTGGGCTCCATGAAAGTCACCGAGCAGATCGATGCCATGCGCGCCATGGGGGTTGATCCATCCAAGAAACTGGTCACCCCGCGGGTCGTCGCCAGCGTGGTGATGCTGTTCTTCCTCAGCATCATCTCCGACCTGGTGGGGCTGACAGGTGGATTCATGATCTCGTACCTGTTGTTGGGGCTGGATCCCAACCAGTACTGGACCACCGCTTACCAGGCGTTGCGCTTTGGGGACGTGTTCATGGGGTTATGCAAGCCCGTCTTCTTCGGCTTTATCATCTCCAGCATAGGCTGTTATTACGGCCTCTCCGCCAAGGGCGGCACGCAAGGCGTGGGACGAGCTACCACGCAAGCCGTGGTCGCCGCGTCAGTTCTCATCCTGGTCAGCGATTTTTTCATCACCCGGCTGCTTATGGGGATCTTCCAGTACTAATGTCCAGCCTTGCACCGCCGGCCGAGCAGTGCCAACCGACAGCCACATCCAAGGCTGACGCCGCCATTCGCTTCGAAAACGTTGAAATTGCTTTCGATCACCCGGTGCTGGAGGGTATTTCTTTTCAACTGCCCCATGGTGAAACCAAGATCCTGATGGGTGAGGCGGGCACGGGAAAAACCTTGGTCCTGAAACTGGCCCTCGGATTACTGAAGCCTGACGCTGGGCGCATCACGGTCCTCGGCGAAGAGATTACGCAAATGCGCGAGGAGGACCTGTTTGCGCTGCGGCGCAAGATCGGTATGGTCTTCCAGGAGAGCGCGCTCTTCGATTCGTTGACGGTGGAGGAGAACGTAGCCTATCGCCTCATGGAAGAGACGGGCAGGCTGACCGATGAAATCCATGGCCGGGTGCTGGAGGCCTTGCGCTTCGTCGAACTGGAGCATACCGTTGATCTGTTCCCGTCGGAGCTTTCCGGCGGCATGCGCCGCCGGGTGGCAATTGCGCGCGCCATCATCACCCGGCCGGAAGTCATCCTTTATGATTCTCCCACCGGTGGCCTCGACCCCGTGACCTCGGACACGATCATCGAGCTCATCGTCAAACAGCGCGACGTGTATGGGACCAGCTCTCTGCTGGTGACCAATCGTCTGCAAGACGCGTTCACCATGGCGAGCCACTGTTTCGATCAGAAGCTGAACAAGATGGTGCCGGTCACTGACGGTGGCGTCCGCGACCTACACACCAGGTTCCTGATGCTGCGGGATGGACAGATCATCTTCGAAGGGACCGCCGCCGATCTGCTGCGCAGCAACGATCCCTACATTCGCGAATATCTAAGCTAGGCGTGCTATCGGACAGATGCCGCAGCCATCTCCGCCTGCCGCTTCTGCACGCGCGCCAGCCGCTCGCGGCCCTCGGCAGAACCCTCAACCACTTTCTGCAGGTTGGAAAGGAAGTCTGGCATTCCCGACTTCTGCCGGAATTCCTCCAGGAAAGGCTGAATTTTGCCATACGCAAAGTACATTTCCTGGCAGGTATCGTAGACCAGGAGCGCGTTCAGGGTCCCATGGACCACCAAGGCAGCCACCATCTCCCAATAACCGTACACCTGGCGGAGATACGCATTTTCCTTGCTGCCAAACGCGTTGGTGAGGGCGAGAATCTCGTCCACGGACTTGGGCGCAAAGCCAACTACGAAATTCCGGGCTTCGCGCATGACCGGCTCACGGCGTAGATCGTAAAGCTTCAGGATAAGTTCGGCGTCTTGATGGGTGGCTTGTGCGGTGCTCATGGATTCTCCCTATGGTTATGTTCGAAGTCATTCATCGCCAGCATTAACAGCATGAAGGGGCGCGATGTTTGGTGGCGCCCCAGGAAGACTGAGTTTGCGATGGTTTATTTTTGTCCGCCGGACTTCGCCATCTGAGCAAAGACTTCGCGGGCCCGCCGCTCCATCTCCTCCGGGGCAACGTCCTCGACGTGCTGTCCCAGCGCCCAGGTATGGCCGAAGGGGTCTTTGAGCTGACCGTAACGGTCGCCCCAGAACTGGTTCGCCAGCGGCATGGTCACGGTTGCGCCGGCAGCGACGGCTTGGTTAAACAACTTGTCGATGTCGTCCATGAAGAGATTCAGCACTACACAACTGCCACCCAGCGTCTTGGGCGAGGGCGAGCCCATACCCGGGAATTCATCAGCCAGAAACAGTCTGGAGTCGCCGATTTTGAATTCCGCGTGCATGACCTTTCCGTCCGGGGTCTTGTGGACCTCACCAATCTGCGCGCCGAATGCCTTCTTGTAGAACTCCAGCGCCTCGGAAGCGCCGTTTATCACCAGGTGCGGGGTAATCGTATGGGAGCCTTCAGGAACCGCTTTCACCGCCATATCGCCATTCTCCTTTACTAAGAAATGCCCGGCTGCAAGGCCGGGCTGCGTTTTGCTGGAACCGTTACCTATTATGCAACAGCTTCCGGCTGGATTTCCCGCGAGTAGTCACATTTAACCGTACTTTCATCCCCGGCTTTCTTCTTCCCGCGGCTCTTGCCGGAGCTCTTAGGCTCGTCGCTTTCAGTGCGTTTGTTGTTCGGACACACCAGGAAGTTGCCCGACTTCAGGTTCTTCTCCAGCAGATACGGGCTGCCACACTCGGGACAGGGCTCAGCCACCGGCCTGTAGGCCGAGGTGAATCGGCACTTCGGATAGTTGGAGCAGCCGTAAAAGAAGTTGCCGCGGCGCGCTTTTTTCTCCGCCAGCTCGCCCGTCCCACACTGGGGACACTTCACCCCGATGTAGTTTTGCTTCACCCACTTGCACTCCGGATAGCCGCTGCAAGAAATGAACTCTCCATAGCGGCCATGCCGCAGCAGAAGGTTGCGTCCACACTGGGGGCACTTTTCATCGAGCGGGATGTCGGGGACCTTCTTCGCCTGGTCGAGCCGGCGCGTGGTCTTGCAGTCGGGATATCCGGTGCAAGCCATGAACTGCCCGAAGCGTCCGCGCTTGAGTACCATCGGCCGGCCGCAGTTTTCGCAGTATTCCTCCTGCGTGGTTTCCTGCACATCGGCCGAGTCGAGGTCGGGCAGGTCGATCGGGTTTTCCTTGGTGAACGTGCAACTGTTGGGATCGGTTTTGTCGTACGCGCTGCACGCATAAAACGACCCGTGCTTGCCCCATTTGATGACCAGCGGCGAGCCGCACCGCTCGCACTTCTCGTCGGTGGGCTTCTCCATCCGCTTCACGTTCTCCATGTGCTTTTCGGCATAATGGAGTTCCCTCTCGAACTTCTTGTAGAACTCGGCCAGAGCGTCGGTCCAACGTTGCTTGCCGTCCTCGATCTCGTCGAGTTCCTCTTCCAGCCGCGCCGTGTATTGCAGATCGAAAATATCTTTGAAGTTGGCCACCAGCAGATCGGTGACCACAAATCCAATTTCGGTGGGAATAAACTTTCCCCCGATCTTCTGCACGTATTGCCGCTCCTGGATGGTGCTGATGATGGCTGCGTAGGTGGACGGACGTCCGATGCCGCGCTCCTCCAGTTCCTTCACCAGCGAGGCCTCGTTGAAGCGCGGCGGAGGCTCGGTAAAGTGCTGTTCGGCATCGACCCCCTTCAGGGTCAGCTTCTGGCCTTCGGCCAGCACTGGCAGCTTGTGCTTTAACGCCTCGTCCTCTTCGTCCTTGGCATCCTTCGATTCCTCGTAGACCTTCAGGAAGCCTTCGAACTTGAGCACCGAGCCAGTAACCCGGAAGCGGTACACGTCGTTGCCGTTCTTGGCGTCGATGTCCACGGTAGTCTGGTCAAAGACGGCGGGGTTCATCTGCGAGGCGACAAAACGCTGCCAGATGAGCTTGTAAACCTTGTACTCGTCTTCCTGGAGATATTGCTTGATCCGGTCGGGATGCCGGGAAGCAGCCGTCGGGCGGATGGCTTCGTGCGCCTCCTGGGCGCCCTTCTTCGACTTGTAGGTGTTCGGCATTTCCGGCAGGAACTCCTTGCCGTACTCTCTGCCAATCAGTTCGCGCACCTCGACCTTGGCATCGTTCGACACCTGGGGCGAGTCGGTGCGCATGTAAGTAATGAGTCCGACGGTGCCTTCGTCGCCGAGATCAACGCCTTCATACAGGCGCTGGGCGATCATCATGGCGCGTTTCACGCTGAAGCGCAGCTTGCGCGAAGCGTCCTGCTGGAACTTGCTGGTGGTAAACGGCGCTGCCGGACTGCGACGGCGCTCGCGCTTGTCAACTGAACGGACGCTCCAGTCAGCGGTCTCGATCGCAGCCTTGACTTTGGCGGCATCTTCGCCGTTCGTCACGGGCGTCTTTTCGTCGCCAATGCCAATGAACCGCGCCGCGAACGTCGGCGGCTTGTTTGCGTGCAGATGGGCGTCAATCGTCCAGTACTCTTCCTTGACGAAAGCTTTGATATCGCGCTCGCGCTCAACGATCAGTCGCAAGGCGACGGTTTGCACGCGTCCTGCGGATATCCCCCGGCGCACTTTGTCCCATAACAGCGGCGACACCTGGTACCCGACCAGCCGGTCGAGAACGCGGCGGGTCTGCTGCGCATCCACCAGATTGCTATCGATGTCGCGCGGATGGAGGAATGCTTCCTGCACGGCGCGCTTGGTAATTTCGTTGAAGGTGACGCGGCGGATGGCGACCGTGCCCTTCTTGCTCTTCTTCTTGCCACCGACCGAGTCACCCCCAAGTTCTTCGGCTAGGTGAGCGGCGATGGCTTCCCCTTCGCGGTCGGGGTCAGGGGCCAAATAGATGGCATTGGCTGTCTTCGCCAGCTTCTTCAGCCTGGCGACGACCTTCTCCTTGCCTGGAATGATCACGTACTCGGTCGCAAAATTATCGTCGAGATCGACCCCGAGCGACCTCTTGGGCAAGTCCTTGATGTGTCCGAGCGAGGCTTCGACCTCATAGCCCGAGCCGAGATATTTCTGGATCGTCTTGGCTTTGGTGGGGGACTCGACGATGACTAAACCTTTTGACAATGGAACCTCAAACCTGTGAATTACGTTTACGAAGCTAGCACGGTTTCGGCGAGAGGGGCAAAGGGGGGACGCTTTTCGCTTTTCCCCAAAGCTTTTGACGCCGATTCTCGCGCGCCGCGGACGCCTCGAAGCCTCTGCAGAAAAGCGGTCAGCATCTGCCGGACACTAGTCAGGTCTCTGAGGAGATTGGCGTATTCAGTGGTGGTTAGTAACCCCAAATCCTTCGCCAGCCGCAAATGATTTTGCAACTCACTCGCTGATCCACTAGCGATCTGGACGTAGCGGGCCAGTTCGACATCGCCCAGCGGCCACATCCTTCCGCCAGATTCGCGCCAATGGAACTGCTCGCCCTGCGGATTTGACTGGTCAGTCCAAAGCTCTCCGATCTGGGAAACCCGCTCGGTAGCGCGATAGACCTTTATCAGGACGAACCTCCGTTTGTTGCCTTAGCGAAAAGCGAAAGGCGAAGAGCGAAGAGCGCTTCCCCTACATCGTCCTCACAAAGTACTTCCCCGGCAGTTGCCGGATGCGGCCACTCAGTTCCAGCTCGAACAGCGCACTGAAGATCTCAGAAGACGAAAGGTACGAAGCCAGGCGCTCGACCAGCTGGTCGATGTGAATGGATTCGTCCGCTCGCATGAGGGCATAAACCCTTTTCTCACTCGGCGGCAACTCAGCCGCCTCAAACAGTGATGACGGAACGCCCTCCTCCGATGCAGGAGCGTCCGGCGGAGTGAGGGCCAGACGGACATCGGCAGGTAGCGCTTCCCACACATCCTCCCATGTGGCTACGAGCGCGGCGCCCTGCTTAATCAACGTGTTAGGCCCCCAGGAAAGTTTGTTGGTGACGTTGCCCGGCACCGCGAAAACCTCCCGTCCCTGCTCTAAGGCACAGCGGGCCGTCACCCGGGTTCCGCTGAACTCCCCCGCCTCGAGCACCAAAACGCCGATGGCAATGCCACTGATCAGCCGATTACGGATGGGAAAATTCTGCGGCGCCGGAAAAGTTCCCAGCGGAAATTCGCTGAGAATGGCGCCGCCCTCAGCCAGTATCTGATCGGTGATTTTGCGGTTCTCCGCCGGGTAAACGACGTCGATCCCGGTACCCCAGATCGCCACGGTGTGACCGTGTGCCTGCAAGGCCCCACGATGCGCGGCGGTATCTACACCTCGCGCCATCCCACTGAATATGATGAGCCCACGGGCCGCAAGGTCGCAGGCCAGCCGCTCCGCCATGCCCGTTCCATAGGGCGTGGGATGCCTGGTGCCGACAATCGCAATCCCTGGCTTATCTATAACTTCTGCATTTCCCTTTAGGTAAAGCACGAGCGGCGGATCATAAATCTCCAGCAGCCGCCGAGGAAATTCCGCGTCCCCGGGAACGATGACTTCAGCGCCCAGTTCTCGGGCATGGTCAAATTCGGCATTGGCCAGTTCCATCGACTTACCTAAAGCCAGACTCTGCGCCGCCGCGCTGGCCAGGCCGGCCGCTTCCAGTTCGGTCAGCGACGCAGTGAACAACCGGTCAATGCCCCCGTACATTTCAACCAGCTTGCGGCCGCGTCCGGTGCCCACGCCGGGAGTCAACCACAAAGCCAGCCATTGCAGTTTGCGGGTCACTGCGTAATCGTGAGATCTCACCGGTGCTTCAGCGTGCATAGCAGCCCCCCAGGCGACAAAGGTGTCCACACAGTCGCACAGTAACCATCAACGTGGTTACCGTCAAGGGAGCCGGTCACCAGTGCAGGTGAGGTCTTGCCAACTTGAAAGCAGCTTAGAGCGATTCCAGAGTTGGTCTATCCGAGCTGTACCGGTAGAGCGGGCCTTCAGGCCCGCGTCCAGGGGGCCATACACTTCTTAGCTTCAGCCGCTGAGGTCAACGACCTCAGCGGCTGAAGCACTTTCCTCCCGGCGCCCGAACGCGGCGCTAAAGCGCCGCTCTGCCCTCGCTCGGAGGATACAGATACTTTGCAATCGCTCTGATGGGCGTCGGATCTCAGGGTGAGGTGAGATTACTTTGGCATCCTTGCGGCTACATGCACCAGTTCCAGACTGAATGGTTGCGGCGTAACGCTTGCCACCCCCGAATATGGACTATCCAGCGACCATACTAAACATAACGTCTTAAGTAATTGCGCATAATCGGCGCAAGGTTTCGTTTGGGCCGGCCCAGCTGACGAACTCCGTTTCCACCGTGGTCGTGACCTCTTGGAGCAGCGGAAAGTATCGGTT
>Ga0116111_1000609_pt1 | contig 28395 bp, 54 predicted proteins | sample June2015DPH_8_10_FD_89720 | JGI IMG/M metagenome (GOLD analysis project Ga0116111, IMG submission 89720) | Peatland microbial communities from SPRUCE experiment site at the Marcell Experimental Forest, Minnesota, USA - June2015DPH_8_100 | ecosystem: Environmental > Terrestrial > Soil > Wetlands... | reverse complement strand
TTAATTGAGAGTCTAGCTACCCATTTTTTGGTTTCTTTCTTATAATGGATGCCTTTAACACTGGAGGTTGTTCCTCGTTGTTTTCTTTGATTCTCTCTTTGTTGCACCCAAGTAGCCCAGTGTACGTTTCCCGGTTCGTAGTTACCATTGTTATCTTTACGGTCTAGAGTCATACCTTTAGGTTTAACTCCTAACTCTGCAAAGAATTGTTCAAAGTTGTAAAAAAGAAAGCATATACCACGTCCTCCATAATCTGCCCAGTTTTTTACATTGGGATTATTACATCGTTCTTTGGCGTGATAGTATGCTCTAAGTGCTGCTGTTACTCTTCCGCCTGAGGCTTGTCCATGGGTTGTAGCGTTTGAGGGCATTTACTTTCTCCTGTTACTTTGTCTTCAATATTAGCAGGACCGGGACGAACTTTGCAAACTTTTTGACAAGCACTACATCTCCAGTGGCCTAGACCTTTTGCTTTATCCTTAATCTTACCAGATTCTGCATCTTTTACTGCTTCTTTTGCTCCACATCTTGGCTTAATTGCAGGCATAGAACAACACAAACTTGTGTAACTTTTTACAGGGCCACGCTTAGCGATTGGCTTTGCGGCTGGTCTTGCTTTCTTCGCCCAGCGTGCTCGTTTTGCGTTTCGTGATTCTCCGCTTGGTTTTTGTGCGCTGCCCGACTGTTTTGGCGTAAAGTTTTGCTTCCTGCCGTGTGAATGTTTGTTCTTCGAGTTCTTGAAACCCAGTTTCTGGTTCGTGGGATTCGTTGAAGAGTTCAGTATGTTCGTTGAATTGGATGCAGCGCACATGATTTCTCCTTTTATGAAATGAGTCTATCTGGATTTAGTTGCAACTTGTACGTTCTGAAACGCTTCATGAACTGCATAGGGACGAGACCGCTGGCTTCCAACATGTCTTCGTAAGTGTACTCCTTTACGTACTTGAAGATCAACTCCTCGGCTTCAGGGCATGGCGGATAAAACTCTTGTAATGCCACGTTTCCTGTAGTGTATATCTCCCCGCGAAATGCTTTGCGATCTGCTTCTTTTACAAGAGCACGCACGTTGGAGTTAGGAAAAGTAACTCCGTGTTCTGCATAGTTAGAGCGAAGTAGTTCTTCTTCAAACATTTCTATCTCTGCCGTTTTCGCTGGCTTAGGAGTGTCGCCCGTAATAACTTCTGGCGAATCGTGGAGTAAACCGTCGAACTGTAGTTCTTCAGGGAGCAGATCACACACGACGAAAGTATGTAATGCTACGCTGAAGAACCGTCTGCCCGCCCCAGCGAAGCGCCCTTCTCTCGACAGGGAAATGGCAATGTCGAGTAATGAAGGTGCTCCACTGGGGAACGCAATCTTTCCGCTGTAAGTGTACAAAGTGCCACGGTTAGACATTTACACCTCACTCACAGGAAGCGGCGGATTGTAAGTGCCCACCAAATCGCGTTTATCACCTAAACGGCTGTCCAAGTACCCCTTGGGTTCAGGTCGGAGGTGCAGTGCCCACACGATCCGTTGGTAGATTCCATTGAAAGTATCTCTGGTGCTTTCCTCCGGGTGTTTGTATGCGATGATCTCACAGGCGTGTGCTACGTGCATGACAAAGTGGACAGGATAGCGATCTAGGTCATCCACGAATGCCTTTGAAGCCTCTACCACTTTGCTGAAGTCATGTCGCATGTAGGTAGTAGTTGGATCGGCATTACGTAGTGCGGTCATGCGGATTGCACGGCCAAGTTGCTTGCTGCAATCATTCTTGCTCAAACCGTCGCAGCCTCGTATGCCAGTGATGATTACAGTCTGCATCTTCCACGGTAGTTCCATCAACCAATCTTGCAGTACAGAGTCAATCATAGATTTGGTACTCCTTCCTTGATCACAGAGGCTGAAGCCATTACAGGTTGCTCCTCCTCTTTCTTGATCAGTGTAGCCACATCTTTTCTAACCCGCTCAATTACATCTGGACGAGAAGCCAAAAATATCTTCAGGTTCTCGATTCCATTGGCAATTTTTTCTGGACCCATAGGCACGGGCTTTCCATCCTTTAGCACTGGCACCGAGACTCCCTTGACGATCTTCGATTCGAAGTTGCCAAGGTCATACCAAAACCAACTGCCTTGCTTCTGGAATACTCCTCGTCCATTTGCAAACTCTATCATGTTGTCCAATTTATCAAACCCCGGTGCCCTACCCTTGCCGGGGTAGATAAGATTGATCTGCGTGCGCCGGAACGGAATACCTCCGCCGTTCTTCACGCATCGCAGGTCAATGGAATGGCCTACAATGTTTTCCTTGGTGCCTTCCCAGATTGCCTCTTTGCGGCTAATGCTGAGTCGTACACTAGAGTAGAACTTCAGTGCGCGTCCACCGGGAGTCGTCTCGGGATTGCCATACATCACTCCAATTTTGTCCCTCATTTGATTCAACCATAGTATGGTTGTCTGACTTCGTGAGCACTTACCTGTCAGAATACGCATTGCTTGACTGAACATTCTTGCTTGGAGACCCATGTGCTGGTCTCCGATGTCTCCTGCCAGTTCCGCCTCAGGTACGAGGGCTGCGGCAGAGTCCACCACGATGAGTCCCATAGTGCTAGACTCAACTAACTTGTCTACGGTATCCAGCGCTTCTTCACCACTATTGGGTTGATTGAAAATCAACTCATCAATGTTGACGCCGAGCACCTGTGCATAGGATGGCTCTAGTTTATGCTCTGCATCTATGTATGCTGCTAAGCCTCCTGTCTCTTGTTCACACGCTGTGATGTGCAGGGCAGTTGTAGTTTTTCCCGAAGCCTCAGCCCCAAAGATTTCTACAATGCGACCACGCGGGATTCCTCCGTACTGAAGAATATCATAGTCAAGCGTTGGAAGCCCTGTGCTGATACAAGGTACCCGCAGAATCGGGCGATCTCCTAAGCGTACAAGAGAGTTCTTCACTTCGCGCCCAATCTTTGAAATTGTGTGCGCTTCATCCAGCGATTTGCTGAGTGCTTCCAGTTGCTGGAACTTCTTTGCTTTCGTTTGTTCCAAACGTTCCTCCTACGATTTGTGCTGGGGCCTCGTCCTGAGGTTTCTCATTGATCTCCGCTGCGAGTGCTGGTAGTAATTGACTTGACAGGAAGCCATGGAACATGCGAACGAATTTTGTACCCTTCATCGCTACGAGTGCTTTGCCGCCTTTTTGGGTAAGCACAGCGTGAACAAAGTCGAGATCAACACTAGTTGCGAAAAAAGCAGTCCAACAATGAACACAGTTATTAGTAGGATTATGGTCTTTGCTAAACTTTGCTTTGTGGCCGCATGCTTTTACTATCCCGTGAGTGATCGTTAGATATTGCCTACGCAGTTGTCCAAGTTGCTTCCGTGTCAGTTTCTCAGGAGCAGGCGCTGGTGCTGCTACGTCAGCAAACTCCGGTACTATCGTTGTTTTGTTCGACGTAGGTAGGGATACTTTCTGTTGCTCCAGAGGTGCTGTTGGTGTCTCCTGCATTGTGTCCTTTCATGAACTGCGGACTTGCTCATTCTTCACAGAGAAGTACAGTTTGGCGTATGTTCCTTCTGGCCCTAAACCATATTCGCTAAGCGTTCTGCCAAGGGCTTCCCGTGTATATTCAGGTAGCAATTCAAGGTTTTCATTATAGACAGCCCTCAGAAACACATTGTAAATTGGCTCGCCTAATAACCTTTTGGCTTTCAGTTCCACGTCGATGATGAAGTCTACAGGTTGGGCTTGTATTTCTCCTGCATGGTACGTCGCTTGTTTTACGCGCAGTGCTGTACTGTTGGCCTTCAGTATGTAGTAAAGGGCCGTAACGCAATTGAATGTTTCCATCCAATTCCGCTTCTGCGTTAGTTCATAAATCGTCATTGTCTCACTTTCTCAGTCGTTTCCCGAACTCAGCCATCAGTATCGCCTCGGCTCTGCCATCATCCTTTACACGGGATAACTGTGATGCGAGCATTGGAAATAGTTGTATGGCTTTATATCTCGATGCATCTTTGTCCTTGCCTTGATCTGCAAGCATCTCTTTCTTCCACCTCTGCGGGCTTGGCATTTCCAGTGGAAGGCCGAGTGCTGCTATAATGCCTTCCCAGATGCCTAATCCACGTCCGAACGAAAAAGAAGAACTGACTCCTTGTTTTGGCATTGCATGAACCGATTCCAAGATCACTAGAACATTCTTAGGATCAGTTGCAAAAGGATGCAACAGGTCTGCCATTGCTACTGTATTGTGCATACGCTTATTCTTTTCACCCGCGACAGTCAAAGTGGGAGTGTCGAACACTGAGTATTGATCAATGTCTCCATGAGGACCGATAAGAGAGTCCTCCTGTATCACTCCCACAGCGCCACTGAGTCCGGGGTCTATCCCGATGTAGATCATACTCATTTGTTCTTTCCCTCCATGCTCTTGATCTTTAGCTGCGCCCGACCAGGGCCACTGCGGACGAAGATGTAATCGTTACTGAGAAAATTCATGGTAGCAACGCACGGTACATCTTTACCAGTGCAGGTGCGTGGGTAATTCTTGAACCCTTCTACGTCATACACTGGGCAGAACTGCTTGGGAGCCTTGCACTGATCGGCTCCGTAAACAGCAGGGCGGTAGATATGCAACTTTGCCAAGATATACCAGAACCAACCACGTAGCGATTTTGGCAGGCCCTTGTATTGCTGCCCTCGGTTAATGTTAGGGACAGGCTCAGGTTCCTCGTAATGCGTGAACCCAAGCAGTTCAGCCACGTCATCACCTTCGGACACTTTGGGAGTTCCTATGTAATAGTCATAGCCACTTAGACCACCCTCGTGCTGGTTGTTCCAATTATACAACTCATGGAAGTCTTTTAGTGGCATCAACAGTCCCTCGGACCATTCCTTACGAAATCTCCGTACGGTGATCCTACGCAAACGCTCAGGAATTGTACCATCAGCAAACTCACGATCTGCCCACAGGAACTTGAATGGTTCAGTGGCAGGTACGATTGTGTCAGGCTGAATATATAATGCAAGGTCTCCTACTAGGAAATTGTCCTTCTTCACAACACATTGGTATCCTCCGATGTACACGATGCCTAAAGAATCAGCATTTGGATGCGGTAGGATTTCATCAATGCGTACTACGTTCACGTGGTGCGTGCTGTTGCTCATTTGTACCTCCCAAGATCCCAAAGTGTTAGTCAAATGCTGACCTCTTCTTGAACTGTACCAGTACCCACGCTGGGATGGGCGCGTTCATCAGGTGCCGCACTGTGATGACAGCCGCCATGTAGTAAGCAATGCCTTTGCTACGCGAGTGGCTGGGTGCTTTCTTAGTGAGGCGCACGATGTGCCTCACGTACTGATCAAGCACTTGCTGTAGGGTATTCATCGCTTCCTCCGTGGTCTCTCATCACAGGTGTTCACATGACGATTGTAAAGTCTCTGCGAAGGAAAAGTGGTCTTGCAGAACCCACATTTACGCTTAGCGTTCCACCGTTTCGGTTTCTTCAAATTTTCACCTCTGATATAGGTACGACTGGTACATTTTGTCCTGATTCCATGGGAATCACCGAATTAAAGCGTTGGAGATTCGTGTTGAACCGCGACTTTTCTTCTTCGTTGTACGAACGAAAAGTTGATCGTGCACCATCGCAAAGGACATAGCACGACCCTCCAGCACTATATCGAGAAAGTCCGACAGTGAGTTTAGTTTTCGGATCGAACGAGAGATCGGTCTCTTTGAAGCCAACGGATTCCTCCTCATACTCTGATTTTTTCATTTCCCCGACAACGCTACGCCACATTGTTATCATCGCATCACAGTCCTTTGCAACTTGGCTGCTGCCATCTACGTCATTCGTGGTGATTATCTGTCCTTTCTCAATACGTTTAGGTTGCAGAATGCGAATCAACTTGATGCGGTAGTCTTTGGCAATCTTCGCAAGTTGTTTACTGATCTGAGACAGGTGTATAGTACGGTGTGCTTGATTTTTAAGAGTATCATCACAAAGCCTCTGGACGTTATCAAGCATAATCCACTTTACATCGTACCTACGAATACAGTCTCGCATCAACTTAAAGATGTCCTCAGGGGTTGAAACTGCCTGTGGATAACAAAGGTAAAGATCAGCAGTTCTACTTTGTTGCTCTTTCTTTGCTTCTACTATGCACTTTTTCAACTCCATTAACTTTTCTTTAGACTCAGGTGTTCCCGGTTGAGTTATTACATCCTCAAAGCCAGTAACAAGTGAAATCCATTTTCTTGCAAGGCGAGTCTGAGTCATCTCAAGACAAATCAACAACCCATCTTCTCCATAGGTTTTTACCATGTGGTCCAACAGGTTCAGACCGAATGTGGTTTTTCCTGTTTTTTCAGAAGCCACTATATCTGTAATGTCTCCATTTTCAAAACCTACGAGTTTGTTCAGTTCAGGCCATGGGGAGATATAAGTAGGTGCTAAGTCCTCCTTACCGTTAAGTTCGTCTTCTAGTTGCTGCAAAGCATTCCCAGTGCTTACTACACCTGTTACATCAAAAAGTATAGCACGCTTCTTTAGTTCATCGAACTGCTCTATTGTACCGCCTTTTTGAAAGAACTCATTGATGTCTTTAGTGTCCTTGGGAAGAACTATCTTTAGGCATTTTTCAAGACCTATACGACTAGCTAGTTCTTGAGAACCCTTGGCACCTGCTTGGTCATTATCGAACAGGATGTAAATCTTTGGCTTTATCCTGTCCACTGCTTCAATCCAAGCGTGCTTCTTTACGCCCGCTCCCGGTACACCAACAACGTTTTCCACGCCATGCGAAAGTAGTGATAAGCAATCTGCTTCGCCTTCCACAAAGATAATTTCTTGACAGTCATCAGAAAGAGCAGGGGAGTTGTACAATCCAGCCTCGTATCCACTTGGGCAGGTGAAGTCTTTCTCAGCGGGTGGACATGTTCTGTACTTGGCGAACGTGATGTTACCCTCAACCGAAAGGTAAGGCAGAACTAATGCTTTAGTTTCCCCTGCCTTGTGGAAATATACTTTTTCTTTCAATCCCAGCTTTTGACGTTCTATGATTTCTTTAGTGAATCCACGAACGTTTAATAAGTAGTCCATAACCTCAGCATCACCGAGGAGCATTGCGTGGCAGATCGCAACATCAGGCAACTCATCTTGCTTCTCTTTTCTACCTGCCCACTCTGCGCGGCTATCCACACCTGCTATACGAAGCCCCAGTTTCTCTTGAAGTGTACGTAGGTTCCCTGTGGCTTGGCATTTATGACAGAAATATAAACCATCTCTGGTACTTCCCTCTGAATCAGCTATGGCAATGTAGAACTTGAAGTCTCCCTTCCCACAAAATACACACTTCTCTATGGCAACTTGACCACCTGATGGTGGGTTGAAATTCCATCCTTGAGATATGATTAGTCGCATAGCGGCGCTTCTCTCAAGTCCTACAGGCATTGCTTGTGTCATTTTGCACCTTTCCAAGTTCTTGCTTTGAGCACGTTCTGTATAGTACTTCTAGGTCTGCCTAGGATTTTTGCTATTTCCCTAGAAGACAGTCCTTTCTTTTTCATTTCTCTTATCTTGCGTACAGAGTTTATATTCAATACTCCGTGTTGCCTTCTGTGCTCTACTCTTGTTAATGGCTCTAGGTGCTCTGGATTAACACATGGTGGATTTTCACAGGTGTGATGTAGAGTTTTTCCTTTTGGAACAGAACCTTTGCTTCTTTCATAGAATACGACATGTGCTCTTTCTGGTTTTCTTTTTTCTTCATACCACATGACTCCGTAACCATCTTCGTTAGTGTACAGTTGCCAAACCCAGCATCCAGTATCGGGGTTTACTTTGTACTTTTCTTTCTTTCTCAGATGATGGCCGATGATGTAGTCGTAAGGCATGCCACATTTATTCCTACCACGTTTTGGGCAACTTTCTGTGGCAATTTTAGTTTTGCCTCCACATCCACATTGACAATAACCTAAAGGAATCATTCTTTCTCCCTATTGTACGGTTCTATCTACGCCATCGAATAGTTTTCGTGTGATGTCGGTGACTTCAAAGATGCGGAACAGTCGCCCTGTCATAGCAAACAGTGTAACAAGCTTGTCCTTGCAGACTGCCTCGTCTGTGATTTCCTTGAGTAGCCCGAGGATTACCAGTTGCTCGGTATCCCTTAAGCATTCCATGGCATCTGTATAGGTCTTCACATTGTCCAGTTTGGGATCGGGTATAGCTTGAGAGAAAGCTCCCAAGCCTTGCACCATTTCAGTCAGCAATGCAACCTGCTGTGCGGTGATCTCTGGGATTGCCATGCTACTCCTCCCACTCAATGCGCTGCGTTCCCTTAGGTTCTTTGTCCGTTGCTGCTCTGTAGTTGTTCTTGGCGTCTTCCTCTGTATCCCACACGTGGGTACAAAACATCGCAGCGGGGTCGCAATAAAGGCTATGGCCGAAGGCAACCCAGCCTACCCTTTGGACAGGTGCCATGAACAGGTCCCACGCGTGTTCCCTATGTGGTATTAAGCCTACGATTGGATAGAAGATGTCCTCGGGTATTTCCGTGATCCATAACACTTTTCTCCCATCGCGGGTGACCACGGGCTTGCCTTGCATTGCTTCGATACGGCTAAATGGTTTCATCTTTTTCTCCTTGATTTCAAAGTGTTGATTGCTATACTTGCTTCGCCTGCTGTAATCCCTGTCTTCATCTTGCAGGCTGGACATATTGTAGCAGTTTGTACGCCGGGGCACAAGCAACGCAGAATCGGCTTGTTCCTGCTCAGTGACCTTAGCAGTTTCTTTGCGGGTTCCGAGGCTGGATACATATGCCACGGGGCTTCGCGTGTTACCAGTTTCATCCTATCGGGACGGCATCGGGACATCACTTCATCTGCCGAGGCAAATGCTTCTTGCAACGTATTGTAGATACCTAGTTGCTTGTCCTCTACACTTACTGAGGAAATGGACAGAACGTACTCATCCAGATCGTTAGGTGTGATGTTCAGCCGCTCGTGCTTATGAGCGTAGAACATCCCCTTGAGTTCTTTCTTCTCGGGTATCTGGAGAGTGTATCCGCCTGCACTGTCTGCCATCCACGCTAACTTGCTGAATTCTTTTACTTCCGGTGAATAAGGCTCAGAAAACAAATCAATTGATTCTATAAAGGGCTTTACTTTGGAGAGGTCCGTTAGCTCCGATAGGTTGAGTGTAGGGTACTTTTCCTGTAGCTTCTCTATCTCTTCCGCAGCCGCAATTACTGACCATCCGTGCAGGTCGAACGTAGGTGGTAACCCAAGTAGTGAAGGCAAAGTTACTAAACTGCAACGCTTGGATGAGTCGCATACATCTATAACTAAGCAATTTTCTTTACCGGGATGTAGGCGCGTACCTCTGCCAATCATTTGCGTGTATAGTGAACCGCTGCGTGTGGGCCTAGCTAATGTTACACAGGATACGCTAGGTGAATCAAAACCTTCAATAAGAAGGGCGCAATTGCATAACACCTGAACCTTGCCCTCTTCAAACCACTTCAGTTTTTCAGCACGTTGTGGATCGTCGCCGTAAATAGGCTGCGCTAAGACTCCGTTACGCATGAACGTCTCGGACAAGTCCTTGGCATGCTGTATGTCTACGACAAAACACAGAGTAGGTCTATTCTGAGCGTTCTCCTTCCAAGTCTTTACTACCAGAGCATTACGCTCAGGGCTGTTGACGGCAGCGGACAACTGGTCCACCGCGAAGTCTCCAGCTACCACCTTAACGCTGTCCAAATTTGTCTGCGTACTTACGCGCATGCCATGCAGAGGTGAAAGGAAGCCTTCCTTAATTCCCTTACGAATTGGGAAGCTATATGTGATCTTGCTGAACACACTCTTGAGAGATAAAAGGTCTTCGTCGTCCAGCATGCCAGTCTGCACAGTGCGTTTACGGTTGTGCCTACGCGGAGTTGCTGTAAAGCCCACCAACAACTTCTTGCTGTCGGGCAGTAGCACACCTGAGTCCTCAAGTATGTTGAGGTAACTTCCGCCAAGTATGTGTTGGCACTCATCAACTACGATAGTACCGATGTCGTCCCAGAAGTGCTCTAAGCGCTTGGAGCCTGCACGCCCTACCGAAGCAGAGCACGCTACGATCACATCTGAGTTCGCGTCGGCATGGTGCTCGGCTTTTTCAAGACCTACTTTTAGCGTTGGGTTCCAATGTTGAATTTTGTCTATAGCCTGTGAAAGAAGTTCATCCCTGTGTGCTATCACTAGCAGCTTACCATTGTTCAGACGAGAAGGAAGATTGCTGAATATCACTGTCTTTCCCAAACCAGTAGCTAAGACACAAAGCTGATGGCGGACGCCTGCTTGGTAATTTGCTACGATAGCATCTAGGCAGTCTTCTTGGTATTTTCGTAGCTGCACAGGCGTCCTCCTTTCAGGATGTTCTCATTTTGTTCAGCAGTTTTCCTATTTCCACAAACTGCTCATAGGTAAATCTGTTTCCTCGGGTGAGGTTACACACCGTACGGGTGAATGCGATGAAAATGTTCTCTGACACCAATCGCCGTGACAGCAACTAACTCTGGGATGTCAACTGTAGCTTTTATGCCTGCCTCTAGAACTTCCACATCGTGTCCTTTGTACGTAAACATTGTTTTCCTCCTTATAGCTCAGTCCTTCAAACTTCCTTCGTTCAGCCTCTGGGTCTTCATCATAGCAGTATGCCCATGGTATGGCTAAGTACTCTATACGGCATACCTCGCGCTCCTCGTGCATGAGCCGAATCAAACTCTTGGGGTACTTCTCATCGTCAATCGTGATGGGCAGTCCCATGAGCGTGTGCTTGGTGGTGTGCACGAAAATCTCCTTGGTATCTGCTGTGACCTCTGAGGTGACCGTGGTTATACTTTTGAATGCCAAGCACTCCAAGCTCATCAACTGTGCGCTGTGCATCTCCCAGTGAAAGCCTGACTTCAGCAGTGCTGCCATGATTATTGCATAGTTGATCGGACCACTGCTAGCGTTGATTAGATTATGATTGTCCATTGTCCGCTCCTTTGATCTGAACTAAGTTCTCTCCATAGAACTCTGCTTGGCACCTGTCCCAAGTTTGCTTGGCTTCGTTGATGTCACGCACGGCTTTTACCCACGCCTTCTTAGCCTCTACCCAGTCCCAATGCGCTGCTCGTAGGTGGATTTCTTTGAGTGTCATCGTACCTCCAGCAGTGCTGCTTCGTCCGTTACGACTATGTGAAAGCAATGTCTTTCCTCCTCCACTATGATGTATCCAAGGTATACGTAAGGCAAAAGACGTTGTTCCAACCATTGCGTTTGTGCCTTGGTCATCTTTCTGGACAGGTCAATTGTTGCGCCAGTTTCGTGTGCACTGGCAGTCTCCCCGTCTACAGGTGCGGCACTCGCATTGTGTTTGCGTAGTTTTTTCTGCGTTACTTTGTCCCTCACTGCCGAGTCCACCTGAAGGGGCAGGTGGAACTCGGCGTAGTACTGCTGCGCTAACGCAAGGAGAAAGCTCCTCGTTATCGGGAGCACGTAGCGCCTGTTGCGCGGGAGACTTGGGGCGATTCTAATCGCCTCGTTATTGGGGAGGGCTTGCAAATCTCCAGCGTCTACCATACGTTTCAGTTCCCGTTCATCCTTGATTCGTTCCACGCACATCTGGTCTATCGCTTGGTTCTGCATTAGCAGGGAAGCACGGCTTGGAGGGAAGGCTACGAAGTAAGGCTTCGAGTTTCGGTGACGCCTTGCCTCCGCGAATCCACAGAACAATATCAGTGAAAGCAACATCACGACTACGTGCTTCATACTCTGCCTCCTTCATCGTGGTTTCCAGCCTACCCTTCGGATGAATGTAAAACCGTTCATGTCTGTTCTGATCTCCAAACCATACTGCCCGTCCTTTACGTCTTTGTGCGCACCATTGTGACAGGCAGTGCAAAGGGTCACAAGGTTCCAAAGCATATCAGGCCCACCATGACTTCTAAACCATACATGGTGCGCTGCAAGATTGTTCCGTGACCCACAGGACTGACACTTGTACCCGTCCCTTCTCAATACCTGCCTAACTAGCAGGGCATATTCCTTAGGCTCCAGTCTTAGTGTCATTCTGCCTTCTTCTCTACCATGCCAAGACACGGGTAGTCAATTCCCGGCGCATTCTTGGCATCTGCTGTGCGTGAAGGGTGTGAATTCTCACTCACCCACGTCCGGCTTCCCTTCAGCGCAGCAGTTCCACCTTCCCAAGCACCAAGCCCATCGGGAGATTCCGCTGCTTCATCAAGGCTGCTGCCTTCGACCAATTTGCAAACTGCGAACTTCTCCGCGTGATGTTTGTCCTTCTGTCTTTGTGTCATAGAACCTCCGGTATGGATTTTAATGCTGCTCTACGAGCGGCTACTGCCTCTCGCTTCGTGTTGAACATGCCGAGGTGTACTCGCTTGCCGGGAGTGGGATAGTATCTTGCTCGCCATTTCCCAAACAGCTTAGTCACACCATCACCTTTGAACCCCGCTGTGACGGCATGCCTGCTATTGCCAAGGCGGCTGCGCCATTCAAGGTTTGTTACTTTGCAATTGGTCTTCGGTCTGTGTTTGTGGTTTACTTCCGGTAAATGCTTTCTGTTGGGCAGAAACATTGCCGCCACTAACCTGTGCACTGAGGCTGTTATTCTCCAAACACCATTGCTCAATCTGACTCTGAGGTAGCCTCCTTTGTCGGGGTAAGGGTTTATCAAGCCGCCTTTGGTTCCTTGTCCAGCTTCTCTTTTTACTCTACCGAGGTTACTCACGCGGTAACTCGGGAACTGCGGTACTCTCTTCCAAATTTCCTTCATAGGGTAACTCCTGTGGCTCTGGTCCGTTGTTGGGGTCTACTAAGAACGAGGCGCAGATCATTTCGTCACATGCTCCATCACTGTACTCTTTAGCATTCCCCGCGTCGTCCCTTCCTGCACTGCCTAAAAGCTGCCGTGCAAGTTCCCGTGCAGGTTTGATTACGTTTTCCCACACTGATTTTGGATATGAAGTAGTTCTCAGTACAGGACGATCCGGTCCAGTCCTTCCCTTCAGGCGCAGAACCTCTTCTTTCACCTGATCCACGGTTAGCTTGTCCGAGTCAAGGATCAGCCGAACAATATGTTCATCCAGCGGCTCTGAGACGTGCTCGGCAACGTTCCAGTACGATCCCTCTGGGTTCAGAGTCGTGATCTCCCGTAGTTTGCTTATCCCAGCAGGTTCATAGGACTCACGCTTAAGCCCTACTGCTTTGCATACTGTACCGATGCGTGTCAGGTATTCTGTCTTGCGTTTCTTTAGTCCTAACTCTTTGGCTCCATAGTCAACTGTAGAGGAGAAGCCCCACTGCAAAGGGTAATTGTTAGCCTGTGCTTCGTGCAGCAGTTCAACCATGTCAAATGTAGAGGCTTTCACATCCGCGCTAAGATCAAGCAATTGCCTACGCACTTTGGCCGCTCTCCCAGCAACTACTTCGCCATGTATTGCTGGTGGATTCAATAGTTCGTTCACGGCTCTCCTTATAAGTACTTTGGGCCTTTGGGGTTCAACCCTTCATCTGTTGGGATACTGTTTTGAATTTGGTCAGGCGTCTCTGCTACGGCTACAGTTCTATTTCCTTTTGTAGTAACTAGAGACCCGCCTACCCATGGCTCTATCGTGACAATTTCCTTTGGATCAATAAACACAGATTGCGTAGGATTGGTTTTGTCGTGCAGCCTAAGTAATGCCATGCGTTCTCCTTTATTCGGCAGGGCGGGTTTGACCCCGCCCACCCTTTGTCAACACACGCCTAAGCGTGCGCTGCCATAGTCAATGGTTTATCATTGGCATTTGGTTTTTCTGTGTCCTTAACGCGGCCACAGCATGCGTGTATGTCCACTGCATCTTCTACATCGCAGTCGAATCCATAATCAGGCCCACCAAAGACACTAATATCGCCCTCACTAACGCGATAGTCTGAGCGACGTACGAGCGCCAATATCGCGTTTCGTATGCCTCGCTTTGAAATAGTGTCTTTGGTGGACCTGCGGGGAGTCGAACCCCGGTGTTGCAACGGAAGTCGCAGTTTCAACCATACAAGGCCGTTCATTCGTGAGGCAGGAGCCTCCGCAGAGGCATGAGGCTTTGTAACGTAAACATGCAAGAGCCATATCACGCGGCTCTCAATCTACGTCAAAGTTTCCGCATGTCTCTGCGGAGACTCCTGAGTCTTGAAGTCTCCGGGGAGCGCACGATAAGGAATGCGTTCCTCCACCACTGGGGAGTTATCCCCAGAACTAGTTTAATTGGATCGTAGTGAAGAACGCCTTCATTGCTTCCAAGTCCGTGCCGGGTGCTTCTATTGCGGTTAGGAACATGTAACCAAAACCGTTGCTTCCTTTTGAAGTTACAAGTAGAACGGCGCGATATGCCTTTCCATCTTCTCCAGTAAAATCAATGATTGCCACCGATGCGACTTGACCAGATGCTACAGTGGTGTCTCCCTTAGAAGTGATCGTTCCGCCTAGAACCTTGGCAGCATCTTGAATCATTCGCGGATAAGAGACCGCAGCATCTACTGTGAATGGATAGTTTGAAACCGCCACACCATACACATCGCCATTGGCAAGTGATCCGGCGTAGGTCGTCACAGTGAAAGTGACACCATCATCTGTAGTAGAAGTAGAAGGGCCGCTGGTCTTCAGTTCCACAGGGCAAATAACTGAGGTGCCATTGAGTTGCTGACGCTGGCTGTCCTGTGCGAACACAGAGGCGGCAAGCATAAGGACTGCTGCGAACATTAGAGTGATGAACTTCTTCATTTGGTATTTCTCCTTTTAGTTTGTCGTGCATTCGTACAGAACTACATTTGGTAGGCTGTGGGTATGAACCTGAACGCTACAGCCTATACGTTCCCGGTCGCTGCTTTAGTATGCGAACTCTGTCGCTACAAGATACGTTTCAACAGCGGCTTACGTATCAGGTTTGCACAGCAGTTTGGTCTGCTCCCGTGCACAGGAGGAGGACTGCTGTGAAAAATCTAGATGACTATCTTTGCATTCTGCTCAGCAACGCTGGGATTCGTCTGCACAGAGACAACCTCTGCTGTACGAACGCCACTTGCTGGTGCTTCTGTAACCGCTGCTTCTTCCTCCTCTTGTTCTGATGCCTCCTGAGTCTGCAATTGCCCAGCCTTGCGCCGTGCATTCACATCGTCAATGATCTTGCCGAAGTCCTTGCGATCTTCCTCGGACATGACCTTGAAGTCCTTGAAGCCAACCATCCATGGGCCGCCGTTGCGATTCCAAGCGTACATGGTGAAGGAAATGTGCCAGATGATTTCATCAATCGAGTCTGGCATGTTCTTCAGAGGAACCTGATCGCCAGTTGGATTGGCAGCATTCGCGGCAGCAATGGTCTTGTTTTCTGCTTTGATGTTTTGCATGATCATCTGGAACAAGTCCGCAACGTTCTGCATTGCTTCCTCAAAGGGCTTCACACTGCCACCTTTGATGTTGAAATAGTACGGGCGTTGCGTCTCACGTGATGCGATGAACAGATGCCAAAAGCGGCGACAAGGAGGAATATAAGCGGATAATGCATCGCCCGTAATTCCCTTTGCCTTGGCTTCTCGGTACTTCTCCCAGTTTATATCACCCATAGGACACTGAGCGCAGTACAAAGCATACGGCTGTCGTGCCTTCGGGTGTGGCTGAACACTGTCGAGGGAGAAGCACTCTTTAGAGTCCTTTGTATACTCGCCTTTGCGGTACTTTTCGCGCTGTTCCAAAGGAGCGAACAGAATGACGGCACGTAGTTCACGAAATTTTTCATTCGTTGAAGTTACTCTGAAGGTTCCGGGTTCAGCCCCTTCTTGCCGTGTAGATTTAGAAACCAGTTCAAGAGTTTTAGGTTTCAAGGTGAACAACTTGGATAAAGCACTAACCCTTTGTGCAACTATCATAGATTCTGGAGCACGATTGAGGACTACCAACTTTTCATCTGCCATGGTTTCTCCGATGTTTAATGAGGTATTTTATAGCACGCCTCAACGTGCGAATATCATCTTTTGCAAAACCTAAAAGGCAATTACACAGCCCACATAATAGTTCATTAACTTTTAACCTCATTCCATAGGCAGCGTAAACGTCGGTGCTGCAACTTCCTCCTCATAGATTGTTGCCGCCGTTAAGGTAATGGACTCTATCTGCGGCATTATTTCTTTGGTCACAGGTACATTCGACTTCAAAGAATCCGTCTGGTCTATAGAAACCGACCTCGTAACGGATAACTCTGTCGCTTCCGAACTTGGTAATGTAGACGTACAAATTTCCTCCTTTGGAATTGGAGCAAGTACAACGGGCTTACCTGCTTTCTTTGCGGCCTTCATAGCCTCACGATTAGCCTTGGCTTCGGCTTTAATTTTGGCCTTTTCTTCCTCTCGTTTTTTCTTTGCCTCGGCTTTGTCTAGTGCTTTTTGTAGTTTTTCCTGTTCACGAGCTAATGCCTTGGCTGTTTCCTTTTGCTCCTTCTTTACGGCGCGTATGGTTCCTTTCTGGTACTTCATGCGTTCCTCTACACTGTCCACCAATCGTGTGAGTGTAAGGCAGGCTAAGAATGCATCTAGATCAGTTACAAAGTCTGCATTGGATAAAAACCACGGTTCGAATTTACCAGCCTCCTCTTCTGACTTTCCTAAACGCAGAATCCAGCGACTTTCAATTGTAGAGTTATGCTCCTCTTGAAGTGCTTGCTGGTACGCAGCCGTCTGAAGGCAGTATTCGGTTTTTAGTTGGTTGCTAGATTTCCAATCAATAAGACACAGCCTGTGTGTGTATCTCTCAGAACAGCAAGCTGGGTCTGTGCAAGAATCTACATAGGCTAAGCCATCCATAGTGCCAGCATAGTCATGTTTACGACTATATATTTTCTCTTCTGTCTTCAGCCATTTTACATTGTGGCTACGCATCCATAACAAAGCCGCTTTGACGCAGTTTGTAGCACGTTCATCTGTGAGAATCATGCGTGCCTCACAAAGTCCTTGTACAGTTTTTTCTTAACAATTAGCACTGCATGTGCTGCATCCTTTACTGACACAAATAGCCCTAAGTGTTTTTTCTTACCATTAAGTTTTACATGCGCTTCAAACTTCTTTGCGTGCCTATTCCAACTAACACCAGAAAACCCTGTAGAGTTGTTGCTTTGTTTTGCTCGATTGCATTGGCTTTGTGATGGAGTAGCCTTGCGAAGATTGTTTCTCAGATTGTTGATGCTCGCAGACTGAAGTCTGCGATTCTTTTGGCCCACGCTTGGTAGAATGCTACGCATAAGCAGGTACCTCCAGAGAGGGCGTCACCAATACAGCCCCGCTGAGGCGCTCTGAGTCCTCAGTGCTGCCCATAGATAGGAACTCAATACCGCGCTTGGCGATGTTGAATGCCGCGTTAGCATCTCTATGGTCAGTGTGTCCGCAATGCTCGCAAACGTACTTCTTACCGTTCGGAGTGTTCCGCTGTCCACAGCGGGAGCAGTTCTGCGATGTGTATGCAGGATTGACTTCCGCAATGATAACGCCGTGCAAAGCCGCTTTGTATCTGATGAAACTCAACAATTGGTAGAATGCCCACTGAGACTTCTCGACATACTTCCGAATCTTGCTATTGGGTTTGCGAACTGTCTCAAGGTTCTCTACAGCAATTGCGCGGTGATGCTTTACGGCATAGGAAACTATTTGCTTGGACACGATGTGGTTCTCGTGCGTTGTTCGTCGTGATTGTTTGCGGCTCAAGCGGCTGAGGGTACGACGAAAGCCCTTGCTCTTGAGATTGGCTCTCCTGCGTCTCCAGTTGTATTTGGTAGCCGCTGGGTTGAATCCAAGGTGCAGTACTTTACCATTCTGCGGGTCAGCCATAACAGCGACGTTTCCCACAGAGTTTCTATCCACTCCAATGACGCCTTCTACGTCCACCAACTCATGTGCAGGCGTGTTATAACAGATTGATGTTAACCAGATGCCCTTGCGCTTGAAGAACTCAATGCTTCGCACAAACCCGTGAACTGGTTTAGGGAAGGTTACGGGCAGGATTTCCTTCTTGAACAGTGCAGGAATCCTAAGCCCGTTCTTCTCCAACTTTATCTGCTTACCCTTGTCACCACAGATAGGTATAACAGGATTGGTGACGGTAACACACTTCGCATTACGCTGGTACTTTGCAATGAGAGATTTCGCTACCACACAGGGAATCTCTGTGTAATACTTAGAACTGGAGGCTTCTCTCAGATGGAGCATACGCGGCAAGCAGTCCTTCCGAATCCTACTCAGAAGGATGTTGAGTACGGGAGTAAACGCATCGGGAACGCGGACTTTGGCACAAGTAGCCACTGTGTCCACAGGCTTATCTACCACATTGTTTTTGTGACTAAGTTTCGTCGGCATGTGTTTTCTCCTTCCCGATTGAATTATTTACTCGCCTTGTTTCCACGCATTGCTTCCCACTACAAGTACCGCCTAATCGAAGTGAATGGAGAGGCTGACCACATCCACTTTCTAATCGAATGCCCACCAACTGCCTCTATGTCTTCTGTTGTTGCTCGCCTCAAAGCCGTCTCCAGCAAGTTCTTCCTCAAGCGTTACGGCGCTCAATGTTGGGGGAAACATGAGCGCACTTTGTGGAACGCTGGCTACTTTGTAGCGTCCACAGGTGGAGTGACCTTGGAAACTCTCAAGAAGTACGTAGAGAACCAAGGTCGTCGCTAACCCAGACAAACGTCTGGGATTGCGCTCCTCAACTTCCGTTCATAAAGTACAGGCTCCTCTCCTATAGCCACCAACATTGTGTGCTTCGTTGTAATGTCTCCAGCAATATCGGCTTTGATGTACTCTTCTAGCCAACTGTGCGCCATGTGTCCAATGTCTCCTGCGTCTTCTAGCTTGTCCTTGTGCGCAGATTTGGCTTCTAATGCAATAGTGGTGAACTCTTCAAAAGTCAATGGTTTTACTCTTATTATACCATTCACCATCTCTGTAGGCATCAAACGCAGTAACTTTTGAATAGCCATCTTCGCTGCCCAAGGAACTAACATATGGCTTTTATCTATAACACCACATACCGTTGTAACGCCATTAACTGGGATCAGGTTTCCTAGTTCCGCTAAGCGGTAGTAACGGTGCTCCTCAGTATCAAACCTAAGAGTCACTGTGCCGTTATAAAAATGGTATTCTTCAGTGACGTTCCCATGGCGTTGAATGAATGCTTCCAAACTTCCTGAGAGACTAGGCTCAGGTAGCCCAGATTCAGGAGGCTCGTCGCAATACTCACAGCCTCCTGCCCCGGACTTCTTCGCAATCAGATCAGCAAAACTCACTTACCTTGGTTCTCCTTCTGTTCTTGTTTCACTTTCTTGTCGTGTTCCCGTTGTAGCCTCGCTGCCAGCCGATTGCTCTCGCGCCGGATCGTTTGGCTGGGTGTTGGGTTTGGCTTTGTGTTTCTCAAGCGCTGCATGGGTCTCCTTTAGATATCGCTTTCGTAAATCCGAGTCATTGCTCCAGCGGTAAGAGGGGTCTGCCCATCGCTGGCGCATAGCAGCCTGCTCCTCCGTTAGAGAGTTGATCATCAGGCCACCTCTACCAGTGCATACTCCCCTTCTCCCACTTTACCATTAGGGCGGAAGAACACCATGGCACCTGCCTTGGCAGCTTCCCGGCCTTCTGCAATGCTCACCTGTTGTTGTCCTGCCTCGATCTGCTCTTTGTTGTGGTAGTTGTCATAGCCCTGCGCTTCGGCAGTAGTCGAGCGGCGTATGATGCCGTCCGCGCAGCGCTCCTCTCCCGGTAGAATCTCAGCGTCAATGCTGGTGTGGGAAAGGGTATTGAGTCGGAGATAGAGATCGGTTAGTTCATCTGCGTCAGCCTTGAACTCATCAACGGTGATGATTGGCTGTCCGCAAAAACTACCCACAATATTATTCCGCTGCATACGATCTTCATGAACCTGATCACTTCTTAGACTTAGCACGTTTTTTCTCCTCTCGTTCTCGTTTGCGTTCTGCTGTGGCTTCCTCTGTACGTCGCTTTGATTCTTCCCGACTGCGATACTCATTCAACTTCTTAGAGGCACTGTCGAACGGTGGTAAAAATAAAGGAGCAACCCATTCTGTGTACCACGATCCGAGGTTGAGTGCGGCTTGGCGTAATCGCTCACGATCACCTGAGTTCATTGCCAAGTGGCTCAGAGCCTTGACCTCTGCGGTTAGGGCTTCTTTTGTTGTGGCAGTACTACCTTCCAGTTTGTGCAGGATGCGCTCCACTTCTCGCTTGATTGAAATGTACGCATCTTTTTGTTTCTTCTCTGCTTCAGCAGCCTTGCGTTCTTCTACTTTTTTCTCCAGTTCGGCAGCCTTGACATCAAACGCAAGTTGTTCTTCTACGGATCGCTCTTTCTCTGCCGCTATCTTTGCTTTGATCTTCTCGGCTTTTTCCTTGTCTTCCTCGGCTTTAGCCTTAGCCAACTTCTCTACTAATGCCAAGCGTTCCGCCTCGGCCTTGACTTCGGCTTCCTTGCGCTTGCGTTGCAGTTCGCGCTGCTGTTCTGCCTCGCGTGCAGCCTTGGCCGCTTCTATTTTTCTCTTCTCTTCTTTCTCGGCCTTGGTGGGCTTGAACTTCGATATGTCCCTCAGAGCCTCGTTGACTTTCTTGTCAGCGATAGACTTTTCCCATTGCTTGGCTTTCTCTTTGCCTTCCTCCAAGCGCATGATCTCAGCACGTTCCAAGATGCCCATAGCCGCATACACACTGTCTTTGGCTTTATTTGTGGATTTTTTTGTGTAACCTAGATACTTTGCTAAAGATTCTACAGAGTAAGGATGTGTCCCTACAGTAGGGACAGATAGTCCAACAATAAAACTTGGAGCATGTCTGATGTTGTCTTTGCGAGTCTTTGGGTCCGGCGCTTCGATCTCAATTTTGCCCTCTCCCAGAGCCTTGACCGCTGCGGCAATCGCTTCGATAACGACTGGCAACTCGCCGCGTACGTTCTCCTGAGCCATCCACACGAGCATTTCCCCGTCAGTGAACGGTTCTAGGATGATAGGGATTTCTTTTAGTCCTTGGGCTTTGGCAGCCTCATAACGATGGTGGCCGAATGCCAGTTCAATGAATCCACCTGACACTTCGCGCCCATACGTGCCCATCCAATACTTGGTCTTCCCGATAGAGATGGCAATGGCTTCTACTCTGTCGGGATCAATGGGATTACGCATGCGATCACGCCACGGGTTGTCCTTGATCTTGCTCAGTGGAACCATTCTGGTTTCGCTCATCGGTCTCCTCTTGGATTGTTGCAACGGTGAATGTGGCAGAGAACTCGGAGTAGCGTTGCTTCCTGAGTCCCTTCTGCTTTACAAGGTCACGCATGGCGGCTCCCAGAGCGGCCTGTACGGTGCTCCCTCGGCCTCTGGCCTGCTGGTGTGCTCGTCCTCCACGTAGTTGTGGGAATAGGGCAGTCACTGTGACAATCTTCATTTTGAGACTCCTTGGCACTTTAGATATTATACCACAGTTCGGGCATATTCTCCATTGATTCTCCTTTACCAAAGACCACTAAACGCACCTGCTTTGGCAAGACGCAGCATACGCCTGTCAAATCGCCAGCCATGGCCTTTGTGATGAGGCTTCTCGATATGCAACATCTCGTGCAGCACAACCATGATGGTGATGGCTTGGAATGTGCGTAGTTTCTCATTGATGGTCATGTCCACAGGTACCTGATCACTGTGCCTTACCCTGACCAGCCCTGTCTCTTTGAGCCAGCCGAACCGTACAGGGAAATCCTTTGGCAATTTGTTATGGAAGTACAGACGGTTCGCTGTGGCGTAGTAGCGACGAAGATCAGCGTTGGTTTGTCTCACGGAGTGATCTCCTTTCGTATACCGTACGCATCATAAAACCAGATGCGCTCAACACCTGCCAGTTTTGCCAGAGCCACGCAATTAGGGCATGGCCTAGAACTGCCTATACTACCGTCAGCACGGCGTCGTGCGACGTACAGTGTGAGCCTGCTATGCGTATCGTAGTGCTGACGCTTCAACAATGCAACATGTTCGCAATGTGTGCTGCGCCAGAAGTCTTCGGATTGCTCTGAGGCTGGATGGCTTCTCCTATAGAGATTAGCTCCTACAGACAGGAGCCGGGAACCGCTAAAGAGGGCCGCACCCATTTTTAGTCCGGCCCTCGGAGCATCGCTCAGCACGGACGCGGCGAATGCAGCGTCGAAGCCTTTATCTACTTGGCTCACGGAACAATCTCCAAGTAGTCGTCTTCGTAGTAATCATTGTCTTTTTCTTCTTCCTCGTCCACATCGTCATCCTCGGGATACAAAGACCAGTCAGTCCAATCCTCGTCGTCTGTGGCAAGGTTGTACTCTCTGTCGAAGTCCATGTTATGCGCTCACTTTCTCCCACCGTGGGGCAGGAAGGGCCAAGATTTGTGCATCGGTAAGTGCTTCGATCTCCGCAATGGAGAATCCCATGCGAGTGTCAACGTAAACCTGCTTTGGACGGCCTGCGCGTTTTTGAGCAAGCCACTTCTCGCGCTCGTATGGGTGCTTCCTCGAGTTGTCTTTGCTTTTCTTTTCAGTTGCCATAGGTCTCCTCGATTACATCAAATAGATTTTCCATAGAGCCTCCTTGATGCCCAGATGTGAAACCTGCTCCACCACAAACGCCAGCCTGTGACTGCTACGGCTCCTGCTGCTACGGCTTCGAAACATATTTGGCACATGGTAGGTTCCATTCCGGCTCTGGCAATCCAGCAAGCCTGTTGTCTGCTAGGGCTTCTGCTATGATGTACGCAAAGTCCCTTTGCTCTTGTTTGTTGAGAAGTGATTCGGCTTCCATGACTTTCCGCATGGCACAGGTCGGGCATTCTACCTCGGAATGGTCTAGCCCTTTCAGCCTTCGATGCCACACGATGTGAGTACAGGCGTACACTATGCAACCTATCATTTGACCTCCGGTATGAGACAGTAAGGATTTGTTACCATGTCACGAATTATCTGCTGCTGTCGAATGACTGTGTTTGCCTGTAGGAAGTTCACATACAGCAACGTCGCGAGTAGCCCGATGTACAAAGTGTGGATCAGTATTGTCTTCATCGTGATTTTAGCGACGGAAACCCGCCCCTTTGGGGTGCAGCAACTTTGGTGAGGGGTTGCTTTTTTGGCTGTAATCTGCATACTCACTTCCCTCCTTTCTAGAGGCTCGCTCCTCCCACCCTAAAAGGGCGGGATTCCGCTCGGCTTACTGCCGTTGACTATTTTCCTACCTTTATGGCGTAGGCTATATGCCTGCCATATTCTTTGATCTGTTCGTCGGTGTAACCAGTGTCTTTGCCGATCTTTTTGTATTCTTTTTTCCATTCAGAAAATGAACGGATTTGACACCCGATGGCAAGTTTTCCGTAAGCACAATTTGTGATAGCGTGCATCGTACCTTGAATATACAGCGGCGAATACTTCCATGCGTCGCCATAGACCTGCGCATCGCCAGAGACCCGCGCATTGCCATAGACCCACGCATTGCCGGACACCCGTGCGTAGCCGTACACCTGTGCGTAGCCGTACACCTGTGCGTTGTCGGACACCTGTGCGTTGCCGGACACCCGTGCGTTGTCGGACACCCACGCATTGCCGCAAACCTGCGCATTGCCGTAAACCAGCGCATCGCCAGAGACCCGCGCATTGCCATAGACCCGCGCATTGCCATAGACCCACGCATTGCCATAGACCCGCGCATCGCCAGAGACCCGCGCATTGCCATAGACCCGTGCGTTGCCAAAGACCCACGCATTGCCGAAAACCTGCGCATTAGGTCCGACATAGACAGTTTCTTCTACTTTGGCAGTGTTAGCAACCCAACCGCCGCCGCTTTTGTGTTGATGCTGTTCTTCTGGTTTCAGAAAGGTAATCATTGTAGTTTCCTCCAAAGGTAAATTTGTCTTCCGACGTTGATGCCTTCAGCGCTAATGACAATGCGGCCTGCCCAGCATGCTGCTTTGCGATGTCCCGTACGATACATAATGTATTGCACTCCTACACCTAGGCTCACGCCAAGCGCACTCGCAGCAGTCTGCCCAGCCCAGCCACGGGTCACCAAAGGACGTGCTAAGGGGTTGTGTTCGGTACCTCCACGGTTGAGCATTACTTGTGTAGTGTATCCATCAAGGATGCTCTCAGCCACAAGTCCCGTGGTCTCAGCCTTGCGTTCTGTATTCCAAAAAGACTGAGCAGAGCACACAGTGGTGAGCAAAAATATAACGCACAGTGTACGGATCATAGCGACTCCTGATCTTCGTGCGCCCAGCTACACGGGCTGTTTTTATCGCGTAGTTCTTGGTTGAGGAAGTCGGCGGTCTCCTGAGTCAAATACAGGAAGTCCTCTAACTCCTCGGTCTCTGTGTTGTAAAGCCCATACTCTCTCATGGTCGATTGTCTCCTTCCCACTGTACGCCTAATGCATGCAGGATGATGTGATCGCCTTCATGCAGGTCATTGTCCAATGGCGGAAGTTCTGTTTCATTTACCCAACGGCATGCTGGACAATTATCAGCGCATCCTGTTCCATTACTGTTTATCTCATGCTGATAGGGACTTAGTTTTTTACTTCTCCACTCATCGTTTGTTTGCCACTCCGTGATCCTGTCCAGTGCTGTACGCAGTTGTGCACGCGCTGCATCTCCGTATTGCTTGGCTTCTTCTTCGGTCACGAGCCGCGCCCAGCGTACTCCTTCCATGTGACACTTGGGACAGGTGGCTCCATATTTCATGTCGTAGATACAATGACAGTTCGAGCACTCGGCTTGGATGTGCGGCACATCATTTGGAGTCATTGCAATTCTCCTTGGTCTCAATCACATACTTTACCATATTTTCGGCTTCTTGCTTAGTCCTGCCGTGTTTATCCATCAAACGTTTCACACGTTCATCAAATCTGTACTTAGGATCGGTGAAGTCAATCACAAGGTTCCTCCTGCCTTGGCTGTCTTTACAAGTACCACACGCTTTGGAACGATGAGCGGGTAAGGGTTGGTTGAGCGATACTGCCGTGCAGTGAAGTCTACAAAGAAATTCGGTGTACTCACAAAGGTATGACCGGGGCAGTTATCCCAGTCACCTGTATCATGGTGTCCCAAAGGATACGCTTCTGGTGCCGGGTTCTCTTTGTCTAGATCAAGCCAAACAGTAACAGAGCAACAGTCAGAAACATGCACGTCCTCTAAGTCATATCTACAAATGTGCTGGATGAAAAAGAGTAGAAGCAACATCACATTGGCAATATGCTGTCTCTGGTATGCCAAATTCTGGATGGTCTGCTACAAAGACTTCAATGGCTTCGAGTAATGTCATAGTGGTCTCCTGAAAATTCCCTCCGACTAATTGAGCCAGTGAGGCGTGGTCTTGGACACCGCGAGTGCATTAGGTTGTCGTGGTAGCGGGAAGATGTTTACTCCTCTTGCCAGATGTGTTCGAGGCGCGTGATCAGTTCTTTCGTGTAGCCTTGATTGCTGATGGTGCGCTCCGCTTCAGCCTGCTCCAAAGAGTAATGCACAGTGGAGTGAATGAAAGGGAAACCCCGGTCATGGTTTTTCCAAACGTTGATCCAAACGTGATGCGTGATCGGTGCCATGAACAGGTCGGCAGGATGCTGTACTCCCGTATTGAAGTAAGCGCCATCTTCTCCCACGAAGTATGCTAACCCGTTCTTGTTTACAACCATTACTTTGTAGCTTTTGTCCTTGGCTTCAGGCACATGTACGATGCGAATTACTTTTTCGCCGTCACGGTTGACCACTGATTTCCCAGCGATTGCGAGTGCAAGGTTGAATGGCTTCACTTGACCTCCGGGTCACCAATCGGCAGGGCCTTGTAATCCTCCGAGGTAAATGGGCGTGTGTTGTGTGGTTTGCGGGGGAAAAGTTTCTTGGCGGCTTTCTTAGCTTTCTTCGTGATCGGTCTCATGGTTCTCCTTTTCATCACAATTGCAGTATGGATACCTTATTTCGGTCAAAGACTTGGCAACGGCTTCGTCTGTTTCTGCCACTGCTTGGATCAGTAAGGTAAAGAACATAGCAACAACAATGCCCATCGCTACGGACACAGCAATGAGAACTTCCTTGATGCTTTGCATGATGTCAAGTGTGTACGGATGCATTTTGTTTACGCCTCCCTTGTCAGACTATATGCATGTTTCACAGTCCAGATGCGGTGATCCCCTGCCATGGGGATAACCGTGCCTGTCCTTGGTTTGAGCGTAGCATCTACCCAAACCACTTTGTTGATCTCTCCTGTAGTCGTGGGCGTAGTGATATGGCATTGTACTTCTAATGACTTCGACATGGCTTCTCCCTTCTGGCGTCTATGGATCACGCCTGTTGACACTGAATGTGATAGCGACCTAGTGAGTCGCATGGTTCGCCTGCGATGAGCGGCTTATAGCATACGCTGCACAGAGCGTAGATAGGTTTGATAGGTATCGGGGTGTTACGTGGTGGGGCTGGGCGAATGCTGCGAATAACACTGATCGCCTGCTCTCGTGTGTTGCACGGCAATGTGCGTCGTGCACGTTTGAGAATAAGACCAGCCAGCCCAACTAAGGCACTGGTAGGTAGGTTGCTATAGTTAGGCATGGTTGCTCCTTTCACGGGATAACACGAATAATCGGACGTTGTACAGGTTGGCCCGTACGGTATTCGCGGGCGATTTGCCCAAGTGACACCGTAGGCTCTGGCACTGTGTAGAAGTCAGAGACAGGCTGTTCACCACTTGCTACAGTTATAGTCCCAGACTGCAACAGGTTCTTCTCTGCTGCTGGCACAGCATAGTCTGCATGCTGTGGGTGCTCTGACATGGTAACGGTGTTGCTCGTAGGGCCAGCCTGTCCACCACCAGAAGCGGTTTGGCTCTGCCCTAGCAATGCGAACACTACGAGGACAAAGAAGCCGATGAGAAACAACCTAGTGAGTATTGTCATTACAGTGCCCTCCATATTTAGTGCGTGTTGAGATCGCACCCACGCTCTTTTCGCGTGGGCCTATTGAGTCGTTTGTGAGCAAGGTAGTACACGGACTGCCTGACTGTTACCCCCTTGCTGATGTGTTCATAGGTTTCGGTGAAGATGAAACACTCATACCCCAAAGCAGTATGCCGTACCAATTCCTTCGCAGCACGGCACAACAGCGTATGGCAGAAGCAATCGAATCCGTTGCGATGTGCGTAGGTACGGTCACGCATTTATTCCTCCGTGGTATCTGCTGCGAGATCAGCAAGGTTACACCTGGGTTCCTGATATTCTATCAGGTGAATAGCATACTCTCGTTTGGTGTCAAGCAATCGCGCAGCATTATGCTGTGCCTCTATGCAGTTGTCTGCATCCACTTCCACGCGACGGTGTGTGTAGATGGTGTTGAGGTACGCGACATAGTGTTTCATAGTTGGCCCTCGGTCTCCGCTCGATTCTTAGATACACATGGTACAGTTTGCGTCTGCCTGTATGCTCTAGGCGTATGCTGTGTCCCATCGCAGTCCAATGACGTGCTAGGAACAGTGCGTCCTTACGCTTGAGTACACCTTGGTACATCCATGTGTTTGCCATGGTCAGGTTTCTCTCCCTTTTACAATGCCACACCTAATCCGTGGGCAATGATGTGATCTACTTCTGTGAACTTCGGCTCGGCAATCGCTTCGGCTTGCTTGGCATTGTCCTGTGTTTCTGCGAAGCGTTGCTCAAGGGTCTGCCCTGTAATGGTCACGCAGAACTCATAGTGGCCTTGCAATGACCAGCAGTGCGGACATGGTACACCGTTCTGTTGTCCCAATGTGATTGGGTCTGTGACTGTGATGCGTCTCATGGTTTCCTCCGTCGTGAGAAGGGCTTTCCATAGTTGCCAGTGCGAGCGCTGTGCCTCAGCCCAAAGGACAGCACAGCAACGATCACAATACTGATACATACGATGATGAATAGCGCCGCCATGTTTGTCACCTCTTGAATGGAATTCGATACTGTATTTGTTCCTCTTGTTTCGAGTTTAGGTGCATACATTTCAGCGCACACTGCGAAGGGTACATTGTGCGCTGAATGACTGCGCCTGCTAAAACCTGCGAATGTGGATCACGATATAGATAACTAGAGCGGTGAGGATTCGCATGGTGATCTCCTTGGCCTATCTCTTGACCTGCGCATCGCCAAAGACCCGCACATTGCCAAAGACACGAGCAGCGCCAAAGACCCGCACATTGCCATAGACCCGCGCATCGCCAGAGACCCACACATTGCCATAGACCTGCGCATCGCCAGAGACCCGCGCATTGCCATAGACCCACGCATTGCCGGACACCCGTGCGTAGCCGTACACCTGTGCGT
>Ga0116111_1000608_pt1 | contig 28396 bp, 21 predicted proteins | sample June2015DPH_8_10_FD_89720 | JGI IMG/M metagenome (GOLD analysis project Ga0116111, IMG submission 89720) | Peatland microbial communities from SPRUCE experiment site at the Marcell Experimental Forest, Minnesota, USA - June2015DPH_8_100 | ecosystem: Environmental > Terrestrial > Soil > Wetlands... | reverse complement strand
TCCATCGTTCACCCTCCGGGTGTGGGTCTGGATTTCTTCGCAAAATCTCTATAACACACATCCCGTGAGGGTGAACGCCTTTTCTGCGGTCTCCCGCTCGTACCAATCGCGATTCTTGGGTTGGTCACCGCTTTGGTGAAAACGCTTACGGAGTTATCATGATAGATCTTCTTCAAGACATCATTCGGTAAGCCAAAACCGGTAAGCGGCCAGTGGTAATCGAAATTGAAATTGAGATCTTGCTCGCAAAAATGTTCGTCATTGCTTTCCAGAATTCGAAAAGTCGTGCTGAACGAGCGCTGGTTGTAAGCCCGTATGCTCAAAATATTCGACCGGACGATTTAGCGCCAGATCACGTATGATGTACGGTCACCATGCAAAAGAAAAAAATGGGCGCGGTTGTTGGCCTATGTAACGGGTCTGGTAAACCAGCAGTTGCTGCTGCAAAACGAATACCTGGCGGCCGAGAACCGGATCTTGCGATCATAACCCCCTGCATGCAAGACTTTCTGCCAAGTACTACGCTACTATGTCGGGTGGATTTGCAGGTTGCGGAAAAAATCGGGAGGCTGCTGCGATTCCGGTTGCTTTCAGGTTGCTTAGAAAGGACTCGAAGATGCTCTTTAACGGCGTTCCTGCCCCATTTCTCCCCCTTCAAGTTGGGGCCTTACAGGGGCCATAGAACATGGGCCAGAAACGCGGTATTTGCAGCACCAATTAACTGTCCCGTATGGTCAAAATATTCGCTCGGACGATTTGGCGCCAGATCACGTATGATGTACGGTCACCATGCAAAACAAAAAATGGGCGCGGTTCTTGGCCTATGTAACAGGTCTGGTAAATCAGCAGTTGCTGCGGCAAAACGAATACCTGGCGGCCGAGAACCGGATCTTGCGATCACACCTTCCCACCCGTCTGCGGCTGTCCGATCCGGAGCGATCCACCCTGGCTGAAATGGGCAAGAGACTCGGCCGTAGGGGACTGGCGCAAGTGGCTGGTGTCACCCGGCCCGACACGATCCTGGCCGCGAGAGCGTGTAGTCGAACTCAGCACTTCACATCTCGATGACCAGATAAATCACTATTACCTTGAATAGGAACCAACCCGCCATTCGGGGCCATCTCACCTTCTCGAACGTTAATGGCCCGCCGCGCTCATGGCCCCGTCGACCACCAGGAACGTTCCGGAGATAAAAGCGGCTGCATCCGAGGCAAGAAAGAGAGTTGCTTCGGCGACATCGCGCGGTGTACCCATCCGTCCGAGGGGGTGGATACTCACGACTTGCCGAATGGTCGCCTCGGGGTCAGCCTGCATACGCAACCAATCGTCCATCATGGGGGTGTCAATATACCCGGGGCAGATGGCGTTCACGCGAATTCGATCGCGGCCATGTTCGAGTGCCAAAGCTCGCGTCAGCCCGATCATGCCAGCCTTCGAGGCGTCGTACGCGGCGTTGCCCTCGTACGACACAAAGGCACGTACGGAGGAAATATTCACGATTGCCCCCCCTCGCCCGCGCATCGGGGGAATCGCGTACTTCGAGCAGAGGAATGCGCCCTTCAGATTCACATCGAGCTGGCGGTCCCAAACGCTCGAACTCATTTCGACAAGTGGCCCCTCGACATCGATACCGGCATTGTTCACAAGAACGTCTAGATTGCCGAACTCCGCGACAATCCGCTCCACTGCCGACTTGACTTGGTCCTCGCTCGCCACATCTCCTTGAATGGCCCGCGCGCGCCCCGTCTGGCAGAGTTGCTGCTCCATGCGCAGAGCTCCCGCGCCGTTAACGTCGAGGATGACGACAACTGCGCCCGCTTCAGAAAATCGTTGAGCAATCCCGGCGCCGATTCCCACGGCGCCGCCCGTAATGAGCGCGATCTTATTATCCAAGCGCATCAGAAACCATCCTGGCCTATATTCTCGCCTTGCATTTCTAGTGAATGGTGTAACCGGGTGTACGCCCAAAGTGCGCTGAGCAGGGGACCTTGACCCCAAGGAACCACTCCCCCGCGCGGCATGCGGTGATAGTGCTCGACGCGCGTGCTGGGGAACGTCTCATAGGATACTCCCTCCAGCACCCCGTCGGGCCGGATACGTTCGAGCAAAAACGCCATCGCCGCTTCGACCACGGGAAGGTACCTCGCCGGGGAGATCCAAGATTGCAGCAAAGCTCGCGCCATGGTGCTGACCATGAAGGCGGCGATGGAGGTCTCGATGTAGGATGCGGGGTCGTTGAGGACCGTGTGCCAGCCCCCGCCCGAGTCCTGCAGCTCCTCCATGCGTCCGAGCACAATGCACATCACATCCCGAATCTCGCTTGCGCCGGGGTCGGCTGGGGGCAGGTTCTCCAGGGTATCGAGCAGTCCCAGCAAACCCCAGCCGTTCCCGCGCCCCCAGGCGATGCCATTGCGCTGGCGGGAGTGTTCGATCCAGAAATGATGGAAGAGGCCATCCGCAGGGTCGTAGAGCAGATGAATTTGTGACAAAGCGGTGTCCACGGCAAGCTGCCGGTATTCGTTCTTCCCCGTGACGCGATGAAGTGCGGCAAAAAACGGCGCATCGAAATGCATGGAATCGACGAAGATGCAGGGACCGCCATTCTTCACCCGCTCCGCCAGTTCGCGCCAGGATTCGAAGTCCGGGTGATCAGGGGGAAGTTCCGGCGGCAGCTCAAACGCCGCGTTTTCGTAACGGACCGCCGCTCCCGCTTCCGTTTTGCGGAAACCCGCCATGTAGGTGGCGTGGCGCTCGGCGGCAGCGAGCAGGGCTTCGTCGCGGGTCTGTTCATAGACGCGCAGCAGCGCCACTCCGGCGGCCGTGTAATCAAACTCGCTGCGGAACTGCTCGCGCGCAATCCAGGCTTTGAAGAGCCCATAGACGAATCCGCGGTATTGCGCGTCAGCGGTGAGTTCGGTCGCGTTCAGCAGGCCTTCCAGCCCAATCGAGTCGCCCCAGAACCAGACTTTCCAAGGATAGCGCATTAGGGTGTCGGCAGCCTTGGCCGCAATTCCCCGCATGTCATCTTCGCACATTCTTTTCCTCATAACGTGGACCTGGTGAGTGTGATGTCCGCAAGCTTCGAGCAAAGGCCGGCGATGCCCAGGTTGAGATGGTACAAGGGACCACCGAAATTGCCAGTATGGGGATCGTAGCCCGGTGGCATGATGGGCATGACTTCCGACTGCCCTGCGGAGGTGATAAAGATGTCCGTCAGGTCCGGGCCACCGAAAGCGAGTGAGGAAACTTGCTTGGCAGGCACTTGAACGCGGCGCTCGACTTTGCCGTCCGGGTCGTAGCGTACGATGCAGCTTCCGTACCACTGGGCTGACCAGATGAAACCCGCTGCATCCACGGCCAGTCCGTCCGGCAGTCCCTCCTCATGGGGCACCTGCACCAGCACGCGGCGATTTCGCACTGCCCCCGCACTGAGGTCGTAGTCGTAGGCATAAATGCGGCGTGCCACAGTATCCGCAAAATAGAGAACCTGCCCATCCGGAGAGAATCCCAGGCCGTTGGCAAGATCAAATCCGTCATCGATGACGCTGGTCTGGCCATTCGTATCCACCCGAATCAATTTGCCGAGTGCATATTCGGCGGCAGGATTATAGAAGTAGGAACCTGTCAGCAGCCGACCGCGCGCATCGGCGACGCAATCGTTGACCTGACACTTGGAGCCGTCCGCTTCCGCGGCAATTAGGGTGAGCGTACCGTCACCCTTCCACAGCCAAATGCCGTCATTGTTCGTGATCACGAATCCGCCCTGCCGATTTCGGCGGAAGCCGTAGATCGTCAGGCCCTGCTTTACCATGGCGTGCTGACGTGAAGTCCAGTTCAGGCGAAAGAACTTCAGGCCGACGCAGTCGGTCCACTCAAGGATCCCATCCTCGGGATTCCAGACGGGGCATTCACCACAAAGATTCCGATAGTCTGCTACGACGGTCGCTTCCGGCATGGGAGTAGCTCCGCATTATATTTTCGTTCCAGGGACGTAATGAAGCGCTTCACCATTTGACCGCAGACATTAGCAGGGTGGAAGAGCGATGTCAACCCGGCATTGTACCCCCTCCGGCGACCCCAGCTTTGGGCATGGCAAGGCCCAGCCGGCGGGTCATAAGCCGATTCGCAGAGAATGCATTTCTCTCTTGCCTGGACAGTTGACATCCCTTGGATTGCGCCTTAAAGTTCCTGATGTACCGCTTCATGGCAAAGCTATCGTGTAAGGAAGGGCGGGTGAGGATCCATGCCGGTAACGATTAAAGAGGTTGCGAAGCGCGCCAGGGTGGCGATTGGCACTGTGTCGCGCGTCATGAACGACCAGCCGGGCGTTGATCCCAAGCTGCGCGAACGCGTCGAGCAGTCCATCAAGGAACTGAACTATCGGCCCAACGCCCGCGCTCGCAGCTTCGCACAGAATTCCACCTCCGTCATTTCCTTCATCCAGAGCAATCGCCATTTGCTCCATCCTTTCCACGTGGGCGTCCTACAGAGTGTGGAGGAGTTCTGCGCTGAGGCCGGTTACTTGGTGCTTTTCACCAGCTACAACTACTCCCGCGAGACGAAACCGTCGGACCTGCAATTACCTAGGGTGCTGCAAAGTCACGGGGTCGCAGATTGCCTCATCCTGGCGGGCATGAATTACGAGAATTTCGTCGAAGCGGTGGAAGAACTGGATGTCCCTTTCGTGCTTCTTAAGAATACCTACACCGCCTTCGAGAAACCGCGCCCGCCGGTGGACATGGTGGGATGGGATGACTTTGCGGGATCGATGGAAGCCACCCGATACCTGCTTGAACTCGGACATCGCGATATTTGGTTCATTGCCGACACTTCCTACTCCTGGTACAAGGCGCGATTCGACGGATATTCGCAGGCCATGCGCGATGCCGGCTTGGAGCCGCGCGGGCAAACCATCGGGCTCTCCGACAATCTCTATGCCAACGGTTACGCCTGCATGGAAATGATCCTGGACCACGGCTATCCTGTGACCGCAGTCCTGACCGGATATGATGACATCGCTTATGGCGCCTGGGATGCCCTGGTGAAACGGGGCCTCAGCGTGCCACGCGACGTGAGTGTCGTGGGTTACCACGATGAAGACCAGGCGCAGTTCAAGATGCCGGGGCTGACCACAGAACGAGTGGATAAATTCGCCGTGGGCCGGCAGCTCGCTCGCATGGCAATTGAGAAACTCCGCTGCCCGGGCAAACGTTTGCCAGAAGTCGTCTTGCCCATGACCTTGATGAAAAGGGGCACCACCCGCATGCTGATGCGGGAAGCATCCGTTCTCTGAAGCAGGGCCTTGCCGCGTGGGCAGGAGCGGCAAGTCTGCCGCTCGCGCCCTGAGGTGGCCGCAAACATCCGACACAAATCGCTTGACATTGGGGAAAAGCTGTCCTAAGCTGCGCGCAAATGAAGCGCTTCATGAACGAAGCACCGAACGGTGAAACGCTCCGTCCGCGGGCGTCGAGCCGGTGCCGTGCTTCCGGGCCGCCAGGGTGAAGAAGCAGCGTGTGAAGGCGTTTTGGAAGGAGGGTGTGACTGCCATGCGTTCGCACTTCAGGGTTCTCGGAATTCTTGCCTCCGTTGCCGCAACTCTTTTGTTTTCAATCCTAACTTTCGCCTCTTTGGACCGGGGACAGATCCAAGGTACAGTGACCGACCCCCAAGGCGGTGTCGTGCCGGGAGTGGACGTCCTGGTCACCAACGTGAATACCGGCGTTCAAGTCAGGCTCAAAACCAACTCCACAGGGTTTTATCTGGCCCAGGAACTGGTCCCGGGCAAATACACGGTGCACGTGGGAGCCTCGGGATTTTCCCCCGAGGAAATTACCGGGTTAACGGTTACTGCCGGGACCACCACCACCGCTGACTCGGCATTGAGGGTGGGAGCAACCACCCAGACTGTGGAGGTGAAGGGCGAGAACCCACTCGTGGAGACCACCCCTTCGAACTTCACCACCAGCTTGGACAGAACTTACATTGAGAACATGCCTTTGCAGGGGCGTGACATTCAGACTCTGGTGCAGCTTATCCCCGGGGTCATCCAGTCCGCTGGTCCTTCCGGTGCGAATTTCGGCTTCAACAGCCAATTCGGGGGATTCCCCGACCCTCTGCACCTGGTAGGGTCCAGCATCAGCGCCAACGGCGGGCAGGCAGGCGCCAATGCCTGGTACCTGGAAGGAGTCACGAACGGCACGGTGGGGGCGCAAGCGGTGGTGGTGAATCCCTCGCCTGACGCTGTCTCGGAATTCAACTTCATCGATAACGGTCTAGCCGCCGAGTACGGAAGCACCAGTGGCGCCGTCGTCAACGTGGTGCTGAAATCCGGGACGAATAAGCTGCACGGAGACATTTACGAGTTCAACCGCAACTCCTACTTCAACGCCACCAATCCTTTTGCCCAACGCGACGCCAGCGGTAAACCCTATCTGCAACCCGCGGTGAACTATAATGATTTTGGGGGAACCCTCGGCGGCCCGGTTTACCTCCCCGGTGTCTACAACGGCAAGAAGCGGACTTTCTTCTTCGCCTCGTGGGATATTTCGTTGCTCCATCAGCGGCAGAATAGCCTCTTAACGGTTCCCATCGCTGCCGAAAGAAATGGCGATTACACCGCTGACCCCAGGTTCGCCCACAATTGTGGCCCTAATTATCCGGGCGTAACCAATTGCCTCTATGATCCATTGACCACTACTGGGCCGGACGTGAACGGCAACTTCCACCGTACGCCTTTCCCCACACCCGTCATTCCCCTAAACCGCATGGACTCCCTGGCCAAGTTCTATGTGAGCAGTTTCCCCAACCCCAACTATCTTGATCCTCTCCAGCAGGGACCGAGTGGGTGCGGGAACCTCTGCAACAACTACCTCGGCGCCGTGGGCAGCAGCGCCACCACCCACAACGTTTCGCTTAAGATCGATCACACCCTCAGCGACAAGCACAAGCTGTTCGTGGCATGGTTATTCAATCCCAGTTACTATACGAACTTCCGGTTTCCCTGGGACGGGCCTACGGCGCCGACCAACACTGGCGTGTCCGGAGCCCAACCGTACAACACCCGCAACCAGCTTGCGGAAGTCGGTATCACGTCCACCTTCACGCCGACCATCGTGAACGATGTGAGGTTTTCGTTCGGCCGTCAGAACCTGGTTTCCTTGCCCAACGCCGAGAGCGTCACGGATAACCAGGCGGTGGAGCAGAGGGTGCAGGGCCTCAACTTCCTGCTCTACCAACCGTTCCAACCCGTGCCCACCGTCTCCTTCGAGCAGCCTATTGGCTACTACTCGAATTACACCTCGTTTGGACCGTTGCAATATCAGAACAGCAGTCTGGGGCAGCAGGCTTACACGTTTAGCGACAACCTCACCAAGGTTGCCGGGAAGCACACTATCAAGTTTGGCACGATGTTTCAGCGCAACAACCTTTGGACTAACTCCGGGTACGGTTACAATATCGGCTTCGACCATTCCCTGACCAGCGACCCCTTTACAGGCCAGGGTGGTGATGGACTGGCGACCTTCCTTATGGGAGCTGTGGGACAGGGCGGGGCCAGCACCGGCATCCAATATGCTCCCTGGCAAACCAACGACAACTACGGTTTCTATGGTCAGGATGATTTTCGCGTGAGCTCGAGCTTCACCTTGAGCCTGGGGCTGCGCTATGACATTTACGGATGGATTCGCGAGCGGCACAACATGCTGGCGAATTACGATTTGAGTGAAATCAATCCTGATGTCCCTTACAAGGGAGCCCTCGTTTACATGGGGACTCCGGGGCATCCCAGCCGGGATCTGTTCCCGGCCAACAAGAATAGCCTCGGTCCGCGCTTTGGCTTCGCTTGGTCACCCGGTGGGAATAAGAAGACAGTGATTCGCGGAAGTTACGGGATTGTTTACAGCAATAGCCTCTCGGCGCTTTTTGGCCAAGGGAACGGGGCCGTCAGCTCGCCGGGTTCCTCGCTCAGCGCTTCCATTCCCATTACCGACTATTCCTACCAGACGCCGGGGTTTATTCTCAGCCAGGGGGCGCCCTCCATATCCCTCCCGAACCTCTCTACGAATCGCACGCAAGATGCTCAGCTCGTGGGAGTGCCCGCCAGCATTTTCGGTTTCACCAAGGGCGACCATGACCCCTACGTTCAACAATGGAGCCTCTTTGTTCAGCGCGAATTGCCCGGAAACATGGTGGTAAGCGGCGGCTATGTGGGCAGCCATGGCCTGCATTTGCTGGGTGAGGAGATTCGGAATCTCGATTACGTCCCCACCAAGGTGCAACAGCAGATTCGTGGCAATATCAACAACAACGTGTATCCGCTTGACCCTTCCATGGCCAACCAGTGGGACTGCGGACCGAGTGGCGCCACTTGCTCGGGTTGGTACGCTTTGGTTCCGTACCCGCAGTGGTACTCGGTCCAGAATCTGCTCTCCCCGGATGGATACAACCGGTATAACTCGGCCCAGTTCCGGGTCGAGAAACGCTACTCGCAAGGCTTGAATTTCCTCGTCGCCTACACCATCTCCAAGAACATGGTGAGCGAAGGCCTGGGGGCTCTGGTGGCGAACACCACCGGCCCCACGACCATCAGCAACAAGGGCGTTGGACGCATCAGATATATTCCCGGAGCGGCAGGCGGCGGAGCGGCCGACGCCGGGCACGTCTGGAGTGGCGATCCTGACAACCGCAAGCTCTATGATGCGCTGTCACCGGACGACACCCCACAAGTGCTTAACATTGCCACGACGTACGAGCTTCCGTTCGGGAAGGGGAGGCACTTCCTTAACCAGCGGGGAGTGGCGAATGCGATCCTGGGAGGATGGAAACTGAGCCAGAATTGGAACTTCCAAAGTGGAGTTCCTATGTATTTTCAATCGATCGCCTGCAATGACCTTTACGGCGCTCACAATAGTTGCTTGCCTGATCTGGTCGGCAACCTCGCCGCCGGCCGGAGCAGCAAAACACGGGCGCAACAGGAAAACCAGTGGTGGAACCCCAATGCGCTCGCCCCACCCTTCGGGACCGACCCCACCCTGTTGTATGAGTACACGAATGGGGTCGATCCGAGTGGGAACCCCATCGATCCCAATACCATCGATGCCTTCTGGAAATTCGGCAACAGCGGCCTGCGCCCTCCTTCGGGTAGGATCCCGGGCTATTGGGACGCCGACATGTCCCTGGGGAAGGATTTCCACTTGAACGAGTCGAAGCTTTTCACCTTCCGGTGGGATGTGTACAATGCGCTGAACCACCAAGCCCTCGGCGTCCCGAACAATACCTGGTGTCAGGGTCCCTACGCCGATGGAAGCGTCGATGCAACCCACGTGGTCGGCTGCACATTCGGAATGATCACTAATACACAGACAGACCCACGGTCCATGCAGTTCTCGCTCAAGTTCTACTGGTAGAGGTCCTAGCGCCGGGTGGGTGTTATTACAGCGTTAAGAGGAACGGGCAGGGTTTCGACCCTGCCCGGCCCCTTTCAGGTTCGAATTCCCTCAGAAGTCCCGTTGACCCCCGAGCCGCTACTTCACTCGATGCTTACGGAGGGACAAGAGAAAAGGTATGCAACGATGCCCCGGCTTTGTTCCTTTCGCCTTCGCAGCGTTTCTCACCGCTGGCTTTTGTTCAGGTTCGGGCCCTGCTCGGCCTGTCCAATCGAGACCCAGCCCATCGCCAAGCGCGGAAAGCGCCCTCCCCACATTCGTCTTGCGCCCGGCTCCATTTATCCAGATGCCTGGGGTGAAGGAATATCGCTACCTCCACGCGATTGATTCCAACAGCCCACTGCATTGGGACGGCGACACTCTCTACCTCTTTAATTCCTTTCTGCATCCGTTTCGCACCTCCGGGCCGGACCTTCTTCACCTCGGGAATCAGACTCCGGTCCATTTGGGCGACTTCGACGATGCTCTCGACATGTGGATCGAGGCCACTTGGAAGGACCAGGGCGGAACTCTTTTCGGGGCGTTCCACCATGAACCCGATGGCGTGTGCTTCTCCGATACCCACCTTCCCACCGCGCCCAAAATCGGATGCCTGAAGTCCCAAGACAATGGCAAGACCTGGAAGGACCTGGAGTTCATCGTCATGGCCAGTCCCTGCGTAATCAACTGCAAAACCCAAAGCCTCTGGGATGCGGGCGGCACGGGTGATTGCGTGTTCTTCCCCGACCCACAAAAGCAATACTTTTGTTTCTACGGGACGAGCTACGATCCACGGTTTGAGGAACAGGGAGTCTGGGCGGCGCGCATGGCTTACCTCGATCGCAACAAACCTTCGGGGAGAGTGCTGAAGTGGTGTAAAGGCAGATGGAGCGAACCTGCGCTGTGGGGTCACGTCACACCGGTTTTCCCCGCCACCCGGGATTACCACAATAAAGACGGGTCCATGTTCTGGGGCCCTTCGATCCACTGGGACACTTTCCTCAACATGCATGTGATGGTCCTGAATCATGCCATCAACACTCACCTCGATGCCGATGGGATCTTCATCAGCTTCAATCGCGACGTCGGGGCTCCCACGGGATGGAGCGGGCCCGTGATGCTCATTGATCTGACGGGAATTCGCAAAGCCACGACAGGGGGAGAGGCCGGTCTCTCCGAAGTCTTCGACAACGGGTGGTATCCGCAAATCATCGGGACGGCAAAGGGATAGACGGATAATTTGGCAGGCCGCAAGGCACGTCTCTTTCTGGGAGGGCTGTCAAACCTCGAGATCGCCTTTCTGAAGCCAGGAGAGAAACCAGAATAACCGAGATCAGGGGAGGAAGGTAAGGGTGTCCGGCATGCCAAAGAATCTCTCCCGGCGTGATTTCTTTAGCGGGACGATTGGAACGGGCGCTGCCCTATCGTTATCCTCACTCATTCCTTCGCGCGTGACCTCCGAACCTCCATCTGATGTGTTCACCGATGAGGCCATCGCGATTCACGTGCCCTCGCCTGCCGGACCGCCACCCCTGGGCGCGCCTGTGGAAACGAGCGTTCCCTTTGCGCGCGGCCGGTTGCGTCTGCCGCAAGAGCTGGCGGTCTACTCACCCGACGGGAAGCCCGCCCTCTCGCAATTTCGCTCCGCCCTAAACTGGCCTGACGGCAGCGTCCGCTGGCTTGCCGTGGTCTTTGAAGCCGCTGCGGGGCCCGGGGAATATGTCCTGCGGAAAGGGGAGACTCCGCGGGCGGCTGACCTGGTGGATGAAAAGGCCGGGAGGGTCATGGTCAATACCGGGGCGCTTACCCTGGGAATTCCCTCTTCTGGAACCGCGTGGATGGAGATACTGACCGCTCCCGCCCCGGAGGGCACAACTCAATCCGTCGCTAAAGGAACATCTACTGATGACTTGGTTCTGACGCGGCACGACGGCAAGGAGTTTCGCGCCTCACTCGGCGGCAGCACTCGCTCCGTGGTGGTGGAAGAGCGTGGACCGGTGCGGGCTTGCGTTCGAATTAAGGGCCAATGTCGCGCTCAGGATGGCGAAGGCTTCTTCCATTACCTCGTCCGCTGCACTGCGTTCCGGGAGTGTTCGGAGGTGCATCTGGAGGTCACGTGGATCAACAGCACGGACAACCCCTCCGAGCAACTCCGGGATATCCGGATGGTCTTCCCGTTTGAGTTCCAGCCCGTCCGACTGGTGATGGGCTGCGAAACAGGTGTGTACGATGGCCCCTTCCTGAAAGACTGGCCGGTGTATGTCCTTCAGGAGGATTACGACTGGTACTGGGCCAAGACCCGCAACCCAGACGGACGGATCCAAAACCTCTCGAGCGGTGGCTGCAATGGCGGACATTCGCCGGGATGGCTCTACCTGCTGAACCAGCAGAGGTGCCTGGGTATTTGGGTGCCCAACTTCTGGGAAGAGTACCCGAATGAAATCGCTGTCAGAGAGGGAGAATTGAGCGTGGGGTTGTGGCCGGAGCGGGCCTTTGACCACCTGTTGAGCAAACCCCTGCTGCCCGCAAACCCTCAGGGCACACCCTATTCGATGACCAAGTACTCACCCATCTTGCCTCACCCCTATTGGGCATTCCTGGACCGCGAGAAGAAGTGCTTGGACGCACGGCAGGGGATGGCAAAAACCCAGCAGATCGTCCTGAGTGTCTCGGCGGGCCGGGATGAAACTTCCACTTTCGAAGCGAAGTGGTGGCGCAAAACCTTGATGCCCGTCCGAGGTCACCTGGACCCGCAATACGTGGCGAACACGGCCGCGCTGGGTACCCTGTCGCCGCGCGATCCCAAGAGTTTCCCCGAGGTGGAACGGCTGTTTGATGAGTGCTTCGGGTGGCTGAATCGCCATATCGATCTTTTGAAATGTTACGGAAAGTTCGATTACGGCGACTTCAAATACTTCACAGCCTCGACGACCTACCTGTGCACTCCCGGGACGAAGTGGGGAGACCTCGGCGAGATGCCGCGGGAAGGCTACTGGCAGAACAACGAGGGAGACCAACTTCTTGGATTGCTGCTCTACTACTTCCGCACCGGCAATCCCGCCGCCTGGGAGCGCTGCAAGCTTGTGGCGCGACACCTTCTTGATATCGACATGCGGCACCATCCCTACTGGGGCCTCTACACTCACAGTTACGGCCACTGCTACGTAGCCACCGCGGATGCCGGTGAGCCCGACCATTCCTGGCTCCTGGGACTGCTCACCTGGGCAGGAATCAGCGGCGACCCTACCGTTTGGAACTGGCTGCTGAGGTGCGGAGAATATCTGGCGGGCCTGAAGCCGGAATTCATCCAAGGCGACGCCCGCACGACGTCCGTGCTTCTCCACATGATGTGTGAGTTCTACAAATATACGGGCGAGCAGCGATTTCTGGTGGCGAGTAGGATTCCTGCGGATATCCTCCTGAAATTCCAAAACTCGAACGGAAGCTGGCCCGCCTATCTGGGAAACCCGGAAAGGCGGAACGAGACGGGATTCACCGACCATGCCATGATGGCCCTGGCGGAGTTCTACGCGATAAGCGGGGAAAAGGCATGCCTCGAGGCGCTCGAACGCGCTTTCCAGTACGTTTCCAGCGCAGCAGGCATCGGGGAAAGCGTGGATGTATCTCCCCTCACGATTTATGGTGTCGCCGCGCTCTTCGAAAAGACCGGCGACACGCGTTATCGGGAGGCGGTATTGAGTGCGTTCGGGAAGCTTTGTAAGACCCAGGACATTTCCCTTGACCCTTATGGGCGGGGCGATACGTGGGCGGAGTGGGGAGTGAACAATCCCGATGGTGCAAAAGGAACGGGCCGCCCGCCGCAATTCCTGGGCCAGACACGCCCTTGGACGGTGGGCTTTGTCCTCTCTTTCGGCCAGCCGAGCCTGGCGGCAGTCGTCGGGCGCGGTCGCGGGAACGCGGGTTGAGTCACGTCCCAAAATACGTAAACTTTCAGCTGACGCCGCGGCGACGCGAGGCGAGCGGACAATTATCGAGGGGAAAATGATGCGACTCAAGGCCCACGCAGTTTGGACGGTTACCGCCTTTCTTACGTTGATCTGCGGCTGCTTTCTCGTCGGTCGAAACGGCGCAACGGGTATGGCACGAGCCGAGCACAGCCCCCGCACCCCAAAGGTGGGTGGTCTTCCCACTGTAGTGTTGCGAAAGGCGCCGCTTATTCAGATGCCGGGAGTGCCGGTTCCGGAACGCAGCTTAGACCATGAGGCCGATTCTAACAATCCCCTCCATTGGGACGGCGACACCCTCTATTTGTTCAACAATGAAAGTCACCCCTGGCGCTCCTCGGGCCCTGACATCGAGCATCTGGGAGGCCGCTTCTCGGTTGACTTGGGTGCGCAGAACAACAAGCTGAACATCTGGATCGAGAGCACCTGGAAGGATGATGACGGCACCCTTTACGGCGCCTATCACTACGAACCCGACACGATCTGCTTTTCCAACCAGCACATCCTGACCGCACCCCGAATCGGTTGGCTAAGGTCGCACGATAATGGCGCCACCTGGGAAGACCTGGGGTTCATCATCTCCGCTGATCCCTGCGCGATCAATTGCCAGACTCACAGCCCGTGGGATTCCGGTGGCACCGGTGACTTCGCATTCCTCTTGGACCGGAATAAAGAGTATTTCTACTTTTACGGCACCAGTTACGATCCGCGGTTTGAAGAGCAAGGCATCTTCGTCGCCCGCCTGGCGTATGCCGACCGCAACAATCCCGCCGGCAACGTCAAGAAATGGTATCACGGCGGCTGGAGCCAGCCCGGGTTGTGGGGGCACGTGACACCGGTATTTCCAGCCCAGCGCGACTATCACATGCCGGACGGCTGCATGTTCTGGGGGCCGGCCCTCCACTGGAACACCTATTTGAACATGCACGTGATGCTTTTGAATCACGCCATGGACACGAAACTTAACGAGGACGGCATTTACATCACCTATAACCGCGACCTGGAAAACCCCGGTGGTTGGAGCAAGCCGGAGATGATTCTCAATCGCCAGGGAATACTGCAAGCCACCACGATCGGAAAAGTCGTGGACGGCATGATGCTCGTCCCGAGGGGAGTCTATTATGGCGAGCTCCGGGCGGCCGGGGATGGCACGGTCATCGCCGATACGATTTCCAGTGGCTGGTATCCCCAGGTGATCGGAACGGCAAAAGGCGAAACGGACAAGATTTGCGGCCACGAAGGGCGCTTCTTCATGACGGGAATGTCGCGGCTGAAGATTGCTTTCCTCAAGCCCGGAGAAAAGCAAGAGTAAGCTCATGTAGTAGGTCAATTTGGTGTAGGGGCGGCTTTACGCCGCCAATAACTCACCGCTACAACATCAATTTGACCGACATCCTGATCTCGGGCCGCGACAAGGCATGTGACGCTTGGCTGGTGGAACGATTTGCACAGGTGACCTATGCGACAGAAATATCAATCCTATTTCAATGTCGGTATCGCCAGCGCGGCAGCGCTGTTGCTACTTATCGCTAGCTACAGGCGCCTTGGCCTCGCCGCGGGCGCCGTGGACCGGGACGCCCTTCCATCGGTGGCGTTTGCCGATGCGCCTTTCATACAGATCACCGGAGTGGACTCGAATTGCCCGGCGCATTGGGACGGTAATTCGCTTTTCGTGTTCAACTCATACGGCCATCCTTACCAGAGTTCCGGCCCCGACCTTGCCCAGCTCGGCGCCCAGGTTTCTACGAAGTTAGGCGACTTGAACGACAAGTTGTACATCTGGATCGAATCCACGTGGAAGGACGAAGATGACGGCGTCCTATACGGCGCCTACCACTATGAGCCGGACGCGATCTGCGTCTCCAACAGCCATTTACCCACCATGCCCAAGATTGGCTGGATTCGATCCCTCGATAACGGTGCCACCTGGGAGGACCTCGGATTCATTATCGAAGCCAGGCCCTGTGCGGTGCGTTGCGACAGCGCCAGCCCGTGGGACGTGGGCGGGACAGGAGATTTCGTTTTCTACCTCGACGACAAGAAAGAGTATTTCTACTTCTACGGTACAAGTTATGACGCGCGCTTCGAGGAGCAAGGGGTCTGGGCTGCGCGTATGAGATACGCCGATCGGAAGAGCCCTTCCGGAAAGGTCGTTAAGTGGTACCGGGGTGCCTGGAGTGAGCCGGCGTTGTGGGGCCATGTCACTCCGGTATTTCCGGCCACTCGTGACTACCACCACATCGACGGAGCGATGTTCTGGGGGCCGGCCCTTCACTGGAACGCTTACCTGCAAACCTATGTGATGTTCTTGAATCACGCAATTGATACCAAGCTGACGCAGGATGGTATATACATCAGCTTCAACCGGAATGTGGGAGACCCCATGGGGTGGACTCCCCCACGGATGATTCTAAACCGCGAGCAGATTCAGAAGATCACGGCGGGAACCAAAGTCTCACCCACCAAGCTCGAAAACGGGTGGTATCCGGAAGTCATCGGCACGGGAAAGGGAGAGACTGATAAGGTCGTCGGCCAAACGGCACGATTCTTTCTGGCCGGGGTTTCGAAGAAGACCATTACTTTCCTGAAGCCCGGAGAAACTGCCGGACCTTGAAATCGTGCTCGCGCCATTTCTGTCCAACACCATCCTGAAAGGGGCATCATGTTGCCAAACAATCTCCATCGCCGTGAATTCCTTCAAGCTTCCGCGGCTACACTGGCAGCCACGCTCTTCCCTAGGGGAGCGAAAGCCGCAGGGGATGACGAAATCCATTTATGCCCACGGTCTTCTGCCCCGGCGCGGAGCTTATGTGCGTTTCGCACGGGAGATCTGACCTCCTTTGCCTGGGATTTGCGGCTCACGCTCTCCTGCTTGCAAGGCATTGTGAACCGAAATCAGCCGAGCCTTTATCTGGTCCACGATCGCTACGATGAACTGTGGCTTGAGTGGCTACAGGAGCGGGGAGATGTTGAAAGAGTGCAGTGGCTGGAAATAGGTGAGGTCTTCGCACGCTTCCTCCCCGAGGTTTCCCAGATGTTCGTGACCGACCCCGCCGTGCCTGCGAGCATCAATGTGGCCACTATGCTGGCCAGCGTGCGGGGCGGGCTGGTGGCGACTCCCAACACTTTCGAGCAATTCAATCTGCCGCTCGGGTCCAGCCCCGATGCGAGTGATGTGGGGCTCGACCTCCGAACTCTCCGGTGGCAAAAGGACATAGACGCCTACCGCTGGGCTTTCCTTCAAGTTGGCGCGAGTTTTTCCAAGCAGGCTTTGGCTATTCTCTCGCCGGGAGAGGTTGCCCTGAGGGATTACCTTGTGGAGTTCAAAATCCCCATCCTTTGGATTTCCGGACCTCAAGAAGAACTTACAAATCCGAAGGCCTCGTCGGATGCCGAGATGAAGTTTGCGGAAGAGATCATGATGCAGTGGCCGCCGAACATCCCCTGCCTGGGTTGGCCGGGGAGCGGGGATAAAGAAGCGGGCATAGGCGAAACCCCTGGCGTGCGGTTGGCAAGCCGGTGCGCGAAGTTCACCCCCTGCACAGCTTTCGACGCTTATTCCCCGACGGTGGGTAATCTTTCGGTCCACTCAGGAACCAAAGCCACCCTGCGGCAACGCGTACCGCAGGTGAAACTCGAGCCACAGAAAGTGTACTTCGCCTTTGTTCGATCGGACGGCGATGGGTGGAATTTTCAGCGGCATTACTACCGGAGGCTTTTCGATGATCCTCAACACGGCAGCGTGCCGATTGGTTGGCAGATCGGCTCCACAGCATTCGACGGTCAGCCCGACCTGCTGGATTACTACTACAAGCACGCCCGGCCGGGCGACTGTTTTGTGAGCGCGCTGACAGGGCTCGGTTACATTCACGAAGAAGACTACGCGATGAACTATCCGCCCGAGCAGCGCGACCAGATTTGGCGTGAGTATATGCGGCTTTCGGACGTTTATCGCCAGCGGCTCGATGTCACGGCTATTGCCACCTATTCGGAGATGCGGCCGGAGTTGTGGAAGCTCATCGCCGGCATGCCCGGCATCAGTGGCATTTTTGCCAATTACGGAAGGAGCCGGGTTACAACGCTCGATAATTTGGTCACGACCGTTAACAATGTCCCCATATTTCGGGCGGTTAATCGGCCCCCTGGACCTTTTACCTTCACTCCCTCCGCCCGACGGGACGCTGAAGACTTCATGATCAACGAGATTAAACGGTGGACCCCGCCGCCACGACCGGCATTTCTTCACGTGTTCCTGGCTAACTGGCTGACCACCATGGAGATGGCCACTAGCATCGCACGGGGACTGGGGCCGGAATATGTGGCGGTACGCCCCGACCAGCTCGGCCCATTGTATCGGCAGTCTCGCGGCTCCCGACCGTCGCAGTCCTGAGCCGCAAGCGCACTTATCGTGTCAAGGAAACGGCGCCTGCCGTGCCGCCGCAAACTATTTCTACTCCTCCCGAAACAATCCGTCCCTTGCCAGCCCGCCAACAAATGAGAGCCCTTCCTGCGCGACGAAAGTCACCGTGGTGCTCCACGTCCCGCCTGGGGGCAGGCGAGCCGCTCGGCCCTGCCGAACGGCTGTTTCGATCTGTTGGGGGCGGGAAGTGCAGGGTTCGAGGAGGGCGACATGATATCCGCGCCAACCGCCGTAAGTGGCGAAAATCCAACACGAGCGGAAGACCTCGGGAGAGAAGGTAAATCCCGCGGTGAAACGACTACCCGGGTCAGTAATGGCGCACCAGCCCTCTTGATAGCCATGACCATAGAGGAAATATACCCCTCGGGAAGAGGGACCGCCGACCGTTCGCAGGTCCGTCGACGTGCCGTCACGATGGGCAAGTGGCCAGGGAAATGATGCTGGGGCGCCGGTCAGCGTGCCGGGGTACAATGGTTCCTGGTCCACTGACATTGGCGGAAAGTCAATTCGGTGCCCCTCGGACACGGCCATCGCAGGATGCAAGGCGAAAATGAACGGCAGTTCGATGTCCGCAAGATTCCGAATTGTGTATGCCACGTGGAGCTTTGCCGCATCGCCAGCCAGCGACAGGCATTTCTCAACGGAAACGCCACTGATCGGCGTCTTACAGCTCATATGCAAACGGGCCGAAGCACCAGTCTCTTCCCGCATTGCAACCCATGGAAGACACCAGATTTCACCGTGGTCGGGAAATCGCTCACTGTTGATTTCTCCAGGTGCAGCGGTTGGAAACATCTCCTCCCAGCCACCGCACCATACGTTGTCAAATCCCGCTCCAAACGGTACCTTTTGTGGGCTTATGCGGGGGTTATGCCAAAGAACCTCGCGATCCAGAGGTTTGTAGACGACGCTCCAGATTCTGCCGCCAAGCTCCGGCAGTACCACGATACGAAGCTTTCGATTCTCGAGGATGAGGGCCGAATGCGAGAGGTAGCTCCAACAAGCGTCAATGGATGGCATTGGTAAAATCACTCCCTGGACCACCCTGTCTGGCGAACCTGAAGCCCCTGCCGTCGCGCCGCGGCATGAGACACGCCAACACATCTAATAAGGAGGTCAGGTTTATTGTAATACCCTGTCCCATAAAACTGCTGGCAATTATTGCTCGTGCTCGGGGAGTCGATCAGATTGAGATGAGCCCGTAGCGAATGAGGGTAAGAGAAGCGATCGCCACAATCGCCCAAAGCAAAATCCCCTGTACGAGGGGACGCACGCCAACTTGTTTCAGCGTTGATTTTGAAATCCCCGTGCCAATCAGATAAAGCGTAACCGTCAATCCCGTTTTTCCCAGCGCGCTGAGCCGGGGGTACAACGGGCCGAACCAAGGCAGATAGGTGCCGGCAACCGCGGCAAGACAGAAAAGCAGGATGAACCAGGGCCACCTGATGCGGGTCTTGCTCTTTCTCAAGATTGCCACTACAAACGCCAAAGGAACAATCCACAGCGCTCTGGCCAGCTTGATTGTAGTCCCGATCATCAACGCCTGGGCCCCGTATTTTGCGGTTGCACCCACCACGGAACTGGTGTCGTGGATGGCGAGTGCGGACCATAATCCGAATTGCGACTGCGTGAGGTGAAGAGCGTACCCGATGACGGGGAAGAGAAACAGGGCAACCGAATTTAGCACAAACACGGTTCCGAGCGATACCGCCATCTCCTCTTCCCTCGCGTTCAAGACGGGTCCCACGGCGGCAATCGCGCTGCCGCCACATATGGCGGTGCCCGCACAGATCAGGAACGACGACGTGCGGTGAACCTTGAACAAATACCCGATGCCGAGACCGAGGAGCATGGCAAAGCTGATACTGATTGCGGTGTACATGAATCCGCTCCGGCCCGCCCGCACCACCTCATGCAGATTCATTCCAAAACCCAAAGCCACGACCGAGGCTTGCAATAGAAACGCGGAGAGCCTTTTGGCATCGAGATGATAGGGGCGTGCGAACGACAGGCCATAGATCAGTCCGGCCAGCAGCGCCCAGGGAGTTGAGATCAAGCCGCTGGCAGCTACCACCAGGCCGACGAAGAAAATGTTCTTGGTATTCATGCTGTACAGTCTGGCGCCTCGGGTGCCTGCCTGTCCAAGCAGTAATTCTTATTGCCCATGCGCCTGGCTTATCGCCTGCACCAGCTTATTGCGCGGGTCCCGGGTGAAGGTCTGATCAGTAGGCAGTAAGCAGAAGGCAGGAGGCAGCAAGCATGATGAGGAATCCCGACTAACCCGCTGACGGTGGCACAAGGGGCCGGGTCTTTGGCCGTGGTGGACTTATCATCGGGTGGCGGGATCGCAGGTAGTTGAAGAATGCCAGGGCAATCCCCTGGGGTTCCTGGCCAAGGGGATGCGCCACACTGAGGGGCCGGGTGATCTGAACTCCGCGAATCGGCACCCTCGCAGCGAACCCACTTGCAGCTCTTTGCTGATCGACCAGAGCGAGGCAAAGCCAATCCCCAGGCCCGCTTCTACTGCGGTCGTAATGCCTTCGGTGGAGTCGAACTCCATTCCCAAATGCAGGTGCTTCACCTTGACACCGCGCTTTTGCAGGGCCATCTCCACGACGCGGCGCGTACCCGAACCGCGCTCCCGCATCAGCAGCCGCTCCTGCATAAGTTCCTCGGGGTCAATAAAGCCCCGTTCGCTCCATTCGTGGGCCGGGGGCACAATCAATACAATTTCATCTTCCAGGAAAACTTCGGTCCACACATCCCGACGCATAGTGGGGCCTTCAATAAACCCCACCGACACCCGGTGCGCCACCAACGCTTCCAACACCTGCTCCGTATTGCAGGTGGTGACGATCGGCCTTACCTGAGGGTGCTGCTGCTGGAACGCCCCCAGAAGGTGAGGAAGGATGTACTGCGCAATCGTCAACGAGGCGCCAATCCGCAGCTCGCCTCGTTGCCCTTCGGAAAATGGCGCCAGGGCCGCCAGCGTCGCCGCTTCCAACTTCTCGATTTTGCCGGCATATTTCAGCAGCATGGCGCCGGCAGGGGTAAGCGTGATGTGAGCGCCACTGCGATCAAAGAGCTGCACACCAAGGTCCTGCTCCAGGGCTTTGATCTGTAAAGTGACGGCAGGCTGGGTCAGGCAGAGTTCCTCCGCCGCCCTGCGGAAGTTCAAATACCTGGCCACTGCCCGAAAGACTTTAAGCCGGAAATTCCCCATGCTGGTAATCTTACCCATAGTGTGGGGCGGTGCCTACTGTGTTTCCGAAGCAGCCGCCCTCTGGGTTCCGCATTGCTCGAAATACCCAGTAAACGGAAAAGCCCTCGGTTTTAGAAATCCTGCTCAAATCAGCTGACATGCTCTTAGCACGGTGGCTTCGGGAGTGGACTGGTGTTAGGAACAAAGCCCCCGAGACGGATATGGTTGCCGGTCACTCGCACTGCCGCGTTTGCTCAACCGCCCACCGTTTGGCACTGATCCAGCAGCTTAGCAAGCCACAACCCCAGGTGGCAGCGGAATCGCGGGAAACGGATCGGACAAAAGCTGACAGAAGCTCGCGGCAAGTGTTCAAATAGGCCTCGACACTTGTGCCCTCTTCGCGTAGACGTTGACACGACGAAAGGTCTCAAAACAGCGACCGTCCGGCTGCTTTACATCTTCGATCATTCTTCTGACAACAAACTCACGGAAATTGCTCTTCTGTATATCCGGGACGCAGGCGAGGAAAGGGACGAGGCTCGGCTGATCGATCCATCGGACCATCGTCTCGGTATCCACAAAGAATCTGTCCGCATTCTCGCCCCACACGCTGACATCGCTCAGTACTGTTGATTTCACTAATGTTGCATACGCGTCAACCGTAGGCATGTACCAAGGCCACTGGAAATCCGCAAAATATACCGAAAATGAGTCTTGTGACATCGCCTCACGAATTATTCTGAAAAAGTTAGAACAGTTCCCGTCTCCGGCAAAGTTGAAGCGGATTCGTCCATTGTTCCGGAGCGCTCTGCCCACCCTCTGGTAGAGCCCCCAGTGATCCTTTACCCAATGAAGTGTCGCGTTTGAAAATACGCAATCGAACTCTGCAAGGAAATCGAGATCGTTGATATCCATCAACACAAACCGCAGGTTTCCTCGGGCCTTCGGTTTGGCGGTCTCAAGCATTCCTCGCGAGGCATCGACACCCACTACTTGTCCTGTGGGGAGAAGGTCTGCGATTTGGACGGTAAGCGTCCCATCGCCGCAACCGAGGTCCAGGACACGCTCATGACCTTGCAGTTCCAGTTCTTCGATGAGCCTTGCGCCCCATTCTTTCTGATGGGTTGATGCTTGTGCGTATTTCTTTCCATCAAACTCGTGTGTCATGCCTTTCACCGTACGAGCGCGTTAGGGCGGCGTCAGACGATGCCTACTCACACAAAAAGTGTACGCGAATTAATTCTACAAGGGCATCATTTTTGGCGAAGTCTGTTTCTATACAGACTAGAGTCTTTGGTCACATGAGGGAGAAGGTGATATCGTCGCCTGCGAGGAGATCCGGCTTTGGAGCTCCCTGAAACTCCCTTGTCGTGGGGCTGGTTCGATGACATAATACGTATGCAAGAAACGTTAAGGGCTGCTTTGGACTTCCTCGACGAAAACATGGCGCGAATCCTGCTCCACTCCCGGCGCATCATGGCGGCAGGAGTTCTCCTCCTCCTGGTAGGAGTCGTCGCACTCTCCACTGCCACCCGCAGACCCTGCCTCCAGGTGAGCACCGGCCCGTGGCACACTTGGAAGGCTGGTCACATGACCAAGGCGGAGGGTCATGAAGCCTGCAAGCTGCGCGCAAACGCGGCGGCCCTTACGTTCCAGGCTGCTCCGCAAGAGTCCCCGGCACCAGCCCCATCGATCCATCTCCCCCACGAAGAAACAATACCTCCCGCTCTTCCTCTCATCGCTCAAATTCGCCACTTCCGAGCTCCACCTACCCTCGCCTAATCGGCTAACTTCGTATCCTTTTCAATTCTTGCGCTCGTCCGGCTCAGCCCGTCGCTGGCAAGCGCTGTCTCAACCTTCGGAGGCCCTATGCGCTTACCGGCTCCGGGATATCACCAGGAGAGGGAGGCGAAGACCTGCTCGACCTCGCGCGCTCTCACAATGACGAAGTGGAAAGTGTTCACTCGGTTCTTTGTCTGCTCAGATTGCGGACGAGAGGTCGGGCGTCGGCCGGAGAAGGTGAACTCTCGATGGAGGTGAACGTGTTAGAGAACAATCCGCAAACCATTCCTAACAATGACGAATTCGACTGTGTGGAGGTGAGGTATGGGAAGTCCAAGTGCGGATGACCCAAAGACCCAGCGCCGCTGGGGATTGTGGAAAGGGAAGTTACTAGTGGTCGACGAAGACGTGGAAGACTTGCAGCACTATTCCGCTATACTCAACCAGCTTGGTTATGAGGTCCGGACCTTCGCTTCCTACGGTGAGGCTGTGGCTTGTTTGGGGCAGGAGGTCTTCGATTTGGTCGTGGTGACTCAGGGGACCTCCAGATTTGAAGGTCGCAGCGTGTTAGCGCGTGCGATAGAGAACGACCGTTGCACCCCCGTTCTTGTGCTTACACACTGTGTGGACATTCCATGTTATTTGGAGGCGATACAACTGGGAGCCCGCGATTACATGCTGAAACCCTTGCCGCCCTCGGAGATTGGGGAGTTGGTGGCAAAGCACCTTCCGTCTCGTTCAGGATCAGCCTAGATCAGAGCCGGGCACCCATAGTGCGTCTGGAGATGTATCGGTAGCCTGTTGAGGGGCAACCGCTGAGGGGGTAGACCTATGCAGAGTTCATTGACCACCGAGCAGATCCAACAACTCAAAACCTTCGAGACGTGTCTTGTTGCTGACGCCATCGAGAGCTTCGGCGTCCGTTTGCGCAATGAAGGATTCGCCATGGCAGGATTTCGCTGCCTCTTCAAGAGCCTGCCTCCCATGGTGGGATACGCGGCCACTTGCAAGGTTCGCTCCGCCGATCCCCCCATTGTAGGCAGCCGCTACGAGGAGCGTACCGATTGGTGGGAGCACCTGGGCAGCATTCCGGCTCCGCGCGTCTTGGTGATGCAGGACATTGATGATCCAACCGGCACCGGAGCGTTTTTTGGCAAGGTTCACGTCAATATTCTGATGGCCCTGGGTTGCGTGGGAGCGATCACCAATGGCACCGCACGGGAATTGCCCGGAATCGAGGCGAGCGGGTTTCAGGTCTTCGCGGGACGCCTCGCCATCTCGCGCGCCTATATCCACGTGGTTGAATATGGCGGGCCGGTGGAGGTGGGTAACCTGACGATTCGACCCGGCGACTTGATCCATGGGGACCGCCATGGCGTCCTGACCGTTCCGCCGGAATTGGCCGTGGCACTGCCTGCCGTGGCTTGCGTAATTCGGGAAAAGAAACAGCAGTTGATCGAACTCTCCAAGAAACCCGGAGCCACCCATGAGGAGTTCAGCCGGGGGCTTAAGGATTTACTCGACTATCACCCATATTCCCTTCGTGATGGAGCAAAACCGTGGAAATGATGAACAAGCGAACACTCAAACAGGCCGTAGGGACGCGAGGGAAACACCGAGGACACGGAGGTCTCGATTGGAGTTGTAGCCGCTGGGCCACATTCGGCTTGCTGTGCATCTCGCTCCTGCTCCTTCCGTCTTGCGGGAAGGTGCGAGCCACGGGCGATGCCACGGCGGCCGTAACCGTGGGGGTGACGAAAGTAGCCCGGAAATCTCTCGAGCGGAACATTACACTTTCCTCGGAGCTCGTCCCCTTTCAGGAAATCGACGTGTACGCGAAAGAGTCAGGTTTCGTGAAGAAGTTGTACGTGGACTATGGCAGCCACGTGCATGCCGGTCAATTAATGGCCACCCTGGAAATTCCGGAGCTCGAGGCGCAGATGCAGGAGGATCAGGCCGCGATCAAGAATGCGACCAACGAAGTTTCCCGCGCCGAGAACCAACTGAAGCGTTATCAGGCGCAGTACAAGGCTCTCCACCTCGAATATACCCGCTTGAATGGGGTCTTCGATAGCCAACCCGGCTTGGTGGCCCAGCAGGAAGTCGATGACGCACAAGGCAAAGACATGGCGGCAGCCTCTCAGGTGGATGCCGGCGAGTCAGCGCTCGATGCCGCGCGGAGCGAGCTCATGGTGAATAATGCCCGACTTGTTCACGACCAGGCGCTGTTCGCTTATGCGAGCATCACTGCGCCGTTCGCCGGTGTGGTGACCCAGCGCTACGCCAACCTGGGAACGTTGATGCAGGCGGGCACGAGTTCCAGCACGCAGGCCATGCCGCTCGTCAAGTTATCCCAGGATGATCTGTATCGCTTGGTGATCCCGGTTCCCGAGTCCTCGGTGCGCTACATTCGGACCGGCGAATCCGTCGACGTCCGTGTGCCGGCTCTGAACCGGTCTTTTCCCGGCAAAGTGGCCCGCTTCTCCCTGGACGTCCAGGAAGGCACGCGTACCATGCACACCGAGGTGGACGTTCCCAACTCCGACCGGCTTTTGATGCCGGGAATGTATGCAGAGACCACCCTGACCCTGGAAGCGAAAGAGAATGTTCTGGCCGTGCCTTTGGAGGCGGTGACCCGGCAGGGCGACCAAATTACCGCCTATGTGGTGAGCGGCGCAAACAAGGTGGAGGTTCGGGTGGTAACGGTGGGCCTCGAAACCTCCACCGACGCGGAAGTGGTGTCGGGCCTGGCGGAAGGGGATGCGGTAATCGTCAGCGACCGCAGCGGCCTTAAACCGGGCGAAGAAGTGATTCCTAAAGTCGTCCAGATGGAGCAATTCAAGGAAACAGGTCAGCAATAGCCATCGATTCGGGGAAGGTTACTCATCTGCCCTGCGCCGGTGTGCGCCCGCTAGCGGGGATTAAAGGGGGAGGAATATGCCGGGATTTTCCATCCGTAATCCGTACTTCGTCGTCGTCTGTTGTCTGGTGCTGCTGCTCCTGGGTGTGACCAGCCTGGTGCGCATGCCCGTCGACCTTTTTCCGACCATTAATCTGCCGGAAGTGGTGGTGGCGACGTTTTACTCCGGCATGCCTCCCCAGGACATCGAAATCGACATCACCAACCCGCTTGAACGCTTCTTCACCCTGGCCAGCGGCATTGATCACATGGAGTCGCGTTCGATGCTGGGAGTCAGCATTATCAAAATCTATTTTCAGCCGGGGACGAACGCTGACGCGGATGTGACGGAACTCTCAAACCTCGCGCTGGCCGATCTGAAGCGCTTGCCGCCCGGCACCCTGCCGCCTGTAGTGCTGAAGTTTGACGCCTCCAGCCTGCCCGTTTGCCTGGTGACGGTGCAAGGGCCGGGGCTCAACGAAACGCAACTTCACGACTATGCCCAGTTTGCCATCCGTAACCAGATTGCCGTAGTGCAAGGGGCGGAGATCCCGCCACCGTTTGGCGGGAAGTACCGCCAAGCCATGGTGTACGTGGATCCCTACAAGCTCTTTTCGCGGCAGATGACTCCCATGGACGTGGTGGACGCGGTAAACCAATCGAACCTGATCCTGCCCGCCGGGGATGTGAAGATGGGCCCCACCGATTACTACGTTTATTCCAATAGCCTGGTGGACCAGGTAAAGGACTTGAACAGCATCCCCATCAAGACGGTGGGGACCTCGTGGGTTACGGTGGGAGACGTGGGAAAAGCTGAAGACGCCAATCAAATTCAGTACAACGTGGTGCGCGTGGACGGCCAGCGATCGAGTTACATTCCCATCATGAAGCAAGGGGGCGATACCAACACCATTGCGGTAGTCGACGGGGTGCGGGCCTTGATCGGCCACCTGTTTGACATCCCCAAACAGATGACGGCCAGCCTGGTGTTCGATCAATCGGTGTATGTCAAGGAAGCGATCCACACCGTGCTGCACGAAGGCCTGCTCGGACTGCTTCTCACCAGCATCATGATCTTGCTCTTCCTCGGCAGCTTTCGCGCCACCTCCGCGGTTCTGCTTTCCATTCCCATTTCCGCCCTGACCATGTTTGTGGCGTTGAATCTGTTGGGTGGCACGGTGAACACCATGATTCTGGGAGGTCTGGCGCTGGCCTTTTCGCGCGTCATCGACAATTCCGTGATTTCGCTCGAAAACATCTATCGCCATTTGGAGACGGGCGCCTTACCCATGGTCGCGGCGGAAGTGGGCGGGGCGGAGGTGAATTTGGCCGTCCTCGCCGCAACCCTGGTGGACGTGGTGGACTTTCTCCCCGTGGTGTTTCTCTATGGCGTGAGCAAATTTCTTTTTTCCGCGCTGGCCATGGCTTTCTGCCTTTCCCTCCTGGCGTCTTTTGTGGTGGCGATGACGGTGATTCCGCTGTTCTGCTCGCGCTTCTTGCAGCAGGTGCACCACGCGCAAGGGCACGAAATGGGTGATGGCGATTACGAAGTTGAGCCGGAAAAATCGGCCTCCCTTTCCTGGTGGGAGAGGTTTAACGCCGGGTTCAACCGGCGCTTCAACAAGCTGCTGGATTTCTACGAGCGCTGGGTGCGGCGAGCCCTGGTGCGGCCGGGGCTTACCGTCGCGCTCCTGGTGGGGCTGTTTTTGGCCAGCCTGGTCATTTACCCCTTTCTGGGCTTGGCCTTCTTCCCGCGCACCGACGCCGGGCAATTCACCATCAATCTCAAGGCGCCCACCGGCACGCGCATTGAGGTAACCGAGCAATACGTGGCCAAGGTGGAGAACCTGATCCGGCAGACTGTTGATCCCAAGGACTTCAAGCTGGTGGTCTCCAACATTGGGGTGAATCCGGATTTCTCCGCCCTGTACACCACCAACGCCGGGGAATACACGGCCACCGTGCAAGTGCAGTTACAGGATGAGCACCGGCGCAGCAGCTTCGATTATATGCGGCAGGTTCAGGATGAGTTGAGCAAGCAGGATCCGGAGATTCGGACATTCTTCAGCAGCGGCTCCATGGTGGACGCGATCTTGAACATGGGCATGCCGGCGCCCATCGATGTGCAGGTGAGCAGTTCGAAATTGCAGCAGAGCTACGGAATCGCGGAGGACTTGGCCAGGCAGATTCGTGGGTTGCCGGGCGTCGGTCAAGTCTACATTCCGCAGGACATGAACTATCCCGCGCTGCGGTTGGATGTTGACCGGGTGCATGCCGGGGAGCTGGGGCTAAGCCAGAAGGACGTGGTGGACAATGTCATCACGGCGCTGAATTCGAACCTCATGATTGCCCCCAACTATTGGGTGGACCGGCAAACGGGAAATGACTACTTCCTGACCGTGCAATACTTCGAGAAAGGCTCATCGGCGATTCACAATCCCACGGACCTGAAGAACATTCCCTTGCGAGCGCCCAACCTGAAAGAGCCCACCACGCTTGATAGCGTCGTGAAGCTCACCAGCCTTCAGTCGCCCACCGAAGTGGACCATTACCAGATTCAGAGGGTCTCGGATGTGTATGTAACCCCCACGGTAAATTTGTTCTAACTAAGGGGGAGCGGAACAGAATGGCGATTGATTTTGGGAGTTGGGAGGCTGCCCGACATGCACGAGGAGGATTTCGGGCGTCGGTTGACAGGCGGGCCTG
>Ga0116111_1000606_pt1 | contig 28439 bp, 32 predicted proteins | sample June2015DPH_8_10_FD_89720 | JGI IMG/M metagenome (GOLD analysis project Ga0116111, IMG submission 89720) | Peatland microbial communities from SPRUCE experiment site at the Marcell Experimental Forest, Minnesota, USA - June2015DPH_8_100 | ecosystem: Environmental > Terrestrial > Soil > Wetlands... | reverse complement strand
TGCTCACCAATGTGAAGCGCGGGATCGCCGACGTCGTTACCGCTAAGAAGCGACTTGAACTTCAGAAAGCCAAACTTGAATCAAACATCGAAGATCTTAACAATCAGGCGCGGGAAGCGGTAAGCCTTGGTCGCGACGATCTTGCTCGCCTCGCGCTCGAGCGGAAAAAAGATTCCATGACGCAGATCGAGTCGCTCACCGCACAGATTGCCGATCTTGAAAATGAGCAGGCAAAGCTCGTAAACACGGAAACGCGGCTCTCTGCTAAAGTCGAAGCGTTTAGAACAAAGAAGGAGACCATCAAAGCGCAGTACTCCGCGGCAGAAGCGCAGGTCAAGATCACGGAATCCGTTACGGGAATCTCTGAGGAAATGGCCGACGTCGGGATGTCAGTTCAGCGTGCTCAGGATAAGACGGAGACGATGAAAGCGCGATCACAGGCACTCGACGAGCTTATTGACGCCGGTACGCTCCAGGATATGACGAGCGACCAGACAAAGGTCGAGGAGGAACTGAGCAAGATCAAGTCAAGTGATGAGGTCGATCAAGAGCTCAAGATCTTAAAGCAACAGGTTCCCGTTAAGAAGAAGGCGACAACGGAGGAGGCACAGGAGGCACAGCAATGATCGTGCGCATCCTCGGTGACAACCAGTACGTGCTCGATAGCAAATATCTCGATAAGCTGAACGAGCTCGACACCTGCATGGTCGATCACCTCAGCCAGGAGCAACTCGACGACTTCAACAGTTGCTTACACGAGATGATACATATCATCCGCGAGAAGGGCACGCCTCTCGATCCTGCTGAAATACGTGCCTCAGATCTGATCGTTCCCTCACCTGACATGACGCCGGACGAAGCGCGAAAGCTATTCACAAAAGAAGGGATCACTCCAGAGTGACCCCGGCTAAAGCGGCACGTCCCACAGCGGGTACCAGCGTTCCAGCTCTTGCTCTATCGGGAGCTCTGATTGCATAACAGACCGAAGCCGGAACTCATACGCGTAGTCGCGCTTATGCTGCTTCGCGTCAGCAGGCACAAATGGATAAAAATCGCCGCGCTTATAGTTATAGATCCAAAAAATGCTTTTTTCATTTCTGAATGGGAATACCGCGCACAAGATCTGCTCACCGTATCCGCCATCGATAAGCGTCGAGCTCACGGCGTGGAGGTCTGAGACGACGTTCTCAAATTGTGTGTCGGATACAATTACCCAAGCGTAGCCAAACTCGTCCTGCTTGATCTCAAAAGCGGTTTCGCTGATTTTCAGCAGCTCCTCAATCTCCTTCTCACACTTCGAAAAACCGCCCGATTCAATGGGCTTAAAACAGATGCCGGCCTTTCCCGTTGGTTGTAAGCTAAACTGAGTGCTCAGTGTAATGTAGGCAGTCGCCATTGCAAAGAGACTTTCGACTTTGGGTGCTATGCCTTTCGTCCTTCCGAGCAGTGCGTCCAGAAACCCCATGGCATTTCAACCGTTAGCGTGAGACGTGAAAGGAATAGTCGTGCTGTGTGAGCCAATCCAGCGCTGCGCGCGTGACTGTTGACGTTTCATCTGCGGTACCTCCAGTGCGCTAGTCACTGAGTATAGTGGAACCTTCGGGGGTGAAACGGATGCTGCTTAAATCGGCAATAATCTGCCCTGGTGTCGTTAAGCGATCATCGTAGGTCACGGTGACGGTGAAAAAATCAGCGATCACCTTGACGTTGATGATTCCTTTTCGCCGCGCAAGGAACTTGTCGAGCTCGGCTGCATCCGAAGCTTCCCGCAGCTCGTGCAAGCGAATTTTTACCCTCTTTACGTGTTTCTCGTCAGCATTCATCAATCCGTTTCGTATGTTGCTCCATCAGTAGATAAAAATGCCCCATCCTTTGTGCGTGAAGTGACCGACCCAAGCGCGCGGCCACGTCCCAGATCCTGCACTCATAATGCGAGGCTGCCATTAAGCTGCTTGTACAGCCCCCGTGGAGGTCGAGCAGCGGTAGTGGTGCTCCTAGGGTTTGTACCACCACGTGAAACGGAATAGCGCCATCTGTAATGGCACAGCAATGACCTGCAGTTGAATCGCACAGTGCTGCTTGGATCAAACGAGGTACTTCAGAAGCGCCAGACGTGTATGGTAACGCTCCTAGACGAGGACCACCGACGCTGCACTGTTGATGCCTCTGACGTACACATCTTCTTCTACGCTCTTTTGGACGACCTTTTTTGGCGACTTCACTAAAGCATTTGCAAGAAACGGTCGCCTGCACTATGAACAGACGGAGAATGCGACCGACAAGAAGGGAAAAGAGTCGAACTAATTGACGAGAGATCCTTGTGGTCGGTTTAGTAAGAAGGAACTCCATACCGCAAGCAGCACAAACGCCGCGAGTATGAGTAATGGAAGCAAGTAGATAACAACGGTGATCGCCACAAGCGAGATCACGATAACAGAGAATATTGCAAGAAGATCTGACATTATGCCAACGACGTAGCGGACCAACCGTTGTACACGGTACTTATCCCTTTAGCACCTTTTCTTGTTCTCGAGTCAGAATATATTGAGAGTGCTTGTGAGGGAGAGCGCTGAGTCGCAGAGATCTGCCTCCGGATAGGGCGCCAACGGAATCATCGCCCCCAGCACAGTTCACACCCCCAGTGTAGCATCCACAACGCTCGTCTTTGCATCCTTCGCATTCCGCTGTTTCAGCACCACGCTGCTTGTGAACGGGACTCCCCGTTTCTGTGTCGCGCATGAGTTACCTGATATGAGAGTGCCGTGGACAGACCCGCTAGAGATGGGGATTGCTCTCGATATTACCGGGGCGGTTCCCCTGCTTTACCTTATTCTCGAGAAGGAATAGAGTCTCCTTTCGCGCCTCATTGGAGATCCTGGCAAGTACTTACGCGTGTCCCTGCCCGTGAGATTGTTTCTTGGCGACCTCTTTCCTGCTCTGAGTCTTAGCTCAGGGAAACAGCTCGTGTCGAACACACAAAACCAGCTAGAATAGTGTGCCAAGTATAGAGACTGTGTATTCTCTATGCAGTGACTACATTTGACATGACGCAAACATAGATGTGGTCGTGTGTAAAGAAACAGCTCGGACAAGGTCTGGAGAACGGAAGCACGTTTACACCGCTGTGCTCTGCCGTTCTCCCTCAATCAAGACCGAGCGTACGTTTTTTAAAGCAACATCAACCTCCTTTCGTCTCCCTGTGGTGAGCGCTGTTGATATATTGACTTCTCGGTCTTCGTGCCGCTGACCATTTTTCATCGCGCTCACCACCGACAAACCGTTTTTCGATGCCGCTTTTCTGCCTTCGCACACCATTCTGCGTGTCAATGCGGTATTAACTCAGGAGAAGAAGTGCGACTTACGGAGCATAGAGGAAATGTATATCGGCGGTTTGACGCAAGCCTCGCTCATGGAAGTGATGCGCGGTAAATTCAGACCAGGTAGTAAAAGAAGTGGTGAATTGCATTACCACCTGTAGCGGAATGCGCGAAAAGGCGTTTAAGGGTGAAGAGCGAGGCGTGTGTCTCTTGTCTTGAACGCGCTCTCGAAGATATTAGCTTCGCCCTCTGCCGCGACGATCCCTAGTTCCTTTTAACCACCTTTTTCTGTTGATTAACTCTTTGCAACGAATAGCAACGATGATGAAGACCCTTAGACCGCGCTGTTCAGTCTGTGGTGATTATGTCCGTACCAATGCGTGGGTGCTCAGTCATCCAGAGCTGTACTGCATCCAGTGCGCACGAGTGACTATACTCGTCAAAAGCAGCTCGAATTCGTGACCATTTTGATGCCCGCACCAACGGTCGGGTTTCAGGAACCGTATTTTTTAGTGGTAGAAAAAGATGCAAAGAAGAACGGCCCAAGCGAATTGACAGGGCGAAGAATTTGCTGCAATCCGACGCGCTTCTGCCATCCTCATGATAAAAAAATGAGTGCGTTGCGCGAAAAAAGCGCATTGCTCTGCCGCTCAATAGTAGTAGCGGTCTTGTTGTTTTCGTCTCTTGTGCGTGACGATGTAGTCCTTGTCAAAGCCATCCTCAGCGAGCTGTTCAATACCCCAGCTTTCGCTGGTAGCCTCTTGCTCAGCGTCCTCAACGACGTACTTCTCAAGGATGAAATCCCACTTGTACGATTCGTTCGGCAGGACAAACCATTTGAGGGGTTTCTCCAGTTTCTCTTTCGCTTGCATCTTTCTCTCTCACCTCCATAGTCAATAGAGGAGAGAGACCAACGTCAACGCATCCCTCATACTCTATATAGACCTCCGGAGCAGCGTCTTGCGCGCCAAGTTTTTCCGTGCAGCGTATCACGTAGGAATGCCGGTATGCGACGTCTTCGCTCACGTAGCCAGCCCCCTCTAAACTCTCCTTATGACGCGCATATGCGTTGGCTCATAGAATGAGGGCTAGTCACAACTCGGCTGTGACTGTGCGTCCATGGATGCGGGCCTGCCTCGGTCGGCAAAAAAAGCTTTCGATCCGCCATCTCTACTGGGGCAAAAAAAGGCTTGGATGCGCGATCCAGCCGTTTTTCACCCACAGTGTCCGTCACTGAGCCCTCCGTGATAATGTGCAGCTTTGTGCAGTCCTCACGATAGGGTGCAAACGTAAGCACAGCGGGCCCTCCCTGGTAGGTTGCGAAGAGCTCAGTAAGCAGCTGGTCATCCCGTAGCATCTGAACCACGGCATAGTCGAGGGATTACATTTGTTACTTCTTAGCGCCTCTGTGTCCGCCTTTATGGCCGCCTGTATGCCCACCTTTGTGTCCGCCTTTCTTTCCACCTACGTTGTAGCTTCCGCGCGGGGGTGTGGGTAAACTCCTTTTGGCATCTTAATAGACCTCCCTTTAATTTTTGTCTAGTCTTTCCCCGCTAATATTGCAGGGCGTAAGTCGGGCTCTGCCGCCATCTTGCTTGCCCCCTCTTCCACGTAGCTTGCATAGGAGCCCTTGTCATCCTTGACGGGAGGATCAAAGACGATGTCAAACTCTGCGCTTGCCGTGCCGCTCGCCTTTTCCACGTGTCCTGAGTCTCTTAGGGCTTGGATGTCCACGGGCGCGTTTGACTTGGCAGCCGCACAGATTCTCTCAGCGTCGCCCACGCAATACTGATCACACAAAAGCGTAATTCTTCTTGCCGAGTTCTGCAAGCTGTCAGATTTACCGCTGTCATTAATGGAAACGGTGCGATGGGTATTGTGAGCGCTACTCTGCATTTGAACCTAGGCAGTTCGCATAGGCGAGCCTAATCAGAAAGGAGAGTCTATACTTTCAGGAGAATATATTGAAACGAAAAACAGTCTCCTTACTATTTGAGGTGAAAGCAATGTCGCATTACGGATACATAGAGCCCGATTTGGATGATAAGGAGATAGAAGCCGCGAATAAAAAGTATGAAAGCCTTACAAAACAGGTTGTTGATATTATCTATAAAATAATGGAGGACGAGAAAGGAGATAACAGAAGAAGAATTATCGACTTCCATAGTCCTACGTACAAATTGTCTGCCTATAAATTATCTCGACGACGCGATGAAACGCATATGCAAGATGCATGAATTATCTCGACGGCGCGATGAAACGCATATGCAGATGGTGTAGCTTTAGAACGGCAGGCCTGTATCTACGACTTGCCCAGTGCTCGTGTGCAGGATTTGAGCAGTTGCCCATACAAGCGAGCGCATTACCGTGATACTTCGCGTCAAATTCGCTAAGTGAATGAGTTTTCAACAACGTCATAAGCCGCCGGTAGATGCATTTCGCATGCACCCCATCAGCGAGACCCACGTTTATCTGTCCGCGGAACGATCACCTCAGCTTCCACAAGGACGGGAGACAGAATTACAGCTCTAATAGTGGGGGCTAGACGTTAACGCTGTGGGGCATGTCCCATTATGTTCAGACCCGTTCTTTTTCTATGCCTCTTGCGCTCTCAACGTCTCAGCCTGTAGAGTGTCGTGCTTGCGACCGGGATGCTCATCGTCTCTTTCGTAGCGTTAGAGCACCCAGAGCTGCATTAGTCTGCACGCGCGAGCATCCAGACTTTCGGCGCAGCTGCTCCAAAAAACAGAGGGCTGACCTTTTGGCCTTTCAAATAGGTATTTACCGTTCCACAGAAACCTACCACTGATGAGAGAGACAGAAGCCATCCTTTTTGACGCCTACGGCACCGTGATCGACGTCGGCACATATCACCGCGACATCACTCAATATGTGGTGACGCGATCCAAAGCGCTGTTTGGCATCGTTACATCAGTTGATGAGTTCAATACGTACTGGAATGCAGAGTTTGAGCGCGCCTTTCGCGATGTGATTGCGTACTGTGGCGAGTTCAAAAACATGCGCGACCTTTACGGCATTAGCACAAAAAACGTCTTTCAGCGTTACGGGATAGATCTGCCTGACGTGCTAGTCGAAAAGCTGAATGGCGTCTACAAAAGCATGCTCGACGACGCGGTTACCATTCTTCCGAACGTCAAAAAGACGCTCGAAAAACTCCACGCAAGCGGATATCACCTCGGAATGGTTTCAAATGGTGACACTGAGGAGCTTTCGACTCACCTCGACGGAGCCGCCGACCTATTTGAAACAGTCGTCACCTCAGAGGAGTTCGGGGTATACAAACCACATCGGCGGATCTTCGACGAGACGCTCCAAAAGATGGGTGTAGAAAACGAAACGGCCGCCTACGTCGGGGATACGATCACCTCTGATGTTTCCGGCGCAAAAAACGCAGGACTCACCGCGATATGGTATAATAAAAAGCAGCGCAAGCCAAAGCCTGGAATACGCCCGGATTTTGAGATCCGCGATATGGCCGAAATTCTTGAAATCGTCGAACTCAGGGATGGCAGCACTAGCTGCTAAAGCTTGCACGCCGTTAGGCAGTTTGCCCCGCGAGTTGCGCCTCCATCTGCCGCAGTCGCTCGATCCGCTTTTCAATGGGCGGATGAGTCGATATGATGTTTAGGACAGAGCCTCTCGATATTGCCGGTATGATGAAGAACTGGCTTATACCCTCAACTTTGCGGATATCCTCCGTTGGAACGCGTTCGATGTAGCCACTGATCTTGAGCAGCGCACTAGCAAGATTTGCCGGGTGTGCTGTGATGATGGCAGAGCCGCGATCGGCCGCGTACTCGCGGTAGCGCGAGAGCGCCCGTGTGATGAGGAAACTAATGATCCATATCGCCGCGAGCGCGATGAAGAAAAGAAAGATATTGTTATCCCTCCGGTTGCCACCTACGCCCATGAAGAACCAGAAGCGCATGAGGAAACCCGCAATCGTCGTGACGAAGCTCGCGATAGTCATAACGAGCATATCCCTGTTCTTGACGTGTGACAACTCGTGCGCAAGCACAGCCTCCACTTCCGGCTCCTCCAGTCGTTGGAGGAGTGAACTCGTGACGGCTACCACTGCGTGGTTCTGATTGCGCCCGGTCGCAAAAGCGTTCGGAACAGCACTGGTTGCTATGGCCACCTTCGGCTTTGGAAGGTCCGCCATGGCGCACAGGCGTTCGATCGCACTGTGGAGCTCCGGGGCTTCGTCCTCACTGACGATGTGCGCTCCGCTCGCGGCGAGCACAACTCGATCAGAGAAATAGTATTGCGCCCCCAGAAACAGTGCCACAAAAACGACTATGACCGCGATGTTTTGCACGTAGAGCAAGATGATGCCAATAAACGCGACGTACACGAGCCCAAGCAAAATCATGGTCAGCACCATGCGGGCTGAAAGCCCGAGGTCACTGCCCCACTTACCTTTCATATGTTGTAATCACCTGATTGTCCCTTTATTCATAGCCAATTTATACGCTTAAGCTCATAAAGATACCGCCGCTTTGCTCGTTGCCCACTGCTTTTGAGCGTCAAGGGGCGTCGCGCCGTGCGGTGGGCAAGAGTATATAATGGGGCAACCGCGTTAGCTAGAAACGGAATACGATGCCTACAGGTAACGAAAACGATAAGTCGCTCGAAACCATCGACTGGGATGAGTTCCATCCCACAACCCCGTATGACGTTTATGTGCCTCGCACGCCACCGCGGAAGAAATGGTCAATCGTGTTGGGGTTATTGCTCTATCTCGTAGGTCAGTTAGGCGTGAGCTATATTTCTCTCCGCGAATTCCCCAACACAGCTTCAGGAACTATCACCGCAGCGACTTATTGGTTGCTGATCGTCGCGAACGTCGTTTCCGTTGCGCTGATCGTAGCACTTGTTCTCAGTTTCTACAAAGAGAAGCTCTCTTCGCTCGGATTGACGACGAAGAAATTGCCGGAAGCGCTTCTTTACGGGGTAGTGGGATTCATTGTTGCGTTTATCGTTGCAAGTATCGTCGGCTATCCGATCGAACAATACTTCGGCGTCGACCTAACGCAGCAGGCATTGTCACATTCAGCGACCGTATCAGGGCTGTTGCCACTCGTTCTCTTGTCAGGGGTCATTATCGCCCCTATAGCAGAAGAAATCGTGTTTCGAGGGTACTTCTACAAAGCGTTTAGAGACCGGTTTAAGCCTTGGTATGCTATCGTAATGAGCGCTGCCCTCTTTTCGGCTATCCATTTAGAGCCGCTCGCCGCCGTTCAGCTGTTCGTGATCGGCGTCGTACTCGCGTACGTGTACGAGAAGACCGACAATTTGATGGCCCCAATCGCCTTGCACATGCTCAATAACGCGGTTGCTTTCCTCGTGGTTGCTTTGATCTTCGTGCGCTAGACTTTTATATCACCGAACGAGCTTCGCAATGAAATCACCCGTGCGAGCACCCACCGATTCTGCAACAGGAACACACTTCACGCGCATCAAGTACGCGACGGGTTTGAAGGAATATTCTGACAACATTTCGTAATTAGCCATCCCCTTGGCGATAATAAGCGAAGCGCGAGGCAAAATGTCCCTTAACTCAGCCGAGATCTCGTCGAGTTTTATGCCAATCGCATTTGAACCCGTCGTAATAACCCGATCGGCCACCTTGTCGAGCCCGGACTCCCAGACGTCTTCGATCGTGGCATCTGTGAGGATGGGTCCCCCGCGAACGACGAGAGTCACGCGTGCCCCGAGCTTGCGCATTTGCTCTATGAGCAATCCGTCGTAAACGATCTCTCCTACGTTATCGGCCACGTAAACGACGTCATTGAGGAGCGGTTTCATCGCGTCAGTATCATCGATGTCCAGCCCGTGCCGGTAGATTGTGGCGACCTCCTTTTCAAAATCATCCGTTGCCACTTCAAAACCGAGCACGCCAAAATCGAAGGTGTTTCCAATAATTGCCGCGATGACAGCGCTGCGAAAGGGATCACTGCTCGTTTGGATGAGTGATTGCACGGTGGGCAAGAGTTTTACTGCGGTCTCGTTGGCGAGTCGTTTCACGTGTCGGTAGGGATCGTCATCGCCAAGTATGCGGTACACCGCCCTGTGCACCTCAGTCGAAAGAAGCGCTATAGGCCCTTCGAAGCCCATCCGACACATCGTTTTGACTGCAGCTTCTTCCGCTTTGAGCTGCGTCGCAAAGTCAGTGCTTGACAGCTTCGCCTCGTACAATACCCGCGATGTTAGGCACGGGATGCATTCGGGGAACACCTGCATACATATCAACCTGGGAGCGCCGCTGCGCAGAAGAGTAGAAGCGCTTATTGGCTATAAAAGCTCACGTGACAAAGCGTGAAAGTCGGCGAACTTGGTGAGCGGGCGCTTGTGAAGCAGTTAGCTGAGCTCATAGACTGCACGACAGTGCTCTGTCCAGGAGCGGACGATTGTTCGGCAATCGCGTTCGATGACCACTATTTGGTCGTCACGACCGATATGTTGCACAAAAAAACGCACTTCCCGCGCGAGATGAGTGGGTATCAGATCGGGTGGATGGCCACCGCCGCAACCTTGAGCGATATCGCCGCGATGGGTGCAGACCCCCTTGGCGTGACGATGGCCGTGGGCATTCCGCGCGAAGCTGAGGTCGCATTTGTGCTTGACGTCGTGCGTGGCTGCAACGCGTGCTGCACGCAAAATGGGACCACGCTTATCGGCGGTGACACAGATGAGCACGATGAACTTACGCTCGTGGGCACCGCCATAGGCCGCGTGCAGCAGGACAAGATGTTGACGCGGGCCGGGGCGAAACCCGGGAACGCTGTTTGCGTGACTGGCGAACTAGGCCTCGCTGCCGCAGGCGTGCGGATGTTGCTCGACAGCAGATACGCAGACCACCCCTTACGCGGATGTGCGCTTAAAAAATTGTTCGAGCCCCAGCCGAGAATTGCCTACGGCCAAGCGCTTGCCGCGTCTGGTGCGGTGACCGCTCTCATCGACACGAGCGACGGGCTCAGTCTTTCCTTGTATGAGCTGTCAAGGGCAAGTAATTGCGGCTTTTGCCTACTGGCAGCTGATCTACCGGTGAGTGACGCCGCAAAATCGGTGAGCCGCGACCGGTCTGACGAGTTGACCCTCGCAATATACCGAGGCGGTGATTATGAGCTCTTGTTTACAGCGAAACGCGAGCGATTAGAGGCCATCCCGATTCCTTACACCATAATCGGCTCAGTTATCGAGGCGGGAATGCAGTTAGACCTGAACGGGGTCGTGCAGGAGCTCGAGGCCGAGGGATACGAGCACCTAGCCGCTTCTGGGCCGAAGGCGTAGCGCGTCATTTGGCTATTTCAAACGCGAGGGATTGCCGAAGACCTCGGAGGATATGCCGAGACCCGTACAGTTGTTGTACAAGATTGATGAAAGCAGCCCGATGACGGTGCCATCCTGCACGATCGGCGCGCCGCTATCTCCTGGCAGCGGCATGTCCGCGCACGGAAATGCAAACCGGTTGAGGTTTCGCCCGGTGTCGACAACTCGGCAGTCGATGTGCCGATCATACGTGATGAGCTCGGCCGGCCCGAAACGGGCAAGCCCTATGACAGAGAGCGTCGCGTGCTCAGGAGGGACATCGATTAGCGCTAGATCGTAGTCATTAAGCAGCTGAACGACGGTGCTGTCGTGCCCGTCCACGACAACTTTCGTGCCGACCGCGCCGTTGCCGTAGCGAATAACGTGACCTGCAGTTAGCGCACACACGCACTTATTATACGGGATAACCGCGCCAACCGTCCCACGGATCTCCTTGCTTTTCACCAAGCATCCTTCTGTGATCACGGCTTAGCGTCACCCCGCAACCGCTTGAGGAGTGCATCGGCGCCGGCAAAGCCGACGGTTTTTTCGCTCCCGTGCATGATGTCGAGATGATCGGCACCGAGACACGATGCGATTGGGCGTTCGAGCATGCCGCCCACGATGAGGTCAATGCGCTGCGCTTTGCATCGTTCCAGGATGGTCTCGTGCTCGGGTGCGATGAGTACCTCGCAGCGTTCACTGACGAGCCCACTCAACCGCGCTGCGGTATTGACGTCAAAGTCGGATACGATCAGCGCTGGTTCGATACCGCACTCCTTTAGGAAGTTTGTAACGGCGATTGCGCGCGTCGGACCGCCGATCACCGCGACCCGTCTCCCGACCACGGGAGGAACTGCGACCTGGGCTGGACACAAGGCGTCCAGATCCACTGAAGTGCCAAGCGCGCTGGCTACGTGGGCGAGAAACTGCCTCGTTGCCTCATGCCCTATAGGGAGTTCTTCGATGATGTACGGCATATCGAATTGCTTCTCCAACTGCTCTGCAGCATCCTTGCCTGTGGCCTCGCAGACGACGACGTTCAATCTCGCTGAGGCGATATGCTCGATCTGGCGCACCGTGGCACCCGCAGTGAGGACCGCGTTAACGCGGACGCCGATGAGCGCCAAGGCACGCTTAAGCTCTTTAAGATCAGGGCCAGCCCTCAGCAGGCCTATCAGGTTCACCGACAGCTTATCACGCGTCCGCGGCGGCTCAGCGAGCACTTCAACGAGTCGCCTGAGCGTCTCGCTGTAACCTGATCGGTAATCACCTTCAAAGCCTCCTGAATCAATTCCCAGTACCTTTGCATTCGTCTGGACTTCTTTTACGACGCTTTCAACGTCTTCGCCGATAATACTGGAAGCGCAGCACGACAGCGCGGCGATGAGCGCTGGGTTAAACTCGTGATCTAATTCGGCAATCGCGCTTTTTAGTTTCTCCGCGGCGCCAAAAATGACGTCTTTTTCATCCATGCAGGTCGAATAGACGTTGGATGTTTTGTCGCCCCGCATCCCGAGTATGTAGTTAATGTGATAAACACAGCCCTTCGGGCCGTGAACGAGAATGATGCTGTCTTTGATGTTGCCGATGGCCTTTATTGTGCCAAACAGCCGGCACGTGGCGCGTGGAATCCTAGCTGCACTCTTGAGCAAACCCGCTCCTCGAAATGTGTCCTTAGTACGACTGTATCAGACTCGTCGTATATATACAGGACTTCGGAGTGTCTGACTATTGGCGTCAGGGCACATTAGGAGCTTTGCTAGCCCGTTCGCAGCAGTGCGTGGATTAGATTAAATGGCGCGCTACGCAATCATTAATGCTCGTCGAATTTGAGTTCTTTAAACCTAAGCGCGGAACAGTGAAGCGCATTCTTTCAAAAAATCACTTCAAGTCGAAAAAACGGATTGAGGGCTTATGAAACGCCTCGGTTGGCGTTTTACGACGCGAAACAACAGAATTCCGAAAAGCTTAAATGCAAAGAATTGCGTGACTGGTCATCCACAAAATTGGGATCTCGCAAGCAGAGGGAGGGCACTAACATGACCGAGGCAGAAATGTTAATATGTACCCGTTGCGGCAAGCCGGTGCGAATGAATCCATTCAACGGCTATAGTCTGTGTCCGTTTTGTATAGCAAGGAATGACCACACGGTAAAGGACGACGCGTGGTGTGCAGACAAGCCCATTTCGAGCTAGTAGCAGACAAGCCGGCGGTGAGGGTTGCATTTCGTTAGAAGAGATGTTACTATGGGATAATTTACGCTTTTCACCGGAGGAGCAGGGCACGAACTGATAGCCGCGGCAGTTTCGCTCAAGCACTTAAACAGTTTTGAACACGTCATACCACTTCCTTGCCAAACAGACGCGACAAGCTGCGCAGCGAAGCGCTGCAAAAATCAGCGTAACAATTATAATAATGATTTGCAGTCGTTGGAACAAAAATCGTTCAATTTAGCTGCAAGCAACGGGGGGGTATTTCAGTGAAGGTTATCGCTTTTAACGGTAGTGCCCGCAAGGATGGCAACACCGCCATTCTCATTAAGCAGGCGCTGCGCGAACTTGAACGAGAAGGTATTGAGACCGAACTCGTTCAGCTCGCAGGAACGCAAATTCAAGGCTGCATCGCGTGTTCGGAGTGTTTCGAGACTCGTGACCAGTGCTGCGTCGTGACTGATGACGCGGTAAACGAGTACATCGCCAAGATGCTCCGTGCGGATGGGATCATCTTAGGTTCACCGACATACTTCGCTGATATAACGCCCGAACTCAAAGCGCTTATCGACCGCGCTGGGATGGTAGCGCGCGCCAACGGCGATATGTTTCAGCGTAAAGTCGGCGCTTCAGTCGTAACGATGCGACGCGCTGGCGCCATTCACGCATTCGACTCGATTAATCACTTCTTCTTCATTGGTCAAATGATCGTTCCCGGTTCGAGCTACTGGAATATCGGTATCGGCCATGCTATCGGTGAAGCAGAAAACGATGCTGAGGGCATGGCCACGATGACCACCCTTGGCAAGAACATGGCGTGGCTCCTCAAGAAGCTCCACGCGTGATTGCTGGAACTCATGCCGGACGGAGTACCGGGCAGCATGGCTCGCGTTCTGATCATTTACGACACGCGATACGGCTCTACGAAAACCATAGCGCGGTGGATAGCTGAAGGGGCTGCGAGCATCGGACACGTCGACGTGGTAGTACAGAACGTCGCCGAAGCTGATCCACGCGGTTTCGACTTGATCGTGATCGGCTCTCCGATTTACGAAGAGCATCCGCTTCCTAGTGTGGTAAACTTCCTTGCCGCGAACCGTGATCGCTTAAACGGCAAAGACTTGGCGCTTTTCGTTGTCTGTGTGGACTACGGGGTAATGCCAAAGGAGGAGCTCGTGCATCGGTATGTGGCAGACTTACAAGCGCACGCAGCAGGGCGCGTTCGAGCAATCGAGGTGTTCGGAGGATATCTCGATGTCGACAAGCTCTCCGATACGGACAAGAAGCTCATAGAGGATTTTGCTAAGCTTATGGGAGTGCCGATTACGCAAGTCGACAAGCTTGATAAACAGGGCGCGCACAAATTCGGAGCGCAAGTCGCTCACTTCCTGGAACGACGGTAGCTGTTGAATGCCTCTATTAACTCCGTCCTGAATTATACGTTACTTAGCATTAATGCCGAAGTAGCTTCGGCGGGTCGGAAGAGCTGCACGAGTTGTTCAAAAATAAATTGCACTCTGTGCAAGCAAAACCGTAGACCCGGTGATCTGCGGCGTGTGCGCCGAGACGACCGAAATTCGCCGCAGCCGCTATAACAGTCCGTACTTACCAGCGATTTCCTTGAATGCGTCTGCTACGTAGCGTATCTGGTCCCAACTCAAGCCATACGTGTTGAGCTTCCACGCGCGGGTCGCCCCAGAAAAAGCGCCAACGATGCCCCGCTGCTTTAGTTCATCGCTCAAGAAAAAACCTCGCCGCTTATGGCTCCGCGCAACCGTGTCAAAACTTCCAGTGGTATCCACCTTGCTCAAAGTATGCTTGCGCGGGTACTCGCTAACGCATGTATTCCCTTTTATGCCAAGGAGGGCATCGACAACGTAGTTCGACTTCGTGACGTACTCATCCCATTCCTGGACGCGACGCTTCACTGTCGGAAAAGATGCCATCATCGCAAGGATATTACCACCCATAAGCGTGCAGCCGAGCATCTGGACCTCCTTCACGCCAAACTGCCGTCCGGTCACGTCACCGATCATCTGTGTGGTGCTGAACACCGTGTCAGCGTACTCGCTCGTCGCTGCCAAAACACCGCTCGGAGCAGGCGACGCCATTGACTTGTGCCCGCTACCCACAACAAAGTCTACGCCGAGCGCCTTGCCGTCAACGGGTTTTATGCCAACAGTATACGCGCCATTGTACAAGATGGGAACGTCGTACTGGTGCGCTGCCTTTGCCGCTCCGGCGATGTCGTGCTCGTTGGCGAGAGAGTAGTCGAAGTGATCGAGCATCATGAGCACTGGCGATTTGCCCTGTTCGCGCGTCACTTCTTCGATTTTGTGCGCGACGGCGTCGCCCGTGACGATATTACGATCATTTGTGGGAACTTCGCGCACGATGGCCTTTGCATTCTCAACAGCGAGGAACTCGGTATAGTGTCCAAGCGCTGAGACCAAAACCGTGTCGCCTTTTTCCGCAAGCGCGAGGCAAACTGCTTGAAAGGCGCGTCGCGCCCCCGGCATAACCCGGGCTTCATCCATGTTGAGGAAACTTGCGAGATCTTTGTGGAATTCGGCGATGGGGGGCTTGGTGATCTTATCGAGTCGAAAAGGCTTGCGACACTGGTCACACGTTGAGTAACCGTCGCCGTAGGCGATGAGCGCCTTCATCGCCTCTGCTGTCAAACGGCCTGCGGCTTGGATCGGCTGGATGTTGATGAAAGTCTCCTCAACTTCGCGGATCGGTATATTCCCTGCGATTTTCATCCTTGAAGCTCCTCTTCAAGCTTTGACAAAGCGGCTTTTGCGCGTGCGAGAGCTTCGCGCGCTTGCCTCTGTTGCTCCGCACTCAACTTGTGCAATGGGGCGGTCTCGCGCAGCAGCACTCGCAAGTCAGTAAGGGCGAAAAGTGCCTCAAATAGGTTATCTACGGCGTTATCCATGCCTAAACCCCAATAGTCCAGACGCTTAATGCTATTAATTTGTATTGACAGATATGACATCGTTAGTGGCCACGCGCTCATTGCGCCCAGCAAGGCTTATTCGCAGATCGCACGAATTCGTTGCACGTCAGCCGCGGCTTAATAGGTCAGTCCACGCGAGCTTGCACGGTCGAAGCTCCACCTACGCCCGTCGTGCCGCGATTGAACGCGTGACGCCAGATAAGCTTAATAAACTCCTAACGCTAACGAATAATCGCCGCCTTCGTTCGCGGAAGCGTGACAGTATGCGCGAACTCGAAAATGAAAATCAGATGCAGCCGGATGACGCCGCGACGCCAGTGAGCGAGTCAGAACCCGCTGCATATGCACTCCTAAACGCACTGTTCGATTCTGTTTTGGTCATCGACGAGAGCGACGTTATCCTTGCTCTTAATCAAGCTGCGGCACTCTGGCTCGGCACCACCTTTTCTGAAGCGGTTGGAGGATCGGTCGCTTCGGTTATTTCAAGCGAATTGGCAAAGCAAATAACTACTTGGAGGCAAGAGGCAGTTGCTTCTAACACCCCCATTCGAACTGAAGCAGTGATTGATACCAAGCGCAAGGTTTTCTCGATTTATCCCGTTCGAGAGAAGCTAGGGCGCGTCGCGCGCATTGTCATCGTTATCCGTGATGTCACTGACGAACAGCGCCTGCGCGAGGATTACGAGAGCCTGGCTGGAAAGGTTGCAAAGCAGACACGCACTCTCGAGGGTTTTCTATCAGCGTCTGCCGATCTAATTTACGTGTTTGACCGGGACAGCCGCTACATATACGTTAATAGGCCTGGGGCCCGCGCGCTGGGATTTAAGCCGCACGAGATGGTAGGCAAGACGTGGACGGAGCTCGGATTGCCACTTCAGCCGATGCAGCACATGATTGCCCTCGGTGACATTGTGTTCGCAACGGGCCGCCCGGTGACTGACGAGTTGCATTGGGTCGATCCTAGCGGCGAGAAGGATTACGAATACGTTCTCACGCCGATCTATAACGAAGAGGGGACCGTTGAAGCGCTCATATCGACGGCGAGGGATGTTACAGGGCGTAAGCGGATCGAAGAAACTGTTCGGCGCGAACGCGATCAAGCGCAGCAGTACCTCAATACCGCTGGAGTCCTCATGGTCGTGCTCGATACGGCTGGGCGGGTCACTCGTCTTAATCGCAAAGGGTGCGAGCTCCTCGGCGTACGGGAAGAACAGGCGCTAGATAAAGACTGGTTTGCGGAATTTGTGCCCGATCGCGCCCGACAGAAGACGCTTGACGGATTTGAACGGATCATTGCTGGAGAGATAGAATCGTTCAGACGCTCTGAAAGTCCTGTGCAAACAGCACGCGGTGAAGAACGCGATATGGAGTGGCATAACGCACTCCTTAAAGACGCTGCGGGCACCGTAGTTGGCACGCTTAGTTCAGGAACTGACGTTACTGAGCGCAACCGAATCGAGGCGGCACTTGAGCAAAGCGAGCACAAGTACCGGGAACTAATCCAGGGCGTCAACAGCGTCATATTGCAGACGGATTTACAGGGCAATATCACCTTCCTCAACAAATACGGACAACAGCTCTTTGGGTATGCTGAAGCAGAGCTCATCGGACACAAGCTTGTTGGTCCGCCGCTGCTGGCGACGGAGAGCATGGAAAGCGAGTTTGCCAGCTTCACGCAGAACCTCCTCCACGCCGCTGACGGCTACATCCAAATGGTCCGCGAGATTGTCACAAAGGACGGACGCCGCGTGTGGATTGAATGGATGTGCACGCCGCTCTTTGACAGTCAAAGCACCTTTGTCGGGATGCTTGGTGCCGGCATTGATATCTCGGCCCGCCTAGAGGCAGAGAAAGCCCTCAAGAACGTAGAACGTCTTGCTGCGATCGGCGAAACGGCCACTATGGTCGGTCACGATTTGCGTAATCCGCTACAGGCAATTCGCTTTGCTATCGATTTGCAGAAGAAAAAGGGCGTGCTCACGTCACCGGACGAACGCGGGGGTGCCGATTGGGATAACGTCGATCGACTGTGCGACCTCATAAATGAACAAGTTGGCTACATGGACAAGATCGTGGCGGACTTGCAGGCCTACGCACAACCCCTCAGTCCGGAGCAAACGGAGATCAGAGCGGTCGATCTTATTGCCTCGACGCTCTCCACAATGAAAGTGCCTCGTAAGGTTCAAGTGAAGACCGACATTCCCGACAATTTATCGCTCTACCTCGATCGCCGGCTTATGCAGCGCGTCTTCACGAACCTGATCCTCAATGCAATTCAAGCGATGCCTGAAGGCGGACAGCTCACTATCAGCGCCGCTACTTCAGATGGAGCAGTGCTAATGACCGTCGAAGATACTGGCGTCGGAATTCGCGAAGACATTAAGGATAAGCTATTCAGCCCTCTTTTTACTAATAAGGCGAAGGGCACTGGCCTTGGTCTTGCCGTCTGCAAGCGGATTGTCGAGTTGCACGACGGAACGATCACCGTGGAGAGCGAAGAAGGAAAGGGTGCGCGATTTGTCGTGAAGCTGCCTTCTTAGAGCAATCGCCGCATAACCGCCCGATTCCAAGACGCCACGCGTGTCGGCCGACGCAGGTCTAGCAGCTGAAAAACCAAGTTCTTGCACTACGCAGCTACTTAAGAAGGCACGCGTCACCTCCGACACCGACCGCGCGCGTGGGCAAGGGGAATGCGGAAAAATTCCGATGGGAGTATGATCAAAATCAAAAGAATTTACGAGAGACCGAGCCCAGCGACGGTTATCGAGTCCTCGTTGATCGACTGTGGCCGAGAGGTGTGAGAAAATCTGATGCCAAACTCGATGGGCGGTTGAGAGACCTGGCGCCTAGCACCGGACTTCGCAAATGGTTTGAACACGACCCGAAAAAATGGCCCGAGTTTCAAATGCGATACCGAGCCGAGCTCAATGGCAAAACGCACCTCGTGCAGAAGCTGACCGCTGACGCCGCTGACAGGGACATCACGCTGGTTTACGCGTCACGGGAGCAGCGGTACAACAACGTGACCGTGCTCCGAGAAGTTATTGACGAGCTTTTGGCTCACGAGAAGCGCGCATAGCCACAAAAGATTCAGCATCTATTCCAGCTCATTTTCGGCCGGTTAAAAAAACGTTGCGAAGGTAAGAGCATCTTGCTCACAGCCTGCGCACTAGCTCGATACGCAAGGGCGCTATAGCCTCTCCAGTCGCTATAAAGCATCAGAGGGTCTAAGCTTGAGATAGGGCCGATTTGCCCAAAAAAGGCGCTTAAATCCGCGCAAAGGATCAGCTTTCGTCTTCGCGCGTGCGGCATCGTGCCCATATGTATAAAACCATTCGTACAATACTACCCGCTCATGGAGAAGGCGATAGTCGAACGGCTGCGAACGTTTGGCATCAACGAAACTGAGGCTCGCTTTTATTTCACGCTGCTCAATTGCAGCGCTGAAACTGCCGGTGAGCTTGTTAATATGACGGGGGTATCTCGCGCGGACGTCTACAAGACGCTGAACGGGCTTCTTGAGAAGGGAATGATTGAGGAATCGACTGAAAGGCCGGCCAAATACTGCGCGGTGCCCATCGAATCGGCCCTTGATGCGGCAGTCATGAAGCAAGCGTACCACCTCCGGCAAATGGAACGCTCGAAACAGGAGCTCGTTGAACTCGTAAATCGTCAAGTTCCGGCAGGGCCCAGCGGAGCCACGTTTACCGTTTTTGAGTGAGCAACCACTCGTGCGGCAGGTCGGCAAGAGTCTCGGCCATAACACTCATTTACTTCTGAATAACGCTACAGTATGATCGCTTATGCAGCTCTCAGAGGCAGCGAATGTTCACCAGAAAGCATTGAAAGTCTCTCTTCAAACAGTATGCCGTGGTCTCCTGGGTACGGGTAGCGGTGATCGCTGAGGTTAAGTTGAATGTCGTCCGGTATCGGCTTGTTCCCAAAAGCGGGACACTGAAGTGTTCTATGATCCAAATGTTTGCACTTAATGCACTGGGGCAACGGCGTTTCAACGAGATCAACCCACAAGCTGTTCACGTCAGTCACCTCTTTTTCGAGACAATGCACCCTTAGGCACACAATTCTGGCCCGCCCGGCTCCACATTTTTTTGTGTGTTTTCTGATCCACGTGAAGCATCTCCTATTGATATATCTTTAGATATAAAACAAGATATTATTATATATACTTTAAGCTGAACCGACCGTTTCGAAATCCCTAAATAGGTACCTAATGCATTACAGCAGTCGGGCTACAGGTACGAAAGAATGAAGCTGCTTGTATGATAGCACTAGCAGTGGTGGGTGCAGTCCTCGTCAGTACTTGCGTACAGATCAAAACAAGACCGAGCAACGAATCGAAAACTATGGCTGCAGAAACGAGGAACGTCGCTCCCTTTACCGGTATCGACTTCACACTTTCTGGCACGCTGCACGTGGCCCAACGCGACACTCTGTCTGTGCAAGTCGAGGCAGCAAGCGACACAATTTCGAGCATTCAAACGGACGTTACAAACGGCATCCTGACGATTGACGCCTCTCAGCCAATATGACGACGCAGCCGATAACCATCCATATATCAGTCACCGATATCAATCAGACAAGTAACAACGGCGCAGGGGCCGTGGTAAGTAGTTCCCAGCTGAACGCAAGTTCACTAAACCTGACCTTGCGAGGTACAGGTAATTTCGACATTAAACTCAACGCGACGCAGATCACGACGCAGCTTTCCGGTGTACGGCGCACTTACGCGGCACCGCGACCAATCACACAGCAACGCTGTCCGGCGTTGGGACCCTACGTAGTTACGAGCTGCAAACAGAGACGACCTCGATTGCGGTGACCGGGGTTGGCTCAGCCGAAGTAACAGCGCTGGAAAACCTCATTGTTAACATAACGGGCACTGGCTCCGTCATGTATCACGGCAGCCAGCAGGTAAGTGAGCAACGCACAGGCATTGGAACCGCGCAAAAAACTGGATAGCCTAGCCGTTAGCGGTCAACACGGAGCGGAATCCGCCGCACGGAGTAAAAGACGGTTCGAGGTAGGGCCACGCAGCGGGCCCTCGCTCTCCAGCATCAACACATTAAGCACTACAGGCGTTATATTTAACGATTTCGATTCCATTTTAAAGTTCTTTTAAAAATCTGGACTTGAGATAGAGGTCTTCTGTCGCGCAGAGATTCTTATTTTTTTAACGGACGACGTCCGCGGCATTTTCACGCTGGACGCAGGGCTCGCTAACGTTCCATTAGAAGCAAATTCCGACGGGCGCTCTGACGTCGTTTTAACTAGTTTCTAGCTTCATTTCGACCGCCGTCTCAAGACTGTCCAGCGAGCGATGCTAACGCAAGCCTCCGTGGACCCCATTTGATCAAGACGCTGCCTGCTGGCTATCACGTAAATGAACCCCGTTAAGGGTTTACTATTTTTGCTATTCAGGCGCTTCAACGCGTTGGTCGTGCCCAAAAGTAGGGGACCGTTGCACAGGAAACAATGGGAGCCATTGAGTGGAAGGCCGTCTAACCCTACGAGATGCCTAAGAATGGGGTGCTATTACCGCAGTATGACTAAAGCAACCCATGAGCCCGACCTGTTCATACTGCAAGGCAATTCACAGAGTTCAACCGCTGCGAGGCTGCCGAGCACGATTAATTCAGTTTTGAACTCTATTTCCGCCCTCCACTGGTGTCGCCATTTTTTGACGCTTTTCAGACCCGGCCGCCCGTGCCAGCGTTCGCGAGTAAGCAACCATAAAATTGAAAGTTGGTATTCGCGTAACCTCATCAGAGGAAAAACTGTGAAGCCACTGGTGGTTTTTTATTCGAGGACCGGGACCGCCAAGAAAGTGGGAGCAGCTCTAGCAGAAGCCCTGCAATGAATAGTGATGAACTCATCGACACCAAGAAACGCGCAAGACCCCTAGGCTTTCTAAGGTCTGGGCGAGACGCAGCTAGAAACAAGATGAGGGTGCTACACCCCCTTGTTCACGATCCAGCATTGTACGATGTGGTCGCACTTGGTACGCTCGTCTGGAACGGCTTGATGTCAAGTCCGATGCGGACGTATATCACCATCAACAAGTCAAGATTCAACCGCTTTGCGTTCTTTTGCACGCAGGGGGGGGGGGCAACGAGAATAAAAAGTTGTTTAGCGATATGCAAGCTCTATGCGGGAGGCACCCCGTCAGCGTGTTTGCGCTTCGCGCGGCGCTGGTCAAAAATGAGGAGTATAACGAGAGGCTGCGGCAATTTGCAGGCGCTCTGCAGAAGAGTGAAGCCAATGCGGCCACAACGTCGGAAGATCGGTACTCCGGCAACCTCGCGATTGGCCTTCCTCAAGCGTTTATTCTACAGCGTCTCGTTTCGAATCAATCTGTGGCAGTGGAATGGCGGATCGTTCTGCGGGTTGTAGCAAAGATTGTACCCACTCCCGCTCAGTCCACAACGCACAGCCGCCCTCCGCCTCGCTGAGTGTCTCGTGACGCTGGCGAATTGCCTTTAAAAATCTCGATTGCAGCGCCTCTTTGAGCGAGAGCTGCAGTACACTTGTATCGGAGTAGGGGGAAACCGGGCACGGCTCAAGATCTCCGTCGGGGCTCACGTGAACGAATCCGCGCCCCGCAGACAGACATCCACCGTACTGTTCCTCGTCTCCTGGAATTTCAATGAAGATTGCTGGAAATTGAGTGCGAAATCGCTCTGTTTTGTCCCCCAGCGTGCTCCGCTGCTCATCAGTCAATATCCAGTCTTCAGTGCCTGCCTCCACTGAAACATACTCTAGGAGGAGGATGAGCTTAGTCCCTGCGTGGATGAGACTTTCTATAAAGCGGTCATCGGTGATCGTCGCAAAGTTAGACCGTGTTATCGTCAGCGAGCAGCCAAAAAAGATTCCTTTGGCACGCATCTTTTCCATCGCTTTCTGCAGGAGCTCATGCATCCCGACGCCTCGACGCTCATCAGTGTCGCGTTCGTCGCCCTCGATACTAATAACGGGGATAACGTTTTTCTGGTTTCGAAAGTGGTCAAGCGTGCGCTCATCGATGAGCGTTCCGTTCGTAACTATCGGAAAAATAACGGAGGGAAAATCTTTGGTAATAGTCAGGAGATCCTTGCGGATCAGTGGTTCTCCTCCTGCGAATAAAATTGCCGAGATGCCAAGCTCACGCGCCTCAGCGACTAGTGTGCGAAGCCGAGCGTCACTCAACTCCGGCCCTTTTGATTTGCCCTTGTCGTGCGCAAATGCGTAGCATCCTTTGCAGCGAAGGTTGCACTTGCTCGTTACACTCACGATAAGCAGGGCCGGCACGTGCAGGCCACTATTCTGCCATTTCCGCCGCACACGAGCGGCTTTCCTCTGCCACAAAATAGTCCGGAGAAAGAAGAGGGATTTCATGGGTTCCGCGAGGGTGATGCGCACGGCATCCTTGAAATAGCCCGCAATGGCGTCGTTAAGAGCCGGAATGTAGCTGTAGTCGTCCGCCAGCGTCTCTGCATCGTCCAATGTTGCAGCAGCCGCGAGCTTGAGCGGGTTATGTCGGCGAGATTGGGACGTTTGTAGGATCATTATTGTTTCTGTCAGTAGTAGTCCACTTGCTTCCCCTCATAGACCTTCAATCATATCATCCTGGACTACTCGTGGTACCTGATCACGAGTCGTACGTGCTACTGCATATTTAAATGACTCGCAGGGTAGTTTAAAACCGAATGCAAAAACTACGTGGGTTAGTAAAAACCGTGTTATATAGTGTAATGCAGTGGAGGGAACTTGATGCACACGCCTTGGCGGGACCAGAGACGATTGGTTCAACCAACTCGGCGTCGTCCGACGGCTACGCGCTCGTCGGAAACGTCGATGCTAGGCGCCGAGCCCACACAGCTCTGGCCGTGAAGTGGCCTCGAAGACTCCCGTTGTCACACTTGCGAGTAACAAGCCTTTAAGTTTCGACGTGTTAATCCTCTTATAACAAACAAAAATAGCAACATCATGGAGTGAGAAATGTCGACCGATACAAACACACCACTAATGGCGATGACCCCGACAACGCAGCTGACAACCCTGTACGCCGAGTATGACGGCTTGCTCGATGCGCTGGAAGTTCTGCAGCGAAAGTTGACATCAATAAGGCGCTACAACCCGCTGATACGCTGCAAATTACGAAGGCAGAGAAACGAGCTCTGTGAGGCACTCGCTGACGTGCACGAGAAAATAGCCGATTTTGACTTTGTGCTAATGTGATGCAGCGTCAGCGTTATTTCTATTACGCGTTCACCGACGTGTCTTTTTCTTGGTTCACACCTTGTTCACGAAACAAAATCCGTTTCTGACGCCTCCACGCGTGAGTTACTGGTTGCTTCGAGCAATCAACTTGGATAGTCAAGTAGGAGGAACAGCTCGAGGCCCTAACGCACTGACGTGCTGGGCGCAAGCCGGCGAGTTCCGCGATGCTGCGCGGATCCAGCAAAATCGACAAATCAACAGCGCGTTCTAAAGGGGCCTGTTAACGCCTCCGCTTTGCGACGGGAAACCGTACCTCAGTCAGTAAGTCGCTTTCTGCAACTTCCATTGGGTTGGTCAAGTATAGCTCCATCGGCGCTCCAGTTACCTCGTAATCGTTTTGCGTAGCATCTTCCATCAAAGCTGCATAAACGGGTGCTATTTGGTTATACGGTCCTTTGTGAATCGCTGAGAGCACTTCGTGCGCAGGAAATGTTTTGATCTGTATTTTACCCTTGCTTTGGGCCTCTCCGATGAAAGGGATCCCCACGTCAAATTGCATTTCGCCTCGCGCCATGTCTTCCGGACTGCTATAGTAGACCGCGAATGGAGGTCCTGCCATCTGCAAGCCCCTCTTCATCACCCATTCGATGACTTCACCGAGTAGTCGCCCTATGTCGTCCCCTATCGCAGCAACCGCGCCTCTGTGAAATATACACGCTGCTCGCATTTCATCAGCCATTTTTGCTTCTATCTTCGCCATCAATATCCTCTATCAATTCTGGCCTGCTTTAAACGAAATACTTTGCCATTTGCACTGCTTGGCGGGAACGGCAGACCTAAATGGCCTTTCATTATTTTCATGTCCTAGACGCGTGCGGGAGAAGCCACTGCACCTATGATGAACAGAACGATCGTCAGCATGTAATAAGTAAGGCATCGTAAATGATCACCTCACTCCGTGTCACGAAAAAAAAGCACGGAACGAAGCGCATTTATCGCGCGCGCACACCCAAATTCACCGCCTGATGATCGCTTCTTGGAGAGTTTTAGCCGATCTAAAGTGTTGCGCTCGACATCCGCCGAACCCCTCCGCTGTCCGGATCTGGAGATTGAGGTCATCGACCGCTAACAATGTGCCAAATCTCTTAGTTGAGTTCCGCGCTTCCAGCACGATGGAATTTGACTCTTTTTTCATTTGCGCACACGCAATCTGCTTATTCGCTGCCAGTCTACCGGTTTTTTTTCTTAAAACCTGCCATTTGTGGCCGATGCAACTTCGAAATCGGCGTGGTGAGAACCAGGCGAGCTTTTAATATTTAAAACACCATATAATAAGCTAGCCTGCACAGAAAAGGTGATTGTTTGACTAAATGGAAATACAGCGGAAAAGAGATTTCCTTTGACCAAGTAGATGACGCGCTCAAAGCTTTGGATAACGCCTGCCTGCACTGCGGCCCCGATAAGCACTCGCCAGAGTGCCCGATTGGTAAAGCAAAGGAAGAACTGTACGACATCAAGTGCTCAGACAAGCGCCATATTCCCGACGTGCAGTTGTAATCTTCGCGAGAGGTTCAGTATGCCATCAAAGCGTCGTAAAAATCTCTGATGGCATCCTCAGGATCTTTTCCTCCGAAATATGATCGCACCGTCTCTTTCTTTTCCATTACTCCGTTGAAGGCGACTTCGACTTCTCTTTGAGTACAAACAGACGTGATATCCTCAATTATGTGGTTCGCCACGGACTCGTGATTTGCGTTGTAGAAACTGCCTAAGATGAAGAATTGCATAATCGAAAACAGAGCCTGCGCGTTTCGTTCCTTCTCCTTTGCGTATGATACCAAATCGGTGAAAAGGTGAGACACTGACAACAACAGCTGGGAATGGACGATCCCTCTCGAGTGATCAAGAGCGAGGATGCCAACCTCTCTCAGGTACCTGAAACCCCCAAGATATTTACTATCTTCTTCGATGGTAGCCAGACACAAGGCTCGAATGGAGTCCACGACCTCAATCTCTGTAATCGTATCGTCGATCCTGATCGCAGTCCGGGCAATATCGAACAACTGTTCCAGCACCTCTTCGTTTAACCCCTCTCTGCGATTTTTGAAATTATAGACTGACACATATTCGAGCGCTGTCAAAGCGTCGCTTGCGACGTCAACATTCCCCTGTAGTGTTTCTTTCCTAATGATATCCCCTAAGATCTTAATGAGTTCCGTGTTTTCGCGCGGTCCGTTCTCCCTTAGAGCTGCGGTCTTAACGTTGTCAATAATGTCCTCAGGATTAAAGAACCGCGGAATGCGACGGAATAAATTTAGGATCAACAAGAAGCAACACGCCGTCAGAGCCACGCTGAGTGACGCGAACACTCTGATATTGTTAGGGACCGTGACCCCGCTTACATGGGCAAGGGTGATAAAGTTGACAAACATCGCGGCAAAAAAAAACACGATGATGCCCACGATTTGAAAATCTTTGAAGATTGATGCGAGGAGAAAGTGCAACACTTTCGGTGTATACTTCGATGCTGAAAATTCAATTGCGATGATCAAAACAGAGAAGGTTATTGCAAACAACGCGGCAAGGCTTTGGGTGAGCGTGCTAAGCAAGAAACTCGCAGAACTCACATCGCCATTGAACAGAATTCTGGTGCCAGCTAGGTCAAAAACAAAAAGCAGAAAGATTACGCCGCCTGCCGCTAAGAAAATGAGGTCAATGCGATTTAGTTTGACGTCGTGCAAAGCCATGTTTTTCAGGTAATGCAACACGCTCTTAAATTGAGTTTTTCTTGGCGCGAAACCACTTCTTGCAAGATTAGCCAAAAAGAGAGGACGTAAGGATAAAACAGTTGCGCTTGTGAATTGGCCTTTGTTCGAGTTGAGTCTGCGAACCGCTCTCAAAGCTTTCAGGACTATCGACGCGCATCTATCAAACTGTGCACGAAGGAACGTTGCCCTTGTTGTTGTGGCATCAGCCACCAAGGTTGTAAAAGAACGGATTCAAAATCAGAAAAAGTCAAACTAAGCGCTGAATCCTCCGTATTGACATGGCGGAGGTCGCCTGTTCAAATCCGATCGAGCTCGTCGTTCTTTTTGCAGGCAGTGTCCGCAAGAACGAGGACCGTTTCGAAGCGGAGAGCTTAACTAAGTACGGCTGAAACAGCTAGCATATTGGAGGTATAACGTGAGCGAAATTGAGATGTATAAAGGGAAAGCCCTGGACGTGAAAACACTCATCGATTACTCGGCCAATTCTATCGTCAGCAAGACCCTGATCGATACGAAAGCGGGCACGATTACGTTGTTTTCGTTCGATGCGGGACAAGGCTTGAGCGAACACACCGCACCATATGATGCAGTCGTGCAGATATTCGACGGCGAAGCAGAGATCACGATTGGGGGTAACGCCGTCCACGCTCGTGAAGGGACCATGGTCGTGATGCCCGCAAACGTCCCGCACGCGCTTCAGGCTGCAAAGCGGTTCAAGATGCTGCTCACGATGATTCGTGCCTCGCGGACTTCGGAATGAGTCACACGGGAGTTGAGAATGACACAAGAAAACGAAGAGGGTAAGTACACAGGCGACGAAGCCCCCGAAAGTCAGGAATTGATCGATAAAGTGCGGCACCTAAGCTCAGGGGCTCAAAGCGTCTTGTACGCAATGCTGATCGAAGAGGGAGAAGAAGAACCAGCAAAACGCGAAGGGTTCACCTCCGCTGAGATACATGAAGCGTGTGCTTCCTGTAGCTTGGACGACGCGGCAACGCCGCAAACCCTGATTGATGCTGGCATTTCTGAACTCAAGGAGCAGAGGTTCATCGAAGAGCGAGACGGAAGACTGTTCCTCACAACGCGCGCCGAGCACATGCGTACGTTCGAAAAGGCAGTCGAGAGTAGCAGGTACGTGGTTCACAGGTAACTGCTACGTTTCGCTGAAATGCGCATCATACGCCGACGTTCGGAGGCAAAAAATGGTCGATTATTTTAAGCGAAAAAAGCAGATTCAAGAGCTTATGGGAGCGAAGGGCGTCGATGCGATGCTCATTGCCGGTGCTGAAAATTACTATTACATCACCGGAGATTACCGGCGGCAGGCTCGAATGTTGTTCTATCAAGACCGTGACCCTACCATTATCGTCTTCCAACCTGAGGTGGAGCAAGTCCGTGCGCACACGTGGGTAGACGATGTCCGCGGTTGGAGCAGCGCCAACGAGCTCATGCAGCACTTCTTTACCGCGATGAAGGCCCACGACCTTCGCAAAGCTACTGTTGGTTTCGATACGCACACCGCTCCCGGATTCGAAGTATTTCGTTTCAGAAAGCTCAATCCCGACATCACCATGGTCGAGAACGATGATATCATGAGCGAGCTACGCATGGTGAAGTCAGCTGATGAAATCGC
>Ga0116111_1000602_pt1 | contig 28483 bp, 19 predicted proteins | sample June2015DPH_8_10_FD_89720 | JGI IMG/M metagenome (GOLD analysis project Ga0116111, IMG submission 89720) | Peatland microbial communities from SPRUCE experiment site at the Marcell Experimental Forest, Minnesota, USA - June2015DPH_8_100 | ecosystem: Environmental > Terrestrial > Soil > Wetlands... | reverse complement strand
CCCAGACAGCCCAGGATAATTCGAGCTCGTTCCACCATCTGTTTCGATTCGGTCCGGCTCGCGGCCAACCGTTCCAGCTCTTGCCGATCCTCCGGACCACAACTAACTGCGGGCGCAGTTCTTAGCATGCGCCCTTTATATCATATATCGCTTATCAGTGCAACTAAGCACTAGCTTAAAGTTCTAGCGTTGTCAAGAAAAATATTTACCGCATGAGACTGGGCGAGGGCTGCCTGCACGTCCTTATTCCTGTCGCGCCCCGCGGAGCGCCGCCGTTGCGGTTTTCGCGCGTACAAGCTACATTGGAGGAACCAGTCGCCTCGGGCCTTTCGAGGGACTGGCACAGGAATCCATCCATGGCTTTTCCCGAAGCGCTTCTGCATCCAGCCGTTCCGATGACGCTGTTTGAGGTGGTTCCTCCTGCCGCGGCGAAACCCGAGGCTATGGAATCCTCCCTGCACGAACTCCAACCCTTGCGAGGCCGCGTGGATGCCATCAACATTCCAGAGATCCACGACGAGGACCGTCCGGGCGAGCGCACCAGCAAATTCATCGAGCGGGTTGAACCCCGCATTCTCGGCTTGCGCATCAAACGCGAACTGGGAATTGACGTGGTGATCAATCGCGTCACCGTTCACGACCCTGAACCCGAGCGCTGGTTCCGCGAAACCCTGGGGCCATGGGACATCCCCAATTGGGTTCTCGTGGGGGGCGAGTCGAAGGAGATACAATATCCCGGCCCAAGCCCCGCGGAGGCCGCCCAGATGGTGAAATCGCTGGGTCTAGGCGCCACGCTGGGTGGAATCACGATTCCGAGCCGCGTCAACGAGCCGGAACGCATTCGCAAAAAGCACGCTCAGGGGGTGGAGTTTTTCACCTCGCAAGTTATGTTTGACTCGAACGATCTGGTGTGGCTCGTTCAACGGCTCAACGGCGTCGATGCGCGCATCTTCCTGAGCTTTGCCCCCGTCAGCACCCGCCGCGATTTGGAGTTTCTCCGCTGGCTCGGCGTGGACATCCCTCGCGACCTTGACCGCTTCCTGATTGGGTCAGAGCAAGGTGGCGCCGCCGCTGCCGAGACGTGTCTTGAGCGTTCTATCAACCTAGCCCAACGGATTCTGATGGACGTGTTTGATAATCTGCCTCCCGACCCGCCTCCCATCGGTTTGAATATCGAGCACATCACCCGCCGGAACTTTGCGCCCGCAATCACCATGCTGGATCGGCTCGGGAATCTGTACGTCAGCCTCGTGGCGGCCCGGGCGCATGTTTGGGAATAAGGATTTAGGATTCAGGATTTAGGATTCAGGGAACAGCATCCGGCGTACATCCTCGAAGGGAGCAGGTTCATGCAAGGACATAAGGAGTCGCTGGTGTGGCAGAAAGCCATGGATTTGGTGTCGGTAATTTATCGGCTTACCCGAGCATTCCCCAAGGAAGAAATGTACGGGTTAACGGGTCAAATTCGAAGGGCCGCCGTTTCGATTCCTTCGAACATTGCGGAAGGTCACACCTTGAAGCAAACTCTTCCGTATCTGCGACATTTGGCTATCGCCAGCGGCTCGCTTGCGGAGGTCCAAAAGCAACTGGAGATCGCAGACCGCCTGGGATACCTCAGGCCTGAGAACACAAAGGTTTTGGGCCAAGCTGACGAGGTCGGCAGGATGCTGGCGGGATTGCGCAGGAGCCTCAAGGCGTGAGCTTGAATTCGCGACGCTCATTCGTGTGCCTAAATCCTAAATCCTGAATCCTAAATCCTCGTCTGACGTAGAATGCCGTTGTGGACCCCAAGCCCTCCTCAACCCAATCCACTCCGCGCCCCCGCCGCGCGAACCTGGTAGAAATCGCCGTGATGGCGGCCATTCGCAATACCCTCACTTACCTGGTTCCGGATTCGCTCACCATTCAGCCCGGCCAGCGCGTGCAGGTTCCGCTCGCGACGCGCAAAGCCACAGGGATCGTGCTGCGCTCGGGCAGCACCCTTCCGCCGGGCATTCAAGCCCGCCCCATTTTGCGCGTGCTCGATGATGAACCGGTTCTCAGCATGGAATTGCTGGATCTGGGACTTTGGATTGCCGACTATTACGTAGCACCCATTGGCGAGGTTTTTCGGGCCATGCTGCCTTTGCGCTCATCCACTCGGCGCGCGCGCACGGTCCGACTGAGCGCGGTGGGGCAGCAGAGACTCCAGGAAATCAATCAGGCGTCAGAAGAACCAGCCACCCCCGAGGGCGATCTCCTCAATTACCTTGCCATGCGCGGGAGCGCTTCGGTGCAGGTGCTCCGCCAGAGGTTCTCCGAAGCATTCTTGCAGGCATTGAAGGAAAAGTGGGTCGTCGTTGAGGAAGTCGAACGCGAGCGTACCCAACGGCAAGTTTACACGGTCCGGGTAGCGGGCCCGGTGCCGGAAAAACCGCTGCGCTTATCGCCGGTGGCAAAAAGAATTCTAGAGGCGCTGGGAGCCGAAGGCACAGCGGCAGACCATCGCGAACTTCTTCAAACCGCTCGCGCGGATCTTGCCGCCCTTAAGAGGCTGAGTGCCTCGGGCTTGATCGAACTTGAGCCTTCCAAGGCCGAACGCCGTTCGGCCCTACAAACGCAAGAATCCTTCCCACCTGACGACGCCTGGGTGGAAGCGGATTCATCCCTTGTCCTGACATCCGCGCAAAGCACGGTGCTCAACGACCTCACAAAGCAACTGGAGTCGGGACAATTTCAGACGGTACTCCTCCACGGGGTGACCGGCAGCGGTAAGACAGAAGTTTATTTACGGTTAATTGCCCGCTGCCTCGAAATCGGCCGCACCGCTCTCGCGCTGGTACCTGAGATTGCCCTCACTCCCTCCGTGCAGGCCCAGTTCTTGGCCCGATTCGGGCCGAAGGTGGCGCTTCTGCACAGCGCCTTATCCGAAAACGAGCGGCACGAAGAATGGTGGCGAATTCGCCACGACGAAGCTCAAGTGGTGCTGGGAACGCGCTCGGCGATTTTCGCCCCCCTCGCGAACCTGGGATTGGTGATCATCGATGAGGAGCACGACACCAGTTATAAACAGGAGGAGACGCCGCGCTATCACGGACGCGACGTCGCCGTCGTGCGCGCGCGGCTGGCCGGAGCGCTTGCCGTGCTCGGGTCTGCAACTCCGTCGCTCGAGTCTTACTGGAACGCGCGCGAGGGGAAATACCGCCTGGCGCTGCTTCCCGAGCGCGTGGAAGGCCGAAAGCTGGCGGACGTGGAAATCGTCGACATGCGCCAGGAATTTCGCGAAACCCACACCCAGATTCCCGTGTCCCGCCGCCTGCACCAGGAGATCGAGGCACAGATCTCGAGCCAAAAGCAAACCATGATCCTCTTGAATCGCCGGGGTTACTCATGGTTCCTCTTGTGCCGCAGTTGCGGCCAGACCCAGCGCTGCGTGAACTGTTCGATTTCACTAACCTATCATCGCCGCGAGCATCGCTTAATTTGTCATTACTGTGGTTATTCCGCGCCCGTGCCCTCACGTTGCCCGAATTGCGATAGCGAGCATCTTCATTACGTGGGGGAGGGAACGGAAAAGGTGGAAAAGAAATTTGCGGAGCTCTTTCCGGGCGCCCGCGTGGCGCGCCTGGACCGCGATGTGGCGCGCCGGCAGGGCCAGTTTCAGCGCATCCTGGACGACTTCCGGCGAGGCAAGATCGACCTCCTGGTGGGCACGCAACTGATTGCCAAAGGCCACGATTTTCCCGGTGTAACGCTGGTGGGAGTGGTTTCCGCGGATATCGGCCTGGGGCTGCCGGATTTTCGTTCCGCGGAGCGGACCTTTCAACTGCTCACCCAGGCGGCGGGGCGTGCGGGGCGTGGCGAGAGTCCCGGGCGTGTGCTTGTCCAAACGTTTTTTCCCGATCATTACGCCATTCGCATGGCGGCAGAGCAGAACTACGAAGCATTCTTTGATAAGGAAATGCTTTTTCGGCGCATGATGCATTACCCGCCGGTCACCGCGCTTGCCAACGTCATCGCCCAGGGCTCGAAACTCGAACAAGCCGCTCAGGTGGCGAAGCATGTGGGCGATTTCCTGATCCCGCTGGAGAAAAGTACGGAAGACCTGAAAATTCTGGGCCCTACCCCCGCGCCTTTGGCAAAATTGGAAGGGCGCTTCCGCATCCAGTTTTTGATGAAGTGCACTTCTCGCGCCCGCCTTAGCAACATCCTGCAACGCCTGGCTGATTACACCGACCAGCAAGGCATCCCCCAGCGCTCGCTGATGATCGACATGGACCCCGCCAACATCATGTAGCAGTCCGCAATCAAGAGCTTTCTGTTATTGCCCGCCGGAAAACCTTTAAATATACTGGCGCGCGACATGCACTTGAAGCTTCCGGTCGAGGCCAAGCATCCGGTCGGAAGGGGAAACTCATAATGATGGGACGGCGCTCTTTCCTTCTGTTTTGCCTGCTGGCGGCGTTTGCGGTTGACCTGCCTGCTAGGGCAGCAGACGGAGCCACTGCGAATTCCAAAATTATGCTCAAAGAGGGCTGGAGCATACAGTCCTCCGCCCAGTTGGAAGTGAAGGGCGAAAGCCTTTCAACGCCTCAATTCACCCCGAAGGGTTGGTACCATGCTTCGGTTCCGACCACGGTTCTGGGCGCCCTCATCGAGAACAAAGTTTATCCGGACCCCTACTTCGGAATGAATCTTCGGGCGATCCCCGGGACGACCTATCCGATCGGGGGCAACTTCTCGAACTTCCCCATGCCGCGGGAAAGCCCGTTCCGTGTACCGTGGTGGTATCGGAAAGAGTTTCATCTGCCCCCTGTCTGCCGGGAAAAGACAGTCTGGCTGCATCTGGACGGCATCAACTTCCGCGCCAATGTCTGGCTGAACGGGAAGCTGATCGGAGACGCCAAAGATGTCGCTGGCTCCTTTCGCTTCTTTGAATTCAATGTTAGCGGCGTAGTTAAACCCGGCGAGGCGAATGTGCTGGCGGTGGAAGTGTTTCCTCCCCAACCCGACGACCTTGCCATCACCTGGGTCGACGTTAATCCCTCGCCTGCCGACAAGGACATGGGCCTTTGGCAGGATGTCTACCTGACGACGAGTGGGCCTGTGGCGCTGCGTTGTCCCCAGGTCGTCTCGCGCCTTGACCTGCCTTCACTCGAGAAAGCCCATTTAACGGTAACGGCGCTGCTTCACAACACATCTCAGGCGGAAGTGAAGGGAGTCCTGAGAGGTGAAATCGAAAAGGTTTCTTTCCAGCAAGGGGTCTCGCTGCAACCCCAAGAGACAAGGCTCATTACCTTCACGCCGGAAAATTTCCCTCAGCTCAACATTCCGCATCCACGCGTTTGGTGGCCGTGGCAACTTGGCAAGGCCGAACTCTACACCTTGCAAATCGCGTACGAATCGAAGGGGAGGGTGTCGGACTCGCAACAAGTGGACTTCGGGATTCGCGAAGTCAGTTCGGAAATTACCAACCAGGGTCACCGGGTGTTCATGGTCAACGGCAAGCGCCTGCTGGTGCGGGGCGCAGGATGGTGGTCCGCCATGTTCCTGCGCTCTTCGCCGGAAAGGCAGGAGGCCGAACTCCGCTATTTCCGCGACATGCACTTGAACGTACTCCGCATGGACGGCAAGTTTGAGAACGACAACTTCCTCGACCTCGCGGATCGTTACGGCCTGCTGCTGATGCCAGGCTGGTGTTGCTGCGATCACTGGGAGAGGTGGGAGGCCTGGAAGGAGGAAGACTACAGAATCTCGGTGGAATCGCTGCGCGATCGCATTCGCTGGTTCCGTAACCATCCGAGCATTCTGAGCTGGCTGAATGGAGACGATAACCCGCCCCCGGAGAAGGTCGCGCAACTCTACCTCAACGTCCTCAAGGAAGAAAACTGGCCGAATCCCTACCTGGCCTCGGCCACGGAAAAGCCGGCCGCCGTTACCGGTCCTACCGGCCTGAATATGACAGGCCCTTACGAATGGGTTCCGCCGGTGTATTGGCTGACCGATACGAAACACGGCGGCGCCTTTGGGTTCATCACCGAAACCAGCCCGGGCCCGGCGATTCCGCCGATGGCGAGCCTGCGCAAGTTCATTCCTCCGGAGCATCTCTGGCCAATCGATGAGTTCTGGAACTATCACGCGGGAGGAGGCGAGTTCAAGGACATCAAGGTGTATACGCAGGCCCTCAATGCCCGTTATGGCAAGGCCCAAAGTGTAGAAGATTTCGTTATGAAGGGGCAGGCTATGGACTACGACGGCCAGCGCGCCATGTACGAGGCCTACGGCCGCAACAAGTACACAGCCACCGGCATCCTCCAGGAGATGCTGAATAGCTCCTGGCCGTCGCTGATCTGGGTCCTCTACGATTATTATCTGCGTCCGGCGGGCGGCTACTTCGGTTCCAAGAAAGGCCTGGAACCCATCCACATCCAGTATTCTTACGACGATCGGTCCATTGCCGTGGTGAATTCGCTTTATCACGAATTCAAAAACCTCAAAGCCACCGCTCGCGTCTACAATTTCGATCTTACCGAGGTGTTCTCAAAAGAATCGACACTCGACGTCCCCGCGGACGGGGTGGTTCGCGCTCTTGCAATTCCCGAAATTCCCGGCCTGACCACTACCTACTTCGTGAGCCTGGCGCTCGCTGACGCTGCGGGAAAGAGATTGAGCACAAACTTCTACTGGCTTTCAACCAAGCCCGACGTGCTCGATGAGGATAAGACCGAATGGTTTTACACACCGACCAAATCCTTTGCCGATTTGACCGCTCTCCAGGGCTTGCCACCGGTGGATCTTAAACTCGCAGCAAGCTCAGATGAAAAAGGCTCCGAGGGGATTACCCGCGTCATGGTTGAGAACCCCACTCGGGACCTTGCCTTTATGGTTCACTTGGAGGTCAACAAGGGACAGGGCGGCGAAGAGATTCTGCCGATTCTCTGGGAGGACAATTACTTTTCACTCCTTCCCGGTGAAAGGCGTGAGGTCACGGCCACATACAAGACGAGCGAACTCGCACGCGCCGCGCCGGTAGTCCATGTTGATGGGTGGAACATCCGGGCGAAGTCACAGTAGCCGCCGGGGAATGAAAGCAACGCTTCCAACCCGTGTGCCGCAACAAGTGGCGGGCGCCCCACAGGCAGCCCTCGCCCCACTGCCTAATGAAAGGAAAATGGTGTGGGAAGAAACGTGAGAATGAGTATAAGCGCTGCAACGGCGGCGAGAAACTTTCTTTCCGGCCCGAGGGGTTCCACCGGCTCGATAACTCTGGGGTGGCGAAGGCCCAGAAAAAACAGAATCACGGCCCAGGCGATCCAACCGTACCAGCAGAAGTATCCCAGTGGCAGCAAGACCAGGAAAAAGCCTCGCGAGATATTCCGGCATCTATCGCCCAGAACCGCATAGAGAATATGCCCGCCGTCGAGTTGCCCCACCGGGAGCAGGTTTAAGGCGGTGGCGAAGAGCCCCACCCAGGCGGCGCAACCCACGGGATGAAGAATAATCTCAGCCGGATTGATCCCGTTTCGGAAGAGCCTGGCGAGGAGGATCACGGCCAGAGGATTACCGAGTGAGATGGAATCCGGCGAGGTTGAAGGCATGGCGCCTTTGGTAAGAAAGATCGCCAGAATTAGGGCGGGGATGGCGAGGACAAAGCCCGCGATCGGTCCCGAGATCCCCACATCAAAAAGCTCGCGACGGTTCACAATGGGAGACTTAATCCGAATAAAGGCGCCGAGTGTTCCAATCAACGTCGGCGCGGGAATGAAGTAAGGATAAGTGGCGTGAATTCCGTAATGACGGCAGGTAAAATAATGGCCGAGCTCGTGGGCAAGCAAAATACTCAGCAGAGTGAAGGAAAAGGGCACCCCCAGAACCAGCATTTCCGGGTGACGCCACAATTCGCGAAAGTACGCGAGGGAAACGTCCCAGTCAAAAACCGGAAGAGTCTGAGCGTAGTTGAGCTCAATGTGCGTGCCCACGATCAAAGTGGTCACGACCGTAAGCAGGAAAAGCCCGAGATGAAATGCCAGGGAGTTGTACCACCGCTTGCGGGGCCTCAGGGGCCAACGAACAGGGACCCACCCCGGAGTGAACCAAGGTGTCTCGTTGACCTGCGGCTGGCTGATCCGCCCGAATTGGGATTCATCGCCCATACACAAGTGGGGAAGAATCCTATTCTCGCCCGCTCCTGGCCGCCTGTAAAGACCACTGACAAGTGACCGATGACATCGGGCACATGCCGAAGTGTTTGCTTGTCACTCGCCACTCACCACTCGTCATTACACTTAGGAGAGTGATTGCAGTTCCTTACCGGGCTTGAAGCGCACAGCCTTGCCGGGTGGGATGCTGACTTCTGCCCCCGTTCGGGGGTTCCGCCCGATGCCGGTCTTCCGAGGTTTCACATTGAAAACACCGAAGCCACGCAATTCAATGCGGTCGCCCTGCGTCAGGGCTTTCTTCATGGATTCGAACACGGTCTCTACAGCCATCTCAGCTTTAGTCTTGGTGATGCTCGTGCGGTTGACGACCTCATTGATGATGTCTAGCTTTATCACGCAAACCTCCTGAAAAGACAGGCTTTAATCCTAAGAATAGAGAGAAGCATTGTCAAGAATTTTCTCCTCGACTATCATTCTTTTCTTTTTGCTTGCAGAACGGGAACGATTCTGTGGTTTGATGCCACGGCCGCGCGCCCGCACTTTACATGAGGTGAGACCCAATGCCGGTTAAGAATGATCGCTGGATTCGTAAGATGGCCACCGAGCACGATATGATTCATCCCTTTGAGGAGAAACAAGTTCGGGAGGGAGTAATCTCCTACGGGCTCTCGTCTTACGGGTACGATCTGCGCGTCGCCGATGAGTTCAAGATCTTCACCAACGTCAACTCGACGATCGTCGATCCGAAACAGTTTGACGCACGCTCTTTCGTCGAATTCCGGGGGCCAACATGCATTGTTCCGCCCAATTCCTTTGCCCTCGCCCGCTCGGTGGAATACTTTAAGATCCCGCGGAGTGTACTAACTATCTGTCTGGGTAAATCGACTTATGCCCGCTGCGGTATTATCGTAAATGTGACGCCGCTTGAGCCGGAGTGGGAAGGGTTCGTAACTCTAGAAATCTCCAATACCACCCCCCTCCCGGCGCGCGTCTACTCCCACGAGGGCCTTTGCCAAATCATTTTTCTCGAATCGGATGAGTTGTGCGAGACCTCTTACAAAGACAAGAAGGGCAAATACCAGGCCCAGCAAGGCATCGTGTTGCCCAAGGTCTGAAAAGGCAGTGGTTAGTGGATAGTGGCTAGTCACGAGCCAGGAACAACTGGTAACTATCTATATGATGCGGTTCGCTTGGATATTGCTCGGCACCTGTCTGCTCCTAGTGCCTGCGGGCGTGAGGGCAGGCGGCCAGACTGGCGGTTCGCCGGCTCCCTCACCGCAAGCCGCCCCGGCGACTCCTGCACCGAGCCAGGTCCAGCCTGCTTTACCGCCGCCGCCCGCGACATACACCCTTACGCCGGAGCGTCGCGCCCAGGCCATCGCCTATTCACGTTCACGCTATATCCTCTATTTCGTGGGAACGCTGCTCTCCCTCGGCATTTACCTTCTCCTCTGGCGCGTCCGCATTGCAGTCGCCTTTCGCGAATGGGCGTGCCGGGTTTCGGGGCGCCACTTGGTTCAGTGTTTGATCTTCGTGCCGTTGTTTGTGGCGGCGGCAAGCCTGCTGAATCTCCCTCTGGAGTTTTACTCCGGTTATGTTCTTGAGCACCGGTTCTGTCTCTCGACCCAAGGGCTCGCATCCTGGTTTTGCGATTGGGGAAAGGGTATGCTGCTCGTCGCGGTGTTGGGCGTCATTGTGGCCTGGATTTTCTATGCCGTCGTCCGCCGCAGTCCGCGCCGTTGGTGGTTCTATTTCTGGTTGGCGACGATTCCTCTCATTTTGGCATTCATTTTCATTGAGCCCTACGTCATCGAGCCTCTGTTCTACAAATTCACTCCTCTCGAGACAACCCATCCTGCCCTGGTCGAGCAGATTGAAGCCATGCTAAAACATGCCGGCCTTTCGATACCCCCCGACCATATCTTTGAGATGGACGCGAGTTCCCGGACCAAAGCGGTGAACGCCTATGTATCCGGGCTGGGCTCGAGCAAACGCGTCGTGGTGTGGGACACAACCCTCAAGACCATGGGGCCGGATGAGTTGTTGTTGGTTCTCGGACATGAAACCGGCCACTATGCCCTTTATCACATTCCCAAGGAATTCGCTCTCGATGAAGCCGTAGCGCTCCTGTTGTTCCTCACGGGATTCGTCGCCGTAAATCGGCTGGTGGAGAGGGCCGGCCCGCGCACCGGCGTCGAGGGGATCGGAGATTTGGCCTCACTCCCCCTCGTGCTCGTAGTCCTCACCCTGCTGGTGTTCCTGTCGGATCCCGCTGTGAACGGCATCTCGCGCTACTTTGAACATCAAGCTGACCAGTTCGGCCTGGAAGTGGCGTATGGCATCGTTCCGGACCCGAATGCAGCCGAGGTCCGTGCTTTTCAAATTCTGGGGGAAGAGGATTTGTCTGACCCTGAACCCAGTCCTTTCATCAAATTCTGGCTTTACACCCACCCGCCGCTCGACGACCGCATCCGCTTCGCGGTCACGTACAAGCCGTGGGCGGAAGGGAAACCCCTTGAATTGCTGCCGCACCGGCAATGAAACACTCCCGCATTTTCCCAGCAAGATCACTGGTATGCCCTCGCTTTTACCTTTGCAGTGGGTCAATTTGGAGTAGAGGCGGCATTACGCCGCCATTTGGTACGTCAGCTGAGGGTAAACTCGCCGCTGCAACATCAAATCGACCCGCTAACTATTCCCTGCACTTCAATAAATTGCTTTTACGGCGTGCCGTGCTTAAAATCATGCTTTCCATTCTTCTTGCATCGCTCCGAGGTACGAGCGAAAGGAGTACACTGTTTCGATGAGCCGACTTCCCCTTCGATACTTCGCCCTGCTAGGTCTGGTGGCTACGGTTCTGGCAACGGTGCCCTTGCTCATCGCGCAAGGCCCCACTCAGCCCGCAGTGCGGGACAAGATTATCCGCTATGTGCGCGGACGGTTTAATATTGCTGAATCGGTCAAGATCACCATGACCGATCTTCGCGAAACCGCCTATCCGGAATTCCTCGAGACCACGGTGACGCTCGATGACGGTAAGGATAAGCGCACGCAACCTCTTTTCATTTCCAAGGACATGCGCTACATGATTGAGGGGAACATCTTCAATCTTGGTGGCGACCCCCGCGAGGAAATTATCCGGCTGATGTCACTCCAGGACCAGCCGGTGGAAGGCCCCGCGAACGCCCCGGTCACGCTGGTTGAGTACTCCGACCTCCAGTGCCCGATTTGCGCGCACATGCAGGAAGAATTGGAGACAGACATCATCCCTAAACACGGCGACAAGCTGCGCGTGGTGTTTAAGGAATTTCCGCTTGTCAGCATCCATGATTGGGCGCTCACTGGAGCCATCGCCGCACAATGCGTCTATCAGATCGATCCTTCCGCGTACGTTCCCTTTCGCTCCACGGTTTATAAGAACCAAGAAAGCCTTTCCGCCGAGCACGCCCGCGACATTCTGCTGCACCTCGGCGCGGAGGTTGGGGTTGATAACCCGAAGCTTGCTGCCTGTATCGACTCCCGGGACTCGCTCTCCCGCGTCGAAGCGAATATACACGAAGCGGAGGCTCTCGGGATCGCCTCAACTCCCACCAGTTTTATCAATGGGAGGATTATCGTGGGCGCCCCGGTCTCCACCGATTTTGACAAGCTCATTGACCAAGGCATGCATGACCCCAAGTAACAACATGCTTTGATCGATCCCGCGCAAAATCTTCGCCGTCATCAGCGGCAAACACTCCGCAGAACTTTGTTCTTCCTCGCGTGTTTGCAATGCTGGAGGGGCGACGAGTTGTTAACTTTGTTAAACGCGAGCGGCAACTTGTTAACTCTTGTTAAATATGCACTGTGGCGGTGATTTAGAGTAACGGACCGGGTGTATACTGCGTCCAAACAAGGGGACAGGAGGAACCTGAGTATGCGGCGGAGAATAGCAATTGGGACATTAGGGCTTATGGTTTTGCTGGCGGCGGCGATTGTTGGTTGGGCCGAGGATGGCGCCCCACAGGGGGCCGATCCGGGTCAAGGCCAGCATCAGATGGGCGGCGGCCAGAATAGATTTGACGGAGGCGGCCCGGGCCAGTTCGGCAGGCAAGGACGTGAGGGCGGACGGGAAGGGCAGCGGATGGGATGGCAACGCGGCGGCCGGCACGGATTTGGTGGCGGCGACCACCTTATGCGCATGGCGGAAGATCCCCGCGTACGCCAATACCTTGGTCTGACGGACGAGCAGGTTGGACGCCTGCACAAGATCGGCATCGATGCGGAAAAAGCTTCGGTCCAGACGCGCGCGGATATGCAACTGCGCCACATTGAACTCCGCGAACTGCTGCGGGCTGATAATCCTGATCACGACGCGATCATGCGGAAGCTCGATGAGGTGAACGCCGTGCAAGGAAAGATGCAGAAGCAGGGGGTGGAGACTTTGCTCGCCGCACGTAGCGTGCTCACGCCGGAACAGTTAAAGAAGATCAAGACCTTTATGGAGGATCGCGGTGGCGGCCTCGGTCGCGGACCCATGATGGAGAGGCGTGGCGGCATGGGGCGTCCTCCCGGCCATCCGGGCGGTCCTGGCGGCGCTCCGGGTGGGCCAACCCCAAAACCACCCGAGCAGTAAGGAATCCAGGCGTTGAGTGCCGCTGGTAGTCTGGCTCCTTCGCACCACCGGCGACTTCACGATTCCGTTGTAGTACGTAATGGTTCAGCTCAGTTATTAGAGCGGCGGGATCCCTGTCACGATGATTTGTGTGCCGGGGATCATCGCCGTTTTTCCTTCCAGGGATGCGGCGCTCATCAATCGCCGCTGAGGTACCCTTTGCCGAGACTTGCAAGTCTTCCACTTTGCACGCTGATTCCCTAAGACATATAATTGCTTGCTTAGGCTTGGGGGCCTGGGATTCACCGTATCAGTCCGCCTGGGACTAAAAGGCCGGCGGAGCGGCGTGCGTGACGAGCCAAGATTGGGGAGCCGCGATTTCGGCGGGGCTTAAGCCCGGCCCTTACGGCAATTTCCCAAATAAACCTCAGCGTGGTGAGAAATCTGGGACAGGAGATCCTTGAGCATAGGCGAGAACCAATCCGTCAGCCCAGGTACGCTGGTTGAAACTCCGGCCGGGGCCGAACCCCGTTCGGCCATACCGGGCACGGCAAAATTCCCAGATGGTCGGGCTGGGTCGCAAGATGCCACGGCCGGAGCCAAGGCATTCGGCGCCGCGCGGGCAAGCTCGCTGGGTGAGGAGATCGTTGTCCGCGGGGCGCGCGTCCACAACCTGAAGAATATCGACTTCACGATTCCGCACAACAAAATCACCGTGGTCACGGGGCTTTCGGGCTCGGGGAAATCCAGCCTAGCGTTTGACACGCTTTATGCCGAAGGCCAACGCCGTTACGTGGAATCGCTTTCGGCTTACGCGCGGCAGTTTTTGGAGCGCATGGAGAAGCCGGACGTCGACGAGATTGCCGGCATCGCCCCGCCCGTGGCCATTCGTCAAAAAAACACCACGCGCAATCCGCGCTCGACCGTGGCGACGGCCACCGAGATCTATGATTACGTGCGCCTGCTTTTTGCGCGCATCGGCACGACTCTGTGCTACCGCTGCGGCCAAGTCGTAGCGCGGGACCACGTTGACGCTGTCGCGGAAAGCGTCCTGAAGGGGGAGCCCGGCCGCCGATTTTATGTGCTCTTTCAGGTGAACCCGGCGCTCGGTGTAGCGCCGGGCCTTAGCCCGGCATATGCCGCCCTAGAGGACGGCGCTACAATGGCATCTGCCGCCCTGAAGGGCGGCGCTACACCGGCAGCGAACCGCGGCGGTAGTGCGAAGCGCAAACGCCAGGCTGCCGGTGAAAGTACGAACGCATCGCCCCGAGCGGTGGGACCCGCCCCCCCCGGTGACGATTTGAAGCCCAGGCTCTTCGCCCTTCGCCAACGGGGTTACAACCGCTTATACCAGCAGGGCCGAGTTTTTGAATTCTCCACGCCGGAGTCCTTGCTCGACGTGGATTTCGCGCAGCCGGTTTACATTCTGGTGGACCGTCTGGCAGTGGCGGCGGACATTCGGCAGCGCATCATCGATTCGGTGGAGCTTTGCTACCGCGAGTCCGGCGAAGCGATCCTGGAATTCGTTCCGCCCGATGCGTCGACGCCTCCCGAGCGTTGGGTCTTCAATGAGCGCTTCGAGTGCAAGACCTGCAAAATCACTTATCAGGACCCCGAGCCGAGCCTGTTCTCGTTCAACAACCCTTACGGGGCCTGCCCCCGGTGCCAGGGATTCGGGAATACCATTGATTTCGATCTCGACTTGGTGATCCCCGACAAGAACAAGCCCTTGAGCGAGGGTGCTGTGGAGCCCTGGACCAAGCCCCGTTACCGCGTGTTGCAGAATGAAATGCGCCGCGCCGCGCGCGCGCAGGGAGTTCCACTCGACGTTCCTTATTACAAGCTGGAATCTGAGCAACGCCGCTGGCTCGTGGAGGGCGACGGCAAGTTTGGGGGAATCCGCGGGTTTTTCGAGTACCTGGAGCGGAAAAAGTACAAACTTCACGTGCGGGTATTCCTCAGCCGTTATCGTGGCTACACTCTGTGTCCGGAGTGCCACGGGGGACGCCTGCGCCGCGAAGCGTTGAACGTGCGCATCCAGCAGAAGAACATTACCGAGGTCTGCCGCCTGTCCATTCAAGACGCCTACCGTTTTTTCAATGAGCTGCGCCTTACGCCGTCGCAGCAGACGATTGCGGAGAAGATTCTGGAAGAAATCCGTTTCCGCTTGAAGTACCTCTACCGCGTCGGGCTGGAATATCTGACGCTGGACCGGCTGGCCTCCACGCTCTCCGGGGGCGAATCGCAGCGCATTCAATTAGCCACGGCGCTGGGCTCCAACCTTGTCGGGGCGCTATATGTTCTGGATGAGCCATCCATTGGTCTGCACCCTCGCGACACTGGCCGCCTGATTGAGATTATGAAGACCCTGCGCGATTTGGGGAACACGGTGCTGGTGGTGGAGCACGATCCGGAGATGATGCGTGAGGCCGACAGATTGCTGGACCTCGGACCCGGGGCCGGCGAGCACGGAGGCCGAATTATTTATTCCGGCAACATGGAGGGGATGCTCGCTGACCCGCACTCGCTGACGGGGCGGTACCTTTCGGGAGAACTGCAAATCCCCCTTCCTGAGGAGCGGCGCAAGCCTGGCAATGCCTGGTTGAAGATTCGCGGCGCGCGCCAGCATAATTTGAAATCCATTGACGTGGAAATTCCTCTGGGGCTCATGGTGTGCGTCAGCGGCGTATCCGGATCAGGGAAGTCCACCCTGGTTCACGATGTGCTCTTCAACGCCCTCATCTCGAGACGCGGCCTGCCGGCGGCCCGCGCCGAGTATGAACGCATTGAAGGCGATCAGCAGCTTGCCGAAATTGTACTTGTCGATCAATCGCCGCTGGGGCGCACGCCGCGCTCCAATCCCGTCACCTATATCAAGGCTTTTGACGCCATTCGCGACGTCTTCGCCTCTACTCCGGAAGCTCGCAGGCGCGGATACACGCCGGGTTATTTTTCCTTCAACATTCCCGGGGGACGTTGCGAGACCTGCCAGGGCGACGGCACGATAACCATGGAAATGCAATTTCTCGCCGACGTGGAGCTGGTTTGCGAGGAGTGCCGCGGGCGCCGCTTTAAGCCCGGCATTTTGGAGATCCACTACAAAGGCAAAAACATTTACGACGTCTTGCAGATGACGGTGAAGGAAGCCTTGGCCTTCTTTTCGAGCGTCCCCAAGTTGACCGGCAAGATCCGCGTGCTGGAGGAAGTTGGGCTGGGGTATCTGCGCCTGGGACAATCGGCCACAACACTTTCCGGCGGCGAGGCCCAACGCGTGCGCCTGGCCGCCCACTTGGGGCATCGCGCCAGCGAGAGCTCCCTTTTCATTTTCGATGAGCCCACTACGGGCCTCCACTTTGATGACATCAGCAAACTGCTGACGGCTTTTCGCCGCCTGATTGAAACCGGCGCCACCGTTTTGATCATCGAACATAATATGGACGTCTTAAAGACGGCGGATTGGATCATTGATCTCGGGCCCGAGGGTGGCGATTCCGGGGGATACGTCGTTGCGGCGGGCACACCCGAAAGTCTGGTGAAAAACAGGCTCTCGTTGACGGGAAAGTTTCTGGCGAAATATCTTCCCAATTCCAAACCGCCGCACGGTGTGATGAAAACGAAGAATTGATGCCATGCGATCTTCCAAGGGGCACCTACCCTCGCTGGCGATAGCCGCTGTCTGGTTGGCCTTGCTGATCTCCGGTGAGGGGGTAGCGCGTGCCCCCGGCCGGCAGCCCGGCGCGAGTCCATCTCCCCTGCCTGCTTCCAGTGAAGAGAAGGAGGCACCACTCTCGCAGGAACAAACCCTCAGGATGCTTCAGGCGGGCGTTCCCTCCCGGCAGATCGAGGAATTCGCGCACAAGGATGGCGTCGATTTCAAGGTGGACACTGCTCTGGAACGCGACTTGCGCCATGCGGGAGCCACCGAGAGTCTTATTCAGTTGCTCAAGAAATTGGGCAATTCGCCCGCCCCCGCGCAGCCCTCTGCCGCGGCCGGCTCGGCCGAATCTTCCGCGTTACTGCGCGCGGCGGAGGCTGCGCTTGCGCGGAAAGATTACGCCGAGGCAGCGAAACAGTCGAACGCGTACGTCGCGAAGCACCCTGACATGCCGGAAGCCTGGTTCAACCTGGGTTATGCCTACACCGGTCTGCACGAGCCGGATGAAGCGGTCAAGGCCTACCAGAAAACATTAGAGCTTGCACCCGATCTTTTTGCTGCCCGGCTGAATCTGGGGATTCTGCTGGTGGAGCAGAAGCAGCCCCAGGCGGCACTGGAACATTTGCAGAAGGCCACGACGCTTAAACCGGAGCATGTCCGCGCGCACCTGTATTACGCGCGAGCACTCGTCCAAACCGGCCAGCCGGATGCCTCCCGGAAAGAGTTTCAGGAGGTTGCCCGCCTCGACCCACGCCTGGCCATTGCGCCTTATGAACTGGGCCAACTCGAACTCCAGCAGAAACACCCGGCGGAGGCGCTCGCCGCTTTCGAGCAGGCCCTGGCTTTGGATACGGCACTGGTACAGGCGGACCTGGGAGCGGCCCTGGCCGCCGAGGCGCTGAACGACACCGCGCAGGCGGCTGCGCACTTCCAGAAATACCTGGCATCGAGGCCGGATGACGTGGAGACGCAATTCCACCTGGCAGGGCTTTACTTGCAGCAAAAGCAAAACGAGAAAGCCCGCGACACTTTGGAAAGCATCTACCGGGCCAAGCCGGACGTGCCCGGTCTTACCGCGGCTTTGGGTGATGTCAATGCGCGCTTGAAAAAACTCCCCGAAGCGGAAAAGTACTATCACCTGGCGATAACCGCGCAGCCGGGTGTCGTGGATCTCCATCGTGCTCTTGGGCAAATCCTGCTGGACGAAGAGAAATATCCAGAGGCCGAGGGCGAGTTTCGGGCTGCCCTGAAAATGGACCCGCACAATCGCGACGCCGCCATCGGGCTGGCATCCAGCCTTGACCTTCAAAAGCGATATCCGGAGGCGATCCCGATTCTCGAATTGTTGGCGAAAGACCCGGCTGCAACCCCTTATACGTTTTTCGTTTTGGCTACCTGTTACGATCACCTCAAGGCGCGCAAGGAAGCCCTAGCCAATTACGAACGCTTCCTGAAGCTTTCCCACGGCGAAAATCCGGATCAGGAATGGCAGGCCACCCAGCGGGCAAAGCTTCTCAGCCGGGAGCTTTCAAAATAGCTATAATCTGAAGTTATGGCGCGGGAACGCTGGACAGTCTTGCCGGTCTGGTTGGCCGTACTGGGGGTTTTGTTACTCGGCGCGTGCGCCATGGCACGCGAGAATGAAGAGCAGTTGCTACAAAGGATGGCGGCCGAGCAGAACCCCGTCAAGAAGGCGAAGATCGAAATCAAGCTCGCCAACCTGCGACTCACCGAGGTTCAGGACGCCTACTCGCGGGGACAGATTGATGCGGGCGCAAAGCTTCTTGGCACGTTTGTCGAGACCATAAGAACCTCCTGGAAATTGCTTCAGGATTCCGGGCACAAGGCGTCGAAACAACCGGAGGGCTTCCGAGAGTTGGAGATTTCCCTCCGCGAAAATGTGCGTACACTGCAAGATTTGGGGCGGAGGGTAAGTTACTTTGACCGCAGCCCCTTGGAGGATGCCGCCCAGGAGATGGACCAGATGCGGGGCGAGGTTCTCCACGAACTGTTCCCCGGGAAGCCGCCCGTCACGCGCAAAGATTCGCCCCCTCCGAATACGACCACGAGCCCGGGGCCGCCCCCGGGAGTGCGGTGATTGCCCTATGCGCGCCTTGATGACATCCGTTCTGTTGTTCGCTGTTTCCCTGACCGTCGCGTGGGGGGCGGACAAAGGTGATTACCTCAGCGACGACGAGGTGGACCAGTTGCGCGACGCGCAGGAGCCTTCAAAGCGTATCGAAGTGTATTTGTCGTTCGCGCAAGTCCGCCTGACGCGGTTTGACGATTACCGTAGCCGGCCAGCAAGCCCGGACTACGATATTCCCGGTTACCTCGATACCCAGCTCGACCAGTATATTCGCATCACCGACGCCCTGAAGGACTGCATCGAGGATCACTTCGACCGTCACGACGACATGCGCGCCGGTCTGAAGGCGTTCATTGAGACGGGCACCCACCAACTCGAACAATTGCGGCATGTTGAACAATCAACGGACCCCTATGCCGCCGGTTATCGCAAATCGCTCGGCGACGCCATTGACGATTTCACCGACGCGCTCGACGGCGCCAGCAAAGCGCTTTCGGAGCAAACCAAGAAGTTCGGCGAACTGAAGCGGACGGAAATAGCCGATGCCCGGACCGCTAAAGAGCGCGAGAAGCAGGAAAAGAAGGACACTCGGGGAGAAGAGAAGCTGCGAAAGAAAGAGCATGAGAAAGGACCTCCCACCGATAAGGATGAGGACTGAAGGGCAGTGGCCAGTGGCGAGTGGTTAGTGGTTAGCAACTGCGAACCAAACACTAGCTACTAACCACTATCAACTAACCACTGCAACTATGGAGCAACCGGAACAACTAACCCTACCACTCGGACCTCCACCCGACCTCACTGAAGTCTTCCGCAGGGTGTTTTCCCGCCTGCGTATCAAGTCGCCGGTGGTCAGCATTGGGGCGAAGTTCCATCCCTTTGCAGGATTGCGTAGCACCATCAGCGTGCGCAACGGCGCGGTGAAAGCGCGCGTGTCGGACGTGCTGGCTGAGGCTTCGCCACTGGTTCTCGAAGCCTTGGCGGAAATCCTCTTGGCGCGAATCTTCCGACGCCGCCCTTCGCGCGAGGCACGGGAGTGTTATCTTGCCTACACCTTCCGGTCGGCGATTCGCAGCCGCATCGACGCGGCGCGCCGTGAACGCGGCTCCAAGCGGCTTTTGCCGGCGCTCGGCTCTCATCATGATCTGGAAGAAATTTTCCACAGCTTGAACCATCGCTTTTTCCAAGGTCAAATCCCGTTGCCCCGCCTGGGCTGGAGCCACCAGAACTCGCGCCGGGTACTGGGCCATTACGATTCCGGCCACACGGCGATCATCGTCAGCCGCAAGCTCGATTCCGCTTCGGTTCCACGCTACGTGGTAGAATACGTCGTTTTTCACGAAATGCTTCACATCCGGTTTCCAGTTGAACGGCGCGGCCAGCGGAGAGTGATTCACTCGCGGGATTTCCGCGAGGCCGAGAAAAAGTTCCCTCATTATGAAGTAGCCTGCCGGCAAATCAAGCACCTTTGCGCCTGACGTCCGGTTCCGGATAGCACTTCAAGGAGGAAAACCCTATGCCACGCGGATTCACCTCTGTATCCCTTGCGGCTGCCGCATTGCTTCTCAGCTTGCTCCCGGCGCGCTCCGCCCCCGCCGCGGACGATCTTACCGTCGCGTCGCCCGACGGCAAGGTCGTGATTTCCTTCGCCCTCAAGTCCAATCCTCAACCCTATCTCCCGGGTGAGCGCGCCTACTATCGCGTCAGTTACGCGGGTGTGCCGGTGCTCGCGGACTCTCCACTAGGCCTGGATTTCGCGGGCGCTCCTCCGCTCGACCATGACTTTGAAATTACCGCGACTGACCCCCAATCTCGTGACGACAAGTGGACGAACAACCTTGGGCCGGTGCTCGAGGTCCCCGACCATTACAACCAACTCCGGATTTCGCTGCGCGAAAAGCAGGCGCCTGGCCGCAGGGTGGACTTGGTTTTCCGCGCCTACAATGAAGGCGCGGCGTTTCGGTATATCCTTCCTCAGCAGAGCGCCATGGAGAAGTTCACCCTCATGGCGGAGAACACGGGGTTCTATTTCGCTCACGACGCGTACGCCTTTGCCTTAAACATGGGCCGCTTCAACACCAGCAACGAGGGCGAATATCCCCGGACTCATCTGAATATGATCAAGCCTGAATCCATCATCAATTTGCCGATGTGTGTGGAGATTTCCGGCGGCCCGTGGGTGGGACTCCTGGAAGCCGATCTTACCGACTATGCCGGGATGTCTGTGGGAGGCGTTGCGGGATTTGCCCACGCCCTGGTGAGCAAACTTTCCCCTGGCCCCGATCGCGCGGACGAACTGGTGACAGGTTTCACACCCAAGCCTACGCCCTGGCGTGTGCTCTTGATAAGCGATCGCCCCGGCGGCCTGATCGAATCGAGCTATCTCATCCTCGACCTCAGCCCGCCCTCGGCCATTGGCGACACTTCCTGGATCGTGCCCGGCAAGGCGGCGTGGGATTGGTGGTCCGGCGATTATGATGTGAACGTCAACTTCCACCCGGGAATGAACACTGCCACCATGGAGCACTACATCGATTTCGCCTCCGAGCATCACCTTGAGTACATGCTTGTGGACGCGGGCTGGTACCCCTCGAAAGAGTACACGGATTTGGGAAATATTCTGACCTACGTCCCGGAGGTGAATGTTCCGGAGATCATCGCCTACGGAAAGCAAAAGGGCGTGAAGGTGCTATTGTGGCTTTACTGGGGAGCGATCGATCGGCAGATGGATGCGGCGCTGGACCTTTACGCCAAGTGGGGCGCCGCGGGCATCAAGGTTGACTTCATGAATCGCGACGATCAGGAGATGGTGAACTTCTACGAGCGCCTGGCCCGCAAGACCGCCGAGCATCACATGGTCCTGGATTATCACGGAGCGTACAAGCCGACCGGTCTGCGCCGGACCTATCCCAACCTCCTGACCCGTGAGGGCATCATGGGCCTGGAATACAACAAGTGGAGCTCCAGAGTGACGCCTGAACACGACGTCACCATCCCCTTCACCCGCATGCTCGCCGGGCCCATGGACTACACACCAGGCTGCTTCAACAACGCTACTCGCGAGCAGTTCAAGTCCCGGAACCTCGACCCGATGTGCCAGGGAACCCGGGCGCATCAGTTGGCGATGTACGTGGTTTTCGAAAGCCCGCTCGTGATGCTTTCGGATTACCCCGAAATCTACGACCACAACCCGGGGATGGAATTCCTCGATAAGGTTCCCACCGTTTGGGACGAAACCACGGTTGTAAACGGTGAACCCTCCAAGTACATCACCATCGCACGCCGTCACGGCAGCGACTGGTTCCTGGGAGCCATGACCAACTGGGACGCACGCGACCTGGAAATTCCGCTCAGTTTCCTGGGCGCGGGCGAATTCGAAGCGCAGATTTTTGCCGATGGCGCAGATGCGGATAAAATCGCGACCAGCGTGGCCATCAGCAAGAAGACTGTGAAGGCAGGAGACAAGCTCGCACTTCACCTCGCCCCCGGCGGTGGGGCCGGGGTGATCTTCACTTCAAGGTGAAGTGCTCGGCCCTCAGTAGCCGCGGCCGCATCAGCGCTTAGTGATGTCCTTTATCCGAATGGGAAGGAGCTGGTTTGCTTTGCTCCTTCGCCGGATGGGGGATACTTTCCTTATCCTTCATAGGACCGGCGGGCTTTCCCGCCCGCAGGTTATCCATCTGCTGCGGCTCTAGCGGACGTCCGGGATGCGACGAATAGGCGTCCTGCCGCGCGGCATAGGGAGCATTCGTCGGGGCCGGGGGATTACGCGAGTACATCTTCGGGAACGGCGTGGTGGGAGGCCCACCGGTGCGAACCGCCTCGCGGGGTGCGGAGGCAGGAGTTCGCATACTTGACGGCGGTGCATATGCAGGAGTTCGCGGGCCCGTGGCCGCTCCGGGTGACGTAGGCCTCGGGGCTCCAAACCTTGCCGCCGGAACCGGTGGCGCCGCTACGGCCCTTGCTCCGAATACCGCCCGGGAGGTGGGGTTAACCTCCGGGTGAGGGATGACGTTCGCGTGGGCAAGCTGTTCCGGGGCCACATGCACCATGCCCCGCGCCACCGGCTGGCCACCGCGGAACACGTCCCCGGAAACCGCAGTGACGGCAACTTCACGATTCACAAAGTGAATGTTCGTTACATTCGTCACGTTGACGACGTTGACCTGATGAATGTATGTCGGTCCGTAGTGATACCAGGGCGTATAGGGCTCCCGCGGTCCGAGGGGAAACCAAGCCTGAACACCCACGCCAATCCCTATGCCAAAGCCCGGTCCGCCGACAAAGGCCACTAAAGCCGGAGCATACACCGGCCGTACCACGACAGGCCCGGGGACCCAGGCCCAAATCGGTCCAATATGCGCCCAGCGGCCATAATGGAAAGGCGCATAGCCCCAAGGCTCCGCTTCCACCCACGTCCAGCCCCAGGGTTCGACAAAAGCCCAATATCCGTTCCGATAGGGCACCCAGTCCGGGGGCACATTGGCCGGATACCATACCTGGCCATAGCCAGGTTCCTCGGACCAGCGCCCGTAGGTGTCAAGGTCCTCACCACCGGGAACGGCAGGGCCCACCGACCGGACCGAAGCGGAATGTTCAATGCGTTGATCGCGTCCCCCGCACCAACGATCGAAGTCGTCCGCCGAGGGGAGGGAGAGGTTCGAAGCCATTACCGGGCCTGTGCCCGTCAACTGTACAGCCTCGCCGCTGTGCAGGGTTTTCGAAAGGTCCCCAGCGCTGATTTGAAGGGTGCCGGCATTCACGGTGACTTGGGTGGAGTTGCCATCGGGAGCGGTGTCCACTCGATAGGAGCCCGCGGCTTGCAGGATTAACGCGCCGTTGGGAGTATCAATCTCCACGGAATTGTTTTCCGGCAACTGATAAACGGTCACCCGGACGGTACCCTGACCAACTCCCAGTTGCATGAGTTGGTCATTCAAATTGGCCAGCGTCACGTCCGTGGCCTGAGAAAGGCGCACGGCAAAAGGACCCACTTCCAGCTCGGCGCGAGCGCCCTTGTCAGCGTAAATACGGTCCCCGGTGGTGACCGGGCGATTCAAAGAAGCCTCGCTCCAATCAGTTTCGCCCGAAGGCTGAAAAGTTACCTTCCCCTGGATGATGCTCAGTCGGGCAACCCGTCCGGGAGGATCCCCCTGGTCCGCGCAAGCTATTGAGGCAAAAAGACCTGCCAGCAAAAATGGTAGCAACAGCATCAAACTCCGTCGCCATTTCGTCGTTTTCATAGTGGCTCCTAGTACCCCCGCTTGGATTCGAATTCTACCCCGCCGTGTTGCCAATGTCCCTATGGTATATTTAGCCCCGTCACCCGCAAAACATACTGAGCGTCAATCCTTTACAGTCTTTACAAGCGCGTATCTGGTTTGCAGGTCCACGACTGTTCCTTGGATGATTTCCAACGAGTGTAACCGAAAATCGGCGATCAGCAATCGCAAATCACCAATGATCTTAAAGGTCTTTCCCCTGCGTGGTCAGCACGAGTTTGCCGTGTTTTACCCCTCGCAAGCTCAGAATCCGGTCCGCGAGGTGGCTCACCTCGGAACTGCGCCCCCGCATGATGATCACTTCCAGGCAATTGTGGTGATCCAAGTGGACGTGCGTGGCGGCCAGCACTTGGCCTTCGGCGTGGTGCTGCGCCTCAATCAGCCGTTCTGCGAGCTTGGGGCGGTGGTGGTCGTATACCATGGTTACGGTTCCCACCACGATGCGGTTTTCCTCCACGTCCTCGGCCACGGCGTAATCCCTTACCAAGTCGCGAATGGCTTCCGAGCGATTCTTGTAGCCCTTCTTATGAATAACCCGGTCAAACCTCTCGAGCAGATCGCTTTCCAGCGAAATACCGGTTCTGACCAAGTGAGCCATGAATCTGCCTCCTGACCATCGAGAGATAACCGCGCTGCATAATACGGTAGCACGATTTTGACAATCGTGTTATCGTTTCTGTTCAATCCCTCGGGTGGGAATTCCTTAAGGCACCCCTCACGCTTGCTGTCGAGGCCGGGCGTCGCGAAAGGGAGTATAACCGATTTCCCCGGACCTCCATCATCGCCCAAACCTCGCGCGGCCATGCTTGCCGGTCTTGCATCTCGCGTGCTTGATCACCATAGCGACGGCGACTGTCTTTGCCGCCGACCCCGCCGGGCGAATCTCCGGCCGGGTCAAGGACCCCCAGGGCGCCACAGTACCGTATGCCCAGATTAGGGTCAGCGACTGGGGCGACACTACCGCGTGCCAAACGATCTCCGACGCACAGGGATACTTCCTCTGCCCTTCGATCGGTGCGGGCGAGTTCAGTGTAACTGCCACGGCACCGGGATTCAGTCCGGTTACAATAGCTATCCGTGTGGACGCCGGGACGCGTGTCGAGGCCAATTTGCAGTTTCGCGAACTGGCCTCGCAAAAGCAAGCGATCACCGTCAGCGCGGACGTGACGCAGGTCGATGTCCTTTCGCCTGATCCCGCCGAGAAGGTTTTCGCCAGCGAGGACTTGATGGACGCGAATCCGGGGCGGCCGGGCGCGCCGATTTCGATTCCCGGCTACCCCATCGAGACTGCGTCGAGCGGCATCAAGGCTCCCCAATACTTTGCCCCGGGCGTCGCGGGCGACCACGGCGAGCCCATCGCGCAGTTCGTTCAGGTGGGCAGATACCTAGTACCCAACAACCTGTCGGCGAACGCGCACGGCAACGGCTACTCCGATCCGAACATTTTCATCGCCAACGTGATCGAGAGCGTCGAGGTAGACGGCGGTGCGTTCAACGTGCGCGAGGGCAATCACGCCTTGAACCTTGCCACCACCTATTCCCTGCGCTCGCACCTCGATCCATTTTTCACCTTGACCGGGGACCAACGGGACATCACCGGCACGGCGGGCCTGAGCCCTTCGCCGTACTCGTGGATAGCGATGGAAGCCTCGTACGGCAATGGATTCTTGGACCGGCTGGAGCACCGCAAGCAGTTCAAGATCAATGGCGGACGGGTCTTCTATCTGGGAGACCACACCCTGACTCTGTTCGGAATCGGATACTACGGATTCTCCTACGTGGCGGGGCTTCGCCCGATGTACGGATTCAATTCCGTAGATGCGGCCGACGGCTGGACGGAGTACCCGGATACGGTCGATCCCCGGCAGAAGGACCAGACGCACACTGCGCTCGTGGCGTTGAACGATGTGTGGAGACTGGGCGACAACCAGGAGCTTCAGCTCTCCGGGTTCTTCCGCACCTACAATCTCTCCCTTTACTCCGACTTTGGGGTTGGGCTGACCCGCCAGAGCGAATTCCGCACCGTGACCGGCGGCAGCGCGGCGTATAAGAAGAAGTTCTCGAAAAACCTCACGCTGCTGGCCGGCACGGACTACGAGCGCGAGGCGCCCCGGCGCGACGATCTGGACCATTACAACTTCTTCAACTCTGCCAACCCGGCGTATTACGGACCTTTCATCAAGGTGGATGGAAACAACGTAACCATCGCTCCGGTAACTCCCTACATTGCCGGGGAGGGCGAGTTGAGCAGGTATTTTCGCTACTACCTGGGTTGGCGGCGCGACGAGATTAGCATCGACAACCAGGACCTTGTGACTCCTGCCAACTCCTGGAATAGATTGGTGGGATTGAATTCGCCGAAAGCGACGATCACGTTCTTCCCGGAGCAATCCTGGTACGTCCCTCAGGTGGCGTTCAGCTTCGGCAAATCGTTCTTCACGGAAGATCCCAGAACCGGAATGGCCACAGGACAGGACACTCCAACCGGCGCTCCGGCAGCCGTTGACCCGGTGGAGACGGCGCGCTCGTATCAGTTGGTCGCGAGCAAGTCCTTCCACAAGACCAATCTGAAGCTGACACTGGGACGCGAGACGCAAACCGCCGAGTACGGCAAAATCGACCCCGACGACGGGCTGCAATTCGATCTGGGGCCGGGCCGCATCCGCTATCTGGCGGCCACGCTGCGCCAGAGCTTCCGCTATGGATCGCTTCAGGCGACTTTTGAGCAGGCCGATGCGCGCGATCTGGACACCGGCCAGGTTACGCCCGAGGCTCCGAGATTGGTCGGCGATCTCTCCTGGACGTATCAAAAGCTTCCCTTTCATTTGCAGGCGAAAGGCGAATTCGAGTACGTGGGTAGGAAGGTCGTTGGGAATGGATGTGATGAGAGCAACCCTAATGACCTGACCTTCTACTGCTTCGGCGTGCCGAACAAAGAACTCCGGCTGGCGCTGGCTCGGCCATTTCTTGAGGGAAGAATCAACGTCGGGCTCAACATGATGATTGCCAGCGGCTACACCGGGCAAACTACGGAAGACTTCGCGACAGACTATAAACCCGGGTACGTAGGTCCTTTGCCGGTTCCCGAGAACCCCATTGCCGAGGTCGTTGGTGTGCGAATACCTTCGTACGCAAGCGTCAGCTTTACCTACAGGTTTGGCCACTAAGGCGGCGCTGTGACCACTTCGGCTAAGGCAATCGGGGGATCTGGTGATCGGGAGATCGGGAGATCTGGTCAAATTGGACCTCCGCTGCTCATTCGGGTCGCGTGACGCGCCATTCTTGTTTGTCAATAACTATCTTTGTTATCATCAACATCGTGGCATACCTACTGTAGGTGCTTTATTATCATGAACATCGTGGGATAAGCCAGGACTGACATTTTTTCTCCATGTGTTTTCAATAACATCGTGGGACTAGCCTTCATTTTTAATTTCCCTTTTCCCTGTTGCTTCGCCGCGGAGGATTCAATAACTCATTTAGTGTCAGTAATATAGGTTTTCAGAGGTTTCCGTCATTTGCCATTAACCCCTTTTATTTCTGAAACATCGTGGGTAGCGGGCGTTCCCTGAGTCTGGGCCCCTTGCGCCATGGCCGTCCCGGCCATGCCCCTTCAGGGGCAAGATGCCCGTGGCACTTCGCTCGTGGCCATACTGGCCTTGACCTTCCCAGGTGGGGGCACGATAAGTTGGGGTGGGCTTCCCGTGCCTCCCGCAGGCGTAGCCCGACGAATCGTTTACTCCAGCGAAGCGCAATCTCGCAAGAACCGGCACACTTCGTCTCGATAAGCGCGCTATTGCTGCATTTGCGGGCAGGAAGCCTGTCAGATTGTTGTCAATCGGCGCTCGATTCGTGCATTTTCGTGAAAAGAGCCGGTTTTTTGCCGGGCATTTTGTCATACTCTCCTTTGTTTTCATACACATCCCCGGAGGTTCCTTCATTTTTAACACCTTTTGGGGTTGAGCCCCCTTGTCTCGGAATTTGAGGTCGCATCCACGAGCCGTCCCAACCGGCACTGGCCGGAATCCTCCCGAGGGTGGCACGCAGGTTCTGGAGACGGGAGAAGAGCGCGGAATTCGGGTTTCCTTCCCAGTTCGGGGTTTGCCTGTTTTCCCCAGCACCCAGTCCCCAGTACCCAGTCCCGCCCCCCCGGTACCTTCTCCCCCTGCGCGATTTCACGCCAAAAACTGACCTGTATACTGTAGCCTAGCATCTTGGCGGCCAAAGTCGGGCGGCAGGCCTGCCAATTTCCTGCCGGTAGGAAATTCGGGCCGATTTATTTTCGCAATTTCCGGTGCATGGGCATTCTGCCCGCGTACTCTGGGCGGGAGCGGCCCGCTCCCGCCGCATGTGACAGAGGGGGCAGGATGCCCGTGCTCCGGCGGGCGAGCCGCACATGCTAGGTCCGCTTTTTTCACTGTTGGCTCGCACACCAAAGTAGCGTCCTAAATGTGTCTTGGGTATTCTTTGGGGAAAACTCATTTTATAGTCGGTCGCAGGCGGCAGGATGTGAGATGCCTGCCGTCTACTGACCTTGTGGTTCCTGATTGCTAATCAGCCGCTTTGCCTTCCTGGCGATTAATCCCAGCCAATCCTCGAAACCCGCATATACATCCGCGCATAATTAAAGGGACATAGGTTGCCCCTGTATGGCATACTTCTCGCCGGAGGAGTAGCCATGGTTCCTCGCCTGCTGCGGTTGCATCCCTTGACCTATCGCCGGTTGAT
>Ga0116111_1000601_pt1 | contig 28603 bp, 27 predicted proteins | sample June2015DPH_8_10_FD_89720 | JGI IMG/M metagenome (GOLD analysis project Ga0116111, IMG submission 89720) | Peatland microbial communities from SPRUCE experiment site at the Marcell Experimental Forest, Minnesota, USA - June2015DPH_8_100 | ecosystem: Environmental > Terrestrial > Soil > Wetlands... | reverse complement strand
GCGCGTGTGCACGTCACATCCGATAAAATGCTGCATGGCTTCGGCTCCTTTCCCGGCTCGCCTTGGTCGTTGAGCACTTCCAAGTCTACCGGATTGGAGCCGATGCCGTTATCCAATCAGACCCCCGTTTTTGGGGTCCGCGGTTCTTCATCTGCAAATACGACCAATCTCAAAGACGGATGCCTGCCCTCAGCTTCGGAAGCGCGAGTCAAGGGAAGAGCCGCAGACCTCAAAGGCGGAGGTCTGCGCTACGCTTCTCATCACGAGGACACGGGCGAGGGCTCCACGGGCTCCGCCGGGAGCGCAATGAGCAATTCGGGAATCTCGATGCGGATGGCAGTTCCCTTCCCCGGCCGACTATCAATCTTCAGCACGCAATCCTGGCCGTAGACCACCTTGAGCCGCTCCCGCACATTACTGATGCCAATCCCGCTGCCACTGAATTCCGGCTGCCTCTGCTCGGAAATGCCCACACCATCATCAATGACCTCGACGATCAGGCGGCCGTTGCCATGCTTGGCCCGCAGAGTGATGACGCCGCCTTCGACCTTGGGTGCGATGCCGTGCCGCAGGGCGTTCTCCACCAGCGGTTGCAGAATCATGCTGGGCACGACCATGTCCAGCGTATCGGGCTCGATCTCTTTACGAATTTGCAGCTTGTCGCGCCCGAATCGCACCACCTCAATGTCCAGGTAGTCGTCAATAAAATCCAGCTCCTGCTGGAGGGGCGCGAAATGCACCTGAGCTTTCAACCGGCGGCGAAGAATGTTCGAAAGCTTCAGCAGAACCGTGCGCGCCATGTCCGGGTCAAAACGTATCAGTGATGAAATCGTATTCAGGGTATTAAAGAGAAAGTGGGGATTGATCTGGCTGATCAGCGCGTCCATGCGCGCCTGAAGCAGCGCTTTTTCCTGTTCCACCAGCTTGCGCTCGATGCGCGTGGTGTTCCAAATCCGCACCGGCAAACCGACCGCAATCAGCGTGGCCAGGACAATCAGGACGCGGGTCCAGAAGTGCTGTGAGCTGGGGTAAAACAACGCGCCGCGCCAGAGAGGCCCCACCCACATGCGAGTCATTTCCAGGATAATGCAGATGAGCGTAAAGAGGACTTGCCAGTCAATGGCCGGATGCTTGAATTTTTGCCGGATCGAACGCCAAAGGCTCAATTCAATGGAAGGCGTAAATTTCCAAATTTCTTCTTTGTCGGGACACAGCCAGCGCGCCGTGCCCGCCGCAACGGCATAGAGAGTTGCCATGAGCGGCGCCAGAACTTCGGGCCGGTAATACGGAATCAGCCAAGCCGGAGCGCTCTGGGCGAGGGCCGGAAATATTGAAAAAACGGCAACCCATAGCGCGATCAGCAAAATTGGCAGGTTGACAATCAAGGCCACGGCGAGGCCCACAATCGTCCCACCCAACAATCCGGCCACCACCGTCACTTCCAAACTGAGATCGGCGGTGGGATAAGACGCCAGCAAGCGGGCCAACACACCCACCATGAACGGCAGGCCCAAAAATGCGGCAAACTGAATCTTTTGGCGGGGGCCGCGCTGCTCAATTACCAGCAGGTTGCGAAACATGCTGAAGCGGGCAATAAAACCCGCCAGCAAGGCCATCACCGCCAATTTGATCAGGAGATCAACAACGGTGAAGGGCGCGGGGATGTGCGCGACAGGGTTCATGTCAACTAACGCTCAGGACCCAGGAAAGGATGCTTTGGCTGCGGCCAGACTAAGCGAAATTGCACCCTCAAGGATTTGGGCGAAATTGTGACTTGGCCGTGCATTGATGTGTTCGTTTTTCAATTTACCCAATGATCCGATGCCCCGATTATCTCTCCTGTGCCACCACCCACAAAGTGTACCACTTCCAAACGGTCACCGGGCTGGATGATGGTCTCGGCCCAAGTGGATCTTGCTGCGATCTCGCGATTGCGCTCCACCGCCACGCGATCCGCGGGCAGCTTCAACCAGTCAAGTAGCGCGGCCAAGGTCAGGTTTTCCGGAACTTCGCACAGTTCCCCATTCAGATAGATACTCATAAAGGAGGGCTCCGGGTCAGGCGGGACCCACTTGATCGGCGGCAGATTTGATCTCACCGCCCCGGATGCGCGCAATGACGCGGCGATGTTGGTCTTCCAGGCGGCGCTGCAACTTCTCATCGCTGAAGTCGGGCGAGTCCAGCATGTCCTTATACGAGCTCTTGAATTTGTGAATGACAGCGCCCCTTGTGTACACCGTGGTATCGATTCCCGCGTCTTTCCGGGGTTCGGTCTGAACGTGATAAACCACCCCCTCGTGCTTGATATCGGTGTTGAACCCCATCACCATGGCAAAATCCCCGCGACAACGAGAACCCCTGATCTGATGAATCTGATGTTAATGACTCCCCTTCGTGCAGGCAAGAAAAAACTTGACACTACTCGGACGCGCCCCGTATAGTTTTCTGTTAGGGTTATACACATCAAAGTCCTCCTAAGTGACTGTAATGGCTGGAGTTTACATTCCTCTTCTGGTGCATTTCATTGCCGTCGTGGCTCTTGCCGGCGGCATGTTAGCCCTGTCTTGGTGGGTGGGAGTTAAACGGCCCTCAAAAGAGAAACTCGACCCCTACGAGTGCGGTATTCCTCCGGTCGGCGATGCCCGCGGAAGTTTTTCGGTGAGCTTCTATCTGATTGGGATGATCTTCATCCTCTTCGAGGTCGAAGCCGTGTTCCTCTATCCTTGGGCTGTCGTTTTCAAAAGCCTGAGGTGGTCCGGCTTCATTGAAATGACTTTGTACATCGCCGTTTTACTCGCGGGCTATATTTATCTGTGGAAGAAAGGGGCGCTCGACTGGACCCGCTAGTGATCGGGTGATCGGGTAATCGGGTGAATGAGAGAAATACAGATCACCCGGTCAGCGGATCACCCAATGCCTTACTTGTCCGGATCACCCGATCTCCCGATTAGCCAATTCTATGGTAGCCGATCCTGAAACCAACCTCGCTCTCCGGAAGTTGCGGGAGTTTGACCCGGAGGCGGTGGAAGACGCGCGTATTTTCCGCGACGAGGTAACCGTGCACGTCCGCCCCGCCCATTTCCTTCGCGCCTGCGAATTCCTACGGGACGAGCCCGGCCTGAAATTCAGTTTTCTCGCCGATGTCACGGCCCTGGACCTTTACCCCCAGGAGCCGCGTTTCGAGCTGGTGTATCATTTACTCTCCATCGAGACCGCCCAACGCCTGCGCCTGAAAGTTCGTGTGGGCGGCGAGAACCCGCACTTCATCACCGCGATTCCCGTTTGGCCCGCGGCCAACGCGTTTGAGCGAGAGGTCTTCGATCTCTTTGGAATAATCTTCGATGGCCATCCGTTCCTTCGCCGCATGCTGCTGCCGGAGGAATGGGAAGGTTACCCGTTGCGCAAAGACTATCCCACGGAGGGTTACCGCTAGATGCCGGTAACACTCGAGAGAGTTCCGGGAAAGGAAGAGCGGGTCATCCTGAGCATGGGCCCGCAGCATCCCTCCACGCACGGCGTGCTGCGATTGGTGCTGGAGCTCGAGGGCGAAACCGTTATACGCGCCATTTACGACATCGGCTATTTGCACACCGGCTTCGAGAAATCATTCGAAAGCAAGACTTACTCCCAGGGGATCACCCTCACCGACCGAATGGATTATCTCGCGCCTCTTTCAAATAATTTGGGATTCTGCCTGGCCATCGAGAAGCTACTGGGGTTGGAAATCCCCCCGCGGGCGCAGTGGATTCGCGTGCTCCTGACCGAATTGACGCGCATCCAGAGTCACCTGGTGTGGCTGGGAACACACGCCATCGACCTCGGGGCGATGTCGGTCTTTCTCTATTGCTTTCGTGAGCGCGAGGAGATCCTGCACATTTTTGAGGCCGTCTCCGGTCAACGCATGATGACCAGCTATTTCCGCGTCGGGGGATTGGCGCTCGAACCCCCATTGGGCTGGCTGAAGGGCGTGGAAAAATTTGCCAAGAGCTTTCCCGCGCGCATCGACGAGTACGAAGCGCTGCTCACCCGGAATCCGATCTGGCTGCGCCGAACGCAGGGGGTGGGCTACATTTCCGCCGAAGATGCCATCGCCTATGGCCTCTCGGGCCCGTCACTCCGCGGCTCCGGCGTCGATTGGGACATTCGCAAGAAGCAACCCTATTCGAGTTACGAAAAGTTTGATTTCAGATCCGTGACCCGCCCGGAAGGGGACGTGTATGGGCGTTACCTGGCGCGCGTCGCGGAAATGCGCGAGTCGCTCAGAATCGTGAATCAAGCGATGGCGGGCTTGCCGGAGGGCCCGGTTAAGGCTGACGCTCCGCACATCGTGCTGCCTGATCGCGAGAGCATGAAAACCTCGATCGAAGCTCTGATTTACCACTTTAAGATTGTGACAGAGGGATTCCACCCTCCGGTCGGCGAGGTCTATCAGGCCATTGAATCGCCGCGTGGCGAATTGGCCTTCTACATGGTCAGCGACGGCTCGCCCAAGCCTTTCCGTTGCCACGTCCGTGCCCCCTCGTTCGCGAATTTGCAGGCACTACCGAAATTGATCGAAGGACGATTGATCGCTGATGTCGTGGCATGCATCGGGACTATTGATATCGTCCTGGGAGAAGTGGATCGATAAGAAAGGGTAAAGGGTGAAGTGTAAAGGGTAAAAGACAACATTTTCAGCTTTTAACCTTTACACTTTACACTTTGTAACATGCTCTCTGAATCCTTACTGAGAAAATTCGACCAACTCATCGCGCGCTATCCGTTGAAGCGCTCGGCTATGGTTCCTTTGCTGCTCTACGCGCAGGATGAAGTCGGCCACGTGAGCGGAGAGGTTATTGCCGAGGTGGCGCGGCGCGTGGATGTGCGGCCCATCGAGGTTGTTGAGGTCATCGGCTACTACTCCATGCTTCACCGCCAACCGGTGGGCAAGTACAATGTCCAGGTCTGCACCAACATCTCTTGCATGTTGCGCGGGGCCGACGAAGTCTTCGAACACTGCTGCAAGAAGTTGGGTATCAAAAACAAACAGACGACGCCGGACGGCCTGTTTTCGCTGGAAGAGGTCGAGTGTCTGGGAGCTTGCTGCGGCGCGCCTGCGATGCAGGTGAATTACGACTTTTACGAAAACCTGACCCCGGAAAAGTTCGACGCGCTGATCGAGGAGTTAAGGAAGAAAGAGCCGCGATCCAAAATGTAAGGACAAAACACGAAAATCGAAATTCGAAAATCGGAAGCTGCCCACTGGCCTTCGAGTTTCGAATTTCGAGTTTCAAATTTCGAACATGCCTGGCTACAACAACCCGATGGGGAATAGCCCCCTGGAAGTGAAGGTCATCAGCAAGCGATTTGGCCTGCCCAACTCCACTTCCCTGGATGTCTACGTTCAACATGAAGGGTACCAGGCCTTGAAAAAAGCACTGGCCATGAAGATCGAAGACGTCATCAACGAAGTAAAAAACTCCGGCCTGCGGGGACGCGGCGGCGCGGGCTTCAATACCGGCATGAAATGGAGTTTTGTTCCCAAGCAATCGGCCAAGCCCAAATATGTGGTGTGCAACGCTGATGAGAGCGAACCCGGCACCTGCAAAGATCGCCCGCTGATGGAGTACGACCCGCATCAGCTCATCGAAGGTATTATCATCGCGGGTTATGCCATTCAATCTCATCAGGGATTTATCTACATCCGAGGCGAGTATCGCTACCTGCTCGAAATCGTCGATCGGGCGCTGGCGGAAGCCTACGCAGGCGGATACCTGGGGAAAAACATTCAGGGCTCCGGCTTCGATTTCGAACTTTGCACGCACACGGGAGCAGGCGCTTATGAGTGCGGCGAGGAAACTGCGCTGCTGAATTCACTCGAGGGTCTGCGCGGCTACCCCCGCATCAAGCCGCCCTTCCCCGCGGTGGTAGGGTTGTACGGCGGCCCCACCGTCATCAACAACGTCGAAACGCTTTCCAATGTTCCTCATATCCTGCTGAACGGAGCGGACTGGTACTCCAAATTGGGTTCGCCCAAAAATGGCGGCACGCGCCTCTTTTGCCTGAGCGGTCACATCACCCGGCCGGGCGTCTATGAATTGCCGATGGGTTTCCCCTTGCGCCGGATCATCGAGGAAGTCGGGGGGGGCGTGCTGGGGGGTAAGAAACTCAGAGCGGTGATTCCGGGAGGCTCGTCGTGCCCGGTGCTGACGGCCGACGAAATCGACGTCGCTATGGATTACGACTCGGTGGCCAAGATCGGTTCCATGCTGGGCTCCGGTGGGGTCATCGTCCTGGATGAGGATACGTGTATGGTAAGAGTCGTAGGCCGTATCATGCGGTTCTACGCGCACGAATCCTGCGGCTGGTGCATTCCCTGCCGCGAAGGGACGTCCTGGCTCAAGCACTTGTTCGACCGCTTTCATGGAGGGGGAGCGCTATCCGACGATCCCGACACCGCGCTGGACGTTTCGTACAATATTCTCGGCAAAACGCTTTGCCCCCTCGGGGATGCCGCGGCGATGCCCACCATCAGCATCTTGAAAAAGTTCCGGCACGAGTTCGAAGAGCATGTCAAACTCGGGTACTGCCCTTACGAAAAGAAGGCGGTGACCGTCGCATGAATGAGCGGACGCACGATTCGCGGTTCGTCATCCTGGACATGCCACCCAAGGAGGAAAACCTCCAGGTCCCGGGTCCCTACACCCGCAGCCCCAGTCTTTCTCCGCGCGTCAATCCCGCCGCCGAACCCGTGACCTTGACGATCAACGGCCAACAAGTAAAAGTCCCGCCAGGGACGCTGGTCATTGAGGCAGCCAAGCAGGCGGGCATTGAAATCCCGTCATATTGCTATTATCCCGGCCTCACCCTCCAGGGCGCCTGCCGTATGTGCCTGGTGGCGATTGAGAAAATGCCCAAGCTCCAAACCGCCTGCACGACGGTGGTCGCCAACGGCATGATCGTTTACACGGAAACCGAGGAAGTGAAGAACGCCCGCAAGGCCATGCTGGAGTTTCTGCTCACCAATCACCCGCTTGACTGCCCGGTCTGCGACAAGGGGGGTGAGTGCGAACTTCAGGACGCGGTCTTTCGCTATGGCGCGGCGGAGACACGCTTCATGGAATCCAAGCTCCACCATGAGGAGCGCCAGTTTTCCAATCTGGTTTATTACGATTGGCCGCGTTGCATTCTCTGCTACCGCTGCGTGCGCGTGTGCGACGAAGGCTTGGATGTGAATGCTTACGGCATCGGCTTCCGTGGCGCGCACAGTGAGATCATTCCCAATCAGGGCGAGAAATTGGAATGCGAAGAGTGCGGCATGTGCATCGACATCTGCCCCGTGGGCGCACTCACCAGCGGCACCTATCGTTACAAAACGCGCCCATGGGAACTCACTTACACGGGAACCATCTGCAACCACTGCGGCGATGGATGCAAGACCACACTGGCAATTCGCAACAACGAAATAATTCGCGCCAATAACCGCGATCACTCCGGCTTCAATGGGGAGTTTCTGTGCGTCAAAGGCCGGTTTGGTTGGGACTTTGTGAACCATGACCAGCGCCTCACCGCGCCGCTGATTCGCAAGAATGGCCGGCAGGAGCCCGGCACCTGGGAAGATGCGCTGGCCGTGGTGGCGGAGCGCATCACCGCCATTCTGAAAGAGCATGGGCCGGCGTCGATCGCCGTCATCGGTTCCAATCGCACCACGAACGAGGAGAATTATTTGCTCGGCCGTGTTGCGCGCACGGTGCTGGGAACGAACAATCTCGACCACCATCGCACCGCGGACTTCCCTTCCCTCGTGGGTGCATTGACCGCCGCCAAAACTGACGACCGCTACGCGACCATTGAGGACATTGGTGAGGCGTCGAGCATTCTCGTAATCGGCAACGACCCAACCCACCAGCACCCACTGATCGCTTTTCAGATTCGGCAAGCGGTCCGGCAACATGACGCCCACCTATACCTGCTGAACAGCGACGACATCAAGTTGCAGCGGCAGGCTAAGCAATGCGTGAGCATTCCGGCAGGGAACGAAGCTGAAGCCATCCGCGCCCTGGCAGGGAAGCCATCGATGGGACCAGATGGGGTATTCGCGATCGCCGGCGAGCTGGCATCCCTCGGCGAAAAGTTGCAGAAGGAATCTGGCACGATCATCATCTTCGGGGATGAGATCCGCGGCAAGGACGTGGCGGACTTGGTGCAATGGGGCTTAACGCTTCCCGGTCACACCCGCTTCATAGCACTTGGAGACTATGCCAATTCTCGCGGCGCCGCTGACCTGGGGCTGCTGCCCGACGCGCTGCCTGGCTACGGTGGACTTTCCGATTCTAAAGCTCGCGAGGGCATGGAATCCGCATGGCATGGGAGAATCCCCACGGCGCCGGGGCGCAACATCCGCTCGATTCTCAAAGGAGTCGAGTCCGGCGAAATCAAAGCATTGCTGGTGTTTGGCTCAAACCCCGCCAAGACCTTTCACCTCGCCAAGGACCATTTCAGCAAGCTGGCCTTCTTGATGGTCGCAGAGTTGTTCCCGACTGAAACCACCGAGGCGGCCCACGTGGTCCTGCCGGCCACCAGTTTCGCGGAAAAGTCCGGCACGGTGACGAACACTTGTGGACAGATACAGATTCTTAAGAAAACCATGCGCAAGGCGGGCACGCGTAGCGACCTCGAAATCCTGCTGGCGCTCGCGCGGTTGCTAGGCCAATCGTGGACCTATCGCTCCTCTGACGACGTGCTGCGTGAGATCATTGCGTGCGTACCCGGCTACGCCATCGCTCTGCCCAGCTTGCTGGTGGGTCGAGCCGTGCCCACTCAACCGGCGGGCACACCTCCCGAACTCGCCAGCAGCGATTTGGTTTTTTCATCACAAGATTCACTCTTCACATCGGGAACCGTAAGCCGGTATAGCTGGGCGCTGAATTCAGTGGACGAAGCCAAGAAACCCTATGGGCACATTTTCTGACACGACAGTTCTCCTCCTCATCGCGTTGGTAAAGATTGCGGTCGTCCTCGGAATTTTGCTGACCTGCATCGCGTATACCACGTGGCTGGAGCGCAAAGTGGTGGCGCACATCCAGGCACGGTGGGGGCCGTACCTGGTGGGCCCACACGGACTGCTGCAACCGCTGGCCGATGGCGCGAAGTTCATACTCAAGGAAGATATTCTGCCCCTCGAAGCCGATAAGATCATCTATTGGCTGGCGCCCTTTTTGGGATTTGTCCTGGCGTTTCTCTCCATTGCTGTCATCCCATTTGGTGAAGGCTTCACCCTCTTTGGCCATCGGATTGAGTTCCAAATCGCTGATCTGAATGTCGGCCTGCTCTTTGTCTTCGCCGTCACTTCCCTGGGCGTGTACAGTATCGCGCTCGCCGGATGGTCCTCCAATAGCAAGTACTCGCTTTTCGGCGGGCTGCGATCCTCCGCGCAGATGATCAGTTACGAACTGTCACTTGGCCTTGCGGTGATTGGGACGCTCATGATGGCCGGCACGCTCAGTCTTCGCGGGATCGTTAACGCGCAAAGCGGTTTCTGGCATATATCGGGGGTCAACACCTGGGTGCCCCATTGGTATATCGTTGCCCAGCCCATCGGCTTTTTCGTATACTTCACTTCGGCAATCGCCGAAACCAATCGTGTACCCTTCGATCTGCCCGAAGGAGAAACGGAGTTGGTGGGCGGATTCCACACCGAATACAGCAGCATGAAATTTGCCATGTTCTTCATGTCGGAGTACGCGAATATGATCACGGTCTCCTGCCTTGCTACCCTGCTTTTCTTTGGCGGTTGGCACGGTCCGGAGTTTAGTTGGATGCCGACGATTGTGAGGATTTTTCTCCCAGTGTTTTGGTTCTGCTTGAAGGTATTTTGTTTTATGTTCCTTTATATCTGGATGCGTGGAACGCTCCCGCGCTTCCGCTACGACCAACTCATGTCACTGGGCTGGAAATTCCTTCTACCCCTGGGCCTGCTGAATATCCTGGTGACGAGTTTTCTGATTGCCTGGCACGGGTGAGGGAGAAACAGGAAAGAAGAGGTCAGGAGTCAATAGTTAGAAGGTCTTTGACCCGTCTGCCGAGACGTGAGTTCGTGCGCTCGCGCCATTCAAGCTTCTGACTTTTAGCTCCTGGATTCTGCTCTTATGACGATCCTTTTTTACATCTTCGCTGCTGTGACCATTCTGGCCGCGCTGAATATGGTGCTGCAACGCACGCCGGTGTACAGCGCGCTTTCCCTTATTGTGGTGCTCTGCTCGTTAGCGGGGGTGTATTTGCTGTTGGGCGCGGAGTTCATGGCAGTCCTGCAAGTCATTGTTTACGCCGGCGCCATTATGGTGTTGTTTGTCTTCGTCATTATGCTTCTCAACGCCGGGCACGAGGTTCCGAGCCAGCGAAGCCGTATAGCCAAATGGCTCGGAGCGCCCCTCATTGCCGCTTTTCTGGTGGAAATGCTGGTGGTGATCTGGGATCAGTTTCCGCCCACTTCGGCGGCAGCGCCGGCACAACTCGACGGAAGTCCCGCCGCAATTGGCCACTTGCTCTTCCGGAGTTATGTGTTGCCATTCGAAGTGACCTCCATTTTGATCCTTGTGGCAGTGCTCGGCGCGGTGGTTTTGGCAAAGAAAGAATTCTGAAAGGCAGGGGTTAGGGATCACGGGTTAGGGATTAGGACTTAGGCAGAGATCGGGTGGGTATGAGCCCCCTAGGTTCTAACTTCTACCTTCTTCCTCCTGGGGATGAACATGGTTCCGCTCTCACATTACCTGGCGCTCAGCGTGATTCTCTTCGTCCTTGGCGCTGCCGGATTCATTTTCCGGCGCAATATCATCACCGTTTTTATGTGCATCGAGTTGATGCTCAATGCGGTGAATCTGGCGTTCATTGCGTTTTCGCGATTTCTCGGAAATCTGGATGGGCAGATATTTGTCTTTTTCGTCATTGTGGTGGCTGCTGCCGAGGCAGCGGTCGGACTCGCAATCATTATTGCTCTGCACCGCAATCGTGCGTCGCTGAATATCGAAGATGTGGATTCGATGAAAATGTAGGCCCGAACGGCGTTCGTCACGAGACCGGCGGACGCAATGTTTCATACAATGCTGTTATGAACCTGGAAATCCTACTCCTCCTCATGGTGTTGCCTCCGCTGGCGGGCGCGGCCCTCAATGGAATCTTGGGCCGCCGCTTTTCGCAGTCCGTCGTCTCCCTTGTGGGATGCGGTGGAGCGGGCCTCTCCATGGTCTTTGCCCTTCTCTCGGCTTGGGTCTACTCCCAATCCGCAAGTCAACCGGCGCCTTTTATCCATAGTTACTTCACCTGGATTCAAGCGGGCGAACTGCACGCCGATTACGCGCTCTATTATGACCGGCTGACTTTGATCATGACCCTCACCGTCACGGTGGTGGCTTTCCTGATCCACCTTTACTCGCGTGGTTACATGGAGCATGAGGGCGGCTACTACCGCTTTTTCACCTACCTGAACCTTTTTCTCTTCATGATGCTCACGCTCGTCACAGCCTCCAGCTATCCGCTGATGTTCGTCGGCTGGGAGGGCGTCGGCCTCTGCTCGTACCTGCTCATCGGATTTTACTTCAAGAAGAAGTCTGCCTCCGACGCCGGCAAGAAGGCTTTTATCGTCACGCGCATTGGGGACGCAGGTTTTACGGTAGGTGTGGCCCTGCTGTTCTGGACTTTTCATTCTTTGGATTTTCAGACCGTCTTTACCCGCGTCGCCGGGTTGCCCCAGGGTGGGTTTGAAAGCGTGCTAACAGCCATCGGACTCCTCCTCTTTCTGGGCGCCGCCGGCAAATCTGCGCAGCTTCCCCTTTATGTATGGCTCCCCGATGCGATGGAAGGCCCCACACCGGTGAGCGCCTTGATCCACGCCGCCACGATGGTGACGGCCGGCGTTTACCTGGTGGCAAGGTCGAGCATCATTTTCGCCCACGCTCCTTCGGCACTGGCGGTGGTGGGCGTAATCGGCTGCCTGACGGCATTTTTTGCCGGAACGATTGCCCTGACGCAGAACGACCTGAAGCGCATGCTCGCTTACTCCACCATCAGCCAGCTCGGATACATGTTTCTGGGATGCGGCGCGGGCGTATTCGCGGCCGGTATTTTCCACCTGATGACCCATGCGTTTTTCAAGTCACTGCTCTTCCTGGCGGCCGGAAGCGTAATGCACGCCATGGGCGGCGAACTCGACATGCGCAAGATGGGCGGGCTGCGGCATAAGCTGAAAACGACGCACGCAACATTCCTGATCGCGACGATTGCCATCAGCGGCGTTCCCCTGGTCGGCGCCGGTTTCTTCAGCAAGGATGAGATTCTGGCGGGGGCTTACGAAGGCCCCCTCGGACGACCCTTGCTGTACTGGCTGGGAACCTTGACGGCCGGCCTCACTGCCTTCTACATGTTTCGCGGCCTCGCGATGACCTTTTATGGGAAATCCCGCGTCGAGCCCGAAACGGCGCACCACCTGCACGAAAGCAGTTACAAGATGACAATTCCGCTGATGGTGCTCGCATTTTTTTCCGTTGTCGCCGGATGGGTAAGCTGGCCCAAGGTTTGGCCCTTTAATGGCAGCGAGGCGTTCGATCGTTATCTCGATCCGGTTTTCGGCCCAGCCACAGCGGCCCTGCGCGACATGTCTCCCGAACACGTGGGGGGGCTCAGCCCTGAGGCGTTGATGGGCTTCTCGATTATCGCGGCTGGGATCGGAGTTGGGGTGGCGCTCTGGTGGTATCTGAAATCCACGGACATTCCCGAGCAATTGGCAGAGCGCTATGCCGACGTCTACCGCATCCTGACGCACAAATACTATGTGGACGAATTTTATAACTGGCTCATTGTGCACCCGCTCCGGGTCGTTTCAGAGAAGTTCTTGTGGCATGTCGTGGACCAAGGCTCCATCGACAATCTCATGGTGAATGGTGCAGGCGAAAGCACGTCAAGCGCGGGCGGCATCTTGCGGCAAATCCAATCCGGCAACATTCCCAGCTATGCCGCATGGGTCCTCCTGGGTGCGGTTTTGTGGCTGTTGTATATTTTTGCGACACGCTGATAGCGCGGTAAGGGGGCAATCCGCCCTCTCTGTTGGGAACGAAAGAGCAACATCGATAGAAATCATCTATGTCCTGGTATACTGCGCATTCTCTCACGATCATTACCTTCCTGCCCCTTCTTGGCGCGGTTGTCATCGCTTTCCTCGGGCGCGAACGCGCATTGTCCATCCGCTGGATTGCGCTTCTGTTTTCCCTGCTTACCTTTCTGATCACCGTATGGATCTATTCTCGATTTGATCCCTTTCGCGGGGGGATGCAATTTGAGGAGTTAAGTCCCTGGATGTTTATACCGCCCGTCAATTACCACCTGGGTGTCGACGGCCTCAGCGTGCTGATGATCCTGCTCACAGGGTTTCTGATGCCGCTATCGGTGCTGGTTTCATGGAAGGGCATCACCCAGCGCGTGAAGGAGTTCTTCATCTTCCTGCTGGCTCTGGAAACGGGAATGATGGGAGTGTTTGTCTCTCTCGATCTGGTTCTTTTCTTTGTGTTTTGGGAAGTGATGCTCATTCCCATGTATTTCCTGATTGGCATCTGGGGCCACGAGCGCCGCGTGTACGCAGCAATTAAGTTTGTCCTTTTCACCATGGTCGGCTCGGCCTTGATGCTCACCGGAATCATCTACCTTTACAACGTCACGGGGACATTCGATCTGGCGCGGTTGATGGGCCACCTGGGGACGTTTTCCCGGATTTCTCCGGAGGCAGAACGCTGGCTCTTTCTCGCTTTTTTCATCGCCTTTGCCATCAAGGTTCCCATTTTCCCCTTCCACACCTGGCTGCCCGATGCGCACGTCGAAGCGCCCACAGCAGGCTCCGTCATCCTGGCGGGCGTTCTCCTTAAAATGGGGACCTACGGCATGCTGCGCTTCTGCCTACCGCTATTTCCAGAGGCGTCGCGCGAGTTTGCGCCCGTCATTTACGTTCTGGCCATCGTCGGGATTATTTATGGCGCGCTTGTCGCCATGGTGCAACCCGATTTGAAAAAGCTCGTGGCTTATTCCTCCGTCGCCCACTTGGGGTTTTGCGTGCTGGGAATATTCGTGTTCCGGCCGGAGGCCATCGAGGGCGCCATCTATCAAATGTTCAGCCATGGCGTTTCGACGGGAGCCCTGTTCATGCTGGTGGGGATGCTTTACGAGCGGCGTCACACGCGCCTGATCAGCGAGTTTGGAGGCCTGGCAACCTCCGTGCCCGTCTATAGCACGTTCTTTCTGATTGTGGTGTTATCCTCGCTAGGGCTCCCCCTGCTCAACGGCTTTGTCGGAGAGTTTCTGATTATCATCGGTTCTTATTATCGCCATGCTGCTTACGCTGCCCTTGCCTCTGCCGGCGTGGTGTTGGCTGCTGTTTATCTGTTGTGGATGTATCAGCGCGTGTTTTACGGTGAGATTACCAACGAGAAGAACCGCCTCCTGCCCGATTGCGATTTTCGCGAGAAATTAATCCTGACCGTCATGGTCGTCGTGATAATAGCCATGGGGGTTTATCCCCAGCCCTTCTTGCGGCGCATGGATCGGAGTGTCAACTCCATCATGCAGCGCCTTGAAAGGCACACGTTGCTCTTCACCGTTCGTGCAACCCCCCCCGGCGTAGCGAGTGTGGAAGGCCGGAGACGGGGTTTGAAAATTGAGGTAGCATACCCAATTCCGAGCACCCCACTTCCGGCTTCTAATCCCCTACTGCCTACTGCCCACTGCCTACTGCCTGCCGCCTCTGCTGGGGGTGGCCGATGATCACTCTCCAGCCGGTCGACATGATGCGGATTCTCCCGGAGATTATTCTATCTGTTTTCGCCGTGCTGATCATGGTCCTCGAGCCATTTGTCGAGGCCGCCCACAAGAAACTGTTGGGCTGGATGGCGCTGCTGGGGGTTGCCGCCGCTGGCGCTTCCATTGCCCGGCTCACGCTCTACCCCTGGCCGGGAATGGGGCCCGCCTTCGGGGGAGCGGTTACCGCCGATGAGTTTGGCTTCTATTTCATCTATTTGTTCTTGCTCGTTGCCGCGCTGGTCATTCTGGGCTCGCTGGATTATCTGCAACGCGACCACCTTCAACACGGAGAGTTCTATTCCCTGGTACTGATGGGAACGGTAGGGATGTGCTTCATGGCGGCCTCCACGGACCTCATCATGATTTTCCTAGGATTGGAGATTTCCTCCATCGCCACCTACATCCTGGCAGGCTACCGGCGGGCCGACCCGCTTTGCAATGAATCTTCCTTGAAGTATTTTCTACTAGGTTCGTTTGCCACTGCATTCTTGCTGTATGGAATTGCATTCGTGTATGGGCTGACGGGAACCACCAACTTGTTGGGAGCAAGCGCACGCCTCAGCGAGCCCTCGCAATGGACGGCGTTCACCGAGGTGGCCATGGTCCTGATGTTTGTCGGCTTGGCCTTCAAACTCTCGATCGCCCCCTTCCAAATTTGGGCGCCCGACGTGTATCAGGGTGCGCCGGCGCCGGTCACCGCATTCCTTTCTGTGGGCCCAAAAGCCGCCGCCTTTGCCGTTCTTCTCCGGGTTTTCCTGGGCAGCTTTTCATCGGGCACGGCCGTCAGTTTCTGGATTCTGTGGATCTCCGCGGCCCTCACCATGTGCGTAGGCAATCTGGGGGCGCTGTGGCAGAGCAACATCAAACGGCTGCTCGCCTACTCATCCATCGCCCACGCCGGTTATGTCCTAGTGGGAGTAACGGCGGGGGGCTCGCGCGGAATATCCGGAGTCATGTACTACTTGGTGGCTTATGCGCTGATGAATGTTGGAGCTTTCATTTTGATTGCACATTTATCCGGGGCAGGCGAACGTCTTGTTCAGATCGAGGACTACAAAGGGCTGGCCTATGCACGGCCTGCCGTGGCTGCTTGCCTTACCGTGTTTTTCCTATCGCTCGCGGGATTCCCCACCACCGCGGGCTTCCTGGGAAAGTTCTACCTTTTCCGGGCAGCCATCCACTCGCACTTGGTCGGCCTCACCATCCTCGCTCTGCTGAATAGCGTGGTTTCGGTCTATTACTATTTTAAGATCATCGTCGCGATGTATATGCACGAGGGGAAGACTGAGACTGCTGAAGCCGCCTTGCCCTGGCCGGTGCGCGCAGCCCTGGCCGTCAGCGTCCTGGGCATCTTTTATCTCGGCCTCGCTCCGAATGCTTTTATGGGGCTTAGCATCCAGGCAAGCCTACCGCTACTTAAGTGGTAACCCTCTCGCCAAATCACGATCCCCTGTAAGATCTATTCCCCGCATGCGCATCGTTCACTCGCCACATCGCGACTCCCGCGAAGCGGGATACCGCGAGTAGCCGTAGGCACAAATTCAAAGGGGAGGCCGAAGCCTCCCCCTTGCCCGAGCTAGCGCAGATTCTTATTTTGTTCCGGAACGCGCAGGCTGAAAATCCCCTTCCTGCTTGCTCCACGGCCAAGTCGCTTGGTGCTCCGGCCGTACGAACCTACAGGCTATTTCACCTTGAAGATGATCATCGCGAAGGTGAAGAGGGCCAAGGTCTCAATGAACACCAGGCCCAGAATCATGAATAAAAACAGACCCGGCCGCGCTCCGGGGTTACGTGCCATGCCCTCGCAGGCCGCTGCTGCCACCCGAGATTGCCCGTAAGCACAGAAAGCCGCGGCGACGGCCATGGCAAAGCCCGCAGTAATGACCACCCACTTCGCAGTCTCGTCCGCGGGTGCCGCAGCGTCCGCAGCAAAAGCCGGCGCGGCCATCAAAAGGCCCACCAGCGCAGTTGAGAATAACGCAATGTGACGTCTCACCATCTTCCTCCTCAAAGCTTGCCCCCGATCAGGAACAAGCGCTTTATGAAATTCCGCCAGGAGGTGGTGCTCCGTTCACCCTCGAACGAACAAAGCTCACACTGGCGGGTACTACGAAGCACTTGGGGTTGCCCCCGCAAAGGCCACCACAAAATCCGTTTAATGCTCTTCGGACACGGCCAAGCTGATGTAGACCGCCGGTAGCAGGACAAAGATATAGGCCTGAATGAAAGACACAAATACGTGCAGCCCCATCATCGTTGCGGGGAGAACCACAGGGAGCATCGCACCAAAGACTTCCTCAAGGAGCTTTCCCGCAAACATGTTGGCATAAAGACGGACGCTCAACGAGAGCAATCGAAACATATTGCTGATAAGTTCCACGGGGAAAAGAAGAAAACCTAACCACCAGATCGGCCCCCAGAAAGTCTTCAAATACCCCAAGACGCCAAGCTGACGAAAGCCCTGATAGTTGTAATAAACGAAAGCTGCCACCGCGCAGCCGAGCGTGACCTCAATGTGGCCGGTGGGCGTGTCGAGCGTGGGGATTAAACCGAAAACGTTGCAAATGACGATAAAAATGCCTAGCGTGCCGAGCAATGAAATGTAACGGCTAGAGCCGTGGCCGATAATCTCGCTCGCCAGGTTCTGAACGAATTCCACCGTCACTTCCATCAGTTGCTGGAATTTTCCCGGCGTCTCCACGGTAAGTTGGCGCCGCAGGAGGAGAGCACCCACGACGATCAGCGCAAAAACCAGAATCTCCATGGCAAGGTAATTGGGAATGGGGTGCGCCCGATCTGCAGGCGCCGACCCCATGGCCGTTAGCGCCGGCGTCAAAACCCCAGCCAGCAATTTATTTAGAAGTGCCGTGAACCAGATTTCGTGTTCCATCTTAGCAAAGACTCGTTCCCCAAAATTACGCCGCCTGGTCGTGACGCAGACTCACGCCAATCAGAAACAAGGATTCCACGAACACCCCGCCGCCGGGAACCAATAAGCCTGCCACCACCGGCAACGGGGATAACCACCCACTGTAATAAAGAATGACCAAGCCCGCAAAACTCAGCGGATAGCGCAGGACAATCAAGAAAACTGTCATACGAGGGACGCGGCCAGTCTGAATTTCCATCAAAACCGTACCGGTCCGCCAAAGCCAGTGGAAATTCAAAATGCCGAAACATGCCCCGACGGCGAATGCAATTGCAATTTGGAAATGCAATGTCGCGAGGAGGGTTATCACTCCCAGGATGGCCAACACCGCCATCCAACGAAACATCCGGGCTTCAATTCGCGGAAGATCCGCCGTCGTTTCCGCCAGCACGTTTCTCAACTCGCTTCATAATCTGGAGGATTTCGATCAATCCCCCTGCCAGCCCCAACCCCGCCAAAACCAACCCGAAGATCGGTGCTGTACCCAGCCATCGATCCATCAACCAACCCAGGAAATAACCGCCCCCAATGCTGGCGAAGAGGACAAACCCCAGGCCTGAAACCATCCCTACCTGGGCCCACAGATCGGATTGCTCGCTCCGCCTCTCAGACACCCAAGCCTCGGCCTGCTAAGAAAAGAATGTCCGAACTGCCTCGCGCGCAATAACTATAATCGGCTGAGGATAAATTCCGATTAGCAAAGTCATCACCAATGTCACTCCCAACGCTACCCGCAGAGCAAAACTGGTGGCATAGGGGGCCTCACCCAACGGCCTCTTCATAAACATGACGACAACAATCCGGAAATAATAATACAGCGCCACAACGGAATAGCCAACTCCTAGTAACGCCAGGTAGTAATGCCCCGTTTGGATGAGGGAAAGGAAGATGAAATATTTACCAATAAATCCTGCCGTCGGGGGAATTCCGGCAAGGGAAAGAAGAAAAATTAGCATCATGAGGGCCAACGCCGGCGCGCGCGACATCAGGCCGGAAAGGTCGTCGATTTCATCGCCGATGATGTCCTTTCTCCGCATGACGATAATGACAGCAAAAGCGCCGAGGTTCATGAATGCGTAAACGATCAGGTAGATGATAATGGCCCACAGCCCATCACCGTTTCCATCCGCAGTGGCCACCAAGCCGAGCAACAGATATCCCACGTGCGCTATCGTGGAGTATCCGAAAAATCGTTTGATGTTGGTCTGGGTGATCGCCGCAAGATTGCCCAGCGTCATGGTAGCAATGGCAACCCCGATGGTTAAGGCCTGCCACTCCGCTCGCAGGGGCCACAGCCCCATGAAAAGGATCCGAGCGATAAACGCAAAGGAGGCAGCTTTCGGCGCCACGGAGATAAATGCAGTGATCGAGGTTGGCGCGCCTTCGTAGGTGTCAGGAGTCCACTGATGAAACGGTACAGCGGCAATCTTGAAGTACATACCGGCAAGTAATGTGATCAGAGCAATCCAGGAGAGCGGGTCGGACGCCGGCCGGTCCCGGAGGCGCTCGGCAATGATGATCAATTTCGTCGAGCCGCCGATTCCGTAAAGCAGCGACATGCCATAGAGAAGCAGGCCAGAGGAAAAGGCGCCGAGCAGGAAGAATTTCACCCCCGCCTCGTTGGATCGCCGGTTGCCCCGCAGGAACCCGGCGAGCACGTACTCGCACAGGGCCATCAGTTCCAGGGCAATGAACAGAACGATCAGATCGACGCCCGACACCATGAACATCATTCCCACAGCGGCGAAAAGCAACAGGGCGTAATACTCCCCCAGATTCGCTTCCTCAATCTCCAGGTATTTCACGGAAAGGAGAACAACGATGGCCGTGGCCACGACGATGATCGTTTTGGCGACAACGGCAAAGGAGTCGAGGGCAAAAGTGCCGTTGAACCCCAAATAGGCAGGTGCGCCAAATTGGAAATGCCTAAACCAGAAGATCCCGAACTGCAGGAGCGCATAACCTAACCCGATCAGGGCCAGCACAGCGTTGAGATACTTGTCACGCTTATCCAGCAGAAAGTCAAACAGCAGGACGGCCAAGCCGAACATGGTGAGAAGGATTTCCGGCTTAATGCCCTGATAATCCGCCAGACTGAAGAATACGTTCCCCATTAGCGGCTCGCTCCTCCGGCTGGGTCGGACACCGTAATACTGGTTCGCGGGCCCGCAGGCAAAGCCGGCGACACGCTCGCCGATTGCGGCGCTTTGAAGAAATTCGGATTCAGCCGCTCTACGATGGCGTTGACGGGTTTATCCAGCACGTCAAAATAGGGCTTGGGATATACCCCGATCCAGAACGCCCAGATGATCAGAGGAACCAACGTCATGATTTCCCGGAAACTCAAATCCTTTAGGAGCTGGTTTTTGGGATTCTCGCAGGGGCCAAACATCGTCCGCTGGTAGAGCCAAAGCATGTACGCAGCGCCCAGGACAATTCCCGACACTGCCCAGGCGGCCCAATGCCAATTCGCCTCGTACGCGCCCTGCAGAATTGTGAACTCACCGATGAAGCCGTTCAAAAGTGGCAGGCCGATCGAGGAAAGCATCACAATCATAAAGAGTGTCGCGTAGATGGGCATAACATTGGAAATCCCGCCAAATTCCTTGATCTCGCGCGTGTGGCGGCGTTCGTAGATCAACCCGACAATTAAGAAGAGCGCTCCGGTGGAAATTCCGTGGTTGATCTGCTGGATCACACTTCCCTGCAAGCCGTGCGGGTTCAAGGCGAAAATCCCAAGGGTGCAGAATCCCAGGTGGCTCACCGAGGAATACGCAATCAGCTTCTTCATATCCTTCTGCATCAGGGAGACCAGCGCCCCGTAAACGATGGCGATGAGGGAGAGCCACACCATGACCTTCACCACGGTCGGATTGGAGCTGGCGTCCGGCAGCAGAGGCAGCGAGAAACGGATGAAGCCGTACGTGCCCATCTTCAACAAAACGCCCGCCAGAATCACCGAGCCCGCGGTAGGCGCCTCGACGTGAGCATCCGGCAGCCAGGTGTGGAACGGAAACATCGGCACTTTGATGGCAAATCCGATGGCGAAGGCGATGAAGACCCAAACCTGCATTTGCAGCGGCCAGGAATGCGAGTGTTTCATCAGTTCGGTGAGGTCGAAGGTATGCCTGCCGTCGGGCAGCGTGTAATTGAGGTAAAGCGTCAGGATTCCGAGCAGCATCAAGACAGAACCGGTCAGCGTATAGAGAAAGAACTTGATGGCGGCATAAAGCTTGCGCGGGCCTCCCCACACTCCGATGATAAAGTACATCGGAACCAGCATGACTTCCCAGAACACGTAGAAGAGGAAGAAATCGAGCGACATGAAAACGCCGAGCATCCCCACCTGGAGCAGGAGGAACATGGCGTAGTATTCCTTCACCCGCTCCTGGATGCTTGTCCAGGACGAAAGGACGGCGAGAAAACCCAGCACCGTGGTCAGCATGATCAGGAGGAAGCTGATGCCATCAATGCCCAAGTGGTACTGCGCACCGATGGAAGGAATCCAACTGTGAAGCTCGATGAATTTGAACTGCTGAGCTGGTGTTTCACTCGAGAACCAAAAGACGAGGGGCAACGAAGCAAGGAAATCTACGAACAAGACGACGTTTCCGCACCACCGGATCGCCTGCTTGTTCTCCCCCGGGATGAGGAAAAGGGGGATCATCCCCAGCAACGGGATAAACAGGATAATGCTCAGAATATGGTCATGAATAAACGTCATCGTTGACCTCGAAAAGCAGGAGCCAGGAGTCGGGTTGTAGGGGTACGACTTGCCGTACCCTAGTTATTTTTATCGCGCGATCGAACCGAGAGGGTACGGCATGCCGCGCCCTTACCTCTAGCTTCTCAGTGAAATACGTAGTAAAGCATGAACACCATGACGCCCACGGTGATGAACCAGGCATAGTTCTGCACTAAGCCCGTCTGGACAATTCGCGCCGGCCAGCTCAGGATCTTCACAATGAAGGCCATGACATTCACAAGACCGTCGATGATCCAGGTATCCCAGAGACGCGAGAGTTCCGCGGACATGCGCGTGGTCCAGCCCACACCGTTGACTCCACCATCAACCACACCCAAGTCGAATGCAGCCAGAGCGCTGCCCACGTCTTTGACGCGGTTCACAAAAAGAGCGTCGTAGATTTCGTCGACGTAATACTTGTGGAGCAAGACCCTGTGGAAACCTGCAAGCGCACCAGATACACGATCCGAAAGGGCCGGCTGCTGAACATACATCCAGTAGGCAATGCTGATGCCGGCAATCGCCGTCACCACCGAGAGCCCCATGAGGAAATACTCAATGCCTTGCCCGTAGTCATGCGATGGCAATGAGGGGTTGCCTTCGAACACCGGCTCCAGGAATTTCCCGAACCACTCTCCGCCCAGTAAAGATTTCGGCCATCCGATGAAGCCGCCAACAATGGAAAGGATCGCCAGGGTGACCAGCGGAATCAGCATGGGTTGAGGAGATTCATGAATGTGGTGCTCAACATCGTGCGGAACACGCGACTCCCCCCAGAACGTCATGAAAATCAGGCGGAACATGTAAAACGCTGTTAGGCCCGCAGTAATCCATCCCACAGCCCAGAGCAGCCTGTGCCCGTAAGGTCCGGCAAAGGATTGCCACAGGATTTCGTCCTTGCTAACAAAACCTGCGAGAGGGGGAATTCCTGAGATCGCCAGCGCCGCAACCCCCATCATCCAATAGGTGGTCGGAATCCTGGTCTTAAGCGCGCCCATTTTCCGCATGTCCTGCTCGCCGGAAAGGGCGTGGATGACGCTGCCGGAAGCAAGGAACAACAGAGCTTTGAAGAAAGCGTGCGTCATCAGATGAAACACACCCGCTGTGAATGCGCCAACGCCGCACGCCAGGAACATATACCCCAACTGGCTAACCGTCGAATAAGCCAGCACACGCTTGATATCGTTCTGCACCAGACCGATCGATGCCGCCCAGATCGCCGTCGCCGCGCCGATTCCCGCCACCAGCGCCAAAGCTGTGGGGGAAAGCGCGAACAGCGCATTCGAGCGCGCAACCATGTACACGCCGGCGGTCACCATGGTCGCTGCATGAATCAATGCGCTGACCGGGGTGGGGCCTTCCATGGCGTCGGGCAGCCAGACATAGAGGGGAATCTGCGCCGACTTACCGGTGGCGCCAATGAAAAGCAGAATGCAGATGATCGTGATGACGCCGCTACCTATCGCAAATTGACCGCTCCTCGCGGCTTCGGTGATCCAATGAAAGTCCAGCGTCCCGAAGGTCACGACCATTAACATCACACCGAGCAGGAACGCCGCGTCGCCAATTCGATTGACGATGAATGCTTTCTTCCCCGCATCGGACGCAGACTTGCGCAAGAAGTAAAATCCGATCAGCAGATAAGAGCAGAGGCCCACGCCCTCCCAACCGACAAACATCATCAGGTAGTTGTCCGCTAGTACCAGCACCAGCATGGAGAACATGAAAAGGTTGAGATAGCCGAAGAAACGGTAATATCCACCTTCATGCGCCATGTACCCGATGGAGTAAACGTGAATGAGGAAGCCCACGCCGGTTACCACCAGCATCATGACGCAAGAGAGCGGGTCGAGCTGCATTCCCACATTGACGCTGAGGTTTCCCAATGAGCCGTTCGACAAATGGAAAGCGCCGGCGGGCAGCCATGTATATAATGGCCGAAGGAAAACGTGGTGGTACGTTTCCGGAAGACCTAGAAATTGGATAAAACACCCGAGCGCCCAGAGGAAAGAAAAGCCGGGTAGTCCCACGGAAACCGCAGACACCACACGGTTCGAGGATCGGCGGCCGAAGAAAAGCTGGATGGCCGCGCCCAACAGAGGGAAAGCCGGGATTAACCAGATGTATTCAAGCATCTTTTTAAAAGTATGAAGGATGAAGGATGAAGGATGAAATGCAAACCCCGCACTGGGTAACTCTCATCCTTCACCCTTCATCCTTCTTTACACTTTCTTACCATTTGAGCAGGTCGATCTCATCCGCATTCACAGTCTCTTTGTTGCGGAAGAGGGCGATAATCAAGCCCAGGCCTACTGCGGCCTCGGCGGCGGCGTCGGTGATTACAAAAATCGCAAAGACTTGGCCATCCACAGATTTGAAGTATTGCGACAGCGCCACCAAGTTAATGTTGACGGCATTCAGAATCAGCTCAATCGACATCAGGATAATGAGCACATTACGCCGAGTGAGCACTCCAATGACGCCGATTGCGAACAATCCAGTGCCAAGAAAGATGTAGTAGTCCGTGGGGATCATTCCAGTTTCCTTTTGGCCATGATCACCGCGCCGACCATCGCCACCAGCAACAAAAGCGAAGCAATCTCCACTGGTAACATATAATTCTGGTAGAGAGCCATCCCTACCGCCTGGGTGTTCTGCGCTGGGGCGGTAACCATCGGGCGGGCAGGAAGGTTGAGCCCGTGCCCGTGGTTGTACAGCGCGTACCCGAGGGTTCCGGCCAGCAGAACGGCAGTGACCAAAGCCAATTGCGATTGCCGCGCGAAGCGTGCCTGCTTTAGCGCCACATCGATATCCACGAGCATAACGACAAACAGGAACAGCACCGTTATGCCGCCGACATAGAGAATGATTTGCACCGCGAAGAGGAATTCGGCGTGTTGCAGCAGAAAAATCCCGCCGACCGCAAAGAGCGTTATCACCAACCAAATCGCGCTGTGTACGGCATTGCGGCGGGTAATAACAAAGACCGCCGACACCAGGGCCAGCACCGAGAGAACAATGAAGGTGACGAACTCTATCATAGTTACCGACCCAAGACTACAGCGTAAGAAGTTTAAAGTGTAAAGGATAAAGGTTAAATACAGCCCGCGTGATCTGTGGCCTGTTCCCTTTACCCTTCATCATTTACACATTATCCTTACCTCGTGTACCGTGCCGGCTGAGGTCCTTCCTCGAGCGCTTGCCGGTCCCAGACCATGCCCTCGCGTGAATAGTTCGCGATTTCGAAGTCCTGCGTCAACTCCAGCGCGTCCACCGGGCAAGCGTCCTCGCACAACCCCCAGAACATGCAGCGCGAAAGGTCGTAGGTAAACGTCCTCAGCCGCTTCTTGCGATCTTCCGTGCGCGCCCACCCCACCACAATCAGGTTCTCCGGGCAGGCGATCGAGCACAGATTGCAGGCGATGCATAGCGTCTCGCCCGATTCGGGATGATTATTCAGGCGCGGCGCGCCGCGATACCGCTCCGCCACCGGCGGCCGCTCATGCGGATACTGCTCCGTGCAGATGGCGTCGGGGCGCTGATAGGAAAACGTCAGCCGCAGCCCCTTGATCAGGTCGATCAGAAATATCCGCCGGGGGAAGTCTTTCCAGTCCATCATCACCTACTCAGCCACGCCACTACCGCCGGCGCGTGGTGGGACAACCAGAGATATCGAACCACCGCCGTCCCGATCAGGTTCGCCAGCGCCAAGGGAATCATCCACCGCCAACCCACATCCATCAATTGGTCATAGCGATAACGCGGAAAAGTTGCACGATACCAGATGAAGGCGTAAAGGAAAGCCAGAACTTTGGCCCCAAACCAGAAAATCCCCTGAATGGCGTTGAGCACCGGAGGATAAGCCACCAGAATCGCGAGCACTACGAACCCTGCGGCGAGGGCTATAAAGAAGTAGCGCTCGAGCGCCACCGAACTCTTCAGCCCCAACCAGAGCACAAACCCTGCGGCTCCCACGAAAGCCAGGATGGGGGCGAACTTGAGAAAATCGAGGGCCGAGTAATTGGCAAAGGGGCGCAACCACCCTCCCAGGAATAGGGTCACGGCGATGCACGACACCACAACCATGTTCGTGTATTCCGCCATGAAATAGAGGGCAAAGCGAAAGCCACTGTATTCTGTATGAAAGCCGGCGGTCAATTCCGATTCCGCTTCGGGCAGGTCAAAGGGGTTGCGATTGGTCTCCGCCACGGCCGCAATGACATAGATCAAAAAGGCGAGGGGCTGCAAGAACACGTTCCAAACACCCATGTTGAATTGCCGATTGACAATGTCCACCATGCTGAGGGAATTGGAAATGAGCAGTACACCCACCAGCGCCATTCCCGCGGCAACTTCGTAGCTCACCAGTTGCGCGGAGGACCGTAGCGCTCCCAACAAGGGATAATGGCTGTTGGACGCCCAGCCCCCCAAGATAATCCCGTAGATGCCAAGGGAAGAAATCGCCAGGATGAAGAGCAGCCCAATGTTGATGTCGCTCACATAGAAATTGCCCGCGAAGGGAATCACGGCGAAAACCGTAAAGGCGGCGAAAATACTGATGCCGGGGGCCATCAGGAAAAGCCACTCGTCCGCACCCGCTGGAATAATGTCCTCTTTGAGCAGCAGCTTTAATCCATCCGCCACGGGTTGCAGCAATCCCCACGGCCCCACCCGCATGGGCCCCAACCGCGCCTGCATGAAGGCCAGAACCTTCCTCTCCATGTAGACCAAGTAGGCGACGATTCCCGATAGGACAGCAAAAATGATAAGGATCTTGATGAGAGCGAGCAGCAGGGGGTTGGCGAAGATGAGTTTGACGATGCTCTCAAGCATATGAGTAAAGTCCGCGGTCCACATTGGTGATTGGCGATTTGTGATCGCTGATTAGTGATTGTCCGCGTGGCCCTGGCGGCTGGAAATCACGAAGGGTGCCGAGCAGCTAATCACCAATCACAAATCACCAATCTTATCGGTCCACTTCTCCCAGCACGATGTCGATCGTACCGATGATCGCTACGATATCCGCAATCAGGTGGCCTTTCGCCATCTTATCCAACGCCTGCAAATTGATGAGCGACGGCGGCCGCACGCGCACGCGGTAAGGATTGATGGTCCCGTCGCTGACCACGTAATATCCGAGTTCGCCCTTGGGCGCCTCGATGGAATGGTAAACCTCTCCGGCCGGCGGCTTGATGACTTTGCCCACTTTTCCAAAAATCGGCCCCGGCGCGAGGCGCTCGATGCATTGACGGATGATGCGCACGGACTGGCGCATTTCCGCCATGCGCACGATGTACCGGTCGTAGGTGTCGCCGTGCTCACCCACCGGCACATCGAATTCGACCTTATCATAGGCTTCGTAAGGCTGGGCTTTGCGAATGTCCCACTTTACGCCAGAACCACGCAGGACGGGACCGGTGACCCCCAGGGCAATCGCGTCTTCGCCCGAGATGACCCCGATGCTTCTCGTCCTGTTGATCCAGATGCGATTCTTGGTGAGAAGCTGCTCGTACTCATCGATCTTGGACGGGAAGTAGTCGCAGAACTTCGAGACGTCCCGTTCGAAACCATCGTAGAGGTCGTATTGTAGGCCGCCGATGCGGAAGGCGTGCGTCGTTAGGCGCGCCCCGCAGTATTCCTCGAAGATCTTCAGGACCTCCTCTCGCTCGCGAAACGTGTAGAAAACCGGCGTCATCGCGCCGATGTCCAGCGCGTGGGTCCCGAGCCAAATCAGGTGGCTCGCAATGCGCTGCAATTCCGCCAGAATCATCCGCGTGTATTGCGCGCGCGGCGGGATTTCCACCCCCAGAAGTTTCTCGACCGCCTCAACGTAACCCATGCCATTGGTCACGGCGGCACAGTAATCCATGCGGTCGACGTACGGGGTAAACTGGGCGTAAGTGCGGTTCTCGGCGATCTTCTCAACACCGCGGTGAAGGTACCCAATGATGCATTCCGTTCCCAGCACGCGTTCGCCGTCAAGCTTCAACTTGACGCGCAAAACTCCGTGCGTGGCCGGATGCTGCGGCCCCATGTTGATGACCAGCTCGTTGGCGTCGAGGAAAGTGGCTTCCGGCATGAGTTGCTTTGCGCTCTCAGTTCCTGGGTTTGCTGTATCGCTTGTCGCTTGTCACTCGTCACAGCTTCTTACTGTTTTTTTGCTCGCCACTCGTCGCTTGTCACTGCTCTTCTACTGCGCTGTATCAATTCCCAGGTTGTTTCTTACCCAAGCTTCGTCCTGCTTCAGGATATCGTAATCCTTACGCAGAGGGTGCCCCACCCATTCGTCGGGCATCAAGATCCGCTTAAGGTCCGGATGGCCTTCATAGACCACACCGAACATGTCGTAAATCTCGCGCTCCAGCCAATTGGCGGTGGGCCAAACGCCCGTAACCGACGGAACCTTTTCCTCCGCGCCCACTTGCACACGCAAACGCAAGCGATTGTTCCGGTCAAAGGAGTACAAGTGATAGATGATGTCGAAGCGTTTTTCCCGCTTGGGATAATCCGCCGCGGTTTCATCCGTCAGCAAAGTATAAGTGCCACCTTCCGTGCCCTTCAGGAATTGGCAAACTGCCACCAAGTGTTCCTTCGCCACATTCAGCGACGGCATATTGCGAAAGATGACTGCCTCGCTGATCGCGCCCGGGAATCTTTTCTGGAGCTCATCCAACAGCGGGTTTGACCAGGGTTCAGGTTTGATGGGAGCTTTGGCGGGAGCAGCGGGCTTGGGCGCTGCCGCGGTGGGAGGTTTCGGTGGAGCTGCGGCCGGAGGCTTGGGGGGCGCGGCGTCAGGCTTGGCTTGGGCACTTGCCCCGCCGCCCTCCTCCGCAGGCTTCTGCGTTCCAGCCCCTTCGGCCGCCTTGGGCGGTCCATTTTTTTCGTCAGCCATTGGCCTAAAGTGGTTACCGGTGAGTGATTTATTCCCGCCTCAAAACACTGGATTTTCGCACACGCCACACACCATGTCAACAACGGCGAACTGGAAAACACGGTAAATTTGTTCTAACTAAGGGGGAGCGGAACAGAATGGCGATTGATTTTGGGAGTTGGGAGGCTGCCCGACATGCACGAGGAGGATTTCGGGCGTCGGTTGACAGGCGGGCCTGGCG
>Ga0116111_1000600_pt1 | contig 28624 bp, 28 predicted proteins | sample June2015DPH_8_10_FD_89720 | JGI IMG/M metagenome (GOLD analysis project Ga0116111, IMG submission 89720) | Peatland microbial communities from SPRUCE experiment site at the Marcell Experimental Forest, Minnesota, USA - June2015DPH_8_100 | ecosystem: Environmental > Terrestrial > Soil > Wetlands... | reverse complement strand
TCCATCATCCTTATCCCCTGCGCCGCATGGGTGTCATTACCTGAGGTAAGAGCCGGATGCGGGAAACCCGCTCGTCCGGATCCGTGGAGGGGGTTGTGAGCAATCACGATCCCTACTCCGACTTGGGTTCGATTCAGGCAGACAGTAGTGGAGGCTGAGAAGTAAGTCAAGCAGAAGCGCGGCTGGGTGGTCACGGCAACAGGACTTGATGGTGCAAGGGATGATGGGAAGGCCGGTTGCTGCGGAACCATCACTCGTCTTCAGCGGTTATACTCTTGCTACGCTCATGCCCACCAAGCTGGAAGAGATCGTCGCCGCCACGCGCGAGCGAGTTGCCGCCGCTAAGGCTTCGGCCAATCTCCGGGTGGTTAGCCAGGCGGCACAACAGCATCGGCCGCGCGGGTTCCGCGAAGGTTTGCGAAGGGCGGCCGAGTCAGGCATTGCGGTGATCGCCGAGTTGAAGAAGGCTTCGCCGTCGAAAGGGCTGATTCGCGCGGATTTTCCAGTGGCCGAACTGGCCCAGGAACTGGAAGACGCTGGAGCCGCGGCCCTCTCCGTGTTGACCAATGAACGGTTCTTTCAGGGCTCGCTCGAGAATCTGGAGATAGCATCGCAAACGACCCGGCTGCCGTGCCTGCGGAAAGACTTCATTCTCGATGAGTTCCAGTTGTTGGAAGCGCGGGCCCATCGCGCCGATGCCCTGCTGCTCATCGTCGCCGCTCTCACGCAAACAGAGCTGGCCAACCTGCATCGGCGGGCCAGTGAGCTGCAACTCGATGTGCTCTGCGAGGTGCATGACGGCGTGGAATTGCAGCGGGCTCTTGACGCCGGCTGCGACACAATCGGTGTAAACAACCGGGACTTGCATACTTTTCGAGTTGACCTGAACATTTCGCTCCAACTGGCCAAGTTGATGCCTCCCGGCGTGGTTAAGGTCGCTGAGAGCGGTATCGAAACTGGCGATGACATTGCCCGCCTGCGCGACGCCGGATTCAATGCGTTTCTGATTGGCGAATCGCTAATGCGCGCGCCGCGTCCCGGCAACGCATTGCAGGCGCTGCTGGCGCAGGCGGTCGCAGCCCGATGATTTGGGTAAAAATTTGCGCAACCACGAATTTGCCCGACGCGCAGGCCAGCCTGGCCGCCGGCGCCGATGCCTTGGGGTTCATCTTTGCGCCGAGTTCGCGGCGAATCGGGATCGAGCAGGCGGCAGAGATCATCTCCAGCCTGACCGACGACATTGATAAGATCGGTGTTTTCGTGAACCAAACACCCGCGCAGGTCGCCGAGGTTGCCGAGCGGGCCGGATTGACCGGGGTCCAGCTTCACGGCGATGAACCGGCGGACCGGATGCCGGAATATCGGCAGGCGGTCGGACAACGCAAGATCATCAAGACGCTGCAAGCGCGAGAATTGCTGAATTCGCCGGACAGCCTGAAGGGTTATCTCCGGTCCCGGCAAAGCATTGACGCGATACTTCTGGATGCGGGCTCGCCTAACCAGCGAGGCGGAACGGGGCAGACCTTCGATTGGACCGCCGCAGCGCCGATTGTGGCCCGCGTTCGCGCGCAAATGCCCGTGATCATCGCGGGCGGATTGAATCCCGAAAACGTCGCCGAGGCCATCCGGCTGTTTGCGCCCTGGGGAGTGGATGTGGTTTCCGGCGTCGAGCGCGAAGTAGGAAGGAAGGACGAAGCCAGCCTGCGCCGCTTCGTCGGGGCAGCGCGTCAAACACAGGCGACATTGCGGTAGAAGGGACCATGGAAGAAACAACCAGCAACGGGCAGAGTTCCGAGGCGAGTCCAGGATTCGGAAAGCCGGGCAAGCGGCCGCGTGTGCGTGCCATCCCTGGGCGATTTGGTTCCTATGGCGGGCGGTACGTTCCTGAGACCTTGATGGCGGCGTTGCAGGAACTCGAGGCTGCCTATGCGGTGGCGCGCAAAGACAAAGCATTTCGCGACGAATTCCACCGCCTGCTGGCCGATTTCGCGGGGCGTCCGACACCGCTGTTCCTGGCCGAGCGGCTCACCCAGGAGCTTGGCGGCGCCAGGATCTATCTGAAGCGGGAAGACCTGCTGCACACCGGGGCGCACAAGATCAACAACTGCATCGGCCAGGCGCTGCTGGCCCGGCGCATGGGCAAGCACCGCATCATCGCCGAAACCGGCGCCGGCCAGCACGGAGTTGCGACGGCAACCGTGTGCGCGCTCTTTGGTATGGAGTGCGTAGTTTACATGGGGACGGAAGACATGCGGCGGCAGGAACTGAACGTCTTCCGCATGAAGCTGCTGGGCGCCGAGGTGCGCGGCGTGGACTCGGGTTCGCGCACGCTGAAGGACGCCATCAACGAAGCCATGCGCGACTGGGTGACCAATGTCCGCACTACGCATTACCTTCTGGGCAGCGTGTTGGGAGCGCATCCCTATCCGACGATGGTGCGGGACTTTCATCGCGTCATCGGCCAGGAAGCCCGCAAACAGGTGCTGAAGGCTGAGGGCCGGCTGCCATCGGCTGTCATCGCGTGCGTGGGCGGCGGCTCGAATGCGATCGGCGTGTTCTACGAATTCATCAAGGACCGCGAAGTGAAACTGATTGGCGTGGAAGCTGGCGGGCGCGGCCACTCGCTGGGAGAGCACGCAGCGCGCTTCGATGGCGGGGGCCCAGGCGTGTTGCAGGGGACGTATTCTTACGTCCTGCAAGACGCGGGCGGGCAGATCGCATTGACGCACTCGGTTTCAGCCGGGCTCGATTACCCGGCAATCGGTCCCGAGCATGCCTGGCTGCACGATCAGGGGCGCGCGGAGTATGTGTCGGCCAGCGATCAAGAGGCGCTCGACGCGTGTCTGAAGCTGGCGCGGATGGAGGGCATCATTCCCGCCCTGGAGTCGGCGCACGCGATTGCCGAATGCATCAAGCGAGCGCCGAAGATGGATAAGACGGACATTGTGATCGTGAACGTGTCCGGTCGCGGCGATAAAGATATCGGGATTTTGCGGGAGAACCTGGCGTTCTAGGAGCAATTTGGCCATCATCTTCAAGAAACGGCCCGGGCTGGTCGCGTACATCACCTGCGGCGACCCGAATCTGGATATATCGCGCGAGGTCGCTTTGGCAGCGATTCGCGCGGGCGCAGACGTGATCGAGCTGGGCGTTCCCTTCAGCGATCCCGTCGCCGACGGCCCGGTCATTCAGCGGGCCAGCGAGCGGGCGTTGCAACATGGGACAAGCCTGATCGGCGTCCTGGAAGTAGCGAAGCAACTCCGGCAGCAGTCGACCGCCGGATTGGTTATCTTCTCGTACCTCAATCCTATTTTGCAGTTTGGCCTGGAGCGGTTTTGCGCGGCTGCCGCCCAGTCTGGCGTGGACGGCGCACTGGTCACCGACCTTCCGGTGGAAGAGGCCGCAGAATATCTGCGCGCCATGAAGGCGCACAAACTCGCGCCCGTGTTTCTGGCAGCTCCCACCAGCCCGGAGAAGCGTTTGCGCGATGTGGCGAAACATTCGCGCGGATTCGTGTATGCGATCTCGCGCACCGGCATTACCGGCACACGGCAAGAGCTTGCGGGCGACGCGCGATCGTTGGTCGAACGGCTGAGACTTCACACCAAGCTGCCAATCGCGGTCGGATTTGGAGTTTCGACGCCCGAGCAGTTCGCCGAGGTCGGGAGTTTCGCCGACGCGGCCGTGGTGGGAAGCGCAATTGTGCAGAGGATCGAACAAAATCCTGGGCGGGAAGCAGCGGCTGTATCGGAATTCCTGTCTTCCCTCACCGGAACAGCGCAGGAAGCCGTGGGCAGAAGTTAGGTTTGCGGCTGCGCAATAGCACGAGGCGATTGGCCATGGACATCGAGGATTGGCGCCGGAAGATCGACGATCTTGACCGCCAACTGGTGCGATTGATGAACGAGCGCGCCCAATGCGCCCACGAAATTGGCCGGCTCAAGCGCAACTCAGCCATGCCCATTTATGAGCCGGACCGCGAGAGGATCATCTTCCAGAACATCGCGCGCGCCAACGCGGGTCCGCTGTCAGATGTGCAATTGCGCCAGGTCTACGAGCGCCTGGTGGACGTGATGCGGCAGATTCAACGTGAAGAGATGGCGCCCGAAGCGGAAAATGAGGGAGAAGCGACTGAGCTGGAGCCGAACGACTGAAGGCAGTGGTTAGGGGCTAGGGATTAGGGGCTAGGGATTAGGGGCTAGGGGTTAGTTTTGAAGGTTCAGAAGCTGTTGCAGGTACGTTCAGATTGCTAAGGACTAAAGAAGGTGTGTGAGAACTGTGCCGTCCCTGAAGGGACTCGTTATTCTTCTCCACCTTACCCAGGGCTTACGCCCTGGGCTAACTTCAATTCCGCCCCTGCGGGGCTAGATCTTGAGCAATCGTCCCCCCGCGCCGACTCAAAACGGGTTCTCACACACGCTTTTAAAGGCGAAGAGCGAAAAGCGAGAAGCGAAGAGCGAATAGCAAAGAGCGAATCATGATTGTTGCGATGTTGGAACATGCCAGTGAAGACCAGATCCAGCGGGTGACCGATCACCTGATGAAGATGGGCTTTGCTGTGCACCGCACGACTGGCGCGCGGCAGAGTGTACTTGCTGCCGTGGGCAAGCGTATCGATTTTGACACGCGTGACCTCGAGGTGCTGGCAGGCGTGGAGCGCGTGCACCGTATTAGCGCTCCTTACAAGCTCGCGGGACGCCAGTTCCATGAGCACAACACCGTCGTCAAGCTTCCCAACGGGACCGAGATCGGCGGCAAAGAAGTGGTCGTGATGGCCGGCCCGTGCTCGGTCGAATCGCGGGAGCAACTGTTGGCTGCGGCCGAGGCGGTGGGCAAGTCCGGCGCCAAGGTCCTGCGCGGCGGAGCGTTCAAGCCGCACAGCTCGCCGTACACCTTTCAGGGCCTCGGACTAGCGGCGTTGAAACTGCTGCGCGAAGCTGGCGACCGCTACAGCATGGCGGTCATCAGCGAGGTCATGGAGATCTCGCAAATCGAAATCATGCTGCCCTACATCGACATCTTCCAGGTAGGTGCGCGCAACATGCAGAACTTCAATCTGCTGCGCGAATTGGGCAAGGCGCGCAAACCAGTCCTGCTGAAGCGCGGCATCGCGGCGACCATCGAGGAGATGCTGCTCTCGGCCGAGTACATCCTGTCCGGGGGCAACTACCAGGTCATCCTGTGTGAACGCGGCATTCGCACCTTCGAGACCTACACCCGCAACACGCTCGACATATCGGCGATTCCGATTGTGCACAAGTTATCGCACTTGCCTATCACCTCCGATCCTTCGCATGGAACTGGATTGCGCGACAAAGTTGCGCCTATGGCCTGCGCCTCGGTTGCCGCCGGCGCCGACGCCTTGCTGATCGAGGTGCATCCGTCACCCGATGAGGCGCTGTCGGATGGCGCGCAGTCGCTGTATCCGCAACAGTTTTCCGAACTGATGGAGCAGTTGCGGATGATCGCTCCGGCGGTAGGGCGAACGATAGGGTAGGTCCGGCCATGGCGATTCGGCAGATCACGATCGTAGGAACGGGCTTGATCGGCGGCTCTTTCGGACTTGCCTTACGCCAACAAGGATTCCCGGGGACCTTGGTTGGCTGCGACCGGCCCGAGGTGCTGCACGCTGCCGTCGTCCGTGGCGCAATCGATCGCGGAGACCCTGACGTAAGGCAAGCGGCCCAGGGCTGCGACGTCGTGGTTCTTGCCACACCGGTTGGCGGCATTCTTTCCACCTTCGAAAAGCTGGCCCCCACGCTTCCCTCCGGCACGCTCATCACCGATACCGGCAGCACCAAGCTGCAGTTCGTGGAACGCGCGCGCATGATATTCGGCGCGGAGGCGGGAATCCACGTGCTTCCCGGACATCCCATGGCCGGCAAGGAACACAGCGGAATCGAGAACGCGGATGCCGATCTGTTTCGCGATACCGTGTGGCTGATCACGCCGATCAATGCTGAACAGCAGTACACAGAGCGGCAGCGAGAGTACATTGAACTGCTGGAGTCAATAGGCGCACGAGTGGTTGCGACGGATCCAGAGCGGCATGACCGCCTGTGCGCGTGGATCAGTCATCTGCCGCAGATGATCGCGACAGCGCTGGCTTCCGCACTGCGCGATGAACTGGGAGAAGATGAAGCGATTAAGGAAATCGGCGGCCGAGCTTTGCGGGAAATGACGCGAATTGCGAGCAGCCCGTACTCGATGTGGCGCGACATCGCGCTAACCAACAGCCAGAACATCGACGAAGCGCTGCTGCGCTTTGAGCAGCAATTGGCGCATCTGCGCGAGAACCTGCGCGGGCCGGGGCTGCGGGAGATGTTCGAGAGCGCCAACAAGTTTGGGAAAGGCAGCGGCTAGGGTTAGCCCTCATCTCATAAATCGTTCCCTTCAAAGCGCGATGTCCTCATGAATAATGCAACGGAAGGCCCGCACTACCCGTGCCAGTGGGTACACCAATCCTGGAACCGCGCTAGCCATGCCCGCCTCCGCCGCTAAGCTCGCGCACGATCGAGCCGACAAACGCTTTCGCGTCACCGAACAGCATGAGTGTGTTGTCGAGGTAGTAGAGCGGATTGTCGATGCCGGCAAATCCCGGATTCATGCTGCGCTTGATCACCATGACCGTACGCGCCTTGTCGACGTCCAGAATCGGCATGCCGTAGATCGGACTGCCCGCGTCGCTGCGCGCGGCAGGATTGGTGACGTCGTTGGCTCCAATCACCAGCGCGACATCCGTCTGCGGGAAATCCGGATTGGCCTCATCCATGTCCATCAACTTGTCGTAGGGGATGTCGGCTTCCGCCAGCAAAACGTTCATGTGACCCGGCATGCGGCCGGCGACCGGGTGAATGCCGAATTTCACGTCCACGCCCTTCTTGGTCAACAAGTCATACAGTTCGCGAACCTTGTGCTGCGCCTGCGCCACCGCCATGCCATAACCGGGAACGATTACGACTTTGTTCGCGGCCGAGAGGATCGCGGCGGCCTCTTCCGGAGTTGCACTGTGTACGGGCCGGGCCTCGACCGCGGCAGCGCTTGAAGCCTGTACCTGTCCGAACGCTCCGAACAGCACATTGGTGAACGACCGGTTCATCGCCTTCGACATATTGACGGAGAGTATGAAGCCCGACGCTCCATCGAGCGAGCCCGCCACGATCAGAAGCTTGCTATTGAGAACGAAGCCCATGGCCGCGGCGGAAAGTCCGGCGTAAGAATTCAACAGCGAGATCACGGTCGGCATGTCGGCGCCGCCAATGGGGACGATCATCATCACGCCGAAGACTAGCGCGATTCCCACCATGAACGGGTACAAGACCACGGCCTCGGGATGCAGCACGAGACGAACGGCGATGGCGACGGCTATCGCCAGCATCGTCAGGTTGACGAAGTTCTGCCCCTTATAGGTGATTGGCCGCTGCGGCAAGATTTCCTGCAGCTTGCCCGCGGCCATCAAGCTGCCGGTAACGGTGAGACCGCCGAGGATGACTTCCAGGGAAAGCACCGACATCATGAACGGCGGAACATTGGGGGCGCGCAGGTAGAACTCCGCGGTTCCCACCAGGGTTACGCAAAGCGCGCCGAAGGCATGACTCAATGCAGTTCGCTGCGGGACCGCAGTCATCCCGACGTTGCCGAGCGGGACGCCAATGATCGCGCCCAGGACCAGCCCGATGGCGAGCCACTTGTAGTCCACGATGCCGTGATACAGAAGGGTGCCGGCAACCGCCAACACCATTCCCGCTTCGCCCGCCCAAACGCCGCGCCGCGCAGTGACTGGCGAACTCAGCCACTTCAACGCGAGGATGAAGAGGACGGCAGCGACGATGTAGGTGATCTCTATGACATATTCAGACGCTGGGGTCATGGCTTCTGTGTCCGGCTGGATTTGAACATCTTGAGCATGCGGTCGGTGATGATGAATCCGCCCACGGCGTTGCTGGTGGCCGCGACGATTGCAATCGTGCCCAGCACGGTGGCGAGCGTGCTCTTGTGCTCGCCCGCGAGAATGATGGCGCCGATCACCGCGATCGCGTCCAACGCATTGGTCAACGACATCAATGGGGTGTGCAACAGCGGCGACACGCGGCGAATCACTTCAAATCCGATAAATGCCGCGAGTATGAAAACGTACAGGCTGTTGACCAGGTCAGCCGTAACCATTAGCTTGCCTCCTTGGATTGCGACACCAGGGCGGGCAGCGAGTAGAACTCCCGCACTCGTGGGTTCACCACTTCACCTCCCTGAGTGACCAGGGTGCTGCGGGTGATTTCATCTTCCAAATCCAGCACCAGTTTTCCATCCTTCACCATGTGCAATAGGAAATTGGTAAGGTTTTTGCTGTACATCTGGCTGGCATGATACGGGACCGTGCTGGCCAGGTTGATGGTTCCCATGATGGTGACACCGTGCTCGACCACCTGCTCGCCCGTCCGGGTCAGCTCGCAGTTGCCTCCCCGTTCCGCCGCCAGATCTACGATGACGGAGCCTGGCGCCATGCCGGCCACCATCTCCTTGGTCACCAGCACCGGCGACTTCTTCCCAGGAACCACCGCCGTCGTGATCACAACGTCGCTCTCGGCCACTACCTTTCCCAGCAATTCGCGCTGGCGCTGATAAAACGATTCGTCCTGCGCCTTGGCATAGCCACCGGCATCCTGGGCATCAGCCGCCTCGAGGGGCAGTTCCACAAACCGTCCACCCAGGCTGTGGACCTGCTCCTTGACGGCGGGGCGCAAATCGTAAGCCGACACCACCGCGCCCAATCGGCGGGCGGTCGCTATGGCCTGCAAACCGGCAACACCGGCGCCGATCACCAGCACTCGCGATGGCGTAATGGTGCCGGCCGCGGTGGTCAGCATGGGAAAGAGCCGGGGCAGCGTGTCAGCGGCAATCACCACCGCCTTGTAGCCGGCGATGGTGGACATCGAGGAGAGCGAGTCCATACTTTGAGCGCGAGTGATGCGGGGCATTAGCTCAATGGAAAAAGCTGAGACGCCAGTCTGGGCAATTGCCTGAACGCTATGGATGTCGCCGAGTGGCCGGAGAAATCCAATTAAAGCCTGACCGCGGTGAAGCAGGGGCAAATCCGCAGCGCCAGTCTGGTCATTCGATCCGTAGCACAGCACTTGTACCACCACATCGGCGCGGAATACTTCCTCGCGCGTGGCGACAATCTTTGCGCCCTTATCGAGATACTGGGCGTCGGGGTAGCCGGCTGCCATGCCAGCTCCGCTTTCGACCAAAACTTCCACGCCAACCTTGGCATAACTCGGGATCACCGCAGGTATAAGGGCTACGCGCCGCTCCCCCGGAAAACTCTCTCGGGGAACACCAACCATCATGGAGTCTCCTCCCTCTTCTGCGCCTTCTTTTTTGGCGTCAAGACCAGTCGATGTGCCAGGTCCTTGAAATCGACTGGAAGGAAGCATTCTATCTAGAGTCCTGCGAAAGTTCACCCCAACCTGATCGAAACCGAATCCCAGGACGGCCTGCCGTCGTCATTCCGGTATCCACTAGCCGCCATCTCGCGGAGATCTTTTATGCTGCTAAACCAATGGACTTGCCGGATGGAGGTTCCCGCTGCAAGAATCAGGGGCGCCAATCCCGACCGAGCAATCTAGCACCAGCAGAATTCTTTCGGTAAACGTCGGGCTGGCTCTGGCTATCCGCGAGCGTTCCTCCTCGTGAAATGTTGTCTAAGTCATTCAATGCAAAATAGTTATTGGAGTAACAAGCGGGTTCAGCTTTGGCAATGGAGTGCTTATCCAGACACCTTCTGTGGCAGAAATACAACAACCGAAGGCTTGCTAGAACTTGTAATCTTATCCTCTGCGCTGCGGTCAGTCTTTCTCTTTGGTCTACGAAAGAACAACTCGGAATCCCGCCGAATGCAGCGGCGTCGGTCTCCATAGCGGAGCACCGGTTCGTCTACGCATCCTGCCTGCCCCCACCGGCACCGGCATCGTCTTTCGTCGCACCGACCTCGACGGCTATGAAGTGGAAGCCATCAGCCGCAATGTTGCGAAAGTCAGTTACGCCACCAGCTTGATGAAGAAAGGCGTGCTCATCTCCACCACCGAGCACCTGCTGTCGGCGTTCATCGGGATGGGTGTGGACAATGCGATCGTGGAGCTCGACAACCTCGAACTGCCCATCCTGGATGGCAGCGCGCTACCGTTCGTGGAGATGCTCACCCAGGCGGGCTTGCGCCAGCAACGGCGCAAACGCGTCTATCTCAAGATTCTACGTCCCTACGAAATGCGCGAAGGTGACAAGTTCATCGGCGTCTATCCGGCGGAACGGTACTCCGTCAGCTATGCGATTAACTTCCCGCATCCACTCATCGGCAGCGAAAGATTCCAAGTCGAGCTTTCCAATGGCAGCTATGTGAAGCAGATCGCGTCGGCGCGGACGTTCGGTTTCCTCGAGCAGCAGCACGCGATGCTGAACATGGGTCTCATTCGCGGCGCCTCGCGCGACAACTGCATCGTGCTTACCCCCGAAGGGATTGACAATCCACCACTGCGCTACACTGACGAGTTCGTGCGGCACAAGGTGCTGGACCTCATTGGTGATCTCGCCTTGTTCGGCAAGCACATTCTCGGCTACGTCAAAGCCGATCGCGCCGGACACGCCATGCACACCGCCATCGTCTCCCGCATTCTGCGCGATCCCACCTACGCGGAAGAAGTCACCCTCGACGAAGCGGCGGTGGCCGATTGGCCGGCCGAAGCCGTCGTCTCCGCCGCCGACTAGCTGGACTGCAATAATCCATCCCCACTCTTGACTTGAAACTTGTAACCCGAAACTTGAAACTGTCTCTATGCGCCTATTCATCAATGGTGACGAAAAAAGCTTTGCCGACTCCCTGTCGCTGGCAGAACTGATCGAGCAGCTTGGCATGAAGGGCGATCGCGTCGCCGTTGAACTCAACCGCGAGATTGTCTCGCGTACGCAATGGAGCGACACTCCGCTCAAGGACGGCGATCATCTGGAGATCGTGCACTTCGTGGGCGGGGGCTAGAAGCAGTTTCGAGTTTCCAGTTTCGAGTTTCGAGCCGGCAAACCGAGCTGTCTTCTCCGCTGCATAGGTTCCGAAGCATCGCGAGGCTGCCGTATCGCTTTGGCAACTGCCGCGTCACTGCCAAATGCCAAATGCCAATTGCTAAATGCCAAGTGCCAAGTGCCAGTTGCTAAATGCTGCTCCCCACTCGAAACTCGAAACTGGAAACTTTTCTTTGTGAATTGCCGATGAACACCCCTTTCGCGCGGTTGACAATCAGCGTTAACGATCACTAAACTCAAATGTTTACCTGCACTTGCTGGAAGGTTTCTGAGTGCTTGCGCAATCATGCCGGACTTTTATTTTGCACGCTATCTGCCTTTGCTGATTCACGTCCTGGTTGCCGGAGGCGTGGCCTCGGCGATTGTGCTGCTCTCCTATTTCATCGGCCAGCACAAGTACAACAAGTCCAAGATGTCGCCCTATGAGTGCGGCATGGAGCCGGTCGGCAATGCCCGGCAACGCTTCACCGTGAAGTTCTACCTGGTGGCGATGCTGTTCATCCTCTTCGACGTGGAAGCTGTCTTCCTCTATCCATGGGCGGTCGTGCAGCGCGACCTGAAATCCACCGGTTTGGGCATGTTCTGGTTCTGGGAGATGCTGGTGTACATCGGCATCGTGCTCGCCGGTTACTGGTATTGCTGGAAGAAGGGCGTACTCGACTGGAACAAACAAGCTAAGGCCGAGAGGATCTGAGGGATGGCACTGGAGCCGGCGATCACCGACCTCGAGCAACTGAAAGATCGTCCTGAACTGGCGCGCCTGCTGGCGTGGAATGCGGGCGCGATTACGGGCGCGAAGTTCGACCGCAACGAGCTCACCATCTGGGTGGACCGCACTTCGCTGCGCCAAGCCTGTCTCACGCTGAAGAACGATCCGCAGTTGCAGTACAAGGCCCTGGCCGACATCACCTGCGTGGACTGGTATCCCAAAGACCCGCGCTTCGAGGTGGTGTACCAACTGTTCTCCATTCCCAACAAGACCTATCTGCGCCTGAAGGTGAAGATTTCTGGCGAGGATGCCAGCCTAGACTCGCTGGTTCCCATCTGGCCGGGCGCGAATTTCTTCGAGCGCGAAGTCTTCGACCTGTTCGGCGTCCGCTTCGACGAGCACCCCAATCTGAAGCGCATCATGATGCCCGAGGATTGGGAAGGCCATCCGCTGCGCAAAGATTATCCCGTCGAGGGCTACCGCTAATCATGGCCCACATGACCCCAACCCCGGTGCTGGATCCGTCTGACGACAAGACGATGGTCCTCAACATGGGTCCGCAACACCCCTCGACCCATGGCGTGCTGCGGTTGCTGCTGGAGATTGACGGCGAGACCATCGTGCGCATCATGCCCGACATTGGGTATCTGCACACCGGCATCGAGAAGACCTGCGAAGCCAAGTTCTACCAGCAGGTCGTGCCCCTGACTGACCGCATCGACTATCTCTGCCCCATGACCAACAATCTGGCCTACTGCCTGGCGGTGGAGAAGTTGCTGGGGCTGGAGATTCCGCCCAAGGCGCAGTGGATTCGCGTCATGTTGAACGAGCTGACACGCATCAACTCGCACCTGGTGTGGCTGGGCACCCACGCCATGGACATCGGGGCCATGACGGTCTTCCTGTATTGCTTCCGCGAACGCGAAGACGTGCTGCGCCTGTTTGAGGCGGTTTCCGGGCAGCGCATGATGACCTCGTACTTCCGCATTGGTGGACTGGCGCTGGAGCCGCCACTCGGCTTCTTCGACCGGGTCAAGAGTTTTAACGACCGCTTTCCTCCGAACATCGATGAGTACGAGAGCCTGTTGACCAGCAATCCCATCTGGACGGGGCGCACCAAGGGCATCGCTTATTTGTCGGGGGAAGATGCCATCGCTCTTTGCGCAACCGGCCCGACCCTGCGGGCCAGCGGCGTTGATGTTGATCTGCGCCGCGATAAGCCGTACAGCGGCTACGAAAAATTCCAGTTCAACGTTCCGGTGTCGAACGATGGCGATGTCTTTGCGCGTTACGTGGTGCGGGTGGCCGAGCTTCGCGAGTCGCAGAAGATCGTAAAGCAGGCGCTGGAAGGCATTCCGGAGGGCCCGGTCAAGGCGGACGCGCCCCATGTGGTGTTGCCCGACCGCGAAAAGATGAAGACGCAGATGGAAGCGCTCATCTATCACTTCAAGATCGTGACCGAGGGTTTCACCGTGCCGGAAGGCGAAGTGTACATGCCGATCGAGTCGCCACGTGGCGAAATGGGCTACTACGTGGTGAGCGATGGCACTGCCAAGCCGTACCGCGTCCACATGCGTTCGCCGTCGTTCGCCAATCTGCAAACGCTGCGCAAGATGTGCGAAGGCCGATTGATCGCCGACGTGGTCGCCGCCATCGGCAGCATCGACATCGTGCTGGGGGACTGCGACCGGTAAGCAGCGGTTAGGGATTAGGGGCTAGGGACTAGGAATTAGGGGTTAGCGACAGAGTCTTAACGTTGTTGTTTGTCATCCCGAGCGAGCCCGCCGCGGCGGGCGAGCCGAGGGGTCTGCGGTTCTGGCGAGGGTACTACGATTCGTCCCTGGATCGCCCAGGATGAAAGCTGACGGCTGATAGCTGAAGGCTGACGGCTTCTTACATGAAATTTTCCGACCAACTCGAACAGCGCTTCTCCACCATGGTCACGCATTATCCGACCAAGCGCTCCGTCCTGGTGCCAATGCTGCTCTACATCCAGGACGAAATCGGCGCACTGACGGATGAGACCATCCACGAGATCGCGCAGCGCACGGACCTGTCAGACCTGGAAGTGCGCAACGTCATCAGCTATTACTCGATGCTGCGTACGCGTCCGGTCGGCAAGTACAACCTTCAGGTCTGCACCAACGTGAGCTGCCTTCTGCGCGGGGCCGACGACATCTTCGAACATTGCAAGAAGAAGCTGGGCATCGGCAACAAGGAATCGACTCCCGACGGGTTGTTCCACTTGGAGGAGGTCGAGTGCATCGGCGCATGCTCCTGGGCGCCGGCGCTGATGATGAATTACGAGTTTCACGAGAACCTGACGCCCGCGAAAATCGACGAGCTGATTGACGGGCTGAAGAAGAAGGAAGAGCAGTAGCGCCATTCGCTCCTCGCTATGCGCTTTTCGCCAGAGGGCGGGAGCGAGTGGAAGAGCGAGAGGCGAATAGCGAATAGCGGATTTAGCGCAGGGCGAACAGCGAATGGCGTACCTGGTTTCCCATCCCGATGAGGTCAAGGTCGTCTCCAAGCGCTTCGGCTTGGGCGCGACCAATCTCGACCGCTATCTCGAACTCGACGGCTACAAAGCCGTGCAGAAAGCCATCTCGATGGGCGCGGACGCCATTATCAACAAAGTGAAGGCGTCGAATCTGCGTGGCCGTGGCGGCGCCGGCTTTCCCACCGGATTGAAGTGGTCGTTCGTACCCAAGCAGTCGGCCAAGCCGAAGTACGTTTTGTGCAATGGTGACGAGAGCGAGCCCGGCACCTGCAAAGACCGGCTCATCTTCGAGCACGATCCGCACGCGGTTATCGAAGGCGTGATGATTGCGGCGCTCGCCGTCGGCGCCAAGTCGGGCTACATCTATCTGCGCGGCGAGTACCGCTACCTGCTGGAGATCATGGAGAAGGCCGTGGCCGACGCTTACGCACGCGGCTTCATCGGCAAGAACATCTTCGGCTCGGGCGTTGACCTCGACATCTTCACCCATTCCGGCGCGGGCGCTTACGAGGTCGGCGAAGAGTCGGCGCTGATGGAATCGCTCGAAGGCAAGCGCGGCATACCGCGCATCCGTCCTCCCTTTCCGGCGGTCGTCGGATTGTGGGGCGGGCCAACCGTGATCAACAATGCCGAGACGCTGGCCAGCGTGCCACACATCATCCTCGGCGGCGGCGAATGGTTCGCGAACTTAGGCACGCCCAGAAACGGCGGCACGCGCCTGTTCTGCATGAGCGGGGAACTCGAGAAGCCCGGCGTGTACGAGCTGCCCATGGGCTACAACCTGAAAAAAATGATCTACGACGTCTCAGGTGGCATGACCAAGGGAAGAAATTTGAAGGGCGTGGTGCCCGGCGGATCATCGGTGCCGATTCTCACCGCGGACGAAATCGACGTCGCCATGGATTTCGATTCGATGATGAAGGCGGGCTCGATGCTTGGTTCCGGCGGCGTGATCGTGCTCGACGACCAGATGTGCATTGTGAGGTTTGCGCTGCGCGTGACCAAGTTTTACCAGCACGAGAGCTGCGGCTGGTGCATCCCCTGCCGCGAAGGTACTGACTGGATGAAAAAGACGCTGACGCGGTTTCATGCCGGCGGCGGTGTGGCCAAGGACATCGACAACCTGAAGTACCTGGCGGAGAACATGCTGGGCCGCACGTTCTGTCCGCTGGGTGACGCGGCGGCGATGCCCATCATTTCGTACATTCAGAAGTTTCGTAAGGAATTCGAGGACCACCTCGACGGCAAACCGTGCCCGTACGAGAAGGCGGCCGAGCCGGCATTGGTGAGCTGAAGCAGTTGTCAGTTGTCGGTTGCCAGTTTTAAATGCCGCTACGCACTTTGCGGCTTCAAGAATTCAGTCCCGCTTGCGGGACGAAAGACGATAGCCCAGCGCTTTAGCGCTGGGTGAGCGTGAATAAAGATCGGAGTCCCGTAGGGACGGCGCAAGAAGCAGGTCCCTCGACTCGCCCGCCGCGGCGGGCTCGCTCGGGATGGCAACACTTGATCGCTAAAGGCTAAGAGCTAATAGCTAAGAGCCACTAGCGAAAGGCGAACAGCGAATAGCGGTTTCCATGGCTGATGTAACCCTTACTGTCGACGGCAAGAAACTCACCGTTCCCGCGGGGACGCTGCTCATTGAGGCCTGCAAGAGCACGGGCATCGAGGTGCCGTCTTTCTGCTATTACCCCGGCTTGTCGCTGCAAGGCGCCTGCCGCATGTGCCTGGTGGAAGTCGAAAAGATGCCCAAGCTGCAGACCGCGTGCACCACGCCGGTCGCTGAGGGCATGGTGGTCACCACCGAGAGCGACAAGATCAAGCAGGCGCGCAAGGCCATGCTCGAGCTGGTGCTCGCCAACCATCCGCTCGACTGCCCAGTGTGCGATGCCGGCGGCGAATGCGAACTGCAGGACATGACCTTCAAGTACGGCGCGGCCGAATCTAAGTTTATGGACATGAAGAACCACCGCGACGAGCAGCAATGGTCGCCGGTGGTGTACTTCGACCGACCGCGTTGCATCCTGTGCTATCGCTGCATTCGGGTTTGCGGCGAAGGCATGGATGTCTGGGCGCTAGGGGTTCAGAACCGCGGCACCAGCTCGATCATCGCGCCCAACAAGGAAGACCACTTGGAGTGCGAAGAGTGCGGCATGTGCATCGACATCTGCCCGGTCGGCGCGCTCACCTCGGGTGCTTATCGTTACAAGACGCGTCCCTGGGAGATGAAGCACGTGGGCACCGTCTGCACCCATTGCGGAGACGGCTGCAAAACCACCCTGGGCGTGCGCCGCGCCGACACCGGCATGGAAATCGTGCGCGGCGACAACCGCGATAAGAGCGGCATCAACGGCGACTTCCTCTGCATCAAGGGGCGTTACGCGTTCGACTTCGCCAATAGCGGCGATCGCATCCAGCAGCCGCTCATCAAGCACGAAGGCAAGTTCGTTGCTGCGACCTGGGAGCAAGCGCTCGAACGCATCGCTTCCCGGTTCAAGCAAGTGCTGGCCAGCGACGGTCCGAACGCCGTCGGAGTTATCGGCTCCAACCGCACCAGCAATGAAGAAAATTACCTGCTGCAAAAGTTTGCGCGCCTGGTGCTCGGCACTAATAACATCGACCATCATCGCACCGCCGACTTCCCGGCTTTCGCTTCAGCGCTGGCTGGCAAAGCCAATGCCACGGCCTCGATGCGCGATGTTTTCGACGCCCCCGCGATCCTGCTGATCGGCAACAATCCTACCGATCAGCGTCCCCTGCTGGCGTGGCAGATTCGCACCAACGTCCGCTTGCATCGCGCCAAACTCTATGTAGTGAACTCGTATCCCATCAAGCTGCGCCGCCAGGCGACCGCTTTCGCCCAGATCGCGTCTGGATCGGAAGGCAGCCTGGTGCAGTTCCTCGGCGGAAACGACGCAGCCGCGGACGCCGTCGTTACTCCCCAGTTCTCGCGTGAAGCTTTGTCGCAGATGCGGGAGGCGCTGAAGAACGAAAGAGATATGGTTGTTATTTTCGGCTCCGAGTTGCGCGGTAACGACGTGACGACGCTGGTGAACTTCGGCCTGGCGCAGGGCGCAAAGTTCGTCTGCCTGGGCGATTACGCCAACTCGCGCGGCGCCGCCGACATGGGTCTTTATCCCGACATGCTGCCGGGCTACGCTCCCGTTTCCAGTGCGACCAGCTTCCACGAGGATTGGGTTGACGAAATTCCCAAGTCGGCCGGCTTGGACCTGCTGCAAATGATGGATGCGGCTAAGGACGGCAAGCTGAAGGCGCTATATGTGGTCGGCTCCAATCCCATCGCACGCTACAACGTCGATCCTTTCGCCCTGTCGAAGGCCTTCGTCGTGGTGCAGGACATGTTTCTCACCGAGACAGCCAGCATCGCTGACGTGGTGCTGCCCATCGCGAATGCCTACGAAAAAGGTGGGACCTTCACCAACACTTGCGGCGACGTGCAAATGCTGAAGAAAGCCGGCGAGTTTGCAGGCGTGCGCAACGACTTCGAGTGTATCGTCCGCATTGCCGATCGCATGGGATACGACGTGCACAAGCTGGTGCCGTTTGGCGGAGGAGGCACGCGCGCCGATATGGGCCAGAGCCGGGGCGCGCAATCGGGTGAAGCCGACCGGCACGCGGTGTGGCTCGCCGAGCGCAACCTGGAGCCTAAGATGAGCCCCTACGATCCGACCGCAATGCTCGACGAAATTCAGCGGCTGGTCCCGGGGTATGACATCTCGCGCATCGGCCTGCTCAGCGGTCACGACGAGCACACGCAACTGGTGCAGATCACCGGCGCCACTGGTTTGGGACATCCCGAGCTCGTGCTGCCGTCCAACGACACGCTGTTCACGTCGGGCACGCTGGGCCGTTATTCGACGGTCTTGAATTCGGTGATGGAGCGCTATAGTACGACGGCGGAACAAGTGGCTAGTGATTAGTGGCTGGTTTCAAAGTTTCGAGTTTCGAGTTGCAAGTTGCAAGTTTGAAAAGCAGGTCCCTCGACTCGCACGGGATGACAGATTTGTTTTGCTAAGGGCCAAGGGCTAAGGGCTAACGGCTAACGACTGAGAGCCCCATCACGAATACTGGCTACTGATTACTGACGACTGATAACTGATAACTGATAACTGATAACTGATAACTGATAACTGATAACTGATAACTGATAACTGATAACTGATAACTAATAACTGATAACTAATAACTAATAACTAATAACTAATAACTAATAACTGATAGCTCAATGGGCATTGGAACTTACATCCTGGTTTCGCTGGTCAAGATCGCGATCGCGCTCCTTGTCCTGCTGACGGCCGTGGCCTACACCACGTTGCTGGAACGCAAAGTGGTTGGTCACATCCAGAACCGCTGGGGGCCCTCGCGGGTGGGGCCGTTCGGCATCTGGCAGCCGCTCGCCGACGGCTTAAAGTTTATCTTTAAGGAAGACATCACACCACCTTACGCCAATAAGCCCTTGTACATGCTGGCTCCGATCATCGCCTTGACTACGGCGCTGACCTCGATCGCGGTCATTCCGATTGGCCCATGGATCAGGCTGGGCAGCATTAACACGCCGCTGCAGATCGCCGACGTCAACATTGGGCTGCTGATCATTTTGGGCGTCACCTCGGTTGGCGTGTATGGAGTGGCGCTGGCGGGGTGGTCATCGAACAGCAAGTACTCGATGCTCGGCGGCTTGCGCGCCTCGGCCCAGATGGTGAGCTACGAGATCGCTCTCGGCCTGTCGCTGATCGGCGTGCTGATCTACACCGGCAGCTTCAGCCTGCGAGATATTGTCGACTCGCAAGCGGGGACATGGCTGGGCTTCATTCCGAAATGGAATCTGTTCCGGGGACAGTTTGTCGCGTTCTTCATTTACATCATGGCGGCCTACGCGGAGACCAACCGCATCCCCTTCGATTTGCCGGAGGCGGAGACCGAGCTGGTCGCCGGATATCACACCGAGTACAGTTCGATGAAGTTTGCGATGTTTTTCATGGCCGAGTACGCCAACATGGTGACGGTTGCCTGCCTGGCTTCCATTTTGTTCCTGGGCGGATGGTCGGGGCCGGTCTTCGGGCCGCCGATTGTGCAGTCGCTGCTGCCGGTATTCTGGTTTGCTTTGCGTGTGTTCGCCTTCATGTTTATTTACATCTGGGTCCGCGGCACGTTGCCGCGTTTCCGCTATGACCAGCTCATGGCCTTCGGCTGGAAGTTTCTTCTGCCGCTGGCCATTGCCAACATCGTCGTCACCAGTCTGGTCGTGGCGCTGAAGTAAAGCAGCAACTAGCGGGGTTCGGTTGGATGATCGGAAGACTCCATCACCGGTTTATGGCTGAATGCAGATTACTCAAAGCTAATTGCTAGTTGCTGATTGCTAGTTGCTCGTTGCTGATTTTTTAACGGATCACCATGTTGCCCCTGATTCTCTTCTTCATCTTCGCGGCGCTGTGTGTGGGTGGGGCCATCAACCTGCTGGTGCAGAAGCACCCCATTAACAGCGCCCTGTCGCTGATTGTGGTGATGGGTTCGCTGGCGCTGATTTACTTGCTGCTGGGCGCGGAGTTTGTGGCTGTCGTGCAGGTCATTGTCTATGCCGGCGCGGTGATGGTGCTGTTCGTCTTTGTCATCATGCTGCTGAACGCCGGAGTGGAAGAGCGCACCGAACATGCCAGCCGTGTCGCGATGGTGCTGGGTGTCCCGGGACTCATTATTGGATTGAGCCTCGCGGTGTGGGTGGTCAGCCATCTTGCCGGGTTGGACCGCATCGCCATTGGCGGGCCCATGGTGATGAATGGCAGCGACGTGTTCGGTAATCCCCAAGCCATCGGCCATCTGTTGTTTCGCGACTTCCTGCTGCCCTTCGAGGTGACATCGGTGCTGATCCTGATCGCCATCATGGGCGCCGTGGTGCTGGCGCGGAGGGAGGAATAAATGGTCCCTCTTTCCTACTACCTGGTGTTGAGCGCAATCCTGTTTGCCTGCGGAGTTGCCGGCTTCCTGATCAAGCGCAACATCATCACCATTTTCTTGTCGATTGAGCTGATGCTGAACGGCGTCAATCTTTCTTTCGTCGCTTTCGCCGCGCAGTTGAAGTCGCTCGACGGCCACATTTTTGTGTTCTTCGTGATGGTGGTGGCTGCCGCCGAAGCGGCCGTGGGACTGGCCATCATCATTTCGGTGTTCCGTACCCGCGAAACCCTGAATGTGGATCGCGTGAACCTGCTGAAGCTGTAAGGGTGCTCTGCGCGCCGTTATCGGGGCGCGCCGCTACACGCGAGACAAGCTATGCACTTGTGGATTATTCCGTTACTGCCGCTGGCCGGAGCCGCCATCAACGGGCTCTTGGGCAAGCGCTTCTCCAGAGCACTGGTGAGCGCCATCGCGCTGGGCTCCACAGCGCTTGCGTTTGCCATGGCCTTATGGGTGGCCGCGCAGTTCCTCGGTTTGCCGCCGGACCAGATTCCGCACATCGAGCGCTATGGCGCCTGGCTGAGTGCGGGCCCGTTTTCGGCGGAGTTCGGCATTTATCTCGACCAGCTCTCGCTGGTGATGATGCTGGTGGTCACCGGCGTCGGCTTCCTCATCCACGTTTATTCCGTCGGCTACATGGAGCATGAAGGCGGCTACTACCGCTATTTTGCTTATCTCAACATCTTCATGTTCTTCATGCTCACCCTGGTGCTGGCGAACAACTACCTTCTGATGTTCGTCGGCTGGGAAGGCGTAGGCCTAGCGTCGTACCTGCTGATCGGATTCTGGTTCCTGAAGAAGTCGGCGGCGGATGCGGGCAAGAAAGCCTTCATCACCAATCGCGTCGGTGACTGCGGCTTTCTGATTGCGCTCTTCCTGTTGATCAAACATTTCGGCACGCTGCAGTACGACAGTCTGTGGCCGCTCATCAGTAGGTACCCGGTCGAAAGCGGCGCTGCTGGCTTGTTGACGGCGATTGGCCTGCTGATGCTGGTGGGCGCCACCGGTAAGTCTGCGCAGATTCCACTGTATGTCTGGCTGCCCGACGCGATGGAAGGCCCCACGCCGGTATCGGCGTTGATTCACGCCGCAACCATGGTGACCGCCGGCGTGTACATGGTCGCTCGCTCGCACCTGGTGTTTAATCGCGCGCCCGACGCCGCAATGGCGGTGGCGATCATTGGCACGCTGACTGCGATCTTCGCCGCATCGATTGGCATCGCGCAGACCGACATCAAGAAGGTGCTGGCCTATTCCACCATCTCGCAGCTCGGTTACATGTTCATGGCCTGCGGCGTGGCGGACTACGTAGGCGGAATTTTTCACCTCGTGACGCACGCCTTCTTCAAGGGGCTACTGTTCCTGGCCGCGGGCTCGGTGATTCATGGCCTGGGCGGCGAGCAGGACATGCGCAACATGGGCGGGCTGCGAAAGTATCTTCCCTACACCTTCTGGTGCATGACGATCGCCACCTTTGCCATCGCCGGAATACCGCCCTTTGCCGGCTTTTTCTCGAAGGACCAGATTCTGTGGTCGGCGTGGAGCGGCGGCTATCACGCCCTGTGGCTGATCGGCATCATCACCGCCGGCATGACTTCGTTCTACATGTTCCGGCTATGGTTCCTCACCTTCTTTGGCGAGTACCGCGGGCCGAATCCTGAGACCGCCGCTCACGGACACGATGCGGATGCGCAGCTTGCCGGGCATACGGGCGCGATCCATGACGCGCAGGATGCGCACGCTGGCGGCAGCCACGGACACGGTGCTCCGCATGAGAGCCCGTGGGTGATGGTGGCACCGCTGATGATCCTTGCGCTGCTGTCGTTCGTTGGCGGATGGATTGGCGTTCCCCACGTGCTTCATGGCTCCGACCATTTTGGCAGCTTCCTTTCGCCGGTCTTCAACGCGACGGCGGCGCCCATCGCCGAAGCAGCCGCGGAGCAAGGGGAATCCACCACCGAGTTGGCGTTCACCATTATCTCGGTTGCGGTTGGCTTGCTTGGATTACTGGCTGCCTGGTGGCTGTATTACAAGCGGCCGGAATTGCCCGCAAAGATGGCCAAGGCTGCCGGCGGGCTCTATACCTTTGTGCTCGACAAATACAAAGTGGATGAACTCTACGGCGCGGTATTCATACAACCGCTGATTGCGCTGTCTTCGACCGTGTTCTGGAAAGGCATCGATCGCGGGCTGATTGACGGCGCGGTGGACGGCAGCGCGGCAGGCGCGCGCGAAGTTTCCGACGAGATGCGCCACATGCAATCCGGCAATATCCGTTCCTATGCGGGTTGGGTCGCCATCGGCGCGGCGGCCGTGATCGCCTTCATGGTGTGGAGGGGTGTGCGATGAATCTCATCAACAGCAACATCCTCACCATCGTTATTTTTCTGCCGCTGGCGGGGGCCATCCTGCTGCTGTTCTTCCCGCGCCGCCATCGCGATATCCGCTGGTTCGCGCTGGCGGTCTCGCTGATCACCCTGCTCGCCTCGCTGCACCTGCCGTGGTACCTGGTTCGCGGGCAGAGCGGCTTCCAGTTCGAGGAGAACATCCCATGGATTGCCCATCCCAACATTCATTACCACCTTGGGATCGATGGCATCTCCATGTGGCTGGTCATCCTGACCACCTTCCTGATGCCGATGTGCGTGCTTATCTCGTGGAATTCCATCGGCGACCGGGTAAAGGAATTTTTCATCCTTATGCTGGTGCTCGAGACCGCAATGATCGGCGTTTTCGTCGCGCTCGACCTGTTCCTCTTCTATTTCTTCTGGGAAGCCACCCTCATTCCCATGGCGCTGATCATCGGCATGTACGGGCACGGACGGAAAATTTACGCTTCCGTAAAATTCTTCCTGTACACCATGATCGCGTCGGTGTTCATGCTGGCGGCGGTGATCTGGCTATACGCCAAGACCGGAACGTTTGATTTTGTCGAGATCCAAGGCAAGATCCAGTCGGGCCAGGTGGCAGGATTCGAGCATGCGGCGTTTTGGCTGTTCCTCGGCTTCTTCGTGGCCTTCGCGGTGAAGGTGCCGCTGTTCCCGTTACACACCTGGCTGCCCGACGCGCACGTGGAAGCTCCCACCGCAGGTTCGGTGCTGCTGGCGGCCGTGCTGCTGAAGATGGGCACCTACGGTTTGCTGCGCTTCAACCTGGGACTCTTTCCCGACCAATCACGGCGCAACGCTCCGTGGATCATTGCGCTCGCCATCATCGGCATTATCTACGGCGCGCTGGTGGCGATGGTGCAGCCCAACATCAAGCGTCTGGTCGCCTACACCTCGGTCAGCCATCTTGGCTTTGTGGTGCTGGGCATCTTCAGCTTCACCCAGCTTGGAATGGACGGCGCGGTGTACCAGATGCTGAGCCACGGCATTTCCACCGGTGCGCTGTTCATGTTGCTGGGCATGATCTACGAGCGGCGCCACACTTACGACATCGGCGAGTACGGAGGGCTGGCTACGCCCATGCCGGTGTACGCAACTTTCTTCGCGTTCATCATGCTGTCGTCGGTGGGATTGCCGCTGCTGAATGGCTTCATCGGCGAGTTCATGGTGCTGAGCGGCGCCTTTCAGGCGAAGCAGCTCTACGGCATTCTGGCGGCCACCGGCGTGATCTGGAGCGCGTGTTATCTGCTGTGGATGTATCAACGCGTCTTCTACGGAACCATCACCAACCCGGCCAACACTTCGTTGCGCGATCTGGACGCCCGCGAGCGCGTCTCGTTGTGGCCGCTGGCGATTGCGGCGCTGGTCATGGGAGTTGCTCCGATGCTGTGGCTGCACTCGATTGATCCCGCGGTCGCCGCGACGCTGAGGCAGTTCTCCGCCGCTGTCCAGGCGCACGCAGCTCATGCTCCCGGGTCCCTGTTGCGCGCCGACGTTGCGCGTAATGGAGTGCAAGCTCTACTGCAGGTGATCGGACGATGATTCCGGCCGTTGACTACATTCGGATACTTCCTGAGCTGGTGCTCAGCATCTTCGGCATCATTGTCATGATGGTGGACCCGGTCCTTCCCGAGCAGGGATCGAAAAAGCGGCTGGGCATCGTGGCGATGGTAGGCACACTTGCGGCTCTCGCCGCAACCGCCTATCAGACGGGCTTCTACGGCGAAGCTTTTTACCACATGGTCAGAGTTGACACCTTCAGCGTGTTCTTCCATGTGGTCGTGCTGATGATCGCGCTGGTGGTTATCCTCGCCTCGTATGATTACCTCGATGTGCAGAGTATCCGCGCGGGCGGCGAGTATTACGCTCTGATTCTTTTCGGCACGGTCGGCATGATGCTGATGTCGTCCGCCATTGAGCTGGTGCTGATTTTCATTGCGCTGGAAATTTCTTCGATCTCGACTTACATCCTGGCCGGCATGCGCCGCCGCGCCGCGGAAAGCGCCGAGGCCTCGCTGAAGTATTTCCTGCTCGGCTCCTTCGCCACCGCGTTCTTCCTCTACGGCGTGGCCATGATTTACGGCGCCACCGGGACCACCAACATCTACAACATCGCGAACGTCCTGCATACCCAGCAATCCACATTGGCGTACCTCGCGGTGGGACTGATGTTCGTCGGGCTGGGCTTCAAAGTCGCCTCGGCGCCATTTCACGTGTGGACTCCCGACGTTTATGAAGGCTCGCCAGCGCCGGTGGTTGCGCTGATGTCCACCGGCCCAAAGGCGGCGGCATTTGCGGTGCTGCTGCGCGTGCTTTTCGCCACCGGCGCGCCCGGCTGGTTCTGGATGGTCTGGGTATCGGCGGCGCTCTCCATGACCCTGGGCAACATCGGCGCGCTGGTGCAACAGAACATCAAACGGTTGCTGGCTTACTCGTCGATCGCCCACGCCGGATATCTGCTGGTTGCTTTCGCGGCTGGGCAGCAAGTCGGCATCTCAGCCGCGATGTTCTACGCCGCGTCCTATGCGGCGATGAACGTCGGCGCATTTGCCGTAGTTAGCCATTTCGCTTCCGCCGGCGAAAAGTACGTCACCCTCGACGACTACGCCGGGCTAGGACGCCGTTCGCCCTTGCTGGCCGGCATCCTCACCATCTTTCTGCTTTCGCTGATTGGCATTCCCGTCACTGGCGGCTTTTTCGCCAAATTCTACGTCTTCTCCGCCGCGCTGCAATCCGGCCTGGTTTGGCTCACCATCATCGGCGTCATCAACAGCGCAATTGCCGCTTATTATTACTTGCGCATCATCATCGTCATGTACATGCGGGACGAGCGCAGTGAAGCTCCGGTGGCTCGCATCCCGGTGGGGCTGGGGATTGGATTGGCGATCAGCCTGATCATGACCATTTACCTCGGCGTGCTGCCCGGACGCGTGCTCGAGTACGCAATTCAGGGCGCGCAGGACTTGTTGAAGTAGGCGAGGTAGTGTGGGGCTCAACCTGGATTATTCACCACGGGAATGATCTTTAAGCCTGTCATCCCGAGCGCAGCGCCCGCAATAAATTTACGACCCGCTTCTTTTGCGGGTCGGGCGGGTGCGGAGTCGAAGGATCTGCGGTTGTTCCCGGCGGCATTCGGCAGCTGTACGGGCGTCTTGACGCCGCGAAACGCTCGGCTACTCTTTGGATTCCATTTCAGGCACGAGACTATTCTTGCTGACGTAAGGCCATAGACAAAACGCCCCGTCCGAAGACGGGGCGCGGCAATGCGGTCGCCAGCGAAAACTAGACAACCTTGACGAAGATAATCACCAGGGTGAACAGCACCAGCGACTCGATGAAGGCGAGACCCAGAATGAGGGCGAGCTGGACCGCAGGTCGGGCAGCAGGATTGCGCGCCATGGCTTCGCACGCGGCCCCACCCACTCGACCCTGGCCAAGAGCGGCCAATCCGGCGGCAATGGCCATGCCGAAGCCGGAGGCTATGGGGACCCAATTGGTCGCCGGAGCAGCGGCGCTTCCGCCCTGCGCGTACGCTGGCATGGCCATCAGCATCATGGCTCCCAGCGAAAAGAATATGGTCATCAGTTTCTTCATTTTTTCTCCTTATGAATCGCTGCCAGTGGGTGGTTGACGTTCACCGTGCTGACGCCCTCACGCTGACAGCAAACTTGTAAGTAGCACTTAGCAGTTGGCGGTTAGCACTTAGCTAAATGCCGATCGTCGAAGGCCAATTGCTAAATGCTAAGTGCCAACGGCCACTCTTCAATGCTCGTGCGCCACCGCTTCTCCGATGTACACCGTCGCCAGCAGCACGAAAATATAGGTCTGAATCACCGCTACGCCAATGTGCAGCAGGATGAAAACAACCGGCAGGGCGAGCGGAACTAAGGAAAAGAACACCAGGATCACCAAATCGCTGGCGAACATGTTGGCGTAAAGACGGATGGTGAGCGACATCATTCGTGCCAGGTGACTGGCCGTCTCAATCAGCAACATCAGCGGCGACAGCCACATGACCGGTCCCAGAAAGTTCTTGATGTAGCTGAAGCCGTTCGTGCGCACGCCCTGAAGGTGATAATAGAACCAGGTCACTACCGCGCAACCCAGCGGCACCGACGGAGTCGCGGTGGCCGTCTCAAATCCCGGTATTACGCCGATGAGACAGCCCAGCATGATAAAAATTCCCAGCACCGTCAGGTAGCCGACGTATTTCTCATAGCCGTGGCCAATCACTTCGTGGCTCTGCTTGGTGACGAAGGAATCGAGCTCCTCCATCAGGTGCTGCATCTTCCCAGGATCGTCCACCGACAGGCGCGCCCGCACGACCACAAAAAACAGAATGATCAGCACAAACACCACTAACTGCATGGCCACATAATTGGGGATGGGGGCTCGCGGATAGGTCGCGTGCAAATGAAAGATACCTAGGAGTGCATTCACCACGCCGGCCAAATATTTATTCAGGAGGGCAGTTATCCAAAGTTGCTCAGGCATGAAGGCCTACTTGTAGAAAGATCGGATCTAATACTGCGATGATTGCTGCTTGACACGCACGCAGCGTCAGCCGGTACGCGTGCCAAAGTTATTAGGGAATCAGAATCCGCGCCGCAAGGTAACAAATATTTCCACCACGACTTCGCAGGCCACAGCCACAATCGGAAGGCACACGCCCCCAAGGAAGCCATAAAGACCTGCGCGAGAAACATTAAATATAACATAGGCCCCGATGGCGATGAAGGCATATCGCAAGGCAGCGCGCAAGACGATTCCACCTCCCCGCTCTTTGCTCTCGCCGGTGGTAATGCGCTCTCCCAAGGCGTCCACTGCGCGCTCCAGCCAGCGATGATTGACGTAGGAGACGATCGCTCCCGCCAAGAATCCCGCCGTCACCGGCCAGCGGAAGAAAACCAGGCACACCGCCAATCCCACGGCCGACGCCGCGACCATGTATCGGCGGATGCGCTTCAGCGCTCCGGCAAAAAATTCATCCGCTGCCGAGGAAGTGGGTTCAAGCATCGTGGTGGGCACACATCAATGTACCTCGCAGACCGCTCGCGGGCCATTCACAGGAATGAAAATCAACCACGGAGGCACGGAGATCACGGAGAACCTCGATGAAAACGAAAACTCCGTCCCCTCCGTGTCTCCGTGGTAACTGACTTTCGGCGAGGGTGAAATCCAGGGCTGTAACTGACCCGCAATTCTTGCTGCCGTGGAGTCAGCCGTCGCTATTCCTTCCGCGGACTCACCATTCGAATCATTTGCACGAACCCTAAGATGGCTCCCACGATGACTCCGGCGATGAACAGCCAATGAGTGTGCAGCCAGTGATCGAGCAGTTTGCCGATCAGTAATCCAACCACCACCGCGGCGGGAATGATGAAGGCGATCTCCGAATAGCGCGCCCACAGGATCGCCGCGTTCTGTATCTTGTCGTCCTGGTGCTCATCAGCCATGAACAGAGGCTACCATCTGCGGTCAAGCTCGGGAAGCATTCACCGGGCAGATCGCACCAGCGGCCAGATCGAGCGCCACATCGAGAAGATTGCCTGCTGCATTGAATTTTCGCCAGACGGCGTTCCCGACCTCAATAAACTCGAACCGTAGGAGCCGTTCCCCGCCCGCCTCCAAATTGGACCCGCTGCTGAATTCAGTCCAGGGGTTGTTTGACCGCAGATGCAGCAGACGCTATGATCGAAATGCGGGGTGGAGCAGTCTGGTAGCTCGTTGGGCTCATAACCCAAAGGTCGGTGGTTCAAATCCACCCCCCGCAACGTTCTATAACTCCTTTATAATCATGGCCTCTGACAAGAGGCCATAGTTTTTGTCTAAAAATTGTCTAAAACTATTGACCAGCAGAAACCCGTATGGTCAAAAAAATCGAACGGTTTGAAAAGGCGAGGCTTGCAGCCTCGCCAAGTCTCTGCGGATTGTTTTCTTCACCGTCTCGATAAGGCCTACAATTCAGCTTTCCCCTAACTCGAT